>Ga0123329_1003952_pt1 | contig 11901 bp, 14 predicted proteins | sample BioC12SIPDNA_FD_89703 | JGI IMG/M metagenome (GOLD analysis project Ga0123329, IMG submission 89703) | Anaerobic biogas reactor microbial communites from Washington, USA - Biogas_R1_B C12 SIP DNA | ecosystem: Engineered > Bioreactor > Anaerobic > Unclassified | place: Washington, USA | collected... | reverse complement strand
TGGGCGAGTACCAAGCTGCAGCGAGCCGGTTCGAACAGGGCATCGACCGAGCCCGCCAAGCCGGCGATCTGCGCACCGAGGCCTACCTGATAGCCAGCCAGGCCGATCTCTGGCGCGATACGGGGCGATGGGGAGAGGCCGTAGAGACCTATGACCGTGCCATGGCTCTAGCCCCGCGGACTGGCGATCCGAGCCTCCGCGTCTATCTGCTGGATGCCCGCGCCAACGCCCTTCGACTACGGGGAGACCTGGAAGACGCCGCGCGGGATTTGCGCGAAGCCACCGATCTGGCGACTGACGAGAGCTGGTCCCGCGAACGGGCCCTGCTGGCGCTCTCGCAGGCGCTCTTGGCGCACGCCCGTGGCGAGCCGCACGCAGCCGAGCGAGGCGCGGAGACGATCGGGCTGCTGGCCGATTGCCAGGCGACCCGCGATCTGGCCCGCGCCCACCTCCACCTAGCCGCATGGGCTCTCGAGGCCGGTCAGCCAGAGGCCGCCCGCGAGCACGTGAGGCAGGCGGCGGACCTCGCCGAAGTGTTGGGATCCTACCAGTTTGCAGTCGCTGAGGGTCCCGCCCTGCTCACGCTGTGGGCCGCCGCGCGCCATTGGGACCTGGGCGCCCTGCCGGTGGCAGAGATCATCGCGGAGGTTCAGCGACTCTTCCACGGCCCAGTTGCGCAGCCAGCCAGCCCCTCCCCAGAGGCCCGACGCACGGCGATAGCGCTCCTGGGCCTGGACGGCGGTCGCGTGCTGGTGGACGGCGAGCCGGTGAGAGAGTGGGAATCGGCCCCAGCGCGCATCATGGCCTTTCTATTCGGATGCCACCAAGCGGGCCTGCGCAAGGAACAAGCCATCGAGATGCTCTGGCCGGAAGCCAGCCCTGCGCGCGGCAACAGCAGCTTCCACTCGACCAAGTACCGCGTTCACAAGGCGCTCGGCGTCGACGATGCCATCATCTACGATCGCAGCCGGGGCGTCTATGCCGCCAATCCGGCGCTGGACTGGGAATGCGATGTGGCGACCTTTTTTGATCTGGCCGCCACTGATGATTCAGCGGATGACGCGGGAGCTCGTTGGGATCAAGCGCTGGCGATGTATCTAACGCCCTTCCTGGAGATCTGCGACGCTCCCTGGGCCGACGCTCTTCGTGCTCGCGCCGCCGAGGCTCACCGGCGTGTCCTGCTGGCACGGGCCCAAGCCGCCGCCCGATCGGGAGACCTCGACATCGCCGAAGCCCTCTTCACGACCATGATCACCGCCGATCCCTACGACGAGGTCGCCTACCGGGGGGCGATCTGGTGTCGCGCCCAACGCAACGACCGCTCCGGCGCGCTCGAGCTCTATGCGCGGTGTCGCGCCACCCTACAGAACGAGCTGGACATTGCCCCCGAACAGGAGACCCAGGCACTTGTGCGGGCCGTCCGAGAGGGACGTCCGCTCCCCGAGCTTTTTTCCCAATAGTCTGGCAATCCGCCTCTCCTCGTGAGTCTTTCGTGAGTGTGCCCTGATAGGATGAACCCAGGTTCACACATAGGAGGCATCATGAAAAAGGCATACCTGACCGTCGTGTACGTGGTGCTCACCATCGCAGCGATGGTGATCGCCAGCGGGGCCCCGCTGGTTTTTGGTGGAAACGGTGGGGGCGGCTGAGCTGGGCCGCACAGGGACGACCTACAGAGGCGTGACGGCATGATCCTGATGGCGGCCTTGCTCTTGGCGATGGTCGCCGCCTGGATCCGTGGCGGACGCCTGGCGGCACTCGCGGATGTAGACCTGCGCTGGGGCTGGTTGGCTTTGTTGGGGTTGGCTTTGCAGCTCGGCGTCATCTATGGCCCCGTGCCCACCACACCCGACGGGCAGTCAGCCCAAGCGCTGCTGCTGATGGGATCGTACGGACTACTCTGCGTGTTCGCGGCGTTGAACCGACGATCCCCGGGCATGCCCTGGCTAGCCGCAGGGATGGGACTCAACCTGCTGGTGATGGCCGCCAACGGTGGTTTCATGCCGGTGACGCCAGAGGTGCTGGAGGCCGCTGGGTTGGGGCACCTGGTAAGCGCGCCTCTGGAAGGCACCCGCGTGCCGATGTCCAAGGACATTGTCCTCGCGAAAGAAGCCACACGTCTCTGGTGGCTTGGCGACCTGTTCGTGCTGAGGCCTCCCGCACGGACCGCCTTTAGCCCGGGAGACGTGGCCCTCGCGTTGGGCGCCTTGATCTTTTTTCACCAGAGCATGCGCCCCAGTCCTGCCAACGAGCGTCTCATGGCAGCCGAAACGGAGAACTAGACATGTCACACGAGAATCTCCAGGCGATCGTCGGCCGTGCCATGGTCGATAGCGCCTTTCGGAGACGTCTGCTCAGCCGCTCGAACGAGGTGCTGGCGGACCTAGAGCTCTCGCCCGAAGAGACCGACATTGTGAGCCAGACCAAGGCAGCTTCCATCGAGGAGTTTGCCCTCGAGCTGGACGAGTGGATCTCTCAACAACCTGCCTCAGCCCTGGAGCGGGTAACCGTCTGATCCCGCTTTCGGGTTGACCATCGTACCCCCATCCCATGGCGCGCAGCATCTCCCCCCAGATCGCTGCGCGCCCCTCTTGGCCAGGTTACCCGGCCTCGGCACCCAGGCATAACTTGACGCCCTCCCTGGGCTGTGGGATAATGCTCTTTGGTCAACGCAATTCTGTCAGCAGCCAGTAGTCATGGAGAGCCCCACGGATGGAACATCAGGACGTTAGGGTTGAGATGGAGGACACTCAACCCGCTCAGCAAGTTGCGAGTCAAGACACCGATCCTCAGATTGAGACCGAGCCGAGCCCCGAATCCTCTTCCGATTCCGAAACGCCCACCGAGAACACAGAACTCACCCTTGAAGACCTCGAGCCCGGCATGGAGCTTCGCGGTCGGGTGCGGAATATTGTGGATTTTGGGGCTTTTGTAGATATCGGCGTAGGCCGCGACGGGTTGGCGCACATCTCCACCCTGCGTCGCGCCGGAATCGACAAGAGCATTCAGGTGGGCGACGAGCTCGACGTCGTCGTACGTCGCGTCAAGAAGGATGACAACCGCATCAGCCTGACCATTCCTGACGCCATGGCGGCAAACCGCACGCCGTTGGAAGAGATCGCGGCTGGCAGCACCCTCAAGGGCCGCATCGTGCGCATCGTGGACTTTGGCGCGTTTGTGGATATCGGCGCCCAGACCGATGGCCTGGTGCATATTTCCGAGTTCTGCAATGGATTTGTAGAGAACCCCCAAGAGGCCGTCAACGTCGGGCAAGAGGTCGAGGTGCGCGTTCTGGAGGTAGACCTGGATCGGCGCCGCGTCTCGCTTTCGATGAAGGGCACCGGCCAGGTGGAAGCGGCGCCGCCGCGCGAGTCGCGTCCCGCCCGACGAGGTCGTCGCCGCGAACCCGAAGTGACCATGCCCGACCAGCCCGCGGTCGAGATCGAGAGCCCGTTCAAGGTCGCTTTCCAGCAGGCGCTCGCCGAACGCAAGCGTCGCGAACGCCGCTAGGCTCACCTGAGGTGACGCTCCGCTAACGCTTACGCGCTAGGCAAGCCGCCGGGCTTGCCTAGTTCGCATCCATTGCCCCGGGACATCGCTGCGGTACCCGCGCCAGATCACCGATGACGGCTGGAGAGGGGGAACATGATCGGCAAAGCGTTCAAGGTCACATGGCAAGCCCTGAAGGACACGTGGGGCGATCTGTTCCTGCTGGCGGTGGTGAATTTCCTTTGGTTTCTAATCGGGTTCTCCGGCCTCTTTATCGCCTCTGTGGCCAGGGTCATGGCCCCGATCTTGCTCTCTGTCATCACCTTTCCCGTCGCCACCGCGGCCATGTACCCGATTGCCTATAACGTGGCTCGCGGCAAGACATTCCACATCAGCGATTTCTGGGATGGCATCAAGACCTACTGGTGGCGCGGCATCATCTGGTTCCTGGCCAACATCCTGGCCGGGGTGCTGTGGTGGGTCAACCTGAACTTTTACACGCAGCTGATCCAAAGCGCCTGGGTGATCTTGATCGGCGGCTTCTGGACCTCGCTCTTTGGCCTCTGGCTGATGACGCAGCTCCATTTCTGGCCCATGCTGATCGTCCAGGAAGAGCCCAAGATCGTGCGTGCCTGGCGCAACAGCGCCATTCTGGCCATGCGGTATCCGATATACACGATCCTCGTCGGCCTGATCGGCCTGCTCCTGATCGTGCTTTGTTCGGTGCTGGTTGCTCCCCTATTCCTGTTCCTGATGGCGCTCATCGCGATCCTGTTCAGCAATGCCACTCTGACGCTCCTCGTCGAGGCCGGCACCATTGAGGGTGACTATCGCCCCGACTATACCCGGTAACATCTGCACCCGACCCTGTGCGCCCGCGTTGCATCCCTCGCAGAGGATGCAGCACGGGCGCTTTTTCGTGCGTACGGATGTGGGCGCGCAACTCACGCCCACCCTTGCCCCGTCGCGCGATCCACACTAGACTGAGCTTACCACGCGTGAGAAGGGAGCTATGAGATGAACCAGTACGCCCCAGAGTCGATTCGCCAGCTCTCGCAGGACCAGCTCCAGGTCCGCGTATATGCCGACAGGGACGCTATGGGCCACGCCGCCGCCGCCCACGTGGTGACCCTGCTACAGCGCATCCTCGCCGCTCAGGGTGGCGCTCGGATGGTATTCGCCGCCGCTCCCTCCCAGAACGAGTTCCTGGCCGCCCTGCGTGAGACGCCGGACATCCCCTGGGGGCGCATTACCGCCTTTCACATGGACGAGTACGTGGGCCTGCCCGAGGGGGCGCCGCAGCGCTTTGCCACCTTTTTGCGCGAACGCATCCTGGACCTGCCCTTTGCCGACGTCCACTATCTCGATGGCAACGCTCCCGATCTGCCAGACGAGTGCGAGCGCTACGCCGGCCTGCTTCGGGCCGCCCCGCTGGACATCGTCTGCGCCGGCATCGGCGAAAACGGCCACATGGCCTTTAACGACCCACACGTCGCCGACTTTCAGGACCCAGCCTGGGTCAAGCCGGTCACGCTGGACGAGGTGTGTCGGCAGCAGCAGGTTAACGACGGCGCCTTTGCGGGGCTAGACCTGGTTCCCAAGCAGGCCATCACCCTCACCATGCCGGCCCTCATGTCGGCCGTTCACATTGCGTGCATCGTGCCTGGCCCCACCAAGGCCGCTGCCGTGGCGCGGACCCTGCGCGGGGAGATCGATGAGAGCTGCCCAGCCACCATCATGCGGCGCCATGGCGATGCGGTGCTCTTTTTGGATCCAGCCGCTGCCAGCGGCATCGTGTCCTGAGCCATCGATGCGAATGCCTAACGGAGGACCATGATGACCAAGCTATCCGTCTGCATCGAGATGTTCTGGCGTGACGAGCCCCATCACGAACGCATCGCCAAGGTAGCCCAGCTAGGCTACCAGGCCTGCGAGTTCTGGGGGTGGAAGAACAAGGACCTGGGCGCCATCAAGGCCGCCCTCGATACCACGGGGCTCACCCTGGCCGCCCTCTGCCTCGAGCCCGGCTTTTCGCTGATCCGACGCGGCTTTGAGCAGGAACTGGTCGACGGGATGCGCGAGACGGCGGTGGTCGCCCAGCGCCTGGGCTGTTCGACGGTGATCACCACCACCGGGAACACGCTTGATGACGAGACCTATGAGATGTCGCGACGTCGAGTGGTACGCCATCTGAAGGCGCTGGCCCCCATCTGTGAGGATAACGACCTAACCTTGGTGCTGGAGCCACTGAACACGTTGGTAGACCATCACGGCTACTGGTTAGCCCGCATGGCGCACGCGGTCGATATCGTGGAGGAGGTGGACTCTCCCGCCATCAAGATCCTGATGGATCTGTACCATCAGCAGGTTCAAGAGGGCAACCTCATCGCCAACCTGACACGTTACATCCCGTTCATCGGTCACTTTCATGCAGCGGGCGTGCCCGGCCGTCACGAACTAGCCGGCGGCGAGATCGATTACCAGGCCGTGTTCGGCGCCATCGACCAGGCCGGCTATGACCGGTACGTTGGTCTGGAGTATTCGCCCACCCTTGAGGCCGAAGCGTCTCTGCGTCAAACGCTGGCGTTGGTGAAATAGAGGAGGGAGACATGAAGATCGCGTTCATCGGAACCGGCGGCATCGCCCGAAGCCACGCCCAGGGCCTGGCCAAGCGCTCCGACGTCACCTTTGTCGGAGCATGCGATGTGGATCTGGCGCGCTCGACGGCCTTTGCCCTCGAGTATGGCGGAGAGGCCTTTACCGACCCAGCCGAAATGCTAGATCGCACCAAGCCCGATGCGGCGTGGGTCTGCCTGCCGCCCTTTGCCCACGGGGAAGCGGAACTCTCGCTGCTGGATCGCAGGATCCCCTTCCTGGTCGAAAAGCCAATCTCGAACGACCTGGCCACTGCCCACAAGATCCTGGACGGCGTAGAGCGCACTGGCACCTTGACCAGCGTAGGCTATATGACGCGCTACCGGCGTGGCGTCCAGCGCGTGCGCGAGATACTCCAAGGCGACCCGCCTGTTCTGGCCCATGGCGCCTGGATCGGCGGGGCGCCCGGCGTCTACTGGTGGCGCGTCAAAGCCCTCTCTGGCGGCCAGATCGTCGAGCAGACCACCCATACCTTTGACCTGGCACGCTACCTGCTGGGCGAGCCGGTGGACGTCTTTGCCCGCGGCGTCAAAGGCCGCATCACCGACATGGACGACTATGACGTCGACGATGCCAGCACCGTTGCGGTGACTTTTGAGAGCGGCGCCGTGGCCAACCTGATGAGCTCGTGTGCCAGCCGAGCGGGTGGCGGGGTGCACATGACGGTGGTCGGCATGCACCACTATGCGACGTTCACCGGCTGGGATAACTCGGTGGTGATCCGCAAGTCGGCGCTGGAAGAAGAGCGCATCCAAGGCGAAAGCAACATCTTTGAGATCGAGGATGCGGCCTTTATCGCGGCGGTTACGAGCGGACAGCCGGGACCGATCCTCTCGGACTATGCCGATGGATGCAGATCGCTCGCTTTCTGCTTGGCGGCGAACCGCTCTCTGGAGACAGGCCAGGTAGTATCATTGGCGAGCCTCTAGGCTCGGGTCAGTTAGCTCCCAAGCACAACGTCCCGCCCCCAAGACGCAACAGGGGGCGGGACGTTCTCTTTGCGCCAGAATCTATGCGATGTGAACGATGGTACGGGCGTCTTGCCAGAACTCTTCTAGACGGTAGCGAGCTCGCGTCGCTTCCGTGAACAGGTGAACCACCACGCCACCGAGATCAATGGCGATCCAGCCCGAGGCCGGCGTGCCGTCGGTAGCATGCGTCGTCACCGCTAGCTGCTCCTTGAGCTGGCGAGCAACTTGGTCAGCGATGGCGCCTAGCTGGCGTTCGCTCTGCGCTGTGGCGACGACAAAGTAATCCGCGATCAGCGTCACATCGGTCAGGTCGAGCAGCAGGATGTCGCTGCCCATCCGATCAGCAATCACCTCCACGACCAGATCAGCCACTTGACGTTCGTCCAGAGCTCACCTCCCAGATTCGCCCACCGCTCTAGCGGCAGTATACCACGCGGTTGGCGTGCGTGCCAGAGCCATCCACGCCGTGTTGACAGCCGAGTCGCCGGGCCTATCATCGCCAAGCAAAGGGAGGAGCAGATCCATGACCAAAGCGGACGTCAATCCGGGCATCTGCGGGTTCGCCACGACCGTCACGTGCGAGGTCGACGACGCCTATCAGGCCACCATCGTGATCGAGAGCCAATGCGCCCACGTCGCCAAGCTCAGCCAAGAGCTCAGTGAGGTCTCGGTCCTCGGCGAGCTGCGGGTCCCAATCAACGAGACGGCCGTCTACCGGGCGGCGGCCATCTGCCGGCTACACGCCGCCTGCCCCGTCCCCTCGGCCATCCTGAAAGCGATAGAAGTGTCGGCCGGCTTGGCCTTGCCGGCCGATGTGCATGTCTCCATCGAGACCTAGGCCGACGCTAGACGTCCGCGCGTGGCGCTAACCGGCTAGGGCAACAGCAGATCCCCAGGGTACCCGGACCCACGTGGGCGCCGATCACCGGCGTCAGCAGAACCGAATCGATCGTAGCCACCTGGAGCCGCTGCTCGAGCATGGCCGCGGCAGCCTCGGCGCGATCAGGGCAGGCAGAGTGCATCAGGATGATCCGCATCGGCTCATCGGCGCCCATCCATTCCACCATGATCTCCACCAGGCGATCCAGGGCGCGAGCAGAGCTACGCACTTTTTCCAGCGAAGTGATCTGGCCGTCGACAAAGTGGAGGATCGGCTTGAGCTGGAGCATCGAGCCCAGCAGAGCGGCCGCCCCGCCGATCCGCCCCCCCTTGTGCAGGTACTCGAGCGTATCCACCACAAAGGCGGTACGATGGTTGGCGATGACCGCCTCGGCGGCCCGCACGGCCTCCTCATGTCCACCACCCAGGGCTATGCTGGCAGCGGCCGCTTCCACTGTCAGTCGGTGCATCGCGGCCGCACACTGGGTATCCAGAATCGAGACCGGGATGCCCACCTCCTTGGCCGCCAGTTGGGCCGAGCTGATGGTGCCACTGATCCCCGAGGAGAGATGGATCGAGATGATCGACTCTGCGCCGGCTCCGGCCAACTCGCTATAGGCCTTGGCAAAGTCACCGGGCGAAGGCTGTGACGTCGTCGGGAGCGGATCCGCCCCTGGTAGCTGTTCGTAAAACGTCTCGTAGCTGAGGTCGACGCCCTCACGGTAGACATCCTCGCCAAAGCTGATATAGAGAGGAACGATGCGCACGCCATGGCGCTCGACAATGTCAAGAGGCAACCCTGCGGTGCTGTCCGACACCAGCCCGACGAAACCCATCGCTGTACCTCCTCGGCGCGATGCTGCTAGCAGCCTCGCCCCTGTATCCGACTCTAGCCACGACGACACAACACTCTGCGAGAGTATGCCTGAAGCGGGGCCCAGAGGCAAGGCGTCCACCCGGGCGTGTGGGCACCCCCAACCGTTGCTCCGGACACCAGGGGTGAGGAATGTGCCCATCGACTGTCGGAAAAGGGTTGACCCTTCCGTCCAGACAGGGTATAATAGGGGCTAGATTAGTGCATTTGAAGTGACTCATGGTGTTTGCATTGGTGAGACTGCGACGCTCGGAAACCGGATGCGGCGCGCCATGTGCGGCAAGTCCCGCATCGACGTGGGTTCCCGAGTGTTTTTGCGTTCAGCACCTTGTTGCTCACTGAGCATTGTGGCCGGGACATACGCCCTACTGCCCCGGCGAGTCTACATCCAACCGCCCAGAGGAGGTGCCCTATCCCGCACAAGCGTTCGTGATCCTTCCCCGGTAACCCAGAGCGATCTGGGACGCATTCGGTTCATCCGCGCACATTCGGAACCAAAGGATAGATCCAAGACGATGGAAGCTGTTCACGAGCCTACGATCCGCCAGAGTACAGTTGAGGATCACGTCTCCGACCAGCGCCCTTCTGGGAGCCAACCCTCCGAGCCCACGGTCGACGAGGCTGCGGCCGAATCCGAGACCCGCGTAGACCTCGACGACATCTCGATCGACGACACCGTTAGCCTTTATATGAAGCAGATGGGTCAGGTGCCCTTGCTGACGGCGGCTGAAGAGGTCATGCTTGCCCGCCAGATCGAAGAGGGCGAGGCCGCCAGGCGCCGCCTTCACCGCAATGGCCTCAGCCCCGAAAAGCGCGAGGATCTCTGCGAGACGATGCAGGTGGGCGAACGCGCCCGCGCCCGCCTGATCGAGGCCAACACCCGCTTGGTCGTCAGCGTCGCCAAAAAGTACATGAGCCAGGGCGTCCCCTTTCTCGACCTGATCCAGGAAGGCAACATCGGCCTCATGAAGGCCGTGGAAAAGTTCGACTACCACCGTGGCTACAAGTTCAGCACCTATGCCACCTGGTGGATCCGTCAGGGCATCACCCGTGCGCTGGCCCAGCAGAGCCGTCTGATCCGCCTGCCCGTCCATGCGGGCGACCAGATCCGCCGCATCTACCGCATCGCGGAGGAGCTGGAGCAGGACACGGGCAAGCGGCCCACCCCCGAAGAGATCGCCATCGAGGCCGACATGCCTCCCTCCAAGGTGGAAAAGCTGTTGCGCATCTCGCGCTACCCCGTCTCGCTGGAACGCCCCGTGGGCGATGATGGCGACACCGAGTTCGGTGATTTCATCGAAGACGAGGACATGCCGCCGCCCACCGACCTGGCACACCAGCAGCTCTTGCGTGAAGAGCTGGAAGAGGTCATGACGGCTCTCAGTCCGCGTGAGGCTCGCATTCTGCGGCTACGCTTTGGGCTCCGCGATGGCCACATGCACACGCTGGAAGAGGTCGGTGAAAAGTTCGGCCTCACCCGCGAGCGCATCCGCCAGATCGAGCACCAAGCCCTCGATCGGCTGCGGAACCCGCGCCGCAGCGGGCAGTTGAGGGATTTCCTGCAGTAACACAGATTCACGTTCATAACGGGCAGCCGCCATCGCGCGCTGCCCGTTTGCTTGCCACGCTTGCCCCCAAGTGCTCGTTTTTTGACCTCACGGGTGGCCCGGATATACTTGAGCGGATGAATACGCTTTGTGAGGAAATCCGATGCTAGCATCCGTTAGGGCATTCTTGGCCGTCTGGACGTTGATCGTCGCCGCCGGCATGTTCCGTGGCTGCGGCCCCTTGCCCACGCCAACCACCAGCCCTACCGTTGCCCCGGCCATCGGCGCCGCCCCCACCGCTGTCGCCTTTCCTGAGGGAGCGCCGGTTCTTACTATCGCGCACACCAATGACGTCCGCGGCGAGGTGGACCCCTGCGGTTGAGGCATCCCCCGCGGGGGATTGGCCCGGCGGGCCAACGCACTTCAGAGCATCCGGCAGGGCATCGACGACGCGCCACTGCTGGTGCTGGACGCCGGTAATGCGCTCTTGGGCTATGGCACCAGCTATGAGCAAGGGGGGGCGCTCACCCGCGAGGCGATGGACCTCATGGGGTACGATGCCATGGCTGTAGGTGGCGTCGATCTGGAACTCGGCGTGGCCCACCTGCGCAGCGTGGCCGATGAGGCCGGCTTTGCCGTGCTTTCGGCCAACCTGGTGAGCCGCGACACCGGGTTGCCGCCCTTTAGCCCGTACGTCATCATTCAGCGGGCCGGCGTGCGCGTGGGCATCCTGGGGCTGACCGAGGACACCGCCCTAGACCAAGCGCCAGATGCCGAAAGATATGAGGTGCTGGCCTATGACGCCACCCTGGCCGCTTACATCGACGACGTCGCCAGCCAGAGCGATCTGGTCGTGCTACTGTCGCATGTCGGCCTGCAGGACGACAAGCTGCTGGCCGAGACCTATGACGCCATCGACGTGGTGATCGGGGGGCGTAACGCCCGGCGGTTGCTGGCCCCCGAGAGCGTGAACGGTACGCCGATCGTACAACTGGGCGCCAGGGGCGAGGATTTGGGCCGGCTCGAGATCGCGCTGGACGGCGACAACCGGCCGATAGCCAGTCGCTGGCAGGTGATTGCGCTGGGCCCCGAGTTCGCCGATGACCCGGAGGTAGCGTCGCTGGTTCATCGCTATCGGGTGGCGGCGCAGTCGCCCACCTCCAGCACCGAAGCGGAGGCCGCGGACTGATGCGCCCACCAGCCACACGCGGGCGCGGTCTGCGTCCAGGTCATCTAGCGCTGTCCTCCGAGCGGCGACGGTTTGGGTCAACGCGGCTCACGCACAGCATCAGGTGGGCGGTTGCTCTCAGCGTTCTGCTGGGGTGCGCGGCGCTCCTGGCGGCCTGTGGTACCGCGCTTACCCCGACCATCCCCCTTGTGGCTGATCCCACCAGCGCCTTCAGCGCCACAGCCACGCCGACCCTGGCGTCCGCCACGCCCGAGCCCACCGCCACCGAACCACCCACCGCTACCCCCACTCCCGAGG
>Ga0123329_1003940_pt1 | contig 11930 bp, 9 predicted proteins | sample BioC12SIPDNA_FD_89703 | JGI IMG/M metagenome (GOLD analysis project Ga0123329, IMG submission 89703) | Anaerobic biogas reactor microbial communites from Washington, USA - Biogas_R1_B C12 SIP DNA | ecosystem: Engineered > Bioreactor > Anaerobic > Unclassified | place: Washington, USA | collected... | reverse complement strand
CGCGCCGCTCGTCGAGTTCGACGACACCGAGGACGCGGCGAAGATCCTCGCGGACGCGCTCCGGCCCGGCGCGATCGGCATAGACAAGCTCTGGCCGAGCCAGTTCACGATACGGCTGATGGACGCGCGGGGCGACATACGGCCCGTGCTCGGCTCGAGGCCGGTCGACGACGCGCGCATGCGCAAGGACGCCGAGGAAATCGCGCTGATGCGCGAGAGTTCGCGGAAAAACGACGCCGCGATTGCGCTGGCGATGGAATCCGTCCAGGCGCGCGCGACCGAGAAGGGCGTCGCCGACTCCTACGAGCGCGCCGCCGCGTCGGTCGGGGGCGCGGGTTCGAGCTTTCCGCCGCTGATCTGCTTCGGCAGGAACACCGCCGAGCCGCACCACTCGACCGACACAACAGAGCTTCGACCCGGCGACGCGGTGATACTCGACGTCGGGCTCTCGTGGAACCGCTACGCGAGCGACATGACGCGCACCGCGTTCTTCGGAGAGCCTTCCGACGAGCAGAGGCGCGTGCACGACATCGTCGTAAAGGCAAACGCCGCGGGCCGCGCGGCGGCGAGGCCGGGCGTTCCGATGCGGGAGATCGACCGCGCGGCGCGCAAGGTCATCGAGGACGCGGGCTACGGGCCGTATTTCATCCACCGCACCGGCCACGGCATCGGCCTCGAGGTGCACGAGCCGCCGGACGCGAGCGCGGTCAGCGATGTGATCGCCGCGCCGGGCATGGTGTTCTCGGTCGAGCCCGGCATCTACCTTCCCGGCCGCTTCGGCGTGCGCGAGGAGGACTTGGTGCTGATCACCGGGGACGGCGCGGAGACTTTCAACCATTTCCCCCACGAGATGCGCATACTCTGAGCCGCGGAAAGGTGGCGACTCTGTGGAATTTGAGTTCATCGAGCACATGGGCGGCATGGACATACGCATGTTCATCGTGACGATCTACAAGCGCCAGACGCACTTTCACAGCGACATCGAGATCCTTTTGCCGCTCGAGGGGTCGGTGATGATCGACGTCTCGACCCGGCGCAGCGTCGTCGAGGCGGGCGAATTCTTCATCGTCAACCGCAACGAGGCGCACTCGCTGGTGCGCACCGAGCACCCGAACGTGCTGCTCGTTTTGCAGTTCAGCCCGAACTTCTCGAAGGACTACTACCCGCAGCTCTCGCGCATACGCATACGGCAGCACCACATCGTGCCGAAGTGGATGCCGAAGCTGCATCAGGAATTGAAGGCGGCGTTCGCGTTCATGCTGCGCTGGATGGGCGAGAAGCGCGAGGGCTATCAGCTCGCGCTGATGAGCGGGCTGAACGCGGTCGCCTGCGCGATCGTGCGCCACGGCGTCTATGAAAACCAGAGCGCCGAGAAGCCGACCGGCGAGGAAAAGACGCGCGCCAGGCTCACGAGCATCGTCGATTACATCCAGAAAAACTACACGCACAACGTGTCCCTCGCCGAGCTCTCGAAGGCCGAGAACATGGACATGACCTATCTGTCGCATTTCATCAAAAAGCAATTGGGCATCTCCTTTCGCGAATACGTAAACCGGCTTCGGCTCGAGCGCGCGGTCGACTTGGTTACGAACACGCGCATGCGCATGATCGACGTCTGCGTCGACTGCGGCTACTCCGACTACCGCTACCTCAACAAGGCGTTTTTGCAGGAGTTCGGCATGACGCCGGCGCAGCTGCGCGAAAAGGGGCTCGTGTCCAGGCCCTTGATCTTCTCCGACAGCGACCCGGAGGGCGCGGGCGAGCACAGCTACATGAACCTCGTCGCGGTCTACCAGCGCGTGCTCGAGCAGCTCGAGGCGCCAGACATTTCATCGCAAATTCATCCGTTTTTTCAGAAAATCACAAAATAATCTGCAACGCAAACCAAAACCATGCAGGTGTTACTTTGTTAACTGTGGTATCATGTCTACAATAAGAAACGGAAAATATTCCGGTGAATACGCCAAACATTCCGAAAAGATTTGGTGTGTTGCGCCGGACAATGAAACTTTTTGTAGGCGGATCGACGGAAAGGACGGGTTGCAATGGGCAGAAAATTGCACTACGGCATGGTCGGCGGAGGCCCCGGCGCGTTCATCGGCGACGCGCACCGGCGCTCGATCAACCTGGACGGCATGGCGGAGCTGGTCGCGGGCTGCTTTTCGAGGAGCTACGAGGGGACGCTCGAGACCGGCAAGGCGCTGGGCATCGCTCCGGACCGGCTGTACCGCACGTTCGAGGAGATGGCGGCCGCGGAATCGAAGCGCGAGGATGGCATCGACTTCGCCGTCGTCGTGACGCCGAACCACGCGCACTACGCGGCGTGCAAGGCGTTCCTCGAGGCCGGCATACACGTCAGCTGCGACAAGCCGCTGTGCGTCAACTCCGAACAGGCGCTCGAACTTGAAAGGCTCGCGAGGGAGAAGGGGCTCCTGTTCCTCGTGACCTACACCTACATGGGCCACGTGACCGCGAAGCACGCGCGCGAGATCATCAAGCGCGGCGACATTGGAACCGTGCGCACCGTCGCGGCCGAGTACCCGCAGGGCTGGCTCGCGCACGAGGGCGAGTGGGGCGGCAAGCAGGGCTCGTGGCGCTGCGACCCGAAGCAGTCCGGCGACACGAACTGCCTGGGCGACATCGGAACGCACATCGAGAACACCGTCGCCATGATGACCGGGCTCAAGATCCGGCGCGTGCTTGCGAAGATGGACAAGGTCGTCCCGGGAAGGCTGCTCGACGACAACGACTTCGTGCTCGTCGAGTACGAAAACGGCGCGACCGGCATGTACTGGTCGAGCCAGATCGCGATCGGCCACGACAACAGCCTGCGCGTTCGCATCTACGGCGACGGCGGCTCGATCCAGTGGTTCCAGGAGGAGCCGGAGAAGATCACCGTCGTCAAGAAGGACGGGTCGCTGACCGAGCACCACCGCGGCTACGGCTCGATCGCGCCGGCGGCGGCAAAGTACGCGAGGCTCCCGAGCGGCCACCCGGAGGGCTGGATCGAGGCGATGGCGAACCTCTACCGCAGCTTCATCGAGTGCATCCGCGCGAAGGAGGCGGGCACGTTCGCCGAGGACATGGTCGACTTCCCGACGGTCTCCGACGGCGCGGACGGCGTGCGCTTCATCGAGGCGTGCCTGAAGTCCACGCGAAACGGCAACACCTGGGTGGAACTGTAAAAACGACATCGTATAGGAGGAAACGGATATGGCAAGACCCATTACGCTTTGCACCGCCCAGTGGGCGGATCTGCCGCTTGACGAACTTTGCAGGGTCGCCAAGCAGATGGGCTACGAGGGACTCGAGCTCGCGACCTGGGGGCCGATCGACGTCAAGCGCGCGTCGGAGGACCTCGAGTATGTCAAGGAGGTCAAGGACACGCTCGCGAAGCACGGCCTGGGCTGCTGGGCGATTGCCGCGCACGTGCCGGGCCAGTGCGTCGCCGACCTCTGGGACCCGCGGCTGGACGGCTTCGCGCCGGCGGAGTGCTCCGGAAAGCCGGAGCTGATCCGCAAGTGGGGCACCGAGCAGATGATGCTGACCGCGAAGGCCGCCCACAACATGGGCGTCAAGGTCGTCACCGGCTTCATGGGGAGCCCGATCTTCAAGTACTTTTACTCGTTCCCGCAGACCTCCGAGGCCATGGTTGAGGCGGGCTTCCGGGAGGTCAAGGAGTGCTGGGGGCCGATCTTCGACGAGTTCGACAGGTACGGCGTGAAGTTCGCGCTCGAGGTGCACCCGGGCGAGATCGCGTTCGACTATTGGACGTTCAAGAAGCTGCTCGAGACCTTCGACTACCGCGAGACGCTCGGCTGCAACTTCGACCCCTCGCACCTCGTCTGGCAGATGGTCGACCCGTGCATGTTCCTCGAGGACTTCATCGACCGCGTCTACCACGTGCACGCGAAGGACTGCAAGCTGAACTACAACGGCCGCAACGGGTGTCTCGGCTCGCACATCACCTTCGGCGACGTGCGAAGGGGCTGGAACTTCGTGTCGCTCGGCCACGGCGACGTCGACTTCGACGGCATCTGCCGCGTGCTCAACCAGGGCGGCTATTCGGGCCCGCTGTCCGTCGAATGGGAGGACTCCGGCATGGACCGCATCTACGGCGCGACCGAGGCTTGCGAGTTCCTGCAGAGGTACAACTTCGAGGTCTCGAAGGTCGCGTTCGACTCGGCGATCCGGACCGACGCCTGACCTATGCCCGCGCGCGGCGGGGGGAAAGAGTGCGCAACGCGCTTCCCCCGCCGCGCGGCCTTTCCCGAGATAAAGGAGCGCGCATGCCATGGCCGAAGCGATTTTCCGGTTGAATTGCATCTCCAAGACCTTTCCCGGCGTCAAGGCGCTCTCGCGGATCGACTTCGACCTGTACCCGGGCGAGGTCCACTGCATCTGCGGCGAAAACGGCGCGGGAAAGTCGACGCTCATCAAGATACTGTCCGGCGCGTACCAGCCCGATCCCGGCGGCTCGGTCGAGTTCGAGGGGAAGAGGATGGTCCTGACGCCGCGGCTCGCGCTGGAATTGGGCATCCAGACGATCTACCAGGAGTTCAATGTGTTCCCGGATTTAAGCGTTACCGAGAACATCTTCGCGGGGCTCGAGATCGTCGGGCGCGGCATGGTCGTCAATCGCGCCGAGATGCGCAAGAAGGCGCAGGACGCGCTTAGCTACCTGCGCTGCCGGTTCAGCCCGGACGCGCTCGTCGGCGAGCTCTCCAGCGGCGAGAAAAAGCTCGTCGAGATCGCGAAGGCGATCGTGTTCCAGCGCAAGATCGTCGTGCTCGACGAGCCGACGGCGAGCTTCTCGGTCTCGGAGATCGAGATGCTGCTGGACGTCGTCAAAAAGGTCGCGGCGTCCGGCATCGCGGTCGCCTACATATCGCACCACCTGGACGAGGTGTTCAGGCTCGCCGACCGGATCACGATACTGCGCGACGGCATGAAGATTCTGACCGCCTGCGCGGGCGAGATCGACGAGCAGACGCTCGTTCGCAACATGGTCGGGCGCGACGTCAGCGCGTTCTACAGCCGCCAGCTCTTCCCGCAGGGTAAGCCGGCGATCGAGGCGCGGCACCTGTGCGGAAACGGCGTGTCGGATATCGGCTTCACCGCCTACCGCGGCCAGATACTGGGCTTTGCCGGCATGGTCGGCTCCGGGCGCTCGGAACTGATGACGCTGCTGATGGGCGGCGCGAAGCGCACCTCGGGCGAGATTTTGATCGACGGCAAACCGGTCGACTTCCGCGACCCGTGGGATGCGATCCGCAGAAAGATGTGCTACATCACCGAGGACCGGCAGAACACCGGGCTGTTCCTCAAGCACACGATCGCGCGCAACTCGATCATCGCGAACCTCGTCAACCGCAGAAGCCCGTTCATCCACCCGCGCGAGTACTACGCGGTCGGCCAGCACTATATCGAGGAGCTGCGCACGAAGGCGACCGGCGCAAACGCCGTCGTCGCGACGCTCTCCGGCGGCAACCAGCAGAAGGTCGTGCTCGCGAAGTGGTTCCACACCGACGGCGACATCTTCATCTTCGACGAGCCTACCCGCGGCATCGACGTGGGCGCGAAGCAGGAAATCTACCAGATCATGATCAACCTTCTCAAACAGGACAAGTGCATATTGATGGTGTCCTCCGACATGCCGGAGATCGTGTCGATGTCCGACCGCGTGATCATCATGAAGGAAGGGCGCATCGCGGGCGCGCTCGAGCGCGCCGAGATCTCGGAGGAGAACATCCTGCAGCTCTCGATAGGAGGCTCCAGCATATGAAGAGGGAAAAGAAGTCGTTCCTGATCTTCCGCAAGAACAGCGACCTGCAGACCGTGTCGGTGGTCACGTTCTTCTTTGTCGTCGCGGTTCTGATCTACCAGATCATCGCCGGGTTCTCGACGAAGGGCGGGCTCGCGTACCCGTCGTTCATCTACCCGTCGAACATCCTGAACATCTTCATACAGGTCGCGGCCGTGGGCATCATGGCGATGGGCATGGCGACGGTCATGCTCTCCGGCGGCATCGACCTGTCGGTGGGCATGATGGTCTCGCTGGTGGCGATATTCATCGCGAAGGCGGTCATGCACTGGGGGATGTCCCCGGCTATGTCGGTCGTGCTGGCGCTTCTGATCACGGTTTCGCTGGAATTGATCATGGGCTTCATCATCGCGTGGCTGAACGTCGAGCCGTTCATCATCACCCTGGGCGGCATGATCGCCTGCCGAGGCATCGCGCTTCTGATCGCGCGCTCGCAGGAGATCGCGATGGAGCAGAACCTCGCGTGGTTCAAGACGAACGTGTTCGACTGGTTCAACTCCGACGGCGTCAAGCTCTTCGGCTTCAAATTGCAGCTTCCGTACTATGTGCTGCTGTTCGTCCTGATCGCGGTCGGCACGTGGGCGATGCTCAAGTACACGCGCTTCGGCCGCAGGATCTACGCGGTCGGCAACAACCCGCAGGCGGCGTACCTGTCGGGCATCAACGTGCGGCTGACGAAGCTGCTCGCTTACGGGTTCAACGGGCTGCTCGTCGGCATCGGAGGGACGATCGCGCTCGTCCGGCAGAACACCGGCATCATCACCGTCGGCCAGAACATGGAGATCGACGTCATCGCCGCGGTCGTCATCGGCGGCGTCGCGATGTCCGGCGGCAAGGGAAACGCGATGAGCGCGTTCATCGGCGCGCTCCTGATGGGCGCGATCACAAACGCGATGACGCTCATGCGGATACAGTTCGAGTGGCAGTACCTCGTCAAGGGGCTGATCATCATCGTGGCCGTCTCCGGCGGCGCGCTGTCGGAGAGGCTGTCGAACCGCAAGGCCGTTCGGAGCCAGGAGGACCCTTCCTGCAAGATAGACAGTCAATCCTAACCCGATCATTTTTCCCGCAGGGGAAATAAAAAATAGGAGGAGAAACCTATGAAGAAACTGTCAGTCCTTTTGATGGTGGTCATCATGCTGTTCGCGTTCACCGGCGCGCACGCCGCTCCGGAGCCCAAGACCATCGGCTTCTACGCCGACAACGTCGACAGCTACTATGCCGCCATCACCGACGTGCTCAAGGCGCTGGCCGAGAAGGACCCGGACGTGGATTGGACGATCGACGTCATCACCGGCACAGGCTCGGCCGCCGAGCAGCTCAACGCCGTGCAGAACTTCGTCACCACCGGCTACGACGCGATCTGCGTCATCCAGAACAACGCGCAGACGACCTCGGAGTGCATCCAGATGGCGGTCGACGCGGGCATTCCGTACTTCGGCATGACGCACTCGTTCGCCTCCGCCCCGAACGCGCTCGACGCGGTCGGCTGGATCGGCTTCAACTTCGTCAACGAGGGCTACTACGCGGGCGTCGACGCCGCGGAGAAGGGCGCCAAGAAGATCGTCAACGTCGAGGGCGTGCTCGGGCAGGGCTCCGCGGCCGCGCAGTCGCTGGGCTTCATCCAGGCGTACGTCGACGCGGGCAAGGACATCGGCGAGTTTGAATCCGCCGAGGCCTGGGCCGCCGAGAAGAACTCCGGCATGGCCGGAACCGACGACCTCATGCTCTACTGGACGTCCGGCGGCTGGATGAAGGACTCCGCCAAGACCGCGATGGCCAACATCATCACCGAGCTGGGCCCGGACGGCTTTGACGGCGTCTACGGCCAGAACACCCCGATGCTCGAGGGCATCGTCGAGGCCATCGAAGAGGCCGGCCTCGATCCGGCGGACTACTGGCTCGGCGGAGGCAACGGCCGCGAGATCACCTGGGAGTGGGTGCGCGACGGCGTCACCGACTGCGACGTGAACCAGTCCGCGCTGCTCGAGGGCGACGCTCTCTACCAGATGCTCAAGGCCTACTTCGCGGGCGAGCCGTATCGCCAGTACATCCATCCGTACCTCACCGCGCTGGATACCGAGAACATCAACGAGATCTGGGATTCGCTCGTTCCGTTCACCGATGTTGAGGCGTACCTCGCCAAGCGCGAAGCCGGCACGATCGTCTATGACATCAACGACCCGCTGTTTGCGGACGCGGTGGGCTTCACCGGCTGACCTTCCCCGATTCCCTCCCCCGGCGGCGCTCCCGCCCCCGGGGGAGTCCTCCGCAGCAGATCGCCTTTCGAGGCATCTGCCTGGGTGGTTGTGCCCTTTTGACGCCATCGACAGCGCCCACAGAAGGAGTGGTACCCGTGATCAAAGTCGGAATGAACCTGCTCCTATGGTCGGACAACGCCAACTATCGGGAGCACCATCATCTGCTCGATTTCTGCAAGGAGGTCGGCTTTGACGGCGTGGAGTTCCACGTGGGCATCGTCAGCGACTTCGAGGAATGCGAGAAATTCGGCGCGCACGCCCGGGAATTGGGGCTGGGCGTCACGACCGTCGGCGTATTCGACCCCAACGTATGCAATCCGGTGAGCCCCGACCCCGCGCTTCGGGCCAGGGTGTACCCGGAATTCAAGAAGTTCATCGACGCGACGCTGACGCTGGGCGGCACGCTGATCTGCGGCCCGCTGTATCAGGGGCTGGGCTACTTCAGCGGCGCGCGCGCGACCGAGGAAGAGTGGCGGATGTCGGTCGAGACGATGCGCCCCTGCTTCGAGTACGCGCGCAAGGCGGGCATTCAGGTCGCGGTCGAGCCCCTGAACCGCTTCGAGGCGTACCTCGTGAACACCGTGGCCGACGGCGTCCGCTACGTCAAGGACATCGGCCTCGACAACGTGGGGCTCCTGGTCGACACGATGCACTCGAACATCGAGGAGCTCGACATCGCGAGGGCGTATCGCGAGGCCATGCCCCACATCAAGCACGTGCACATCTCCGAAAACGACCGCGGCATCCCGGGCACGGGCCACGCGTGCGGGAAGGAAGTGTTCGACGCGTTCAAGGACTTTGGCTACGGGGGCTACCTGACGATCGAGGCGTTCAACCTGGGCGCCCCGTCGTTGATGGGCGCACTGCACCTGTGGCGCACGTTCGCAAAGAGCGACGACCAGCTCGCCAAACAGGGCCACGACTATATCCGGGAAATGCTGAAAAGTTAGCTTCAGGAGGCGCCCATGAATAACATCATCCGCAACACGCTGTATTCGGGCGAGGGCGTGCTCCGCCTGACGCCGACCTGGGTTCCGCGCCCGTTCAACCGGCCGGGGCGGCGCATACGCCTGCATCCGGACGACTACTTCGCGATGGGCATGCACCGCGGCGCGATCGTGGAGAGGTGGTTCTCGTCGATCACGCACGTCGAGACGGCCGGGGCGGGTCCGAACGAGGGCATGAGCTTCGTAAACGTCGACGACAGGCCCGACCACCAGGTACTGTTCAAGGACTTCGTCGACGAGCTCGGCGCCGAGCTGATCGGGCAGGAGCTCATCGACCTGTACGGGACGTGGCCGATGTACTCGAAGTTCTACGACTACGAGTGGCCGCTGTTCCACCACATCCACCACGGCGAGGAGGCCTGCAACCGCTTCGGCGGCGTAAAGCCCAAGCACGAGCACTACTTCTTCCCCAAGCAGTACAATCCGACGCTGGGCGCGCTGCCCGTGTCGTATTTCGGCTTCGACCCCTCGGTCACGCGCGAGGAGGTCAGGGAGCGGCTTAAAAACTACACCGTCCGGGACGGGCGCATCACCGAGCTCTCGCGCGCGTTCCGATTGGAGCTCGGCACAGGCTGGTATACCCCCGCCGGGGTCTTGCACGCGCCGGGGTCGCTTTGCACCTACCAGCCTCAGTGGAACTCCGACGTCATGGCGATGTGGGAAAACGTCGTCAACGGCGAGGTGTTCCACTACGACGCGCTGTCCGGCTACGTCCCGGACGCGGACAAGAACAACCTGGACGCGATCATGGACGTCGCGGACTGGGAGCTCAACACCTGCACGGACTACCGCGAGCGATTCTTCCGCCGGCCGAAGCTCAACGAACAGGGCGACGGCTACGTGCAGAACTGGATCGCCTACGGAAACGACTACGTCGGCGCGAAGGAGCTGACGGTCGAGCCCGGGGCGAAGGTCGCGATCCGCGACAAGGCCGCGTACGGCTGCCTCGTCGTGCAGGGGCGCGGGACGTTCGGGCGGTTCGACTGCGAGTCCCCGACGCTTCTGCGCTACGGCCAGTTGAGCGCCGACGAGTTCTTCGTCTCCCACGACCTCGCGCAGGCGGGCGTCGAAATCAAAAACGCGTCGAAGTACGAGCCGCTGGTCATCCTGAAGCACTTCGGGCCGAACTGCGGAATGCCCGAGGTCGAGGCGATGAAGCGGCCGTTCAGGTAACAATCTGAAACAGAACAAGGAGGAGCGGACATGAAGAAGATTTCCCTGAGTTCCTGGGCCATCCCGCAGCCGCTGGAGGAACTCTGCCCCGGCGCGAAGCGGATCGGCTACGACGGCATCAGCCTGGGCGGTTTCCCGCCGTTCGGCGCGCACCCGGACATCGTCGACACGCCCGAAAAGAAGGCGGCGCTGGTTAAGACCTTCAAGGACAACGACATGCTCGTCGCGGACTTCGCGCTGGACATGTGGAAGTACGACTCGATCAAGATGACGAAGGAGTGGCGCGCCGAGTACTCCCGCGCCCTCAAGTGCGCGGCGGATCTGGGGCTCACGAACATCATGCGCGTGGACACCTGCACGCCGCCGATCCTGCCGGACGGGATGACCTACGAGGACGTCAAGCAGTTCTTCGTCAAGCACTTCCGCGAGATGGCGAGGGAGGCCGCCGGCTACGGCTTCGAGGTCGTCTGGGAGTTCGAGCCGGGCTTCATCATCAACGAGCCGAAGAACGTGATGTATGTTGTCGAGGCGGTCAACGAGCCGAACTTCTCGCTGCTGTTCGACACCTGCCACGCCTACAACTGCGCGATCGGCCACCGCCACATCGAGGAGGGCTGCAAGCTGCCCGGCGGCATACTCGAGTTCATCGAGATGGCGAAGGGGCGCCTCGGCCTCGTGCACCTGATCGACTCCGACGGAACGCTCAACGACACCGGCACCTCGACGCACGCGCCGTTCGGACAGGGCTACATAGACTTCGACGAGGTCATCCCGGCGATTCTGAACGTCGCGGGATACGAGACCGACTGGTGGGCGATCGACCTGTGCGAGTGGCCGAACGCCTGGGAGGTCGCCGAGGAGTGCTTCAAGTTCGTCGACCTGCTCAACAGGAAATACTGCAAGGACTAGCGTTCTGATACAAGGAGGGAAAGCCATGCACGGAAAAATGGTGGTTCAGAACTTCTACGAGCCGCTCGTCATGAAGCTGGAGGAGCACGACATCCCGCAGATCGCGGACAACGAGGTGCTCATCAAGGTCATGGCCTGCTCGATCTGCGGCTCGGACGTCTCCTACTACTTCGGCCACAGCCCGCTGGGAACGCCGGACGGCAAGGGGCCCCTGTACCTCGGGCATGAGATGAGCGGCGTCGTCGTCGAGGTCGGCAAGCTCGGAAAGGCGCTGTTCAAGGAGGGCGACCGCGTCGCCGTGAACCCTGTGCAGCAGTGCAACGCCTGCGAATACTGCATGCGCGGCGAGTTCAACGTCTGCCCGAACTGCGAGGTCATCGGCGTCACGGTCAACGGCGGCTTCGCGGAGTACGTGAAGGTGAAGTACACGCATGTGTACAAGATTCCCGACAACGTGAAGTTCGAGCACGGCGCGCTGGCGGAGCCGCTCGCGTGCGCGACCTACGGCATCAAGCGGCTCGACATCGAGCTCGGGCAGGATGTCGTCGTGTTCGGCCCCGGCCCGATCGGGCTCATGATGGTGCAGCTCGCAAAGGCCGCCGGCGCGGGGCGCGTCGTGCTCGTCGGCCGGCGCGACTTCCCGCTCGGCATCGGAAAACAGGTCGGCGCGACGTTCGTCATCAACACCGCCGACAAGAACTCCCCCGACTACGCCCCCGACCTCGCCGCGCGCGTCAAGGAATTGCTCGGCCACCT
>Ga0123329_1003939_pt1 | contig 11930 bp, 8 predicted proteins | sample BioC12SIPDNA_FD_89703 | JGI IMG/M metagenome (GOLD analysis project Ga0123329, IMG submission 89703) | Anaerobic biogas reactor microbial communites from Washington, USA - Biogas_R1_B C12 SIP DNA | ecosystem: Engineered > Bioreactor > Anaerobic > Unclassified | place: Washington, USA | collected... | reverse complement strand
TTTCCAGCGGGCGGTGGAGACCACGGAGAGGCTGTTCGAGATAATCCGGGTGCGCTGCGGCGAGACGCCCCTGCTTGTGTTTGACGTGGAGGCCCGGGAGCCGTATTCGGAGGCGTTCCGTGACATCTGCGTCCGCCGGGGGCTCGTGCGGGTGGAGGGTGTCGCGGAAGCCGTTCAGCGGGCCGCCGCCTCCGGATCGGTGGTCTTTGCCGAGGATGGGGGGCATTGGAACGCGGAGGGCCACCGGATCTGCGGTGAGCTGCTGGTGGAGGCGCTCCAGCCCCTCTGCCAGGCGCGCCGAAGCGCGCCGTCTCCGGAGGGCCGGCGGTAGGGCGAAAACGCGGCGGCCCGCGCCCGTCAGGCGATGCGGATGGCGGTGGAGAGGGCGCCGCGGAACTGGTCGAGGTGGACGCGGCAGGATTCGGGGGTGGTGTCGCGGGCGTCGGGGGGGAGGAGGTCCTCGACGACGACCCCCTGCGCGCCGAGGCGGGCGGCGCGGCCCATGAGGGCGACGTCGGCGCAGCCGTGGACGATGATCCCGGCGCGAAGCTCCTGGTAGCGGAGGTATTCGCCGAGGAGTTTGACGCGCTCGGTGACGGGTCCTGCGGCGGCCGCGCCGCCGCCGGGCTCGGCGGACAGGAGGACCACGCGGTCCACCAGCGGAAGAAGATAGTCCGCCTTGGTCAGGGGGGTGCAGGGGAGCATCGCGATGCCGGGGGACACGCCGAGGTCGCGCAGGCGCCCGAGGGCGCGGTGGGGGTGGGGGCAGCCCTCGAGCTGGAGGGTGACCCGGGCGCAGCCGAGCCCCGCGAGGGCCTCCAGCACCGCCGACCCGCCGCACACGGGGACGTGCAGATGGCAGGGCAGGGCGGACGCGGCGGCGGCGGCCCGGACGGTGTCGGCGCCCAGCCCGCGCAGGGGCGTCTCAGACGGGTCGCCCAGGGGCATGAACCATTCGTCGGCGCCCGTGTCCCCCCGGAGAAACGGCTCCAAGTGAAGCTGGGGAAGGGACGCCGCGGACAGGGAAATCTTCGGTAGGGAATTGGCCACCTCTGTCTTCTCCTCTTGACGAAACCGGTCACTCAGCGGGATAGGCCGCCAGAAACGCGTCCACCGCGGCCGCCAGCGGCATGCTGGGCTGGGCCCCCTCGCTCTTGGCGGCCAGCGCCCCGGCGGCGTTCGCAAAGCGCAGGGTGTCGCGCATGCGGGCGGGGTCCCACCGCAGGGCGAGGGCCGCCGTGAAGGCGTCGCCCGCCGCGGTGGTGTCCACGGCCTCCACCGGGAACGCGGGGACGTGCAGCTCGCCCGTCGGGCCGAGGTAGTAGGAGCCGCGGTCGCCGAGCTTGAGGACCACGTGGTCCACGCCCATGTCGAGCAGCTCCTGGGCCGCCTTGTGCACCCCGTCCATCGTGTCCACGGCGATGCCCGTGAGGGTCTCGGCCTCCGTCTCGTTCGGCGAGACAATGTCGGCCAGGCACAGCATGTCAGGGGACAGGTTCCGCGCGGGGCCGGCGTCGAGGATGGCGAGGGCACCGCACTCGCGGGCCATGCGCAGGGAGGCCTCGACGGTGCCCAGGGGGGTCTCCAGCTGGAGCAGGACGGCGTCGGCGTCCTGGAACACCTCGCGCCGCTCCAGCACGTCGGAGGCGCGCAGGCAGAAGTTCGCGCCCGAAGCCACCACAATGCTGCTTTCCCCGGACTCGCCCACCAGGATCATCGCAACCCCCGTGGGGGCGTCGGAGACGGTGCGCACGTGCGACACGTCCACCCCGGAGGCGGTGAGGCCGTCCAGCTGCTGGCGGCCGAAGAGGTCGTCGCCCACGCAGGCGATGAGGGAGACCTCGCCGCCGAGCCGCGCCGCGGCCACCGCCTGGTTCGCGCCCTTGCCGCCCGACACCGTCTGGAAGGACTGGCCGATGACGGTTTCACCGGAGCGGGGCATGCGGGACACCCGCAGAACCAGGTCCATGCTGGAGCTTCCGACGACCAAGACCTTTCTCGCGTCCATGAGGCTCATCCTTCCACCTGTTGCAGTGTCCGGCCGCGGCAAGCAGCCCCCTTCTTGCCGTCACGGGGATTATAGCAACCGGAACCCGGGACCGCAATGCGGGGGATCAGACCCCTCCAACGGGCAAGACAGCGGTCAGCATCGGGCAGGCTGCGCGAAAGCGCGGAACAACGCGCACCGTCCTGGGCGGAACGCCCCTCCCCCGCGGAGGAGACGGGCATGGCGTTGAAAAAGAGGGCGCCGCCGGGATCAACCGGGTGCCCGTTCCACCAGGAGGAGGAGTCCGCCGTCGAAGGGCGCGTAGGTGAGCAGGTGCCCGCTTTTCAGGACGCGCTCGCGCAGGGCGAGGACGTGGGGCGGGCGGCGGGTGTGCTCCCACCAGGACTCGACATACCAGACGCGGCGCGCGCCCGCCAGCGCCTCGTCCACGGGCACGGGCATGGCACCGTAGAACTCCCAGGCGTTCGGGTTGGGAAAAGAGCCGAGGAATCCCTCCAGCTCCGCGGGGTCGCCGTAAATGCACTGCTGGGGGATGTTCCGTCCTTGCAGATAATGCCGGAGGGGCAGCAGGGTGAAGTGGCTGGCGTGCAGCACCCGGTCGCCCGGCTGAAACCCGTCGGCGATCCGGCGGGCGGCGGCGCGGTTGTCGGGCTTGTAGCGCACCCCCATGAGGTGGGTGTCCAGGGGGTGGATGCGCTGGGCATGCTCGTCCGCCACGGTCACCCCCATGAGGGCGAGCAGGACGGCCCAGACAACGGCCCGCAGGGGACGGCGCGGCAAGGCGGCGATCCCCAGGGCGACCACGCCGCAGTAGACGGCGCCCGCAAAGAGGAACTGCCGGTGCTCGTAGTAGGGCACCCGGGGAAACTGCCAGAAGAGCAGGTTTCCCGCCACGGGAAACACCACGAGCAGAAACGCCATGCCCGCGCGCCGGGGGTCGCGCCGCAGGCTCCAGAGGCCGGCGAGAAAGAGCGCGAGAGAAACGGCCAGGAGCGGCCAGTACACCTCGCGGCGGTCCGTGAACCCCGCGAGGAAGGTCTTGAAGGTGATCAGAAACTGCTTTGCGTCCGGATGGATGGTGTAGACGTTCGTGATGCTGGCGATCAGTCTTCCGGCCCGGGCGGCCATGAGGAGCATGGGCAGGCTCAGGAGGCCGGCGGCGGCGTTGGCGAGAAACCACCCCGGAAGCAGGTGCCACCGGAACAGGACGGCCCATCCGCCCGTCAGCGCAAGGGTGAGCAGCACCCACGCGGCAAAAAAATGGTTGTACATGCCCAGCGCGCCCGCGAGGGCGTAGGCGGCCCACCAGCCGGGGCGGTTCCCCTCCAGCGCGCGGTCCAGGCAGTACCATGCCGCCAGGGCGATGAGCAGCATGGAGGCATAGGGCCTGATTTCGTGGGCGTACATGATTTGAAAGGGCGACAGGGCGCAGAGCAGCGCCCCGCCGAAGGCGGCGCCCGGGCCGAGAACACGGCGAAAACAGGCGAAGGCCAGCGCCACCGCCGCGGTGGAGAAAAGCAGGGGAATGACGTGGACGAGCGCGTCGTGGGCACGCGTGGCGCGGTCCAGCCCCAGCCACGGCCCGAGCACACGGTTGGGCAGCACCGCCAGCCAGGTGAGCAGGGGCGGATCGTTGGTCCGGCCCCAATCAAGCGCGTCCAGGGGGGACGCCAGGGCGTCCGCGAGCAGCGTCGTGGCCCCCTCGTCATACCAGAGGCTCCGGTCGCCCAGGCCCCACAGGCGGACCGACAGGGCGATCCCCACCGCAAGGAGCAGAAGGACGGCGGGGCGGACCCCGCGCCGTGGGCTGTGTTCGTTCCGGGCCATGCCCCCTACTTTACCAGAGTCAGCCAGTAGCGGAAAGCATCCCAGTAATTCCGCAGGACCACGGGGTTTCTCGCCCGCCAGAGGGCGCGGGCGATGTAGCGGGGCCGGAGGTAGTAGCGGCGATAGGCGGACCGGATGACCCGCGAAACCTGCTCCGCGTCCCGGTAGCCTTTGGGCACATAGACCGGCTGGTGCATTTCCGTGCCCGGGGGCACGAGGGTGCCCTCAAGGGCCGCCAAGTCGCCCAGGGCCGTGCCCGCGCTGGGATGGTAGGGGTAGAAGATCATCCAGTCTATGTTCAGTTCGCAGGCGAAACGGATGGTCTCCTCGGCGATCTCCGGCGTGTCGCCGGGCATGGCGAAGATGAACGACCCGCGGATTTCCATGCCCGCGGCCTTCGCCCATTTCACGGCCTGCCGCGCCTGGTCCAGGGTGATGCCCTTTCGGATCGCGTCCAGCATGCCCTGGTTGCCCGACTCAAAGCCGTAATAGACGTTGTAGCAGCCCGAGCGCGCCATGCGCCGCAGCATCTCCTCCGTCACCGTGTTCACCCTGCCGAACACCGTCCAGGTGAGGTTCAGCCGCTCCCCGTCCAGCAGGTCGCAGAAACGGGACACCCACTTGCCGTTGATGCAGAAATTGTCGTCCCAAAAAATGACCTCGCGGATGCCGCGCGCGGCGAGCCGCCTCAATTCGTCCACCACGTTCTCCGGGCTGCGGCGGCTGTACGGGGCGGCATAGCACCCCCCCTGAAAGCAGAAACGGCACTTGCCGTAGGGGCAGCCGCGGGACGTGATCACCGTCGTCGCGGGGCGGCGCCGGCACTGGTTGGGCAGGGGCGCATACAGGCGGTCCTCATAGATGTGCCGCGCGGGGTGCGGCAGGAGGTCCTGGTCGCGCAGGGGGGGGCGGACAGGGGTGGTCACGGGCCGTCCGTCCGGCCCGCGGTAGAGGAGCCCTTTCACCGTGTCGAGCGGCCGGCCGTGTTCGAGGGCCCCCAGCAGTTCCGCCAGCGTCTCCTCGCCCTCGCCGGGCACCAGAATGTCCACGCCGGGAAAATCCGCGAGCGCGCTGTCGAAGAAGGAGGTCACATGCGGGCCGCCCATGATGACGGGCAGGCCGGGCCGCGCCTCCTTGAGCAGGCCGGAGATCCTTCGGGCGGCGTCGGCGAGCTGGGTCAGGCAGGAGATGCCGACGGCGTCGGGTTCCAGGTCCAGCACCCGTTTCACGGCGGCGGCCTCGTCCAGGTTCAGCGCCTGGGCGTCCACAAAGGCCGCCGTGTGCCCGGCCGCCTCCGCGGAGGCGGCCAGATACCCCACGCCCAGCGGGGGCAGAATGCCCCGGCGCAGCACGCCGCCGCCGCCGTACGATTTCACCAGCTCGTACGAGGGCATGACAAACACAATCTTCATGAGCCGCTCCGGTTGGGGCGCCCGCGGGGGCGCCGCAAACACCTACTATAGTGTCTCCGCCCGGTGGAACAACACTCCGGGGGCCGGGTCCCTTCCCGGGCGTCAGGCGCGCAGACGGTCCAGGGGCAGGGTGATGAGCACCTGGCAGCCGCCGCCGCCAGGGGCGGAGGTCATCTCGATGGCGCCGCCGTGCTCCTCGATGACCCCGCGGGTGATGGACAGGCCGAGTCCGGTGCCGCCGGGCTTGGTGGTGTAATAGGGGTCGAACACGCGCTCCAGGGCCTCGCGGTCGAGGCCGGGGCCGTCGTCGCGGACCTCCACCTGGCAGGCCGTCTCGGTCACGCGGGAGAACAGGCGCACGCGCCCCCCCTCGGGGCAGGCCTCCAGCGCGTTGAGCAGGACATTGAGCACGGCGCGGCTGATGTGGCGGGCGTCGAGCATGAGCCGGAGCCCGCCCGCGCCGCATTCCGCCGTGAGCCGCACGCCGCGCTGGTCGGCCTCGCGGCCCAGCAGGCCGACGCATTCCTGGAGCAGGGCGTCGAGGTCCACGGGCTCGGGGTGCAGCTCCGTCTCCCGCGCGAGGGAGAGGAACCCCGACACGATCTCCTCGAGCCGGCCCACCTCGTTGCGGATGGTGCGCAGGGACCGGGCGGGGGGGGAGTCCGGGTCGCCGAGCTGCTCCACGGCGTGGCCGGAGAGGAGCTTGATGGCGTTGAGGGGGTTGCGCACGTCGTGGGCGACGCCCGCGGCGAGCGTGCCGAGGGCGGAGAGGCGCTGGGCCTGGCGGAGCCGCGCCTCGACGGTCTCCTTCTCGCGCAGGGACTCGATCATGCGGTTGAAGGTGGTTTCCAGGGCGAGGACCTCGCCGGAGGCCCCGGAGGTGGCCACGGGCTCGAGATGCCCCGAACCGACGGCCGCGCAGCTCTCGGCGAGCCGCCGCAGGGGGTGCAGGGCCTTCCAGATGAACCAGACCATGGCGCCCAGGGCGAGCAGGAACACCGCCGTCACGGCGAGGAGGTAGCGGCTGGTGAAGGCGTGGAGGATTTCCGTCTGCGGCACGATGGTCATGGAGGCGGTGAGGAGCACGGTCCGCCCCTCGCTGGTGAGGGGCACGCGGGCCACGCGGAGGAAGCTGCCGTCCCGCTGCCGCTCGATGGTGAAGGTGGCGCCGGGCTCCTCGGCCGCCGGGCGGTCCTCCAGGCGGATGTCGAAGCCCTTGTGCAGGTCCATCAGCTCGCCCTCGAGGGCCTGATAGTCCCCCTGGAAACCCTCGTCCAGACGGAGTTCCAGGCTCCGCGCGATGTCGAGGGTGCTCGCCTCCATCTGCACCGCCGCCTCGTGGAAGAAGTACCGCGCGATCACCACCACGGCCGCGAACAGACACAGCAGCAAGACGCCGCACAGCACGACCACGCGCAGGAAGAGGGTGTTCCGCCAGCGCGCAAGGGGCGGGGAAAGCGGGGCCGGGGTCTCGTCGGGGACACGGACGCTCATGGCGCGGGCGGCGGGGCGATCCCGAGGAATTGCATGATTTCCTGGATGTCCACCCAGGCCTTCGCCTTCTCGCCGGGGCTCCGCAGCAGGTAGGCGGGATGGTAGGTCACGCGCAGGGGGATGCCGTGGTAGGTGTGCCACACGCCGCGCAGGCTGCCGACGGTGGCGTTGGTCTTGAGAATGGTCTGGGCCGCCGTGCCGCCGAGGGCGCAGATGACCTTCGGCCGCAGCAGGTCGAGCTGGCGCAGGAGGAAGGGCTCGCAGCAGGCCACCTCCTCCGGGTTCGGCGTGCGGTTGTCCGGCGGGCGGCACTTGAGCACGTTGCAGATGAAAACGCTCCCGCGGGGGATCTTCATGCCCTTCTCGATAATGTCCGTCAGGAGGTGGCCCGCCCGCCCCACGAAGGGGCGGCCCTGCGCGTCCTCGTCCGCGCCGGGCGCCTCGCCCACAAAGACCAGGTCCGCGTTCGGGTTGCCCTCGCCGGGCACCGTGTGGCGGCGCGTGGCGTGGAGCGGGCAGGCGGTGCACCCCCGCACCTCGTCGGCGATGCGCTCCAGCCCGTCCGGCGGCCCGCACGCGGCGGCGGCCCGCGGCGGCGCGGGCGCGGTGGACAGCCCCTCCAGCAGGCGGGCGGTGTGGCGCGACAGGCGCACCTTGGGCGGCGTGCCGCGCGCCGCCTTCTTGGCGAGGCTCCGCACGTCCTCCACCGCCTCGGCGTAGAGTTCTTCGGGCGTTCTGGAAGCGTCGGTCATGGGGGTACTCCGGGTGCCCATGATAGCACGGCCCCGCCCCCCGGCGGGAAGCCGGGCCGGGCTCTGCCATCCGACCGATCGGTCGGATCCGTCGGATCGGTCGGAGGAGTCCTCTCCCCTGCTCCGCCCCCCTCCACCTCCCCCGCCCGCGCATGCCGCCATTCCCCGGGGTTCGCGTGGCCGTCGCGGTCGCCATCGGCGCCGGGGTCGGGCGGCGGCGGCGGGGCGGGAGACCGTCATTTGCCCCCCGTGCGCGGCCGCGTCGTTTGACATGTTCCGGGTTCATGCGCCACAATGCAAATCCGCCGTGGAGCAGCGTTTCGGGCTTTTCGGCAGTCAGGAGGCTCTTCTGTGAATCGTCTGCGTGTGTTTCTCGCCATCGCGGCCAAGCCCGTGTTTCTGCTCCCGCAAGTGGCCCCCCCGATGGGCCTGCTCTATCTGGCGGCGTATCTGCGCGAGAAGTTTGACACCGACATCCGCATCGTCAACCAGCGGAAGGACAACTGTTCGGTTGAAGAGCTCGCAAAGCACGCCGTGGACTTCGGGGCGGACGTGGTGGGCATCAGCGCCCTGACGCCCTCGGCGCACGAGGTTCCCCCCCTGACCTGCATGATTCGGAAGGGTCTTCCCAACGCCCTGATTGTGCTTGGCGGCCCGAATGTCACGGCTTCGGGCGCCGACGCGATGGCGGGCACGGAGGCGGACGCCGCCGTGTCGGGGGAGGGGGAGCTGACCTTGGAGGCGCTGATAAACGCATGGTTCGACGGCGGCAGGGACCTGAGCAAAATACCAAACCTGATGTGGCGCGCCCCGGACGGCTCTGTGGTGAGGAATCCCGGCGAGACGCCCCTCGTAGAGGACCTGGACTCGCTTCCGTTTCCGGCCTATGACCTCATAGACATGAAAGACTACTGGAAGTCCCTGTCGTTCACGCCGATCCCGCACCGGAAGTACATTTCGCTGTTCACAAGCCGGGGCTGCCCCTACAAGTGCATCTATTGCCACCGCGTGTTCGAGAAACGCTTCCGCGCCCATTCGGCCGGGCGCGTCGTTGACGAGATAGAGCACTATGTCAAGACCTACGGCATAGACACGGTGGAGATACTGGACGATGTGTTCAATCTTGACAACCGGCGCGTGATCGAGATCGCCGAGCTCATGAACCGGCGCAACATCAAGGTGCACATCACCGCGCCAAACGGGGTCCGCGCAGACATCTTCAAAGAGGAGACGATGGACGCGCTGGTCGGGGCCGGACTGGATTTCTGCTCGTTCGCCCTCGAGTCGGGCTCGCCGCGCATCCAGGAGCTCATGGGGAAGCGGCTGAACATCCCGAAGTTCCTGCAGACCATGGAATGGGCGAGCCGCCGGGGCGTGTTCGTCCACTGCTTCAACATGCTGGGCTTTCCAACGGAGACGGCGGAGGAGATGCAGCAGACCATTGACGTGTGCCTCAATTCCAAGACGCACACCGCATCCTTCTTCACCGTGACGCCGTATCCGGGAACCGCGCTTTACCGCCTGGCCATGGAAACCGTGCCCGAAAGGATGACCGCCCTGGATTACCGCGACATAGAGTTGTCCAACGTGCGCATCAACCTGTCGGCGGTTCCGGACAACGTTCTGTTCGCCTATCAGCGCAAAGCCCAGCGGACTTTTTACATGCGGCCGTCCCGCATATGGCGCATCCTTCGGGACCATCCGCAGCGGACCTCCCTGCTGGGGTACGGCATGCAGTTCCTGCTGCGTGCGAACAAGCAATTGCTTGGCGGCGGCGGTTCATAGCCGGAGCGCGCGGCGGAACCCGGCCCCCCGGTGGGAAGCCGGACCGGGCTCTGCCATCCGACTGATCGGTCGGATCCGTCGGATCGGTCGGAGGAGTCCTCTCCCCTACTCCGCCCCCTCCACCTCCCCCGCCTGCGCGTGCAGCCATTCCTCGAGGTTCGTGTAGCCGTCGCGGTCGTCGTCGGCGCCGGGGGCCGGCGGCAGCTCCAGCGGACGGCGCGTGGCGGCGTCCTGGGGCATGCCGCCGACCTGCTCCTGGCTGTCAATAATGCGCCCCGCGCCGGTGCGGACCTCGTCCACGACCCGGGTGTCCACCGCGTCGCGGTCCGCCGGGCGCGCGCCCGCATGGGCCAGCACCCAGTCCGCCACCGTGGCGGCGGGGCGCACAGTGAGCGGGGAAACGCGCACCGGTGAGTCCTCCAGCCGCGCGAGGTTCACACGCCGGGTGGACCAGGCCCACTCGCCCCATTCGGCGCGGCCCGGGCACAGGTTGTCGAACATGCCCACGACGGCCGTGCGCTGGGTGTGGACGTGCACCGTGACCAGGGGCACCCCGCGGCGCGTGTCCGGTCCCGGTTTTAGCACGTTGCCCATGAACGCCGTGAGGGAGGGGCCGGACGAATTGTAGTCGCCGACGTGCATCGCGTTGCGGCGCGGGTTGTAGACCAGGTTGTTGACCACCAGCGCGCTGACGTCGCCCTTCACATAGGGGTTGCGCTCGTCGTTGTGCGCGAAGAGGCACCCGGCGACGGCGATCCGCCGGCCGTGGTCGCCCAGGAGCAGGCCCTTGGAATGCTCGCCCTCCGGGTGGATGGAGTGCGACAGGTTCTCCGAGAAAATGCAGCCGCTGAAGGTCACATCGCGCACGCCCGCGCCCCAGTGGCTCGCGCCCTCGTCCACCGCCCAGCCCACCGAGCAGTGGTCCACCACCACGTTGAACGCCTGACCGTCCCCGCCCGGATAGACCGACAGGCCGTCGCGGGCGTCCCCCGGCGGGCCGGGCATCCGGTCGCCCACGCGGATGCGCAGATGCCGCACCAGCGCGTCGTGCGTGGCGATGACCAGCCCCGCCCCCGTCAGCGTGATCCCCGGCGGGGGCGCGGTCTCGCCCGCCACGGTCACAAAGGGGTGCGGGATGGTCAGCGGCTCCGACAGGCGGATGACCCCGCCCGCCTCGAACACCACCACGCGCGGCCCCGGCGTCTCCAAAGCGGCGCGCAGCGTGCCGGGCCCGGCGGACTCCAGCGACGTGACGCGCAGCACCGCGCCACCGCGCCCGGCGGGCGTGTCCGTGCCGAAACCCTCCGCGCCGGGAAACACGGGCAGCGCGCCCGACAGGTCGCGCACGGCGTCCCGCAGCCCGGGCGACCCCGCCAAGTTCGGCGGAAACACCAGCGACGGCACCACGAGCAGCGCGGCCATCCCCGCCGCCGCGAGAACGCCCAGAACTGTCAGCACCCGTTTGCCAGTCACTCTGTTCTCTCCCATGGTGGTCATTCCGTGCCGGCACGGAAGGCGGATGTGGGGCGGCGTTTCGAACGCAGACCGTCAGCTTAACAGGGGAAAGCCCTTCGGTCAACCGAGAGGAAACTCCGCCAAGAACGACCTCAAGCAACCGGTCGGAGGAGGTGGGAAGCAAGGAATTTCAAAGAACCACGGCGTCAAGTGGTGACTTTAATCCGCAGGCTTGGGTCAGTTTCGTGTTCCTCGATGATTTTGTTGTACTCCGCAACAAGCTGGGCGGCCGTGGCTTTCCTTCCGGCACCGCCGAACTTCCCAATTTCATAGAGATTTCCCGCCAGGAACTGCTCCGCCTCGAAAACGTCCACCCGGTCCGCAATGCCTTCCAGCTCCGCCTGCCCTTCCGCCATCGCCGCGCCCTTTGCCGTGGTGATGATCACGGGTTTGAGGCCGTTGGCCAGATTCTTATCGCATTTCTGCATCAGGGCTTCCGATGGCAGCATCGTGACATGTATCGCCACATCCTCAACGATGAAATCTCCGGGCCTTCCAGAAGGATCATCCGCCACGCTGGCCCCATGGTGTTCAACTCCGGCAGGCAAAAGAAGCGTCAGTTTTGCCCCGACAAGATGCTGGAGCATGGTTCCCGCGAAGGTGGTTCCCGGAAACTGCGACTGTCTCTTCTGTGCCTGGGCCAGCAAATCCCTTACCACCGCCCGCAGCGACTTCGACGTGTCATAGTTCAGAAAGAACGGCCCCGCCGCAAAAAATGCCCTCACCCGTTGAACCCACCACTCTTCAATGAATGTGAGATCAGCCTCTTTCTTCGAGTGCAGGTTGTTCAGAAAGGCAACATACTTTTTCATGTTGCCGACGCTTCCGCGGCTTGTCCTTCCACCCTCTTCGGCCAGTGTCCGGATGATGCCGTGGTCCTTTAAAATGGACTGCACCGCCGCCTTTCCCAGCCCCGCGACCTGCCCCCCGGCATCGGTAAGAAGCTCGTCAGGTGCCAGGGGTAGTCCCACGTCCCGCGCGTGCCGGGTGACCACTAGGGCCACACACAGCGGCCCTTTCCCCCTCATTCCTTCTTTTTCCGCGAATTCCCGCAGCCTCTTGTCCAGATTCACATTCACACTCGTTTCTCCCCGCGATGTCAGCCAGTGGGGCAAGTAAATGTTGTGACAGGTAGCG
>Ga0123329_1003928_pt1 | contig 11947 bp, 9 predicted proteins | sample BioC12SIPDNA_FD_89703 | JGI IMG/M metagenome (GOLD analysis project Ga0123329, IMG submission 89703) | Anaerobic biogas reactor microbial communites from Washington, USA - Biogas_R1_B C12 SIP DNA | ecosystem: Engineered > Bioreactor > Anaerobic > Unclassified | place: Washington, USA | collected... | reverse complement strand
TTTTTACTTCTAAAGAGTGTTTGAGCCGTGAGCCGATGGCTGTGATTGGCAAGGATTTATTGAATCAGTCGTTTATCGAAGACGGCAAAAGATTTATTTATTTAGATGATTTGGCGTGCGAGGTGGTCGGCATCGCCGGGATAGCGCATGATTCGACGATTGACGCGCTATATTTTATTAATTTGGGAGCGGTATCTCCCGACCAGCAAATCGGGCGCTATTACGTGGATGGAGATAGTGACGTAAACGTGGTATTTGAGAAAATGCAGCAAGTGTCCTCTGATCTGCTTCAGATTTCTATGCGAAAACTTGATTTGCCTATGACATATACCGATGCTGTGACCGGTAATGTTTATATGAAAACATATTTGAAGGCCGTTGTTGCCTCGCTTCTTGTTTTCATCTATTTGAGCATCTTGAGCCAAGCTCTTTCTGCGGAGAGACGCAAGATTGGAATCTTGAAAGTGGTCGGAATCAGCACGAAAAATGTGAACAGAAGGGTGCACTGGCCGTTGCTTGCCTGGGGGGCTTCCGGTATCGCGTTAACACTTCTTACGGGCGCAATACTCGTAGGGATCGATTACTTCGCTTTGCCGCTATCCGAGGTCATCCGCATTCTGATTACCTGTAGTTTATCCAGTAGCGCGCTATTGGTGGTTTGGCTGGTATTGTTTGATATATTTGATCGGCGTACAGATTTACGAGAGGTGACCCAGCAGTGTTAAGATTTTTCGCGAAAAACATGAATCGTTCGCTCATCACACATTGGAAAGCGAATCTGCTTATTTTGGCGGATTTGGTTTTGTGTGCATTGATGATCTTTATTATGCTGCAAAATTACTCGTTTGCTTCTTATGAATACCGGCGATATTTTCGAACCGAAGGGCTGGCTCAAAAATATAAAGTTTTTGCCATAGAAGATGAAATGCAAAGAGAGCCGTTCAATAAAAAATCACCGATGTACGAGGCCACCTTGTGCGTTAAAGAAGAGATAGAAAATAGTTACTTATGGACGCCGTATTACTTTCTCTGGCTCGAATTGCCTCGTGAAATATTTGTTGATGAGCTTTCTAGTGATTTTGAAGTTCAGTTCGCAATCCAAAATCCACAGGCACCAGGAAATACGAATATTAGTGGAATAGAGATTTCCGAGCACTTACTGACATTGCAGAACATCAAGATTCATGAAGGGTGGGCTTTTACGCACGATGATTATGATGTCATAAGTGAGACGTGCCCGATAATTATGGGCTATGACTTTATACCGTACTATGATGTCGGGGACATTATTATTTTCGAGAACCGAAAGGCCGAAGTCGTCGGTTTCTTAGAGGATAATGCTTTTCTGGAAGTCGATGAAGCAGATATGTTTAATTTAGATCGGCAAGTTATTCTTCCAAGATTATTTTTCTTAGACGAAAACGAAACAATGAGCGATTCAGATTCATTACTCTTACTCACGGGAGGAATTCTATCGCTGAAGGACCCTAAGACCGATGTTCAAGAAGAGATCAACAAGATTACGTCAAAATACGGATGGTATCCCATAAAATGTATTCCGTTTGATGGTTCAGCGTATAGTAATACCGGGATCGTCAGCCAGAAAAACATCGCCTTGCTACTATTTTTAGCCATCGTCTCCGGACTTCTGTGTCTCGTTGCATTGAGCAATATTCTTTACAAGCGCACAATGAAAGAGAGGCCGACGCATTGTACGATGCTCCTTACAGGTATCCCACTCTGGAAAATTAATCTATCGTTAGTCATTGAGATGGCTTTCTGGACAGGTCTGGCAATAGTGCCGGTGGTGATACTCTCTTACTATGAATTCGGCCGGATGTATGTATCGCCGTTTTATGTTCTGAGTTTCATGGGATTGATAGCAGCAATATCGATGATACCGGTTTTTGTGCTTAACGGTAAAACAAATTTAGATGTTTTTATGCGAAGCCGAAATGAGTGATCAGAACGGTACAAACCGAAACAGTGAAGGAGTTATGTCATGGCACTGCTGAAATTAAAAAATATAACCAAGAGCTACGGAAAAGAAGAACGCAGGACTTTGGTTCTAGATCGTCTGAGCATGGCAATTGAAGAAGGAGAGATGCTTGCCGTCATGGGTAAAAGCGGTTCAGGAAAAACAACCCTCCTAAACATCATTGCCGGTATTGATTATCTGGACGATGGAGACTATGAATTCCTCGATGAACCGGTTAATCTTCGAAAGACATCGGATGGCGTTCGTTTTCGCCGCAACCGAATTGGCATCATCGTTCAGCACTTTGCATTAATCAATGACTTCACGGTATATGAAAATGTCGAAATGGGACTATGGGAAACGAAGATGTCTCAAAAGGAACGTCGCACTCGAACCATGCAGATACTCGATCAACTCGACATTCAAGCCCTCGCCGATCGTTATCCACCGGAGCTCTCCGGCGGAGAGAAGCAGCGAACAGCCATCGGGCGCGCCATCGTCGGAAAGCCTCGCCTCGTCTTGGCGGACGAACCGACCGGCGCACTGGACAATCAGACCGAGCATAATATTATGGACATCCTCACAAAGCTCAACCAAGACGGAACGACAATGATGATCATCACCCACGATGAAGATATAGCGAAGCGCTGTACGAGAATCGTCGAACTCAAAAAGTGAGTTTTTTTGTGCTAAAAATGGGTCCGGGAGAGTTCTTTGAGATTTTTTCGAGAATTCTTCTGTTCAGATTGCGACTGAAGTGAGCGAATTACAGCCTGGAGCGCGTGGAGTTTCTAGACTGTATTCTGGGGCTTGTCGCTCTCTTCGCAAAAATGGATGTTTGCAACAATATCTCGCCACTCCCCCCGGCGACGAAACTACCGGCAAAAAGGACCAATCCCGGCACTTTTGCCGGTAAATGTTGCCCCGCCAACGCTCCCCCGGCGACGAAACTACCGGCAAAAAGGACCAATCCCGGCACTTTTGCCGGTAAATGTTGCCCCGACAGCACTCCCCCGGCGACGAAACTACCGGCAAAACCTTTCTCCCACGGCAGTTTTGCCGGTATCCCGCGCGCCGCGCAGTCGCACGTCCGATATCTTTGGTGCCACGAAACGTTTCGCCCTGAACGAATGCTCAACAAAACTCACACCCCTGCTACCTCCATCTCCCCTCAACCACGATCCCGCCTTTACCACGAGCCCCGAAATATTGTCTGACCCTCACAAAAATATACGTTGCGCCTCGCCTAAAGACAGTGCGATTTTTCGACCACGCGTGTGTTAATATGAAAGGACTTAGGGCTGTGTTTCGGGTATCACCGGAGTAGGCGCGACATCATGAATTCTTCCTAGTTTTTAAGGCCGGTTGGGCAGAAAGGATCGTGTATGTCTTCTGATAAAACAGTCATTGTGATCGGCGGGGGTCTGGGCGGTGTGTCTGCCGCAATTTCTTTGGCGCAGAAGGGTTTTAATGTAAGTCTTTTCGAAAAGAACGGGCATCTTGGCGGCAAGCTGAATCGGCTTGAAAAGGATGGGTTTACCTTTGATTTAGGGCCGTCGATTCTTACGATGCCGCAGATTTTTGAAAAGTTGTTCCGCGATGGCGGGCGTGATATGGCAGATTATGTGAAGATTCAGCGGCTGGATTTGGAGTGGCGATCGTTTTTTCCGGATGGGTCGGTGATTGACCTCTATGGAGATTTGGATAAGATGGCGCAGGCGAATCCGCATATTGAGCCTAAGAATATTGAGGAGTATCGAGCGTTTTTGGAATATGCGCGCAATCTTTATGATGCCACGGATAAGGGATATTTTGAGATGGGTCTGGAGAATACGCCTGAAGTGCTTCGTAAATATGGGCTGATTCGGTCGCTCAAGGGTTTTGATATTTTTACGACGATGCATGATGCGATTGCGAAGTATATGACGCATCCGAATATGGTGGATATGTTCGACTATTTTATCAAGTACGTGGGCTCGTCGCCTTATGATGCGCCGGCCGTACTGAATATGATGATCTATATGCAGCATAAGCAGGGGGTCTGGTATGTACCGGGCGGCATGTATGGTCTGGCTGAGGGATTGATTCGATTGGCGATTGAGTCGGGTGTAAAGATCAATTTGGAGGCTGAGGTGGTCCGGATGGTCCGCGGGAAGAGTCGCGATATTGAGGCGATTGAATTGGCGGACGGGACGCAGATCAAGGGCGATATTTTTGTGTCGAATATGGAAGTGCTGCCGGCCTACGATCAGCTGTTGGGCGAAAAGGATTATGCGGATAAGAAGCGCGAAAAGTTTGAGCCCGCGTGTTCCGGCCTGGTGATTCACCTGGGTGTGGATCAACTGTATCCGCAATTGGCCCATCACAATTTCTTTTTCTCGTCGAATCCCGAAGGCCACTTCAACAAGGTTTTTCATAGTCACGAGCTACCGGATGATCCGATTCTTTATGTGGTCAACAGCAGCAAGACCGACCCGGGGCAGGCGCTGCCGGGCCACGAAAATATCAAGATCTTGCCGCATATTCCTTATATACAGGACAAGGATTTTTCACGGGATGAGTATATGCAGCTTCGTGAGCGCGTGTTGATTAAGATGGAAAACATGGGCATCACGGATCTTCGCAAGCATATTGTGACAGAGGATATGTGGATTCCCGCGGATATCAAGCGTATGTACAAGTCGGATCGCGGGGCGATTTACGGGACGCTGTCGGATAAGAAGAAGAATAAGGGTTTCAAGAATCCCAAGAAAAGCGCGCTTTTCGATAATTTATATTTTGTCGGCGGCACGGTGAATCCGGGCGGCGGCATGCCGATGGTGACGCTGAGCGGTCAGAAAACGGCGGAGTTAATTACCGAGGGCCGATGACCGTGAGTTCTGCTCAATTTGTGAGCCTGCCCGACAGTCATCGTGGGCGCAGAATCGGGAAATATTTTGCTTGGTGAAAAGGAGGCGAAGCGGTGAGTGATGTGGCAAATAAAGAAATGGAAATCGAGCCGTCAATGTTTGCCGGGTCGGCCGCCGATGTCAGCGACTCAGATCAAGAAGGCCTCCGGCAGAAGATTGCCGCACCAATCTTAGGTGTTGACGTGTCGCTGTGGGGTGATGTGATCCGTAGTCAGAAGCAATACGCATCGCAATTTGAGAATCGGCGGGCGCGAGGTAAGTCTGCGCTTTTGAAGTTGAAGCGACTTATTCTTGAGAATGAGGAACGATTTTTTCAGGCGCTCGAAAAGGATCTCGGCAAGTCAAAGATGGAAGCCTATGCATCGGAGATTGCGGTTACGCTCAATGAGATTGATTATCTCCTGCGCCATTTGGGCCGCGCCTTGAGAGATCGGCGAGTAATGACTAAGCCGGGAAGCGCGGCGCGTGTCAGTCGCAGACCGTATGGTTCGGTTCTGGTCATGAGCCCCTGGAATTATCCGTTTCAACTGGCGTTGCTGCCGGTGGCCGGTGCGTTGGCGACGGGGAATGGTTGTTTTCTCAAACCTTCCGAGCTGGCGCCCGTGACATCCGGATTGATTGCCGAATTGGCGCCCAAATATTTTTCGAAAAACGAGTTTGCGGTGGTTGAGGGGGACGGCGCTACGGCGGCCGCACTGCTCGACCAGAATTGGGATTTCATATTTTTTACCGGAAGTGAGCGCATCGGCGGCATCGTCGCTGCGCGCGCAGCGAAACTTCGAATACCCTGCATTCTCGAACTCGGCGGCAAATGCCCCTGTATCGTTGATGCGGAAAGTGTCAATGAAGTGACCGCGCGACGCATTGTCTGGGGCAAGTTTTTTAATGCCGGGCAGACGTGCGTGGCTCCCGATCATGTGTGGGTGGCCGCGTCGGCCGCGCCGAAGCTCCTTGAAGAACTCAAAAAACAGATCGCCATGCTTTACGGAGAGGACCCGGAAAAAAGCCGGGATTACGGTCGAATTGTCGGAGCGGGGCACTTTCATCGACTCCGGTCGATGCTTTCGGACGGTCAAATATACCTTGGCGGGCGCACGGATGATGCGACGCTTTTTTTCGAGCCGACCATCATCACCGAACCGGAACGGTCAGCACCGTTGATGCAAGAAGAGATTTTCGGGCCGATTCTGCCGATACTGACGTGGACAGACAAGGACGCCCTATTGCAAGAACTGGCGGCTCATCCGGAACCCCTTGCGATGTATGCGTTTTGCGACGATCGCGACTTGGTCCGTCGCCTCGACAATAATTTTCGCAGCGGCGCGTTCTGCGTCAACAACGTGCTCGAACACGTGGCTAAGATGTCACTGCCTTTCGGCGGCGTCGGTAACAGCGGGCACGGCCGATACCACGGGGCCGCCTCGTTCGAGACCTTCACCTGGTCCAAAGTCATCTACTATAAATCAGGTCGGTTCGATTTCCGTCTGATGTACCCGCCCTATAACGAAAAACTAATCAATACACTTCGCCGCATACGTCGATGGTTGCCGTAATAAGCGAAAAATGTGTGAAAAAATGTGCGTAAAAATACGTAAAAAAGGGAGGCCGGCGTCATGATCTTCTACTTTAGTCTGGCAGTCATTGCCATCGCAATTCTTTCCGGGTTTCTCATGATGTATAAGCTGCCTTCACCCGGGACGGTCCGAAATGCGGAGTCGTCGCCCGAATCGCAGGCCACAACAAGCGCCTCGACGGCCCGAAAAACGCTGCCGTCAAACGATTCGCAGGCCATGGAAAACGGCCCCGAAACTCGACAAGATTTGCCGTCTCTCACCATCATCATTCCGGCTCGCAATGAGCAAATGCGTCTGCCGAACCTACTTTCTTCATTGGCGATTCAGGATTTTCGAGAGTTTGAATTAATCGTCGTCGATGATCAGTCTGAGGATGAGACGGCATCGCTGGCAAAGGCCGCCGGCGCCAAGGTGATTCGGACGGCGCGACTCGAGGAGGGCAGCTGGATCGGAAAATCCTTTGCGTGCTGGACCGGTGCACTGGCGGCACGCGGCGAGTGGCTGCTCTTTTTGGATGCCGATACCCGACTTGAAAAAACGGACAGCCTTCGACGATTGATGTCGGTCTATGGTCGAATGAATGGCAGCGGTGTATTGTCGCTTCAGCCCTATCATCAGACGAAGAAATTATATGAAAGTTTTTCGGCGATATTCAACATCATCGTCATTGCAGGCATGAATTCATTTACGCCATGGCGCGACAAATTTAAAAGTGCCGGGTCTTTCGGCCCCTGCATCATGCTCAACCGGGAAGAGTATTTTCGCACCGGCGGACACAGCGCGATCAGCGGCGCCGTCATGGACGACTTAGCCCTGGGCGTGTTATATCAGAAAAACGATCTCAAAACCGTCGGCATGAGCGGACGCGGACTGATCAGTTTCAGAATGTATCCAGAGGGATTTCGCTCGCTTTTCGAGGGGTGGACCAAAAGCTTCGGAACGGCCTCGTCTTCAACGCACCCCTTCGTCTTCACCATGATCATTGCATGGATCAGCGGTGGCTTTTCGACCGTCGCACTTCTGGTTCACTCGCTGATGGAAGGCTCGCCGGCATGGATCGGCATCTCATCATTGACGGTGCTGATTTACATGGTTCAGCTCATTTTTCAAGCACGGCGCACCGGAAATTTCAACATTCTCGTGCTCATTTTGTATCCGCTTCAGCACATATTCTTTACGGTATTGTTCATGTGGTCTTTATATATGACCAAAGTCCTTCACACCGTGAATTGGCGCGGACGCAAGATCAAAGTCTAGACGAGGGGGAAAAGAAAATGCGAATTATTGAATTGCCGATGCTCTGGACCGTCATCATCGATTTTGTCGCGTGGTTCATATTTCATATGGCTGCGGCAATATTCACATTGAAATTGCCTGACCGCTTTTTCGCAAAAGATAATTGGATTTATCGCACGCGAAAATGGGAAAAATCCGGAAAAATATGGGACGATCTTTTTCGTGTGAAAAAATGGAAAGATCGCTTGCCGGATGGTGCGGCAATCTTGAAGCAAGGATTTGCAAAAAATCAACTCAAAGAGACCGATGCCAAGTATTTCGAAAAGTTCGTTCTGGAGTCGCGGCGAGCGGAGTGCACGCACTATCTGGCCATGATGCCGGCGGTCCTGTTCTTCCTTTGGAATCCGGTATGGGTGGGCATCGTCATGATCTTTTACGCCCTCATCGCCAACGCGCCATGCATCCTGGCGCAACGATACAATCGACCGAGGTTTGCGAAAGCGGCGAGAATGAAGGCGTCTCTCTCTCAGAAGAACATACATCAGCGCGCTGATGCACGCTGATGTACTATTCGAGAGGTAAAGCCTTCATTCTCGGGGTGAGAGGTTTGATCAAAAGGGACTGTCTGAGGTTGAGATTTTTCGATTACGCTTTCGTTTGATTTACCATTTGACGTAAATCGTATCCTCCCGGAGTTTGGAAAATGCGCAAGCCGAAGGTCGGTGCAACGGCGATCAGGTGGTCAAAAATATCCGCCTGAATGTCCTCATATTCGGACCAGTTTGTAGTTTTGGTGAATATGTAAAGTTCCAGCGGAATACCGTGTTCTGTTGGAGATAGTTGTCGGACCAGCTGAATCATGTTGGTATGTATGCCCGGGTGGTTTCGGATGTAATTGACGATATAGGCGCGAAAAGTACCGATGTTGGTTAGGCGTCGTCGATTAATAACATGATCCGAAGCGCTTGTCCGATTATTGTTGAAGACTTCAATTTCTGATTCTTTTTCGGTGATGTAATCCTTGAGAATATCTATTTTTTTGTATTCTTGAAGCATCTCATCTGAACAAAATGAGATGCTTGACGTATCAATATTGATGGCTCGCTTAATACGTCGTCCGCCAGCTTCTTGCATGCCTCGCCAGTTCCGAAAAGAATCTTTGACCAGCGCATGAGGAGGAATGGTGGTAATGGTCTTGTCAAAATTTTCAATTTTTACCGTGGTCAAGGATATTTCGATAACATCACCGTCTGCTTGGTATTTCGGCATTTCAATCCAGTCTCCGATTCGAACCATATCGTTAGTAGAGAGCTGAATACCGGCAACAAGTCCGAGAATGGAGTCTTGAAAAACGAGCATAATAACAGCGGTCATGGCTCCGATTCCGGATAGCAATAATAATGGACTTTGATTGAGCAGCTGAGAGAGAATGACGACACCGGCAATCACAAAAAGAAAGACTTTGAGTCCTTGGAGATAACCTTTAATTGGCTTTTTTCGAGCGGCTTCTTTACGCGTGTAAAGATCATCAATTGCGTTGAGAAGTGCATCCACTGCACCCGTGATTAATATGACAAGGTAGATGGTCCCAAGTCGCTGTATGTAGGGCTGAAGAGTCCCGAACAGTGTTGCGGAGCTGTATAAGATGATGGCCGGGAGCAGATGGGATAAACGATGGAAGACTTTTCGCTTAAGAAGGACGTTGTCCCAATCATATTTATTCTGATGAATATAGCGCGTCAAGATACGCAAAAAAACGTGTTTGGTGATGAGGTATGAGAGGAGACACAGCAGAATGATAAATAGTAGTAGAATAATCGGCGCAAAATAGGAGGGATAGTTTTCGCCGAGATGATTTTCAAGGAAGGCTCTGATAAGGTCGAGAATATCTGTTGAGGTCAGTTCTTCTGTCGCAGTAGCGGCGGGGACAAGTAATGAGAGAATGGTCATTTGTGTTCCTTTTCTTTGAAAAATTGTAGTATCCGTACGCTTGTTTCTGCATAACAGTTTATCACGAGGTTCAATTATGTGCGAATTTGATGCGAGGCGAGGATACGCGTGGATTTTGTCTTTTCGGAAGATTCAATGTCTTCGAGGGAGCAGCAAGTCTTTTCGCGAGATATGCCGGCGTCTTCGTTCTGATAGAGGCGCATGGTGGCGCCGATACAGTCGTAACCCTGCTCTTTCATGAGGCGTGCGGCGACAGAAGAGTCAACGCCGCCGCTCATGGCGATAAGGGCGCGTTTTGCAGTGTTTTTAGAGGTTTGATAAAGCGGATACGGATGATCGGGTAATTCGGATTCATTCAGGCATTTTCCAGCAGGATTTAAGTTCCGGATCAGGATCCGAATCAGAATCCGGGGCATGATCAGAAGCACTGTCAGCGTCCCCGGTCAGCGAAAGTAAAGACATGCTGTTGTTCGCTGGACGGAAGTTGAATTCAGTCATTCCCAAGCCTCAGCATTTCGTCAATGCATTTGCGCGCGTCTCGTATTTCGTCGTCCGTCAAAAAAATCTCGTCACCGCCGGTGCCGTTGACGCAGTCGTAAACGTCAGCGAGGGTTGTAATTTTCATGTTGTAGCAGACGCTGTTTTTCGAGAGGGCATAGAATTTTTTGTCCGGACATTCGAATTGGAGATGTTGGACGATGCTGTTTTCGGTGGCGATGATGAAGCTTTTCGCCGGGCTTTGACGTGTATAGTCCATAATGCCGGTGGTGCTGCCGACATAGTCGCCGAGTGCGGTGACGGCGGGCAGACATTCGGGATGGACAAGGAGCAGGGCGTCGGGATGGGCAGCTCGGGCTTTTTCGACGTCTTTGACACTCATGCGCAGGTGTGTCGGACAGCCGCCCTGGACGAGCTTCATGTTCTTTTCGGGAACTTGCTTGGAGATCCAGTCTCCGAGGTTACAATCCGGTATGAAAAGGATGTTGGGGTTTTCGATTTTTCGGATGATTTTTACAGCGGAGGAGGATGTGACACAGACGTCGCAGATGGTTTTGAGGTCAGCGGTGGTGTTGATATAAGCGACGATGCTGTAGTCGGGGTAAGCCAGTTTCATCTGGCTGATGAGGGCTTTGTCCATCTGGTCGGCCATGGGGCAGCCGGCTAATGGGTGCGAGAGGAGGACTTTTTTTTCGGGCGATAGAATTTTGACGGTTTCGGCCATGAAGCGGACGCCGCACATGAGGACGGTTTTTTGAGTCGCGAGGGCGGCTTGCTGACTGAGGCCGAAGGAGTCGCCGACGTAATCCGCGACCTCCCATATATCGTGGCTCTGATAAGCGTGAGCCAAAATGCATATGTCGTTTTCTTTTTTGAGGCGAATGATTTCGTCTTGCATTTCTCGAGTGTTCATGGCGGGTTCCTCCGTGGTGATGTGTGCGGCCGAGGTGTGGGGGGTGGTCTTTGGTTTGTAGTCGCGTGCGGCCGGGGTGGCGCTGGGGTTGAGCGTTGGGTGAAGTAAGAGCGGTGTGTGAGGCCGGATGTGGTGCTGGGGTGGCGTCTGAGTTTATGTTAGGCCAAAGAGTGTGGGTAGTGGAACGTTGGGCGAAGTAAGAGCGGTGTGTGCGAGTTTCGTTGAGGGTGGGGTATATGATTATTACGGACGGAGCGAGTAAAGCAGGTAGATCCGGGTTCTATTCATGTCCTAGCAATATGATATGAATTATAACCGCGATATGGCAAGTGGTCAACTATAGCATATGTTAGGATCTGTATCTGTTTTCGTGAAAATTATAATAAAAAATGCTTCTGGGCTTCCAATGGAGTTGTTGGTTGGGAATTGACCAACGTGTATAGCCTCGGCGCCAAAGAAATATCCGACCGGAATTGAGAAAGGCTCGGGGCTGTGTGGTGTTGCCCGAGGGGTGTTGTTAGTGGTAGGGCCGGTGGCGGCTGTGGTCACTGGCCGTGGTGGTTGCGGTGGTGGTAGTGTCGGCCGGCTGTGGCTGACTGCGGCGCGAAACGTTTTGCGACAGGCGATTACCGCCAAAAGTTCCCAAACATCTGAATTTGGCGGTAAATCTTGAGAGAATCATTGCATCGGGAACTGGAGAGAATACGAAATTACCGCCAAAATAGACGATTCTCAGAAATTTGGAGGTAAATGAAGCACCTCATGGCCTCGTATCATCTTGCGAAAGTTGCAGATTACCGCCAAAAGTTCCCAAACATCTGAATTTGGCGGTAAATCTTGAGAGAATCATTGCATCGGGAACTGGAGAGAATACGAAAATACCGCCAAA
>Ga0123329_1003926_pt1 | contig 11951 bp, 12 predicted proteins | sample BioC12SIPDNA_FD_89703 | JGI IMG/M metagenome (GOLD analysis project Ga0123329, IMG submission 89703) | Anaerobic biogas reactor microbial communites from Washington, USA - Biogas_R1_B C12 SIP DNA | ecosystem: Engineered > Bioreactor > Anaerobic > Unclassified | place: Washington, USA | collected... | reverse complement strand
TACTACTACCTGTTGTGGTTGTTCGCCGCTCTGGTGTTCTTTGCCGCATTGCGACTGGTGGCGTCGCGCAGCGGCCGGGCCTGGGCGGGCATCCGCGACGACGAGATCACGGCCTCCTGCATGGGCGTCAACCTGCCGCGTTACCGGGTCAACGTGTTCCTGGTCACGGCCGCCATCATGGGTCTGGCCGGCGCGTTGCTCGCCGCCTTCCAGGTGGGCGTCTTCCCAGAGAACTTCACTCTTGACACGCTGGTGGCCATTTACCTTCTTGTCATCCTGGGGGGGCAGGGAAACCCCGCCGGTGTGGTGATCGGTGCGGTCATCTACACTTTCCTGGGGGAGCTGTTGCGCAAATTCCCGGGTATCGTGCAGTACCGCATGGCCATCATGAGCCTGCTGTTGCTGGTGGTCATAGTCCTGTTGCCCATGGGTGTGTTGCGGGCTCGGCCGCGGCGAAGCAGGACCACCCTGGAGGAGGCGGTTGCCGCGGAGAACGCGATATTGGCTGCCCTGCCGGTTCCGGCTCCAACCACGGCGGGCGCCGGCGCGGTTGCGGCTCCGAGCCAAGCTCCTCCCTCCGTCCTGGGGCACATGCCCACGCCCACCTTGACCACCGAATGCGCTCCGCGCTCCGGGGAGAAGATTCTCTCCGTCAAGGGGCTGGGCAAGAGCTTCGGGGGCGTGGTGGCGGTGGAGAACGTCTCCTTCGACCTGCACCAGGGTGAGATCCTGGGGGTGATCGGGCCGAATGGTGCCGGCAAGACCACGTTGTTCAACCTCATCACCGGCATCTACAAGCCGGACAAGGGCACTGTGACCTACCGCGGCGAGGACATCACCGGGCGCTCACCTGACCGGGTGGCGGGCAAGGGCCTGGCGCGGACCTTCCAGAACATCCGCGTCTACCCGCAGCTGTCGGTGCTGGACAACGTCATGGCCGGCGCTCACCATTGGCTGAAGGCGGGTGTCTTCCGCTCCATTGCTCGGACCCCGGCGGTGAAGCGCGAGGAGCAGTCGGCCGAACTGGATGGGCTCCGCAACCTGGTCTTCTTTGGGCAGAACTTGGCCCGGCGCAAAGACGAATACGTGACCGTTCTCAACTATGCGGACCGGCGCCGGGTGGAGATCGCCCGCGCCATGACGCTTCGTCCGGACGTGCTGCTGCTGGACGAGCCGGCTGCCGGCATGAATCCCGCAGAGGTGGAGGAGATCAGCAGACAGATCATCGCGTTGCGCGACCGCGGCTACACCATCATCTTGGTGGAGCATCAGATGCCGGTGGTCATGGGGTGCTCCGACCGCATCGTGGTCATGAACAAGGGCCAAGTGCTGGCCGAGGGCACGCCCAATGAGATGCAGGAACACCCGGATGTGATCGCCGCCTACCTGGGCGAGAAGCATGACGTGGGCGTGGCGGCAAAGCCCAGCCTGGCCACGGGGACGCCCTTGTTGCGGTTGAGGGGAGTGGAGGCTGCCTATGGTCCTATCAAAGTGCTCAAAGGTTTGGATCTTGACGTGTACCCCGGGGAGATCGTCTGCCTGCTCGGGGCCAATGCCGCCGGCAAGAGCACGACCATCAAGACCATCCTGGGCAATGTCCGCGCCACTGCCGGCACCATTGAGTTCGCAGGTCAGCGCATCGAGCGGTGGCACAGCGGCCGGATCGTGGGCGGCGGGGTGGCGCTCGTGCCGGAGGGTCGCCGCATCTTTCCGCTCATGACGGTTCTCGATAACCTCGCGTTGGGCGGCTACTCTGTCAACGATCCGGCGGTCATCAAGCGCGGCGTCGACAGGGCTTTCGAGCAGTTCCCCATCCTCTACGAACGTCGCAACCAGAATGGCGGCACTCTCTCCGGCGGTGAGCAGCAGATGCTGGCCATCGCGCGGGCCCTCATGACCGAGCCCACGCTGCTGTGCTTGGACGAGCCGTCCATGGGGCTTTCCCCCATCCTGGTGCAGCAGGTCTTCGATATCGTGGAGGATATCAACCGGAAAGGCACCACTATCTTCATGGTGGAGCAGAACGCGCAGATGGCGCTGCAGATCGCGCATCGCGCGTATGTGCTGCAAACCGGCTCCATCGTGCTGTCCGACGAGGCGTACAAGCTGGCGGAAAGCGATAGGATCAAGAAGGCCTACCTGGGAGACTGAGACGGAGTCCCGGTGGGAGGGGCGGCCGCCTCGCTCCGCGAGGCGGCCGCAGACCGGCTCTGAGGAGGACGGAGGGAGCTGTTGGTGGGTTACGTGAATCTCGGTCGTACGGGTGTCAAGGTGTCCCGGCTGGCCTTGGGCTGCGGCAACTTCGGCGGCATCGGCAGCATGCCCGAGTTCTTCGGCAGGGGCGAGACCATGGAGGAGGCCTTTGCCATCATGGACGCCGCCTTCTACCTGGGCATCAACCTCTTCGACACGGCGAACGCCTACGGCGGGGGTGCCAGCGAGCACATGATAGGTCAATGGCTGGCCTCCCGCGGCTCCGCCGTGCGCGATCAGCTCCTGATCAGCACCAAGGTGTTCAATCCTGTGGGTCCCGGTCCAAACGACTGCGGCCTCTCCCGGCGGCATCTGCTCAGCCAGGTGGACATCAGCCTGAGCCGTCTGGGCGTGGACTACCTGGACCTCTTCCTCCTCCACGAGCCTGATCCCTCCACTCCCCTGGAGGAGAGCCTCTCTACCCTGAACGATCTGGTTCATGCCGGCAAGGTCCGCTACGTCGGCGCCTCCAACATGCCTGCCTGGCTGACGGCCAAGGCTTTATGGCTGGCGGATACCCATGGCTGGTGCCGGATCGAGTGGATCCAGAACTCCTACAGCCTCCTTGAACGTAAGGATGAGGTTGAGCTTTTCCCGCTCCTGGCCGACCAGGGCTTGGGTTTCACCCCCTTCAGTCCCTTGGCGGGAGGCTGGTTGACCGGCAAGTACCAAGCTGACCAGCCGTTCCCACCGGGGTCGCGCATGACCCTGCGCTCCGACCCGTACCAGCATCTGTTGAAGGCGGACGTCTTCGCCGGCCTGGAGCGTCTGCGCGCTTTCGCCGAGTCGCGGGGGACGGACACGGCCACCTTGTCGCTGGCGTGGCTGCTGCATCAGCCGCGGGTGACGTCCGTCATCATGGGGCCTCGCCGGCCCACCCACCTGGAACCGGGGCTACAGGCACTGGAGATCGAGCTCACACCTTCGGAGTGCGAGGAGATGGCCTCCTTCTTCATAGCGGAGCCGTGAGAGGAGGGTGAGATGATCCCAGACCGGGCCGACATCGACCGCGCCCGGCGCCTCATCGCGCCTCATTGCCTGCGCACACCACTGGTCAGGCTGGATCCCATGCGCGCCGAGTCCTTCGCGGCCGGCGCAGAGGTGTACCTGAAGCTGGAGAACCTGCAGCCCATCGGTGCCTTCAAGCTGCGCGGGGCGGCGGCGGTGGTGGGGGAGCTGGCGGCTGCGGAGATGGAACGGGGCTTGGTGACGGCCTCGGCTGGGAATATGGCTCAGGCCGTTGCCTACCTCGCCCGAGAACTGGGCGTGTCCTGCACGGTGTTGATGCCGGACTTCGCGCCCCAGAGCAAGGTGGCCGCATCCGAGCGCCTGGGAGCCCGGGTCATCCTCATCACGTACGAGCAATGGTGGCGCGCCTTCCAGGAACGTGGCTTCCCGGGTATCGAAGGAACCTTCATCCACGCCTTCGACGACACCCGGGTCATGGCCGGCAACGGCACCATCGCCTGGGAGATCCTGGAGGACCTGCCCCAAGCCGATGCCATCGTGACACCCTGGGGGGGCGGCGGGCTCACCTGCGGTGTGGCCGCGGCCGTGAGGGCACTGCGCCCCTCCTGCCGGGTGGTGGCGGCGGAGGTGGCCGGCGCGGCCCCTCTTGCGGCGTCGCTGGCTGCGGGCAGGCCCACGGAGATCGAGTTCACGTCGTCATTCGTGGACGGTATCGGCAGCCGCTCCGTGTTCCCGCAGATGTTCGAGCGCGCGAATCGGCTGGGCGTGCAGTCGGCGGTGGCGGAGGTGGCTGAAGTGGCCGAGGCGCTCCTGCTCACGGCCGAGAGGAATCACGTGGTGGCGGAGGGCGCAGGCGCCTGCCCGGTGGCGTGCGCCGTGGCCGGCCGGGCGGGGACGGGCAAAGTGGTGTGCGTGGTGTCTGGCGGCAACATCGCCCTGGAGGAGGTGGCCGGCCTCGTGGTCTCCGCAGCCGGCCCGTCTTGAGAGGGTGCTGAAAAGCAACAACCTCGGCCGCCGGAGCGCGCTGGGCGGCGCCATTCTGTGTCCTCGGTCACGCAAATAGCGCTGCTGTTCGCGCTCCCTGCGTTCGAGACTGGCGCGTACCCAGCACGCTCCGGCGGCGAAGCGGATGGGTGGAGACGGCACGCGGTCCCAGGTTGGCGGTCGTCCACAGGAAGAAGGCGGCGCCGGGCAGGTTCCAGCAGGCCAGGGCCCAGCCGCCCCACTCCACGATCTTGCCCAGGTAGTTGGGGCAGGAGACCCAGCGGAAGGCTCCTCCCTCGGGGATGCGGTAGCCGCTCTCTCCCGGGGCGCGCAGGCCGATCAGCGACTGGTCCGAGGACTTGTTGAGGACAAAGCCGACCACAAAGAGCAGGATCCCCGCCAGGAAGCGAGGGTCTGTCGGCCAGTCGGTGGGCAGTGCCGACCCCAGATGGAACAGGTGGCGGCCGTTCAGGTAGGCATTGCCCGCGTTGAAGAAGACGCCCAGCAGCACGGTGACGAGGGTCATGTGCTGCCGGTTTCCCCGCAGGCGGAGGGGGAAGAACACTGTGCGGTCCACGTAGTGGATGATCCAGAGCAGAGAGAGCAGCAGCAGGGCGAAGCCACTACGCCGGGGGCCTGCCAGGAAGAGAGCGAAGAATAGAAGCCGGGCCGGCGCCTCCATCAGCGTCCAGCCAAGCCGCGAGCTGAGCTGCGGGCCCCAGCCGCTCCGGGAGACACGGCCGTAGGGAGCGGGGATGATGAGGAGGACCACGAAGGCACCCAGGGCGCCAGGGCGATCATCAACCAGCTGCGCAGGAGCCAGGTGTAGACGAGCTGCTCTCCCATGCCGGGGAGCGTAACACGGGGAGCCGGCTTGTCCGAGGCGGGAGGCGCACATGTGCGGCGTCGCACGTGCACCCGTGTTGCAGGATGTGCGCAGAGGGCATGTACACTGTGCACAGACGATGGCGATGGAGGGAGGAGCAGCATGCCGGGCTTCGTGGTGGTGGGCGGTGGCGTCGCGGGGATGCGGGCCGCGGAACGGCTCAAGGACCGCCGGCCGGATGCGGAAGTGGCGGTGCTCTCGGAGGAGCAGTTCCCTTTCTACCGGCGCCCGCAGTTGGGTGATGTGGCGGCGGGGCGGTTGCCGGAGACGGCCATCTATGCCCATCCCGCCGCCTACTACCGCTCCAAGGGTATCGATGTGCGGCTGGACTCGCGGGTGACCGCCGTGGACCCGGAGGCGTGCACCGTGCGCACAGAGAACGGCGCGTTGCTTCACTATGATGGACTGGTGGTGGCCAGCGGCCGGCGGCGTGCCCGACCGGGGATACCTGGCTCTGATCTCCCCGGGGTTGTCTCTTTCACCACCGTGGACGAGGCGCGCCAGGTCCTGAGCCTTCCCGCCGGAGCCGAGGTGGTGGTGCACGGCGACACCATCCCCGCGTTGGAGCTGGTACGCGCGGCGGCGGGGCGCGGCTTGGCTGTCAGCTACCTTCTCTCCGGGCAGGGTGTCTGGCCGGAGGTCCTGGATGTCGATGGGCAGCAGATCGCCGCAAACCGCATGGTGGCGGCGGGAGTGAAGGTGGTGACGGAGGCCACGCCGGTTGCGGTGGTGGAGAGGAATGGCAGGGCGGGCGGCGTGCGCCTGGCCGATGGCAGGATGCAGGAAGGCGCGTTGGTGGGCCTGTGCGGCCGTTTCGAGCCGGCAGTCGACTTCCTGCCCGAGGCGGGCACGGGGTTGCAGGTGGCTGCAGATCTCAGCACTCCCTGGCCGGAGGTGGTGGCGGCAGGTGACGCGTGCGCCGGTGGTGGCTTCAACTGGCTCCGTTCCTGGCGCCAGGGAGAGCAGGCGGCGGACACTCTGCTGGCGGGCCTTGCTTCGACCGGGAGCGCCGGGGCGGAGACAGCGGGCCTGGCCTCCGACCAGGTGCACGTGTTCAACACGCAGATCATGGGTGTCAGCCTGGTATCGGTGGGCCGGACGGTGGTGGCCTACCGCTCCGGTTACTCGGAGGTGAAGTCGGAGGTCTTCGGCGACTTCTACAAGAAGCTGGTCTTCGACCCGGACGATCGGCTGGTGGGGGCCCTGCTCCTGGGAAACGTGGCCGAGGCGGGCGCGCTGGAAGCGGCAGTGAGGGCGGGGACAGAACGTAGGCACCTAAACGCCTCGCTGCTGGAGCAGCTTTTCGAGCCCACCTACGCGCCTCACTTCATGGGGGTGCAGTGCCCCGTCTGCCGCCACGAGATCCAGTTGGAGCCGGGGGCCACGGCCGGAGATCGGGTGACCTGCCCTATCTGCGGGGTGGAGTTCACCTTGGTCCAAGGACCGCAGGGGCTGATCGCGCGGGCCGCGGGCTGATGCCGCAGAGGAGGACGCTGCTGGCGCCGGCCGGTCACGCCGTAGCCGACGGTGGGTGGCCGGGCTATGCGCCGCGTAGTACCAGGGCGGTGTGCGCCAACTCTATGGCGAAGTTGCCCATGTGAGTGACATAGGGCAAGAGCTGGCGTAGCATTATCGTGGCGCGTTCCAACAGTGCGTCGTCCGCGTTCAGGCGGGCCAGACGCACAAGGCACGCCGCAGCCAGGGCGTTCTCCCTCGGCGGTGTCTCCGTACGCGAGAGGCGCCCCAGACGCGCCTCGTAGAAGGGCAGCGTCTTGGTGGGCACGTCGGCGGGGGCGGCGGTGTCTGCCAGCAGGACGCATCTGCCGGAGACCGAGAAATAGCGGTCCACGTCTCCCCAGAGGGCGCCCGCCCGCTCCCGGGCGGCGAAACTCCTATCCGGCTCCGGGTCCTTCTCCGCCAGATCGAGCAGCAGGGCCAGCAGGTGTATTTGGGCTTCCAGGAAGCAGTCGGCCGAGGGAACGGCGGCATGCTGCACCAATCCCCGCTCACTACGTCGTTCCCACAAGGCATCGGACAAGTCGATGGCCCGGTCCAACAGCAGGTGGTCTTCGGTGGCCAGCGCCACCGCCACCAGGGCTCGCCCGGCCACGGCGTTGGGGGAGGAGTAGGTGACGGGGTGGAGACTCGGTGGTTGGGCGGTCCGCCGCCGCTCTCGTGTGGTGAGGGCGTAGTAGTCATCGCGGGCGCCGTGGCTGGAGGCGTAAAGGCCCTGTTCTGTCTGGAGCAGGGAGGTGTCCAAGAAGGCCAGCGAGTCCCCAGCCAAGCAGATCCAGTCTGGTCTGCCCAGCTCCATACCGGCCTGGGCCAGGAGGTGGGTCAGCTGTGCGTTGTCCGACAGAAGCTTTTCGGTATGAGGTGCGGTCCAGTCCCGGGCGGCAGCGTAACGGAAGAAGCCGCCCTCCACCGTGTCGTGCAGACCCCCGCCGGCGATGGTCTCCACTGTTCTTTCCAGTATCTGGCGGGCGCGAGCCTGACGTGATGTCAGCCGGTCGGGTAGCCGCAGCAGGGCCAGGAGGGCGAAGAGTATGTCCGGCCGGGGGAACTTGGCACCCGTGCCGAAGCCCCCATACTCTTCATCGAAGGCGAGCAGGGCGGTATCCAGCAGGGTGGCAAGCGCGTCATCCTCGAAGGGAGGGGCGTCGGGGTTGGAGCGCATCTGGTCGAGCAGGGCCACGGCGTTCAGCCGCAACTCCGCCACCTCTTCGGATATCTGTGGGCGGTACTCGCGCCATATCTCGCTGGCGTTGCTCAGCATCTCCACCATCTCTCCCGGTCCGGCGTAGGTGGTGCCCGTGATCAACTCCCCTTCCGGAGTGAGGATGGCCACGGTGGGCCATCCACCCATGCTGTAGCGATGGTTGATGTCCGGCCGCTCCTCCGGGTCCACGCGCACCGGCAGGAAGCTCTGCTGGATTCCCCTCACCACCAGCGGGTCGATCAGTGTTGACTCATCCATGAGGTGGCACCAGCGGCACCAGGTGGTGGAGAGGAGGAGAAGCACGGGAGTGTCATCTTCGGCGGCTTGGGCGAAGACCTCGCGGCCCCATGGTTTCCAGTCCAGCAGTTGAGGGGAATCCGAGGAGTAGGGGGATTCGAAGGGCACCACAGCCTCCTTGGCATCGCCGCAGCGGGCACGCGGCGCCCGCATCTTGGTGTACGCTGGCTACAGGTATAACACACCATGTCGACGGAGAGGCAGCGTGACAGTAGGCGTCAAGACGTGCATCAACTGCGAGCGGCCTCTGGCCGAGCGCGTGGAAGAAGCGGAGCGTACCGGCTCCGGGGGAAGTGCCTCCACGGGCATCTGTGCCACCTACAGAGTGTGGTACTGCGTCAATCCGGAATGCGAGATGTTCAAGACCGATATCTATCGGGAACAGATCGCGGATCAGCGATAAGGGGGCGTGATGGCCGAAGAGCACGCATGTGTGAACTGCGGAGCGCCGGCGGCGGTGGAGGTGAAGGACGCCGTGGGGGGTGTGACGTACGTCTGCACCTCGGTGGAATGCCTGATGGATGCCGGCCTCTGCCCCAACTGCCACGCGCCGCTGGAGCACAAGGTTGACCACAAGGGGGCCGAGATCCTGACGTGCCCCGCCTGCCACTACCACGGTTAGAGGAGCGAATGCATGGCAAGCAAGCGGCTGTATCGATCGCGGACCGACCGCATGCTGGGAGGGGTGTGCGCCGGGCTGGGGGCGTACCTGGATATTGATCCCACGCTGATTCGCGTGGCGTGGGTGGTGGTCAGCCTTCTGGGAGGCGCCGGCCTGCTGGCCTACATCCTCTGCTGGATCATCATCCCGGAGGAGCCGGCGGTGTGAAGCCGAAGGGCCATTCCAGCCCGTTGGCCTCCAGCAAGTGCCGGTCGGCGAGTATGCGGGTGGTCGGGCCGTCGGCCACGGCCCGACCACCATTGAGGATCACGGCGCGCCGGCAGGTCTGCAACGCATAGGGGAGGTCGTGGGTGACCACCAGCAGTGTGCAGTCCAACTGCGCCAGCAACTCGGCCAAGCGGCGCCGGCCCACGGGGTCCAGGTTGCCGGAGGGTTCATCCAGCACCAGTAGGTCGGGTTTCATGGCCAGCACGCCGGCCAGCGTGGCGCGGCGCTTCTGTCCGTAGGACAGCCGGTGGGGTGGGCGGTTTCGTAGCCTGTCGAGCCCCAGCAGCTCCAGGGATTCCGCCACGCGGCGCTCCACTTCCTCCGGCTCCAGGCCCATGTTGCGTGGCCCGAAAGCCACATCGTCCCCCAGCGTATTCATGAAGAGCTGATCATCCGGATCCTGGAAGACCAGCCCCACTCGTTGACGCAGGGCGCCAAGGTTGGCCGGCACCGTCTGCAACCCCAGCACCGCTACCCGGCCCTGCCCGCGTAGCAGACCGTTGAGGTGGAGGGCCAGCGTGGTCTTCCCTGCACCGTTTGGGCCCAACAGTGCTACGGATTCACCGGGCTGGATGGTGAGGCAGATGTCATCCAGGGCGGGGGTACCATCCGGATAGCGGAAGGACAGGTGGGAGATGTCCACGGCCGGCACGGCTGGGGCTCGGGTCACGGTGGGCTCACTCCACCAGGTGCGAGGCCGCGCATATGGCCGCAGGGAGGATCAGGGCCGGGAGGAGGAAGAGAGCATCATACCTGGACCAGCGCAGGGGGTGGGAGGTTGGAAAGGTGCCCGCGAATCCTCGGCCGAGCATGGCGTGATGGACACGCTCCGCCCGTTGGAGGCTGCGTAGCAGCAGGCTGCCGGTAAGCCGGCCCAGGGTGACCGTGTCTCCCAGATGACGGGGCCGGAAGCCGCGGGCGCCTGCAGCGTCCCGCAGCAGGCCCAATTCGCGCCACAGTAGGCGCCAGTAGCGATACGCCTGCTCCATAACGCCGGTGAGGATGGCCGGCACACCCAATCCCCGCAGGCCCTGGGCCAGCCTGTTGATATCGCCGTGCCCCATGAAGGCGGCCACAGCAAGGACCGCAAGCCCGGAGCGCATACCCAACACGGCCAGGAGCCATACCTCGTTCTGCAGCGTGGGCTGCCCGGAATCGTGCTGTAGTAGGAACCACAGCAGGCGCGTCCCGACCACGGTCAGCAGCAGCGGGCCGAGGAAGAGCAGCCTGCGCGCCAGTGCTCGGGGTGAGACGCGTTCGTAGCCGATGAAGAACGCAGGTACCAATGCGTACGCCAGGAACGGCCACGCGGCGCGCGGAGGCGTGGCCACCACCACCACCACAAACCCCAGGAGAGCGATCAGTCGTGCCCGCGGATCCAAGGGGTCCGCGGGCAGGCGACGGTCCCCGTCCACGGCTAAGTGCCGTCGTGGCCGATCTCAGCCCCGTCGGGGGAAGCCCGCCGTCCGAGCGCACGTCCCAGTAGCACCACCAAGCCGAACAGAACAACCGTTCCCATCGCCCCTGCCGCCGAGGTGGACCAAGGCGTATCTCCCAGGAGCGGGAACTGGTAGTCGAAAAGGGGCGTCTGCGCTGCCACCTGGTCAGTGGCCCGGTCGGTGAAGGCCTGGGTCTCCGCCACCCGCTCCAAGCCGTCAGGCTGCGACGATGCCCAGGGGGCGACGAAGACCGCCAACAGCACGGCCACCACCAGTCCGGTGACGGCAACCCCCCACGCGCGTTTGCGGAATCCAGCAGGCGAGGGAGACAGGGATAGGGGCGGCGGATAGCCGCGCAGCAGTTCCGGGCGGGAACTGAGGAGCACACCGATGATCCCTACCGTGAGGAGCCCTTCGCCGATGCCGATGACCGAGTGCACGAGCACCATCGCCGGCAGGACTGCGCCCACCGGTGCGGTGCCGGACACCGCCAGCTCAACGGCGCAGGCGGCGGAGGCCAGTACCACAGCCAGCCAGGCAGCAACGCCCGCCACCGCCAGGTAGGAGGTTCGTGTGTGTCGCACCGATCCGCCCAGCGCGCGGACCAGCAACCAGGGAAGCAAGCCGCCCACTACCGCCATGTTGAGCACGTTCGCACCCAGAGCCGTGAGCCCGCCGTCACCCATCAGCAGTGCCTGCAACAGCACAATGGCAGTCATCACCACTACCCCGTTCCACGGTCCCACCACCAGACAGGCGAGGAGTCCCCCCACGAAATGGCCGCTGGTGCCTGCCAGCACGGGGAAGTTCAGCATCTGGGCGGCGAAGATAAAGGCGGCGCTGACGCCCAGGACCGGCACCGCGGATTCGCCCATCTCTCGGCCGGCACGGCGCGCCGCGTAGCCGACGGCGGTGGCGGCCGCCACTCCTGTGGCGGCCGCCACCGGCAGCGTCAGGAAACCATCAGGGATGTGCATGGTGCTCCTCTTCCCCTTCGTTGACGGCGCTGAGACAGGTGCGGCACACCCCGAAGAAGGTGGCCTCCCGCATCTCGAAGCCCAAGACGTGGTTCAACAGGTGGCGCGTGGTCTGCAGGGAGTCGTCACTGAGGTGCTCCACCTTGCCGCAGAGCCCGCAAACCACGTGATGGTGGGGGACCTCCTCCTCCACCTCGTAGTAGCGGCGATCCGAGCCCAAGCAGGTTTCCCGCACTAGTTTGAGCCCCACCAACAACTCCAGGGTCCGGTAGACCGTGGAGAGGTTGACGTGAGGGAAGTCGGCCTGCACCTGGGCGCATACATCCTCGGCGGAGAGGTGGGCGCCCCGGGTGCGGCGCAGGACCTCCCATACCATGGTCCGCTGTGGTGTGAGACGGTAACCGAGTTCCTGTAGCGTCCTGGTGGCGTGGTGAGTCATCTTCGCCCCGTTCCTCTCTCGTGACCCCCCGGCGCGTGCCGGAGAGACAGTGGCTTCTGCAAACATATTGCAGTTACGAGCCTGTGTCAAACCGTGCTT
>Ga0123329_1003918_pt1:0-5000 | contig 11971 bp, 6 predicted proteins | sample BioC12SIPDNA_FD_89703 | JGI IMG/M metagenome (GOLD analysis project Ga0123329, IMG submission 89703) | Anaerobic biogas reactor microbial communites from Washington, USA - Biogas_R1_B C12 SIP DNA | ecosystem: Engineered > Bioreactor > Anaerobic > Unclassified | place: Washington, USA... | reverse complement strand
GCCAGTGCCTCGACTTGCTCCGTAGTCTCGGCGTTGTAGAAGGTTTCAATGGGATCAATGGCGTCGAGCGACATCTTCAGGTGGGTGGAGGCTAGCCAGATGATGCGGGCATCCGCAAAGAGACTCACCCTCGCGTGCAGCGGGATGGATCCCGCGATGCCGAGAGACCCTCCAGTTCTGCATACGTTTTCCTTTGTGGATTTGAGCTCCATGAATAGCTTTGAGGGAACGAGAATACCACGGCTGATCATGGTGGTGTTTTGGAAATACAGGTTCTCCAGATGGAAGTCGTGGAACCAGTCCTGAACAATCGAGGCGTGGAGGGATGCATCCAATCTCCCAACACGGAATCGTCGCTTGATCCCCGCAGAAAAACGGTAACCCGACCAGGAACCTGACGGAGCAAGCGAAGACTCCACGGTTTCGCTGTATTCGCGCAGCGGCCAGGGTTGGGTGGACTGCCATGCGTAGTAGGAGAAATGTATGGGGATCGGCTGATTGCTTCCGCTCCATTCAGTGATGGAATGCCGCCCATTGAGAGAGACTCCCCATTCCGGTGTGATCCATCGCGTGTATCCAATGCTGAAAACCGGAACTTCCTCCCCACTAAATTCGATGTCCCGGGAAGCGGATTTCCCGTCCATTTGATAGGGCGAGAAGCGGGTTTGGTGATCGACCTCATCGAGGATCCATCCGATCCCTGATCCGATGGTCCACTCGTTTTTTCCGGTCGGTGTAGATTGAACTGTCCCGTTGAATCCAACAAGACACAAGCAAAGGAGAAATGGCAGTTGAGTTCTCATGGTAATACAGACGGGTTGCCAGAGGAAGGCGTGAGCGATGTTCAATGCTCCCGTTTGGTTTGGCATCTTCCGATAGTGGCCAGATGGCCCTGATGATCCAGCTTAATTGCGGCTGATCGTACATTCGCTTCGTGGAAGCTCTGCTCCAGGAGTCGAATTCAGGGGGCGATTCGCGGGTGGCTGGCGTATGGGCTTGGCCCGGGAGTCACGTTCATCCCATCGTCTGTTCATCCCAAATCCGGTGTTGGGGCTTGCCATATTTCCAGATGTGGATAAGGAATTGGTTTTTGAGAAGAGGGGTGGTCCTGGCGGGGCCTGAGAAGCAAAACGATCCTTTTGTGACCCGAAGAACCTGATGCGGGTAATGCCGACGTAGGGAAGATTCGATGGACACATCGAGGGCCGACCGGGATCGTTGCATTGTTCGCATCCAAGATCCATTTGCCATTCGAACCATGAATCCAGAAAATCCAGTTCCATCGTCATCTGCCAGTCGCCGTGTGTATGTAAGCGGCTCAAGAGCGGATATCCGTGTGCCCATGCGTGAGGTGAGCCTCAGCCCGACCCGCCACGCCGATGGCACAGAGACTCCGAATGAGGCGGTGAGGCTATACGACACATCCGGTCCATGGGGGGATCCTTCCTTTCACGGGGATAGCGGGAAGGGGCTGCCGCGCAGTCGGGAATCCTGGATTATGGAACGCGGTGATGTGGAGTGGATTGAGGGAAGGCAGGTCAAGCCGATGGACGATGGATACCTGAGTGAGGTCCACGCCGGAAAGGCTTCCGCTGCCAACGGACGGAACCCTTTGCGCGTGTTTAGTGAGACTCCGGGGCGCGTTCTGCGGGCCAAGCCGGGCTGTCGGGTCACCCAGATGCACTACGCCCGGAAAGGCATCATTACCCCGGAGATGGAGTATGTCGCGATCCGCGAAAACATGCGCCTGCAGTCGATCAGGGGAGATGCGGATGGACGGTCGGATGCGGCGGCCAATACTATGCAGCATCAGCATCCGGGGCAGTCCTGGGGGGCGGCTCTTCCACGTGAGATCACGCCGGAGTTTGTCCGCTCCGAGGTTGCCCGGGGGCGCGCTATCATTCCCTGCAACGTGAATCATCCGGAGTCGGAGCCGATGATTATCGGTCGGAATTTCCTGGTGAAAATCAACACGAACATCGGGAATTCCGCCGTGACTTCTTCCATCGAAGAGGAAGTGGAGAAGATGCGCTGGAGTGTGCGTTGGGGAGGCGATACCCTGATGGATCTTTCAACCGGAAAGAACATCCACCAGACGCGCGAATGGATCCTGCGGAACTGTCCGGTTCCTGTCGGGACGGTGCCAATCTACCAGGCGCTCGAGAAGGTCGGGGGGCGGCCCGAGGAACTCACATGGGATTTGTTTCGGGATACGCTTGTTGAGCAGGCCGAGCAGGGCGTGGACTATTTCACGATCCACGCGGGGGTGTTGCTGCGGTTTGTTCCCAAGACGGCTCAGCGGATGACCGGTATCGTTTCACGCGGTGGGGCAATCATGGCAAAATGGTGCCTGGCGCACCATCAGGAGAATTTCCTCTATACCCATTGGGATGAGATTTGTGAGATCCTGGCGGCGTATGATGTGGCGTTTTCAATCGGGGATGGACTGCGTCCGGGCTCGATTTCGGATGCGAATGACGAAGCCCAGTATGGCGAGTTGATGGTGCAGGGCGACCTGACCAAACGGGCATGGGCTCAGGATGTTCAGGTGATGAACGAAGGGCCGGGGCATGTGCCGATGCACATGATTCAGGATAACATGCAAAAACAGCTCGAGTGGTGCCATGAAGCTCCATTCTACACACTGGGGCCCCTGACTACCGATATCGCTCCCGGCTACGATCACATCACCTCCGCAATCGGCGCGGCCATGATCGGATGGTATGGAACCGCCATGCTCTGCTACGTGACTCCGAAGGAGCATCTCGGATTGCCCGACCGGGAGGATGTGCGAAACGGGGTGGTGACCTATAAGATCGCAGCCCATGCGGCGGATCTGGCGAAGGGGCATCCCGCCGCGCAGTGGCGCGACAATGCCCTTTCAAAGGCGCGATTCGAGTTTCGATGGGAGGATCAGTTCAATCTGTCACTCGATCCTGATCGTGCCCGCTCGTACCACGATGCGACCTTACCTCAGGATGGTGCTAAAGTTGCGCATTTTTGCTCCATGTGCGGGCCCAGTTTCTGCTCCATGCGGATCACCGAGGATGTGCGTCGCTTCGCGGCTGAGCGCGGGATCGCTGAAGAGAAGGCACTTGAGGTCGGCATGCAGGAGCGCTCGGATGCATTTCTCAAAACCGGTGGCGAATTGTATCAGTAGAGCTTCATTATCCTATCAGCACAAAATGGATGGTCGTATTCCGGCCATCAGGCAAGTTTGGCACAACATGAGCTGTCTTCGGGCTGTGTCATCTCAATGCGACTAGCGTGAGATTCGTCTCGAATACAGGGTTATTCCCGGAAGCCCGACGGTAAGGGGTTAACGTCGGGCTTCTTTGCGTTTGAGAAGGATTGATTCGGGCGGAGGATCCGTTGATAGTGGTGCCATGCGTATCAGTGGTGGAAAGGCCAGGAGTATCGTGCTGCGTTGTCCGAACGGGGACTGGGTCCGCCCCGCAACCGACAGGATGCGTGAGGCGGTGTTTTCGTCCCTTGGATCCATGGTCGTGGATTGCACCTTTTTGGATCTGTTCGCCGGATCGGGTTCATACGGGCTTGAAGCTGTAAGCCGGGGAGCGGCGGCCGGAGTCTTTGTGGAGCAACGCAAGGAGGCGGTGGCCGCCATCAAGGCCAATCTGGAACAGGTTCTGAAGAGCGTGGGAGCGGATGCGAGTGCCGCGGGTCGTTTTACGGTGTTCTCCCGGGATGTCCACGTCTGGCTTGGAAATGCGCCGGCGGATCCCGCGATCAGCCAGCGCTTCGATCTGGTGTTTGTTGATCCGCCGTATTCCCATTTTCCGGCGGTGTTTCCAAAGATCATGAATGCTTTGGTCCCGCTGGTCGATGCGGGCAAGGGAAGGGTGCTTGTTGAGATGCCATCCGCCCCTTCGCAGATTCCCGGCGGATGGGAGATCGATCGGGTCTTTGGAAAAGGACGTGAAGATACCCGCTCCATTTTGTTTGCCCGCAAATCCTGACCCGGCGAGGGGTCTTTCTGTGGCAGATATTAGCAGGATGTATTTGACACTCCAATGTCATTAATAGCTGGGGCTCTCCCATCGAAAACAGTTGGACTTTGGATCGGGCGAATCCTTGGATGAGGGTATCCCATCTCCAAAACCCATCGGTTGAACGCGCGCATGGCCATGCCCTTGGCTCTTCGCGAAGGCCGCCGGATATTCCCGCAAATCCTGTCATCAACACCATGAAAGACCTGTTTTCGTCTCCAGTATCTTCCATCCGCAAGCGGGATGGATCGATGGTTCCATTTGATCTGCGCAAGATCGTGAACGCGATTGCGAACGCAGGCCGTGCGACCGGCGAGTTTGAGCGTGCGGAAGCCGAGGATCTTGCGTTTATGGCGCATGGGCGCATCCGTGAGGCATTCGTTTCAAGAGTGCCTGGCGTGGAAGAGGTGCAGGATATCGTGGAGGATACTTTGCTGGCGTCTCCTTACCGGCGAACGGCGAAGGCTTACATTATCTACCGTGACCAGCGCTCACAGTTGAGGGATTTTGCTTTGCGCAGCGAAGTGGACAAAGTGGATCAGTATCTCGGCAAGCTCGATTGGCGGGTGCGGGAAAACTCAAACATGGCGTATTCGCTGCAGGGTTTGAACAACTACGTGGCCGGCGAGATTTCCAAAACCTACTGGTTGAACAAGGTGTATCCGGCTGAGATCCGTGCGGCGCACCAAGGCGGGTTAATCCACATCCATGATCTCGGGAGCATCTCTTCGTATTGTGTGGGCTGGGATTTGTACGATTTGCTCGTTCAGGGATTCCGCGGAGTTCCCGGAAAAGTGTCGAGTGCGCCGGCCCGGCATTTCCGTGCGGCATTGGGGCAGTGCGTGAACTTTCTCTACACCTTGCAGGGTGAGAGTGCGGGGGCACAGGCGTTTTCGAGTTTTGATACGCTGTTGGCCCCGTTTATCCGCTTCGATGCGCTGGATTATCGTGCGGTGAAGCAGGCGATGCAGGAATTTCTGCACAACCTGAATG
>Ga0123329_1003914_pt1 | contig 11981 bp, 9 predicted proteins | sample BioC12SIPDNA_FD_89703 | JGI IMG/M metagenome (GOLD analysis project Ga0123329, IMG submission 89703) | Anaerobic biogas reactor microbial communites from Washington, USA - Biogas_R1_B C12 SIP DNA | ecosystem: Engineered > Bioreactor > Anaerobic > Unclassified | place: Washington, USA | collected... | reverse complement strand
GTGCGGGAAGCTGATTCCCGGCTTGTCGCACTCGACCAGCCTGCCCGCGTCCAGTTTCTTGCGCGTCCTGACCTGGCCGCGACGGGCGTGGTGTCGAAGGTGGGGGAAGCCTTGGCCGAGGCCGAAGATGAGCCGGACGTGCAGTACCTTGAGGTGGAGATCAAACTGGACGCCGTGCCCCCGAACATGCGGCCGTACATGACGGGGGACGCCTCCATAGAGGTGGCGCACGCTGACGGCCTGATCGTTCCGAGGGCGTGCCTTCGCGACGGCAAGGTCGTCATCTGGACCGGCGGCACCCGGGAAACTCGATCGGTCGACGTCCTGGCGGCGGACAGCTCGACTGCGGTGATCCGCGGCGGGCTCGCCGAAGGGGAATGGATCCTGCTGAACCCCGAGGAGTGAACTCGTGGGGGCGTTGTTCCAGCAGAGAATGGCATGCGTGGCGGCAGCGTTGTCGCTGATCCTGGCCCTTGGGCAGGGCCAGGGCGGTGGAGGTGCGCCGGCCGCTGACGTCGCTCTGCCAGCGGTCATCACCGCCGAGGGAACGGCCGAGGCCATTGAACCGCGAGACGTCTTCTGGAACGTCGAGTTGAACGGAGCGTTCGCGCCGACGATCACCAGAATCGTCCCCGAGTGGAGCCGCGTGCAGGCGGGCGACGTGATCGCGGAACTCCAGACCCCGTGGCTTGAAGACGAACAGCGCGACAAGGAGCGACTGTTGCGCCAGGCGGAGGCCGTTGCGCGTCGGACCGAGGCGGAGGCGGCTGCCGCGTTGGGGGATCTGCGGGCCGCCGTGCTCGCGGCCCGCACGGACCTGCGTGGTGCGGAGCAGCACCTGGCCGCTCTCCAGGCCCTCCCGTGTGCCGTGGACGTGGCGCAACTCGACGCGCGGGTCGCCGAGAACGAGGCCCGACGGACGGAGGCCAAGGATCGGTTGGACCGAATGGTCCAGCTCAGTGCAGAAGGTCTCTGCTCCGAGACAGAACTGATGACGGCCCGGCATGGCTGCGAAAGCAGGACGGCCGACGCGGCTTACCTGCAGAGCCTCGGCGATTGGCTGCGTTCGCAGGGCTCTTGCTTCGAGGAGGAGAAGGCGGCCGCGAACGTGGAGAAGCTCCGGACGAGGCTGAAGGCGGCCGAGTTGCGAGCGCAGCTCGAGTCTGAGCGCCGGCGCTTGCTCTGTGACGCCAGCCGGGAGAAAGGAGTCGGCCAGGCGAAGCGCGAATATGAACTGAGCCTCAAACGCACGCAAGCCTTGACGGTCCGCGCCCCCGCAGCGGGGGAGATCCTCTACGGAGATCGAGACGGCTACTGGCTCCACATGGAAGGTCAGCGGTTCGGGCCCGGCGCTCCCGTGTTCTACGGGCAGAGGATTGCGTCCGTCGTCGATCCGGGTCAAGTGCGGGTCGCCGCGAAGGTCCCCGAGGAGGAGCTGCTCCGCGTGAAGGAGGGGGACCGCGCCGAGATCGGCTTTCCCGGTGTGCCCGATACCGTCTACCGTGGCGCCGTAGAGTCCGTGCTTGCGTTAGTGTCGACGTCGCGGCGGGAGACTGCGGAGACCGCTACCCAGATCCTCGACAGCGAAGGCTGTGTGCTGGTGGCGGTGAGTGACGCCGGCCGGCGTGTGCGGCCGGGCATGAAGGCCGACGTGCGCATCTTCCCTGGACCCGACGACGCGGCGGCGTGGGAGCCCGTGCACCGGGTGCCGGACAGCCGGCTTGGTCGACCGGCATTGCTTCTGCGGGGCCGCCTTGCGGCGGAATCGACGCATCAGATACGCTGTCCCTTCCAGGGGAGACTGATCTCGGTTGTTCCGGCAGGCACTCCTGTCAAAGAGGGGGAGGTGGTCGCAACGCTCGTCCCCGACCTGGCGGTGGACTGGCGGGCGCAGGACGCCAGCGAGTTGGCCAGGCTGGAGGTCCTTCGGCGAGCGTCCGAGATCGAGGTGCACCTCAAGGAGGAACTCGTCCCGCTCCTCGTAGCGGAAGCCGAGGCGGACGTCACGCTCGCCCAACTGGGCGTCGAGGAGCTGGCCTCGCGACCAGAGGCGCGGGAGCGCATCCACGCGGAGAACGAGCGGTCCGAGGCCGAATGGCAACTGGAATGGGCGAAGCGTAGGCTGGAATCCTGCGCAGATCTCGTTGCCGAGGGCAATGCGCGTGCGGCCGACGTGCGTCAGGCCGAGCTTCAGGTGGGACGCGCGGAGGCCACGCTTGCCGAGAAGGACGCCATTCTGCAGGACATCCTGGCGGGCGCGGCGGCGTTGGAGCGCGTGGCGGCCCGAGCCGGGCTGAAGCGTGCGCGCGCCGCCCTTGCCCGAACCCGTGCGCTGGCCGAGCTTGACGTCAGAGAAGCCGAAGCCGAGCTCCAGACGGCAGGCGCCCGGCTCGAAGCTTACCGTGCGCAGGCCGAGCGTCGCCTCCGCAAGGCTGGCCGGGCCGAGATCGTCTCTCCGGTCAACGGCCTCGTGGCGTGGTGCTGGGCCGAGAAGGGCTCCGAGTTGCAGCAGGGCTGGCATTTCATGGGTATCGCCGACATGGAGCAGGCTGCCGTCCACGCCATGCTGGACGAATCGGACTACTTCAAGGTCCGGCGGGGCGCGCCGGCGCGTCTGACGCTGGCGGGTGTGCCCGGGCGGACGTTCAGCGGCCGCGTCACGGACGTCGTCGCCTGGCCCGAGCTCGCGCACTGGACGCGGCAGTACGTCGGGGAGACGCGCGTGCGGGATGGGCGGCTGTTCCAGGTGGTCGTGGCATTGGACGAAGAGCCGCCGTTGTGCATTGGCATGTCGGCGATGGTGGAGGTGTTCCCGCTGCCGGAGGGTGCGGCCGCGACTCCGGCGGGGGAGGGCGAGGCAACATCCAGCGAGGGAGCATCTCATGGGTAGTCTGATCGAGGTCGAGGGGCTGAGCAAGGTCTACGGCGTGCGCGGCGGCGTGCAAGTGCGCGCGGTGGACGACGTCAGCCTGAAGATCGACGAAGGCGAGTTCGTCGGGATCGCCGGGCCGTCCGGCTCGGGCAAGTCGACGCTGCTGCACATCATGGGCTGTCTGGACCGCCCGAGCGGGGGCGTCTACCGCCTGGACGGTCGGGACGTGGCGGCGCTGGAAGACCGGGAGCTGTCGCGCGTGCGCAGTTCGGTGGTCGGGTTCGTGTTCCAGTCGTTCAACCTTCTGCAGCGGCTGGACGTGGTGGAGAACATCGCGCTGCCGCTCGCCTACCAGGGTGTGGCGCGTGCCCAGAGGCGACGGCGCGCCGCCGAGATGGCGGAGCGCGTCGGCCTGGGCGACCGGCTCACGCACCGGCCGGCGGAACTGAGCGGCGGCCAGGCGCAGCGGGCCGGCATCGCCCGCGCGCTGGTCGGCGAGCCGAGGGTGCTCTTCGCTGACGAGCCGACCGGCAACCTGGACTCGCACACGGCGCACGAGGTGCTCGACCTGCTGATCGACCTGCACCGCGAGGGCATCACGATCGCCATGGTCAGCCACGACCACAGCATCGTGAGCCGCTGCCGGCGCGTGCTGCACATCGTGGACGGCCGGATCCATTCGGATACCTTCACGGCAGAGTCGACCGAGCAGCTTGCCGGCGAGCCGTCGGAGGACCAACCCGCCCCAGGCCAGGGAGCTTAGCATGCGCTGGAACGACATACTCTCGACGGCCCTGGTGGACGGTCTGGCGCGGCACCGGCTGCGCACGCTCCTGAGCGTGCTGGGCGTCATGTTCGGCGTGGCGGCGGTGATCGCCATGTCGGGCATCGGCGCCGGCGCGAAGGAGGAGGCGCTGGACCAGATCCGCCAGCTCGGCATCAATAACATCCGTGTCAGCGACGCCGCCCTGGAAGGCGAGAAGCTCCTGGAGGCCCGCCGTCAGGGCTCCTGGGGCCTCTCGATCGACGACGCGAAGGCGCTCAAAGAGATCGTCCCCACCGTCGTCTCGTCCGTGCCCGTGCGCACCGTGGAGGCGAGCGTCACGCGCGGTCAGGCCGAGGCGGCGCACGCGCGCGTGGTGGGCACGACCGACGAGTTCATCGTGCCGATGGACTGGCCGGTGGCCGCCGGGCGGTTTCTGGAGGCCGCCGACGTGACGAACGTCAACAAGGTCTGCGTCCTGGGCGAGGCCGTGCGGCGGGACCTGTTCGGCGAGGAGGGGAAGGCGGTCGGGGAGGTGATCTCGGTCGGCTTCTCCCCGTACGTCATCGTCGGCGTGATGTCGCCCCGCCACATGGTGGAGGGCAAGGTGAAGGCACTCAGCGTCGCCGACTCGAACTACGACGTCTACGTGCCGGTGACGGCGGCGATCTACACCTTCGCGCACGAGCGCTACGTGAGCGAACTGACCGAGATCAGCCTGACCATCGACGACGAGGACCTGCTGCGCGAGTCGGCCGCCGCCATCCACCGCGTGGTCTCTCTTCGGCACCGCGAGGCGGACGATTTCAGCGTGATGGTGCCCCAGGAGCTGCTGGAGCAGGCGCAGGCGACCCAGCGCGTCTTCAACATGGTCATGGGCGCCATCGCCGGCATCTCGCTGCTTGTGGGCGGCATCGGCATCATGAACATCATGCTGGCCGGCGTGAGCGAGCGCACGCGCGAGATCGGCATCCGGCGTGCGGTCGGCGCGAGCCGGAAGGACATCCTGCTGCACTTCGTGACCGAGGCGGTGTGCGTGAGCGCGCTGGGCGGTCTTCTGGGCCTGGCCGTCGGCTGGGCGCTGGTGAAGGCCATTGCGCTCTATACGGGCTGGCGCGTGCTGATCGCGCCGGGGTTCGTGCTGCTGGCGCTCTGCGTGAGCGGAGCGGTGGGGCTGACGTTCGGCATCTTCCCGGCCTGGCAGGCGGCGCGCATCGATCCGGCCGAGGCCGTGCGCAGGGAGTGAACAAACGCAGAGGACCACACATGACTCGACATCCTGAAGGACCGAATCCGGTGGCCGTACGAACGAAACGGCACGCATGCGCCGTCTGCGGCCTCGTCGTTGGCCTGGCCTGCCTGCTGTGCACCGCTGCGGCCGGCGCCAGGCCTCCGCATGATGCAGCACTGCCCGAGGCGGTGGAGGGCGTCCCGGCCCTGCCGGCCCGGCTGACACTACAGGAGTGCTTCCTCCGCGCGCTGGCGGCGAACAAGGACATCCGGGTGGCCCAGCTTCGGACGGAGTCGTCGGAGGCCGGCATCATGCAGGCGGAGGGCGAGTTCGACGTCAACCTCTTTGCCGAGGCCGGCGTCGGCCGCAGCGACACGCCCGTGGCGGGTGTGCCTGTGACGCGCACCGAGACGTCCGACGCCGACGTGTCCATGGGGCTGCGCAGGCGCATGGTCACGGGCACGGAGCTGGAGCTGAGGGCGTCGAGCCGCTACATGCGCGACCGGACCCACACGAGCGTCCTGAACCCCCAGTACAGCCCGGGCGTGACGCTGGGCATCAGCCAGGACCTGCTGAAGGACGGCGGCGTGGGGATCAACCGTACGCAGGTGACCATCGCGCGCAACAACCTGCTCGTGACGGAGGAGGGATTCCGTGACACGGCGATGCGGACGCTCCTTGAGGTGGAGGAGGCCTACTGGGACCTGACCTACGCGCTGGCGGACCTGGAGGTGCGGCGCAAGGAACGCGACAGCGCCGACCGTCTCGTGAAGCGGGCTGAGGGACGCCACCGGGCGGGCGACGTGGCGCTGATCGAGGTGACGCGCGCGAAGGCGCGCGCGGCCTCCCGGTCGGTGGACATCGTGAGCGCCGAGAACCGGGTCAGCCAGACCAGGAACCGGCTCCTGCAACTGATGGGCGTGCTGGACGGCGCCTCGGAGTCGGCCGAGTTCGAGCTTGTGGACGCCCCGCCGGACGTCGGCTTCCGGACGACGCTGGCCGACGCGCTGGCCGTCGCCGCGCAGGAGCGGCCGGACTACAGGCAGGCGAACCTGGCGATCGCCAACGCCGATCTGACCGAGCGACATGCGGAGAACCAGCGCCTGCCGACGCTGCAGGCATTCGGTGAATACAGCCTGGCCGGCCTGGGCGACGACCTCTCCGACGGCACGGGCGACATCCGGGACGGGCGCTACGGGAGCTGGCGGGCCGGGCTGCGCGTCGAGTGGCCCTTCCCGAACCGATCGGCGCGTGCCCGGCACCGGATCGCCGTGATCCAGCGGCGGATCGCGCTGGTGCAGCAGGCGGACGTGCTCGAGCAGATCACGCGCGAGATCGCCGACGCCCTGGAGTCCCTGCGGGCGGCCGAGGCGCGGATCACGCGGGCGGTCGAGGCCCGGGAGCTGGCCGAGCAGCTCCTGAAGGCCGAGGAGCGGAGCTTCGACCTGGGCCTCTCGGACGCCCTGGACCTCCTGAGCGCCCAGCAGGACCTGGCGGCCGCCGAGCGGGACGAAATCGGCGCCCGCACCGACTACGCCTCCGCCCTCGCCGCCCTCTACCGCGCCCAGGGCGACCTGCTCCAACGCAAGGGCGTGGCCCTGATCGCGCGCGAACCGGCCGCAGCGTCCGAGTAGGCGCCCCGGCAAGCACGGCGAACGCGCCGAGGCCATGTTGAGGTCGCGCACGGCACGGACCTCGTGGGAGCAGGTGCGGGAGACCCGCTGCCTGCATCGGCTGCACAGGGGGGAGAAGCGCTCGTCGGGCCCCAGGTCGAGGACGGCGAGGTGTCCCTGGGCGCTGACGCTCTGGCGGCTGACGACCACTCGGTTCCAGGGGTGATAGCGTGCTGTACTGAGGCCCGACACCGGCGCTCCTTCCTGTTCCAGAAGTCTTTGACGAACAACTGGATACAGAAAAACGGCGCCGATGTCAGCTCACATCCGCCCCTTCAGTTCTGCTCACCTTCCGGGAGAAGAGCCCCATATCGAGAACACGGGGGCAAGGCGTTTGTGTGAGGGGACAGGCAAGACCGGCCGGCAACCTGTCCACCGGCAAACCGGCACCGGGCCCCCGGAGCGACCAGGGCCTGCATCAGCATCAGAGCGCGCGGCAGAGGCGGCTCGACGCTGGACACTGCACCGCGCGTGAACTACAGTGCTGGACCACACACCTGTGCGGCATCGGAGCGCCGGCTGAAAGACAGTGAAAGGCGCGCAGCAGGTCCTGGACGGAGTGGAACACGGCATGAGCGGAAAGCGCATCAGGATCGGGCAGATCGGCATCGGACACAACCATGCCGAGGGCAACATGGAATCGCTGCGCAAGCTCCCCGATCTCTTCGAGATCGTCGGCGTCGCCGAGGCCGATCCGGAGTGGAAGGAAAGACGCGGCGGCTTGCCGTGTTACCGCGGGCTGGAATGGGTTTCCGAAGACGAGCTTCTGGCCATGCCCCATCTGGATGCGGTCGCGGTGGAGACCGACGGCTTCGAACTCGTTCCGACGGCGCAGCGCTGCGCGGAACGCGGCCTGCACGTCCACCTGGACAAGCCCGGCGGGGAGTCGTTTCCGGCCTTCCGCCGATTGCTCGAGACCTGCGAACAAAAGGGCCTCGCCATTCAGCTTGCCTATGCGTACCGCTACAATCCGGCGATCCGCTTTGCGATCGGCGCGGTGCGTGCCGGCTGGCTGGGGGAGATCTTCGAGATCCATGCGGTGATGAGCCGCTACGACGGCGACAACGCCGCCTATCGCCGCTGGCTGGCGCAGTTCAAAGGCGGCGCCATGTTCATCTTCGCCGGATACCTGGTGGACGTCGTGGTGACGATGCTCGGCCGGCCGGATCGGGTTGTGCCGTTTCTGAAACGCACCCGCGACGACGGCCTCATCGACAACGGGCTGGCGGTGCTCGAATACGAGCATGCTACCGCCACCCTTCGCGTGTCGGTCGAGGAGGTCGACGGCATGCAGCACCGGCGGCTGATCGTCTGCGGGACCGAGGGCACGGTGGAGATCTGTCCGCTGGAGGCGCCGGGCGGCCGATACGAGACCCAACCGCTCACCGCGCGGCTGACCCTGAAACATGCCGTGCCCGGTCACGAGGCCGGCACCCACCAGGTCGATTGCGGTCCAATGGGTGACCGCTATGCTCCGCAACTCCGGGAGTTCGCGGAGATCATCCGGGGCGCGAAAGTCAATCCGTTCGACTACAAACACGAGCTGCTGGTGCAGGAAACACTGCTGGCGGCGGCGGGATACGGAGAAAGGCAGTCGTCATGTCACTGACCGAGAAGGTGGCGATCGTCACGGGCGGCGGCGGCGCGATCGGAAGGGCCATCTGTCGCCATCTCGCCGGTGACGGGGCCAGGGTGGCGGTGTTTGACGTCACGTCGCAGGCTGCCGAACGGACCGTGGACATGCTGCGCGAGACCGGCAACGGAGGCGCCGCCTTCGCCGTCGACGTGCGATGCTACGAAGCCGTCGCCGCGGCGGTCGATCAGGTGCTGCGGCGCTTCAGCCGGATCGACATCCTGGTCAACTGCGCCGGCGGGAGCGCGCGGGACAAGATGGCGCTGTTCCACGAGCAGTCGCTGGACGTCATCCATGACATGCTGAGCGTCAACCTGGTCGGCGCGCTGCATTGCATCCGCGCCGTCTCGCCGCTCATGGTGGCGGCAAAGCAGGGGGCGATCATCAACGTCACTTCCATCGTAGCGCGGGGCGGCAAGAAGCGCTGCGTCGAGTACGGCGCCGCGAAGGGCGGCCTGATTGCGGCGACCCGTTCCCTGGCGCTCGAACTCGGAGCGCACAACGTCACCGTCAACTGCGTCTCGCCGGGCCTGGTGCAGCGCGACCCCATCGAGGACGCCGCCGCGTTCGCGCACCGCTTCTCTGCCGTCAACCGCGTCTGCACACAGGACGACGTCGCCCGCGCCGTGCTGTTCCTGGCGCAACCGGAATCGGACTTCATCACCGGCCAGGAACTGGCCGTGGACGGCGGTCGCAGCCTCGGCCTGAAAGGCGACAGTTGAGCAATGCACGCCGGCCGCCGAGCCGCGTCGACTGACGGAAATCCGATCGCCGGCTCGTCCTGCTTGCCACCGGCGGCCCTGCGCATTAGACAGGCAGATGGGGGAGCGGTCCGCGGCACAGGACTGCGTAACGACAGCCAGGAAGGGGGCGACTATGGCAAAGGGATTCGCGTACAACCGCTTGTCCCGGGACGAGGCGGCGCTGCTGCTGATCGACCATCAATCCGGTCTCATCTCGCTCGTTCAGAACTTCTCGCCGGGGGAGTTCAAGAACAACGTTCTGGCACTGGCGGATGCCGGGGCTACAATGCCCGGATATGCTCCATCGGGAGCGAACCATGAAAGGGCAGGACGATGACGCGAGCCGCGACGGTTCTTTTGGGCTTCGCGCTTCTCTTGGGCTCTCCCGTGGCGACGGCGGCCGAGCAGGCATTGCAGCTCGCGGTCCGGACCGACCGACCCGAGGCCGTCTACGCTAAGGGGGAAACCGTGACGTTCATCATCGAGATGCAGCACGGCGATCAGCCCGTCGCAGAAGCCTTGCTCGATGTGGAGCTGTCCGCCGACGCCTTCGAGCACAGTGAGCGGCGACAGGTCGTTCTCAGGGCCGGTCGTGCGGAGGTGCAGGGAAGCCGGCCGGAGCCGTCCCTTCTCTGGATCCGGGCCACCTGCACGCCCGCAGGCGGGAGGGCCGTCAGGGCGATGGGCGGCGCGGCCTTCAGTCACGAGGAGATCCGGGCGCCCATGTCCGCGCCGGACGATTTCGATCAGTTCTGGGAGGCCCAGAAAGCACTGGTCGACGCGGTGCCCATGAATCCGGTGCTCACGCCGATGCCTTCCCCCGATGCCTGCAAGTTGTTTTCAGTGACGCTGGCGGGCCTGGGCGGCACCAAGGTGACCGGCTATCTGGCCAGACCCGCGGGCCCCGGCCCTTTTCCGGGCCTCGTGCGGTTTCAGGGAGCGGGCGTGTCCTCGGTGGACCCCGACAAGGCGCTCGGCTACGCACGCATGGGTTACCTGGCGTTCGCGATGAATGCGCACGACATCGACAACGGTCAGCCGCAGGAGTACTACGACCGGCTCATGGCGGGGCGCCTGGCGGGTTACATGTTCCAGGGACGGGAGAGCCGCGAGACGACCTACTTTCGAGCGATGTACTTGCGCTGCTACCGCGCGGCGGAGTTCGTGGCCTCCCGGCCTGACTGGAACGGCCGGACCCTTGCCGTCCACGGCCACAGCATGGGCGGCGGCCAGGGGCTGGCTTGCGCCGCTCTGAGCCCCCACGTGACGGCGCTGGCCATCGACGCGCCCGGCATGTGCGACTATGCGGGAGTCCTGGTCGGCCGCGCGACAGGCCGGCCAAGGCTGGTGATCATGAACGGCGCCGTGCCGGACCCCGTAACGTTCACGACCGCCCGTTACATGGACGGCGTAAACTTCGCCAGCCGCATAACCGCGCCCGCCATTGTGGGTGTGGCGTTCCAGGACCTCAGTTGCCCATCGTCAGGGGTCTTCGCGGCCTACAATGCGCTGCGGGGCCCGAAGGAGGTCGCCATCGACCCGTTGTGCGGCCATATGGGCGACAAGCCCAACTGGAGCCGCCTGTTGCGGGCTTTTCTGCGAGAACACAGGGACGAGGCGTCGGCCCCGACGCTGCCCCGCCAGCAGAACCAGCGCTAAGGACACCTTCCATGAAGACCGTAACCTCTACCTTCCTGGCTGCATGCTGCCTTCTCAGTCTTGTCGGCGCCGTGGCTGTCACTCATGCTCAAGATGCCGGCCGGCCGAGGAACGTCGAGCCCGAGGTCATGACGGCGTATGCGGCTTTCGTCCCGACGCCCACCCGGGCTGAGGCCCGCTACGGCGATCACGAGCGGAACGTCCTCGACTTCTGGCAGGCGCCCTCCGAGAGGCCGACCCCGCTCGTCCTGGTCATCCACGGCGGCAGTTGGACAGGCAACAACAAGGAGACGGTGCACCGTTCCGTCGACGTGAATGCCCTGCTGAAGGAGGGCATCTCGGTGGCTGCCATCAACTACCGGTATATCTCTCAGGCCACCCGGGAAGGGATCGAGCCACCCGTCAAGGCGCCGCTGTATGACGCCGCCCGGGCCCTGCAGTTCATCCGCAGCAAGGCGCGCGAGTGGAACCTCGACAAGGAACGCATGGGCGCGGCAGGCGTCTCAGCGGGAGGCTGTTCGGCCCTCTGGCTGGCTTACCGTGATGATCTCGCTGACGCCGGAAGCGAGGATCCGGTCGCCCGTGAATCCACTCGCCTGTGGTGCGCCGCCGTTGCGAGCGCGCAGACCACGCTCGATCCGCAGCAGATGAAGGACTGGACGCCGAACAGCAGGTACGGGGGCCATGCCTTCGGAAAACGCGACTTCGCGGAGTTCCTTGCCGCGCGGGGAAGCCTCCTGCCGTGGATCGCCGAGTATTCCCCGTGGGCGCTCGTGAGTGCCGATGATCCTCCCGTCTACCTGTCCTATAGGAACCCTCCGGCCCTTGGCCAGGAGGAGAAGGATCCAACGCACACCGCCAACTTCGGAGTGAAGCTGCAGGAGCGTTGCCGGGAGATGGGCACTGACTGTGAACTCGCGTACCCCGGCGCCACAGGTGCGACGCACAAGAGCCCCACGGACTACTTGATCGCGATCCTCAAGGCGCCTGCGGACTCTTCACGAAGGTGAGGTCGGGATGGGCGGTGGCCACCCGGCCCGTTATGGGTTCCCTGCCCCGGGCGGGTCGGTGCCGTGGACGTATCGATAACCGGCGGGGATCCTGCAGACATTGGCCTCATCGAACGCGGCGGGCGGGGAAGCCGGATCGAACGGCGGCCACGCCAGGTCCCCAAAGTAAGCCGGTTTGCTCGCGCGGAAGTAGCTGCTCGGGAGCGCGCGGTCTGCGATCGCCGGGTTCCACTCGACGGCACGGGTGAGGAAGTCGTAGTTCCCGTGCCGGATCATGGTGTTCTTGACGTTGAGGTCCAGTTCCTGCGGCGATCGACGGTCCGGCTGGTTCGCCCACTGGCTCCTGTAGTCCGGCGTGGTGGTGGGGCCCCACGTCCCCGAGAAGCCGTTGTTGCCC
>Ga0123329_1003907_pt1 | contig 11996 bp, 12 predicted proteins | sample BioC12SIPDNA_FD_89703 | JGI IMG/M metagenome (GOLD analysis project Ga0123329, IMG submission 89703) | Anaerobic biogas reactor microbial communites from Washington, USA - Biogas_R1_B C12 SIP DNA | ecosystem: Engineered > Bioreactor > Anaerobic > Unclassified | place: Washington, USA | collected... | reverse complement strand
TGAGCGTCGAGATAGACGAGAAGGAGCTTCGCGTGGAGACCTACCGCTCCTCGGGAGCCGGAGGGCAGCACGTGAACAAGACGGACTCGGCGGTGCGCATCACCCATGTTCCCACCAAGACCGTGGTCCAGTGTCAGAACGAGCGGTCGCAGATGCAGAACCGGGAAACGGCCATGCGCATGCTCCGCGGAAGACTGCTGCAGCTGGAATACGAGCGGCGACAGCAGGAGATGGCCAAGGAGAAGGGCGAGCACATGCAGATCGGGTGGGGAAGCCAGATTCGTTCCTACGTCCTGGCGCCCTACACGCTTGTGAAGGACCACCGTACCGGGATGGAGAAAGGTAACGTCGAGGCCGTATTGAATGGTTCCATAGACGATTTCATCCACGAATACCTGGTCCAGCGGTCCTCGGGCAGGCTCGGCAAGAGGGAGGTTCGGGAAGCGCAGTGATCAGGTTCGAAGACGTCACCAAAATCTACCCGCCGGATACCATAGGGCTGGAGAGCGTGAGCCTGCACATAGAGAAAGGCGAGTTTGTCTTTCTCGTGGGCGCCTCTGGATCGGGCAAATCCACGTTCATCCGTCTGATCATCAAGGAGTTGGAGCCCGACCGCGGGCGTCTCCTTGTTGGGGGGCGGGACTTGGGCACGCTGCGCAGGTGGAAGGTGCCGTACCTACGGCGCAACATAGGCTGCGTGTTCCAGGACTTCAAGCTGCTGTCCAACAAGACAGTGACGGAGAACGTCATGTACGCGCTGTTGGTGACCGGCAACAACTCAGCGGCCGCCAAGCGCAAGGTGGCCGAGATCCTTGCCCTTGTCGGTCTCGGGCACAAAGCGGGCAACTATCCCCACGAGCTTTCGGGGGGGGAGCAACAACGGGTGTCGCTGGCCAGGGCCTTCGTCAACCACCCACCTTTGCTCATCGCCGACGAGCCAACCGGCAATCTGGACCCGGAGACATCCACGGGGATCATGCAGTTGCTCTACCGGATCAACCAGACCGGGACCACAGTGGTCATGGCAACCCATGACCGGGAGATGGTGGACAAGATGCGCCGCCGGGTGATAGCCCTAGAAGGGGGACGGGTGGTGCGTGACCAGCAGAGGGGCGCGTATGGAGAGGCTTAGGTTCTTCCTTTCCGAGGCGCTGGGCTCACTTCGCCGCAACTACTTCATGACCATTGCCGCCGTGCTCACGGTTCTGCTCTCCATGACCGTCTTGGGCGCGGTGCTGATGATCGCCTCCAACATCGACGGCCTCCTACGGGATATCAAGAACCAGGTGGAGATCACCGTGTATCTGGAGGATGTGGCGACCACCGAGCAGATCGAGGAGTTCCAGCAGGAGATCGTGAGCTGGGAAGAGGTCAAGGACGTGCGCTTCATCAGCAAGGAAGAAGCGCTTGAGATCATGAAGGAGGAGTTCGAGGACAACCCGGAGATCGTGGACTCGCTGACCGTGAATCCTTTGCCGGCCTCTTTCGAGATATCGCTCAAAGACCCGGAGCAGGCGGACATCGTGGCCGCTCGCTTCGAGGGTAGCGACATCGTCAACGACGTGAACTACGGCGCGGAACTCGCGGAGCGCATCTTCAGCGTGACCAACGTGGCGCGGAACATCATGGTGGTCTTCATCGCCGTACTTGCCCTTGTAGCTGTTCTTCTCATCTCCAACACCATCCGTCTGTCCATCTTCGCGCGCAGACGCGAGGTGGAGATCATGAAGCTGGTGGGCGCCACAAACTGGTTCATCCGTTGGCCGTTCGTTCTAGAGGGCTTGGCTGTGGGGCTGGTGGGCGCCGCGGGTGCCGTGGCCATCGTCATGCTGGGCAGCGATTTCGTCATGGACCGGGTGAGGCAGAACCTCGTGTTCATGAGTATCGAGTTCCAGGGCGTCCCTCTGTGGCAACTGGCGGCGGTCTTGCTCTTGGCCGGTGCCGCTATCGGCGCGCTGGGTTCCGGATTGGGATTGCGCCGCTTCCTCAACGTCTAGGAGCGGAGGGCGGTGCGTGGGGCGCGGGAAGCGGGGCAGGGGCGGCGCACGGCGCACGCGCACGGTGCCTGGTTTCTGCGTGTCGTTGCCGGGGTTCTTCTGATCGTCGCAGTGGGCGCGGGTCTTGCGTGGGCGCCGTCGGCCCCTGCCGTCACTGAGGCGGAACTGCAGCAGGGATATCGGGACTCGCAGGAGCTCCTCAAGGAGGCCCGGGAGGGCAGGGCCGCTGCGGAAGAGGCCGCCGAGCGGGCGGCCGGGGATATCCAAGCCATGGACCAGCAGATCGAGGCTCTGGAGATTCTGGTGGCGGCAGTGGCGACCGAGGCCCAGAACGCCAACGACCACCTGATTCTTACGCGGGAGCGCCTCAGGGCGGTGACCGTGGAGTTGGATGCGGCGCGGGCCACTCTGGAGCAGGCCAGAAGGGATCTGGAGTACCAGCAGGGGGTGTTGGAGCGCCGCGTGGTTGGCGCGTACAAGCATGGTTCGGTGACCTATCTTGAGATCCTGTTCGCGGCCGAGGAGTGGAGAGATCTGCTGAACCGCGTCAGTCTGGTTGCCACTCTGTTGAAGCAGGATCAGGACACTGTGGCGGACATCGAGAGGTTGCGCGATCGTGTCGTCGCCGAGGAGGCGGCTCTTGATCAGGAGCGCGCGCACACCCAGGAGCTCGAGCAACGCCAGGCGACGGAGGCCGAGGAGTTGGACTGCCTGCTGGCCGAGCGGGAGCAGGCAGTGGCGGAGGCGGCCGCGGCGCGAAACCAGAAACAGGTCGTGCTGGACCGGGCACAGCGGGATGCTGCTGCTTACGAAGCCCAAGAGGCAGAGCTCGAGGCGCAATCGGAGAAGATCACGCAACAACTCCGGGGGGCCGGCGTCAAGGCTCCTTCCTCAGAGGCCACCGGCTCGCTGGTCTGGCCCATGGAGGGCGACGTATCCTCGTCCTTCGGCATGCGCACGTTGCTGGGGATCACCCGCATGCACAACGGCATTGACATCGCCGGCCCCACCGGACGGGTCATCGTGGCGGCGGACGGAGGAACGGTGGCACTCGCCGGGTGGAACGGGGGCTATGGAAAGTGCGTGATCGTTGATCATGGCGGGGGGATGGCCACCCTCTATGCCCACCAATCCCAGATCAACGTGAGTGTGGGCCAAGAAGTGGGCCAGGGAGACACCTTGGGGTTGTGCGGCAGCACCGGATACTCCACCGGCCCACATCTTCATTTCGAGGTACGGGTCAACGGCTCTCCCGTCAATCCCCTCAACTACCTCTAGCGCCCGGGGGGCGGCGCGGAAAGGCTGAAGCATGCGGAGGTCCGAGCAGGTTGGCGTCCTGTCCATGGCCGCCATCGTCACGGGCATTGTGATGCTGGTTGCCGGTCTCATGATTGGGGCCAGCTCTGGAGGGCGGCAGATGCTGCGGCAGGTTCTACCGGAGGGTTTCGCCGAAGCTTGGTTGGGCCCCGAGAGCGGCTTCGAGCTGCAGGCTGAAGTGCTCGACCGGTTGGAGGACACGTACTACAAGGAGTTCGACGCCGCCTCGCTGGCGGATGACGCCATCCGTGGCATGTTGGAGGGGTTGGATGACCCGTACACCGCGTATTTCGATCCCCAGGAGTACGCTCAGCTGTTGGAGCATACGGAAGGTACCTATTCTGGAGTGGGCATGGTCGTGGAGCTTCTGAACGATCTGCCTACCGTGGTCTCCACCTTCAAGGAGAGTCCCGCGCAAGAGGCGGGCATTCAGGCCGGCGACATCATCGTGATGGTCAACGGAGAGTCGATACAGGGCCTTGACCTGGATCAGGTGGTGGCGCGTATCAAGGGGGAGGCGGGGTCCACGGTGGACATGGAACTCTACCGTTCTCCGGCGAGTTACCTGACTGGTGGCGTGCAGGAAGAGGCCCCGGGGGAGCTTCCGGCGGACGGGGAGACGATTGTCCTCAGCATGGTGCGGCAAGAAATCGTCACGCCTGTGCTCGAGTCTCAGATGCTGGAGGCCGAAGGCGTGCGGGTGGCGTATATCGACTTCTACACTTTCTCGGAGGGTTCGGGACAAAGGCTTCGGGAGGCGGTGCGGCAGGCAATCGAGGAGCAAGGAGCCCAGGCTATCATTCTTGACCTACGCAGTAACGGCGGTGGCCTCGTGGACGAATCGGTGGCCGTGACCGGCGTGTTCGTGGAGAAAGGGGCGGTGGTCACCACTACTCATGGCCTACATTCGCCCCAAGATGTCCTCAAGGCCACGGGTGGGGGCTACGAAGATGTTGCGCTGTACGTGCTGGTGGGTCAGTTCACGGCCAGTGCCTCGGAGATTGTGTCGGCCGCTCTTCAGGACCACGACCGTGCGACGATCGTGGGTAGTACCACCTTCGGCAAAGGGCTCGTGCAGAGCCTGCGGCAGCTGTCCAACGGTGGGGCGGTGAAGATCACGTCGGCCGTGTACCTCACTCCATCCGGCGCGGACATCAACGGCAAGGGTGTGGTGCCGGACGTAGAGGCGCCGGACGATCCCGACACCCCCGAGGTGGACGAGACACTGGATCGCGCCCTGGAGCTGATCGGGGCGGGCCGATGAGATGAGGGCAAACGAGCCCGGCACGGGATTGCGGCCCCGCTTCTTCTTCGTTCCTTCCGACCTGTCGTGGTCGGGGAGAGAGCCTGGGCCGGGCTCGTTGGCGACCGATGAGCCGGGCGGGGATATGACGGTTGCCTTGGACCCGCAGGATAGTCATCATGCCACCCGCGTCCTGCGTCTCCGGCCGGGAGATCCGTGTGAGGCCGTCTCCACGGGTGACCCCACCCGAGTATGGAGGGCGGTGGTGGCCCACGCAGGGCAGACCGTGGTCCTGAGGTTATTGGCCGATCCGGTGACGGTTGCTCCGGACACCATGCGCGTGGCCGTGGTGCAGGCACTGCCTCGGTTGGGCAAGGTGGACGAGGTGGTGGAGAGGGGTACCGAGGTGGGTGTTGACCTCTTCCTGCTGTTTCCCGGCCTCGGTTCTCCCCAGGATAGCCTGCCACGAGCCGCCCATCGCCTTGAACGGTGGCGTAGGGCGGCCCGCGAGGCCGCCAAGCAGAGCCGGCAGCTGTCGGTGCCCGCGGTGTTGCTGGAGGAGGGTATGGCAGGTGCGGCGGCGCGGCTGCGCGACGAGGGCTGGACCTCGGTCGTGCTCGAGCCGTCCGCGCAGGTGGATCTTCAGACGTGGCTGCAGGGATCGGGGCTGACCCCCGGCCCCGAGGTGCTGAAGCTGGCGGTGTGGGTGGGACCGGAGTCCGGGTGGCAGGCGATGGAGGGGGCGGAGCTTGCCTGGCGTGGGTACGAAGCGGCGCGACTGGGGCGCCGCATTCTGCGCACGGAGACGGCGGGGCCCGTGGCTGCCGCCGTGCTACGTTTCGCGCTACACTCCTGGTAGCGCGGCCGTCGTGGAGTGGCGCAGGCGCGGAGGAGGCTGAGAGTATAATGAGCGCTGTCGTGGACGAGTGTGTTTTCTGTCGCATCATCGGGGGTCAGATACCGGCCGAGTTCGTGCTGAAGGAAGCGGAGTTTGTTGCCTTCCCGGACATCAATCCCAAGGCCCGCGTTCATCTGTTGGTCATGCCCACCGCTCATATCCGCTCCCTGAATGACATTGACTCCCAAGACGCCGGGTTTGGTCAGCGTATGCTCTCGTTTGTGGCACGGGCCGCTGCGGTCTCGGGTGTGAGCGAGAGTGGCTACAGAGTGATCAGCAATAACGGGCCGGACGGCGGCCAGGAGGTTGACCATCTTCACCTCCACGTTCTTGGCGGAACCCTACTAGGAGATCTGGTGTGAGCCTGGCACAGGAAGTACAGAGCCGAGTCAAGGATGCTTTGAAGTCAGGGGCCAGAGACCAGGCGGCCTCGCTCCGCGTACTTCTCTCTGAGCTCCAGCGCATGGCGAAAGAGGCCAGGCGTGAGCTGTCCCAAGAGGAAGAGGTCCAAGTCCTCAAGCGGGAGAAGAAGAAGCACCAAGAGGCCGTGGAGGGCTTCAAAGCCGGTGGCCGCCAGCAGGCGGTCGAGAAGGAAGAGTGGATGATCGGGATCATCGATGAGCTGCTGCCGCAGCAACTGGACGAAGCAGCGCTGGCAGGGCTCATTGACCAGGTGATCACAGAGACGGGGGCCTCGTCACCCAAAGAGATGGGCAAGGTCATGAGCGCGCTCATGGACAGGGCCGGCACTCAGGTTGACGGGAGGTTGGCGTCTCGCCTCGTCAAGGAGAGACTGACGGCGTGAGCACGGCTGCCGGAGGCTTCTCGCGGCCGCCGGGGGTTGATTCATTCGAGACGGAAGGCCCACTCGTTGGCTAGGCGCAAGCTGGACCTGGAGGGCCGTGTGGTGCCCCTCTTTGTAGGGGAGCACGACAGCAACCTGCGCGCGCTCGAGGATCTTCTTGACTGTGATCTGTCGCTACGCGGGAATGAGCTCACCCTGGAAGGGACTCCGCACGAAGTGGAGCGGGCGGCCGCACTTGTCGATGAACTGGCGCAGCTTCTCGAGTCGGATAGCAGGCTGGAGCGTTCAACGGTGGAGTTGGCTGCGGAGCTGAGTCGCCTGAGTGGGGTGGAGGGCGTGCGCCGCCTTGGCTCCATCGTGGGTGACGTCATCCTGGAGCACCGGGGCCGTCGCATCGCCCCCAAGACCGTCAACCAGAAGGCCTACGTGGATTCCATCCGTTCCCGGACCTTGACCTTTGGCATAGGTCCGGCGGGGACGGGCAAGACCTACCTGGCCATGGCCATGGCCGCCTCTGCCCTCAACAGCAGCGAGGTGGCGCGCATCATCCTCACGCGCCCGGCCGTTGAAGCCGGAGAGAAACTGGGATTCTTGCCCGGCTCACTGATGGAGAAGGTTGACCCCTACCTGCGCCCGCTGTTCGATGCTCTTTACGACATGATGGACAGCGAGCGGCTGCACGCGATGCTCGACAACGGCACTATCGAAGTAGCGCCGCTGGCCTATATGCGCGGCCGTACGCTCAACGACTCTTTCGTCATCCTGGACGAGGCCCAGAATACCAGCCCGGAGCAGATGAAGATGTTTCTCACCCGTCTGGGCTTCGGGTCCCGGATGGTGGTGACAGGTGACGTGACGCAGATAGACCTCCCGCATGGTCTTCATTCGGGCCTGGTGACGGTGCAGCAGATCCTCAGTGGCATCGAGGGGATAGGCTTCGTGACCTTTGACAGCCAAGATGTGGTCCGACACAAGCTGGTCCAAGATATCGTCGCCGCGTACAAAGCCTACGCTGAGCGACAGACGCTCACGCAGACTGAGGCCCCACGCCGCCGCCCGAGCGGGCGGCGGCGTGGGGCCTGATCTCCCTCCCCATCGCCATGTACTATCGCCCCGCATTACACCAGAGGCTTGCCGGGTTCCGAGGCTACCTGGAGACACGCGATCGGCGCAGGTTGAGCATGTGGGTGGCGGGCATCCTGCTGGTGGGCATGGGCCTCATCATGTGCAGCGCCTACCTGCCGGCCAGTTACGATCTCAACGTGGGTGATCTGGCCGCTCAGACGTTCACCGCGCCTCGCAGCCTGACCTTCGAGGACCAAGAGGCCACCGAGGCCTTGAGGGTGCAGGCCGTTTCCCAGACGTCGCCCATTTACGTGCGCAACCCCAGCACGCTGGTGGACGTGACCGGGGAGGTTCGCTCGCTCTTCAGCGAAGCCGTTCGCCTGCGTACGGCTTTTCCTGAGGCAAGGCTCACCTCGGGAGTACTCTCCGCTCTTCGCGAGTCTGCGCTCCCCGCTGTCTCTGACGATACCCTTCAGTACCTGCTGACCGCAGACCAGGCTCTGGTGGACCAAGTGGAGCAGGAAGTGCTGTCTGGTCTGCGTTTGGTCTACAACAACAGCGTCAGCGAGGATACACTGCCGGAACAGCTGGCTCATATCAGCGCCATTGCCGCAAGTCTGGCTCTGCCCAGCAGGGCGCAGAGCGCTGTGAGCGAGATCGCGTCGGCTCACCTGCGGCCCAACATGGTGCTGGACGAGGAGGCCACGGAGGAACGGCGACAGGCGGCAGCCACGGGTGTGCAGCCCGTGCTGGTGTCGGTGGTGAAAGGGGAGACAATTGCGGAGGTGGGCGAGCCGCTGAGCCGGCAGCAGGTGCTGTTGCTGGAGCGGATGGGGTACGTTGGCACTCAGGCGGACTGGAAGGTGTGGCTGGGAATACTCTTTGTTGTTCTGCTTGAGCTCGTGGCGGCCACGCTCTTCCTGCGACGCTTTGGTGCCGCTATTCTGGTTGACAACAACCTCCTGCTGAGCGCGGCCACCCTTCTCCTTCTGTTCACGGCCGTCTCCCGTCTCCTGATCATACCGCCGCTTTCGCCCTACCTCGTGCCCATTGCCACCGTGGGTCTGGTGGGCTCCATTGTATTGGGGGCCAGGGCCTCGTCCGTGCTGGTGGTATTCGCGGCGCTCAATCTTGGCATCATGGCCCGGCTGCAGCTTGAGTACACGGTGGTGGCGCTGCTCTCCGGGCTCTGTGCCGCCTACCTTGTTTCCCACCTCATGGAGCGCTCGGAACTGCTGAATGCCGGCCTGTGGACCACGCTCATCACGGCGGTGACCGTTCTGGGCGCGGAGCTCATGACGGAAGCCCCCCTGGTGGAAGCCCTGGAGTTCACGCTGTGGGGGGTGGGGGCCGGGCTGCTCAGTTTGATCATTGCCATCGCGCTCCTGGAGGCTTTCGAGGTGGTCTTCAATCTGACCACGCCGCTACGCCTTCTGGAGCTGGGCAACCCGGCCCAGCCCCTCCTCCGCCGGCTCATGCAGGAGGCTCCCGGGACCTACAATCACAGCATAATGGTCGGGAACTTGGCGGAAGCGGCTGCAGAGGCGGTGGGGGCGGACTCCCTGCTGACCAGAGTCGGAGCCTACTACCACGACATCGGCAAGATCAATCGTCCCGAGTACTTCATCGAGAATCAGCTGCACATACACAACCCCCACGACAAGCTGAGCCCCAATCTGTCCAAGCTGGCCATCACTGCCCATGTGGGGGACGGTGTGGAGTTGGCACGGAGTTACGGTTTGCCGAAGCCTGTGGTCGACATTGTGAGACAGCACCATGGAACCTCGGTGCTCTCTTACTTCTACTACAAGGCAAGGCAGGACTCCAAAGGCGAGGTGCCGGAGGAGAGCTATCGCTACGAAGCGGACAAGCCTACCTCCCGGGAGGCGGCCATCATCATGCTGGCCGATTCCGTGGAGGCCGCCGTGAAGTCCATGCAACACCGCACCCTGAAGAAGGTGCAGATAGTCATCCGCGACATCATCAGGCAGAAGATGGAAGACGGCCAACTGGACCAGTCTCCTCTCACCTTCAGCGATCTGCACAAGATCAGCGATGCCTTCGAGGTGGTGCTGCGAGGTGCGGTGACCCACCGGATAGAGTACCCCAGCGATCACATTTCAGAGCAGCCCAGCCTGTCCACTCCCAGGTCCGGTCCGGAGTTGGTCGGGGCGAAGGCCAGGGACGGTAGGGCGAAATGAACCAGAATGGGGTGGACGGGCAGGTGGTGAACCATGTGGAGGTGTCCAATCTGACGGCCTTCCCCATCCGCGCGGAGAGGGTACAGCGATTGGCGGAAGCGGTCCTCACGCAGGAGGGTGTGGCGGGCTTGGTCTCCATAGCTTTCGTGCAGACCGAGGAGATGGCTCGACTGAATCGCGATTACCGTGGAGTGGAGGGAGCCACCGACGTCCTGTCCTTCGGCGGTTCCGCTGAGGACGAAGCGTGGCCAAACCCCGAGGGCAGCGAGGAAGAGGACTACCTGGGCGACGTGGTCATCGCGCCGGGAGTGGCCGTCCAGAACGCCGCGGCTGATGAGATCCCACCGTCGCTGGAACTGGCCACCCTGGTAACGCATGGCCTGCTGCACCTGGTTGGGTACGACCACGAGACCGATGGGGGCGAGATGCTGGCGCGCCAGGAGGCACTCCTGAGTCGTCTATGGGAAGACTCGGCAAAGGACTTGATCTGAACGTGTCGCAGCCGCCGGAGGCGCAACCCCATCTCATCCTGAGGCGTCTGAAGCATCCAGAACCGGCCGAGCTTGCCTTGCTGGCCATGCTGGACAGGGAGGCCTTCGGGTCCACGGGGCTGAGTGAGTATGACCTGGCGCTCATGGCACACGCCGGTGTGCTGTTGGTGGCCGAAGAGGCGCAGGTGCGGGTGGGAGCGTGTCAGCTGATGAGGATGGTAGACGATCCCGGTCTGCTCTGGGTGGTGGGTCTCTATATCCTGCCGGGCTTCAGGCATGCGCGGCGTGGGCGGGCGTTCCTGGGCGAGATCGTGTCTCTTCTGCCCTCCTGGGGTGCGCGGGGGTTGGTGTTGACCGTCCACCCGAATAACGAGGTTGCCCGCCGTCTCTACCGGCACTTCGGGTTCCGCCGTGTTGATTCATTGCCGGAGTTCTATGGCCAGGGCGAGGAGAGGGAATTGCTGATACTGGATCCGGCAAGGGAATCTCAGCAGGTAGTGGGGGGTATCAATGGCTGAGGAACAGCCTCTGCAGGGGCCGGAACCGTATCGTTCCGGCTTCGTGGCGCTGTTGGGGCGACCCAATGCCGGCAAGTCCACCCTGGTCAACAGACTGGTGGGTCAGAAGGTCAGTATTGTTTCGGAGAAACCGCAGACCACCAGGCGACGAGTGGCCGGTGTCGTGACCAGCACCACGCATCAACTGGTGCTGCTGGACATCCCCGGCTTCCAGAAACCGCGCGATGAGCTCACGCAGCGGATGCAACACACGGTCAATGCCGTGCTGAAGGAGATAGATGCTGCCGTGTTCCTGGTTGCCGGAGATGAGCAGATCGGCAAGGGAGATGCGTTCATCGCGGGCAGCGCGGCCCAGACCGGTGTTCCGGTTATTGTAGCCGTCAACAAGGCGGATATGCTGTCGCCGGAGCAAAGGGCCCGGCAACTGGACAAAGCGCGTGGTTTGGGCGACTTTGAATCCGCCTTCGTGATCAGCGCGTTGACGGGAGAGGGCCTGGCCGAATTGCGCGTGGCGCTGGAGGCGTTGCTGCCACTGGGACCGCGCTACTTCCCCGGGAATGAAGTCACGGATCAGAGCGAGGAGGACCTGATCGCTGAGCTCATCCGGGAGAAAGCGTTGCGGGTCACCGAGCAGGACGTGCCTCATGCCGTGTCGGTGGAAGTGTTGGAGATGGAGGAGCGGGAAGGCAAGGATTTCATCTACATACGTGCGGCGGTCTTTGTTGAGCGTTCTTCCCAGCGGCCTATCCTGCTGGGCGAAGGTGGCAGGCGGCTGAAGGAGATCGGAAGCGACGCCCGCCGGGATATCGAGCATCTGCTGGGGAGGCGGGTGTACCTGGATCTGGTGGTGCAGGTGAAGAAGCACTGGCGTCGCAACCCGGGCTTTCTGGGTCGTCTGGGTCTGTGAGGCCGTTTGACACCCGAGGTATGATGGTAGAACACCGCGCTAGGACACGGGGGTCCAAGGTTGAGAGTAGAGGAACTCGCCAAGACTATCGATAGCACGCTGCTACAGCCCACGGGCACGCAGGCGGACATTGAGGCGTTGTGCCGCGAGGCCATCGAGAACCACTTTGCCTGTGTGGTTGTCTTCCCTCACTGGGTGCCTTTGTGCCAACGCTTGGTCAAGGGGCATGACGTGAAGGTATCCACCGTAGTGAGCTATCCCTACGGCGCGGATATCCCGCGGGTGAAGGTCATGGCCGCGGAGCAGGCGGTAGCCGCCGGCGCCGACGAGCTGGAAGTGGTCATGAACATCCCGGCCATGCTGTCCGGCGACTTTCGCTTTGTGCGCGACGAACTCTCGCGGTTGGTCAAATCCGTCCGCATGAAGAGCGTCAACGCGGGGCGGGGGCTGGTCCTGGTGAAGATCATCGTAGAGGCATGCTTTCTGGACGAGAAACTCAAGAGACTGGCCTGCAAGATCGTGGAAGACATCGGCGCCGACTTCATCAAGACCTC
>Ga0123329_1003897_pt1 | contig 12010 bp, 7 predicted proteins | sample BioC12SIPDNA_FD_89703 | JGI IMG/M metagenome (GOLD analysis project Ga0123329, IMG submission 89703) | Anaerobic biogas reactor microbial communites from Washington, USA - Biogas_R1_B C12 SIP DNA | ecosystem: Engineered > Bioreactor > Anaerobic > Unclassified | place: Washington, USA | collected... | reverse complement strand
CGAGATGCGCTCGGGATTGAGGAAACGCTCGAACAGGAGGTCGTAGCGGATCGGGTCGAGGTTGGTGATGCCGAGGCAGTAGGACACGCAGGAACCGGCCGCGGAGCCGCGGCCCGGTCCCACGGACACGCCGTGCCGGCGCCCCCAGTTGATGAAGTCCTGGACGATGAGGAAATAGTCCGGGAATCCCATGTAGGAGATGGTCATCAGCTCGAAATGAAGGCGCGTGCGCTGCTCCTCGGTGAGCTCTTCGCCGTAGCGGCGCCGGGCGCCCTCGTAGGTCAGGTGGCACAGATAGGCGACGGAGCGGCAGAATTCGTCGCCGCGGTCGGTCTTGACTTCCTGGCCGTCCTTGTCCCTGGTGACCTCGTATCTGCCGTTTTCGATGATGTCGGCGTACTTCTGGAGGTGGGCGTCGATGTCCGCGAGGAAGTCCTCCGGGAGGTCGAATTTCGGCAGGACGTGGCCGCGGTCGATCTCGTAGCGCTGCACCTTGTCGAGGACCTCCAGCGTGTTGGCGAGGGCCTCCGGATGGTCCGGGAACAGCGCCGCCATCTCCTCCTCGCTCTTGAGGTACTCCTGCTGCGTGTAGCGCAGGCGCTTGGGGTCGTCCACGGCGGCGTTGGTCGTCAGGCAGATCAGGCGGTCGTGCGCCGGACCGTCCTCCTTGCGGATGAAGTGGACGTCGTTGGTGGCGACCACCTTGACCCCGTGCCGCTGCGCCAGCTCGAAAATGCGGGCGGTGTATTCCTTCTGCTGCTCATAGAGGTCCAGGCTCATGCCCGGCACTTCGGTCTTGTGGAGCATCACTTCGAGGTAATAGTCCCCGCCGAAGACGCGCTTGTGCCATTCGATGGCGCGGTCCACGCCCTCGGCGTCCCCCGCGAGGATGCCGCGCGGGATCTCACCCGCCATGCAGGCGGAGCAGCAGATGAGGCCCTCGTGGTACTGCTCCAGCACCTCGTGGCTCACGCGGGGCTTGTAGTACATGCCCTCGATGTGCCCGGTGGACACGATCTTCATGAGGTTCCTATACCCCGTGTAGTTCTTCGCCAGCAGGATGAGGTGGTAGTACTTCTTGTGCTCGTTGTCCTTGAGGCGGTGGTCGTAGTGCTGCGTGACGTAGATCTCGCAGCCCAGCACCGGCTTGACGTCAGGGTGCTTCTTCGCCACGTCGGCGAAGTCCTTGACGCCGTACATGTTGCCGTGGTCCGTGATCGCCAGGCCCGGCATCCCGAGCTCTTCGGCGCGACGGAAGAGCTTCTCGATGTCGCTCATCCCGTCGAGGATGGAGTATTGGGTGTGGACGTGCAGGTGTACGAAAGACATAGCAGCACAAATATACACAAAAACACCCGACCTTCGCAGGCCGGGTGCCGGATTGTTGATAACTTTTCCGAGCGGCAGGTTCCTGCTTATTTCGGAGCGCAGCGACCGAGGGGGTCGCGGGGGACACTTCCCCCGCTGAATAGCTATGCACAGTTGCGCGTCAAGCGTAGCTGTGCATGCCGCCGAGCAGCAGGTTCACGCCGAAGTAGGTGACCAGCACGCAGAGGAAGGCGGCGATGGTGAAGGCGTGGAAAAAACGCGGCTTGCCGAACAGGGGCAGGACCTTGCCGTGCAGGGGCAGGGAATACACCAGCATCGTCACCAGCGCCCAGGTCTCCTTGGGATCCCAGGCCCAGTAGCTGCCCCAGGAAATGTTGGCCCACACGGCCCCCAGGAAGGTGCCGAAGGTCAGCAGGAACACGGCCGGATACAGGATCACGAGACTGGCGTCGCGCAGGCGTTCCCGGGCCTCCGGCGAGGAGACCGACACGCCCAGGATCCCGTTGAAGGCCGCCAGGCCGAACAGCGTGTAGGACATCATCATGCTGAGTACGTGGATGCTCAGCAGGGGAGACTGCAGCACCGGCATCAGCGGCATGATCTGCGGGCTCACGCCCGCGCGGCTGGCCAGCAGCATGGTGAAGCCCGCCAGCAGGAAGCCGAGCGGCTCGATCAGCGGGAACTTCCTGTACAGCAGCAGGATGGCAAGCATGGAGAACCACGCCATCAGCATCATGACATTGTAGCGGCCCACATAGGGTCCCGTCCCGGAGACATACCAGCGAAGGCCGATCACGAGGGTCAGGTACACCCAGAGGAGCAGCGCGACGACCGCGCCCGCGCAAAGGATCCGGCGCGGGAGCTGCCTGCCGCGGGAAAGCCGTACACCGCTCAGGAGGAAGAGCAGCAGGCCCAGCGCCAGGCAGAGCATGAACTGGACCCGGGGCCGCGCGATGCGGATGTAGAGCCGCTCCGCGCGGACCTTTCCGGCGGCGGGGATGACGCTGGCGGCCACCTTTTCCTGGTAGGTCTTGATGCCGCCCAGGACCAGAAGCGCCTCCTGCGTGTCGCCGGAGCGGATCGCGGCGACGGCCATCTCCGGGGATTTCCGGATGAAGGTCCAGAGGTCTTCGTCGTCATAGACGGACTCCGGGAGGTCGTCCTCGGCGGAATACCAGCGGACGGTCTGCGCGGCGGCGTCCGCCAGCGGGAAAATCTTCATCTTCCCGAGCGCATCGACGCTTTCTTCGAAGCCCTTTTCCTGCAAGTAGGTGTCGAAGGGACAGACGCGCTGTCCGTAATAGACATACATTTCCCCGAGCGCGTCCTTTACGCTGCGGTCCGCCGCCCGGACGCCCGTCGCGGGCAGGAGCAGCAGGGCGCACACGGCCGTCGCGACCGACATGACCCGTCGCAGCGACGTGCGGAAAGCCGTGTCCTTCTGGAAGAAATAGCCGATCATCGAGATGAGCAGCAGCAGGTAGCCGGCGTAGGTGATCCCGACCCCCCAGGGATCGTGATTGACGGCCAGGATGCTGCCCGCGCCGTCTTCGTCGTAATCCGCCTGATAGAAGCGGTAGCCGCGGTACTTCGCGATATTGTTCATCGAGATGAGCACCTCTCTGCCTTCCGGCAGGAAAGTGATCCGCGAACGATAGTCCGAGGGCGCCATGGAGCCCGGGTGGTAGTCGATCGCAAACTCCTCCAGACGGATGCTGAAGGGCAGGGTCGCGGGCGTCTCGCCGTCAAGCTCATAGGCCGTCTCCGTCCCGCCTTCCCGCAGGTGGATCATGCCGCTCTCGCCCCACAGGTGCGTCACCAGCGCCCCCGCCAGGATAACGACGAGGGAGAGGTGCAGCAGGAACGTGAACGGCTGCTTCCGGCAGCCGCCGCGGGCGAACAGCAGCCACATGCCGGCGACCGCCGCCACGCCCCACAGGACGATGAATACGGGGTTGTGGTACACCCAGCGGAACGCAAAGGGGGTACCGTGGATCTTCTCGAGGACCGTGGCCGCCATCATCGCGACGATGAGGACGGCCAGGGTCAGGTAAGCTGTCTGTTTCAGGATCTTCTGCTTGGTCATCAGATGGATTCTATGAATTTGACCACCGCGTCGCGGTCGTCTTTGGTCAGATTGTAGAACTTCTCGGCCGAAGCGTACGCATCGCTTTTTTTGCTGTAGGCATGCCACATGATGGACTCGACGACATTGCGTGCGCGGCAGTCGTGCAGGCGGTCGCCGCGGCCGGTGTTCATGGCGTGCAGGCCGCGGCCCCACAGCGGAGTCGTGCGGCACCAGGTCCCGTGGATGTCGTTCTTCATGTACAGGCGGTGCTGGATGAAATCGGAATACGGCCAGATGGTCTGGTCGGCATAGCGCGGCAGCGGCTTGTTTTCGTTCATGGCCGGACTCCAGTAGTTGTCGTCCCCGGTCTTCCAGGACGGCTTGTGGCAGCTCGCGCAGCCCATTTCGTTGAAGAGTTTCTTGCCCCGCTGGACGGTCGCGTCGTTGAGGTCGCGGGCGCGCGGAACGGCGAGGCCGCGGTGCCAGACCATGAAGTCGTAGAACTCGTCGGCGCTCATCTCCGGAGTGAAATTGTGGTAGGCGTTGTCGTACTGGTTGGTGCCGGGGCGGAGCAGCTCATACACCGCTTCGGAGAGTTCGGCATCCGTCACCGTACCGTCGCCGTCCACGTCCACATAGTACGGGGAGTCCGTCCCGGCAGCGCGGATCGCGGCGAGCACGGACGGGGTCTGCGACATCTTCTTCGCCCAGGCGTTGGTGGTGTACAGGAAGGCGCGGTCGGGGCGGGAGACGTTGGTGATGTTCCAGATGGCGTTGGCGCCGGCGCCGTCCTGCAGCGTGCCGCGGGTCATGGCATAGGTGAAGCGCTTGACGGGCTTGAAGGCGCCGCGGGGGACGAAGGTGCCGTCCGCGAGGTAGCCGTCCCCGTACGTGCCGGGCTGCCAGTTGCCGTAGAAGGCGGTCGACGCGAAATCATTGGCGCCCTTGTCCCAGAAGGCCGGATTCAGCTCCACGTAGGGCGCCTCCGCACGGTACTGCTCGCGGATGGCGTCCTCGGGAATGGCGTCGATCAGGCCCGTTCCCCCGATGCCGATGGTGCTCTCGAGGCGGAAGCCCAGCGTGAGGCCCTTCTCCTTCGCGGTGTCGTAGGGGTTGGGGTCCGTGTTGAACGCATCGTAGTCGATGGTCAGCTCAGGGTAGATGAGTTCGTACGTCTCGCCGTCGGCGAACGCCAGGGGCAGGCCGCTCTCCATTTCCGAGACCGTGTTCCAGACCAGGTGGATGCCGCTCTCGTCGATCGGGGGCAGGAACGGCTCCATGGCCATGGTCTGGGGCATGCCCGTAACTTCGGCCACATAGCCGCCATCGTTGCTGCCGGGCTCGTTGGCGTAATAGACCACGAGCAGATAGCCGTTGCTCCAGGCTTCGGATCCGTTGGCGATGTAGCTGGGCCGCCAGTGGCCGTGGCCGTAGGCCGGGTGGCAGTCCAGGCAGGACTTGCGCACCGAGGCGGGGCCCAGGCCCTTGAAGGGCGCGGTGTTGAGCGTCACGTTGCGCTCGAAGAACATCTCGCCGTGGTTGAAGGCGCGGGTGAGCCCCTGCGCCGTGACGGCAGGGGTCTCATCCTCATAGCAGCCTTCGGTCACATTGAGCGTGGTGCCCAGCAGACCTCCGGGATACCACTCCTCGGCAGAGAAATTGCCGACGGCCTGCCCGACATATTTCGCGTCGGACTCGGGCTTCGTGTCCATTTTCGTCCTGTACCTGTCCGGCTCGCAGCCGGATACCAGGAGCGCCAGACAGCCCAGGCCAAACAGAAACAGCTGAGTGTTTTTCATAGTCTTATTGTTTTGCCACCCAGTCCGCCGCATCATTCAGCAGCTCGTCCAGGGCGTTGATTTTCTCGATGGCGGTTCCGGCGACGGCCGCTTTCTTGTCGTCCACGAAAGCGACGCCGGAGTTGATACAGGCATCCAGCGAGGCAAGCGCCTCCCCGAGGGCCGTCTCAATCTGGCCGGCCTTGCCGTAACCGTGGTTCCTGAGGAGGGCCATCAGGCTGGTCTGGCTCGCGGCGGTCGCGCCGTTGCGGCCGTAGAGGCTGTACTGGATGGAGAGGATGTTGTCCTTGAAGTCCTGGTAGGATTTCTTGGAATACGGGGACTCGATGTAGTCCAGGGACTCCGTATCGTCCGCAGCGGCGTAGTAGGCCGTGCCGATCTTGGTGTTGGCCACCTCGTTGCAGATGTTGGAACAGCCGCCCACGAGGATGTTGGACACGGCATACTGCCAGGTCTTGTAGGTGCTGCCGGCGTTGCCGGCCTGCAGCAGGTTCTCGCCGTAGGTCAGACCGCTGTCCATCCGGGTGTTCATTTCCAGCTCGTCCTCCACCAGCTCCACGCGGTCGGCCGGGCTGTCGGGATCCCAGGACACCTGCAGCTGGAAGCAGTAGTTGCGCAGATCCTCCGCGACGGCCGTCGCGAAGATCAGCTCGGTCTTGCCGTCTATGCCGAGGGCTTCGTCGCTGTAGGAGGCGGTGAAGCAAGCGGCGTCACGGGGGGCGCCGTCACGGAAGAGAATGAATTCGATGCCATGGAAACCCAGGGCGGAAGGGCCCACATAACCCACGGCCGCGGCGCCGTCCGCATCCAGGGCGCTGATGGCGCCGGAGTTGGTCAGGGCGTTGGACAGGGCGTCGAGGTCGAGCGGCCAGGAGTCGATGTGGGGATCGATGCCATAGGTGGTGGCGGCGCCGAACAGGAAGGCCTCGCTCTTCTCCCACCAGCTGCGGGCTTCCAGGAAGGTCGCGCAGGCGGCGTTCACCTGGGCCGCGGTCACGGTAGCGGCGCCCTTCATGGCGGCGAGCTGTCCGTAAAGGGACTCGGTCTCGTCGGCAAGCTTGCCGTAGATCTCATAGATGACGCCGGGGACATACTCCTCGACGGCGGCCTTCATGGCCTTCTCTTCGGCCGTCAGGCCGGTGTTGATCCGGTTTCCTTCGCAAGACATGACGAGCGCGCCGAGCGCGATCGCCATGATACATTTCATTGTTTTTTTCATAATCGTTTATGTGTTTTGTCGTTATCTTCTGAAGAAGGCCATGTAGCAGACGCCCAGGCTCACGGACGGCTCGGGATTGTAGGCCGCCGGGAGGAAACGGTGGGAGTATTCCGCCTTGATGGCGATTTCGGGGACGGGGCAGTAGTTCAGGCCCACGGCGATGCGGTGCTTCCGTGTCCAGTCGGCGCGCACCGAACCTTCGTCCGGGAGGTAGGAGTTGTAGTATTCGTAGCGGCCGAAGGCGAACAGGCGCGCCGTCGTCCGGGGAGCGAACCAGGGCAGGATGTCGTAGCCCATCTCCACGCCCGCCGCCACGGCGGCCCTGCCTACGTCGGATTTCTTGTAGGGAGCGTTGTTGGCGGAGCGGTTGCGCTTCATATAGCTGATGGTGTACGCGTCGCCCACGTGGCCGTAGTCGGCGTTGCCCCGGGCGACGAAACGCCGTCCCTTGTATTCGAAATCGAAGGCGCCGATGGCCGTGCGGCCCTTGACGCCGTAATAGCGGGAGGTCTCCGCAATGGCTTCGTAAGGGTAGGAATTGTCCATCGCGCGGCCATAGAAGCCGCTCAGCGACAGGCGGAGGTTCCTGACGGACTCATTGTCGATGCGGGCGGCGAAGCCCAGCTGGTTGGCCACCTTGAACTCGTACGGCGAACCCGCGCCGTACTTGACGAAATTCTCCGTGTTGAACAGGTAGGCGTCCAGGCCGGCGACCACCAGGGCCTCGTAGCGCCAGGCCCCGGCGCGGCCCCAGAGGGAGATCCCGGTGTCGTGCCAGGTGGAAGGCAGGATGGTGTATTCGCCTTCCGGACGGTACACGGTGAAGTAGTTGAGCGGCTCATGGGCATTGTTGAGCCCGCCGACGGGCACCACGATGTGGCCCATGCGGAGGTTCAGTGCCGGGTGGAAGGATTTCTGGATCCAGAACTGCTCGAGCTCCACTTCTCCGCCCTTCTCGATCTCGGTCTCCCATTCGCCGGCTTCTTCGAATTCCTTCTCGACGGCTGCGCCCGTCCCGGTGTGCTCGAACTCAATCTCGGTCTGCATGGTCCAGCCGCGGCCGAAGTCATAGCCCAGGTAGATCACGGCATGCGGGATGTCCACCCGGCCGTGGCGCTCGCCGGCGTGTGAGGATGCGGAGGAATACCGATATACGTTGTCGCTGTAGAAATTGGCCGAGAAAGCCGCCTCGCCGTAGCCGCCTATGGTCAGGCGGGGCTCCCGCGGCATCACCTGCGCGTGCGCCGACACGGCGAAGAGCAGGATGCACAGAAAAGGAAATACACGCTTTTTCATCATCATAAACCGGAACATCTTTCCGTTGCGCAAAGTTAGGGTGCTTCCCTCCTGCGCGCAATCGCGTGTTATGATGATGACCGGCAGCCGCGCCTATCCCCATTTGTGGGGACGCCACCCCCTCCCGGCTATCCCAGACTGGTCCTGGACAAATAGTCTTTGAATTCCTGACGGTAGAGATCGCCGACGGGAATGTTGGTGCCGTCGTCGAGCACGATGCCCTCCCGGCCGACCTCGGCGATGCGCGAGAGGTTCACGAGGTAGGAACGGTGCACGCGCATGAAGCGGTCGGCGGGAAGCCGCTCCTGCACCGCCTTGAGGCGGATCAGCACCAAAAGCGGTGCGGGTGCGCCGTCATGCCACACCTTCACGTATTCACTCATGCTTTCGACGTAGCGGATTTCGGACAGGCGCACCCGCACGGTCCGGTAGTCCACCTTGAAGAAGACCGCATCCTCTCCGGGCTGCACGGACAGCGTCCCGCCTTCCGCCTGCTGCCGGGGCTGGCAGCGCTCCCGCAGGCGCTCCGCCGCCGCGAGGAAATCGGCCAGGCTGAACGGTTTGAGCAGGTAGTCCACGGCGTCCACCCGGAACCCCTCCACGGCATACTCGGAATAGGCCGTGGTGAAGATCACCCGCGGCGCTTCGGGAAGAGACCGGACGAACTCCATGCCGGAGATATCGGGCATGTTGATGTCCAGGAACATGGCGTCGACCTCCGCCTCGTCCAGCACACGCCGCGCTTCCATGGCGCTGCGGCAGGCAGCCACCTGTTCCAGGAAGGGGACTTTGGCGATGTACATTTCCAGTTGCCTGAGCGCCAGGGGCTCGTCGTCGACGGCGATTACGCGGATCTTTTTCATGCGGCAGCGGGGGTTTCGGGCCGGTCGGGCATGACCAGCAGCAGTTCATAGGCGTCGGACGCCTGGTCGATGTGCAGGGTGTAGCGGTCGCCGTAGAGCAGCTCCAGCCGGCGACGGATGTTTTCATGGCCGAGGCCGGATGCTTCATCCTGCGGAATCGATGCCTTGAGGCTGTTGGCGCAGCGGAAGATGATCTTGCCGGTCTCGACGGCCAGCGAGATCCGCACGAACGATTCGGATTCATAGCTTACGCCGTGCTTGAAGGCGTTCTCCGCGAAAGAGGCAAAGACCAGCGGCGGCACCTGTGCCCCGCCGTCGCTCTCCGGCAGGTCAAGCCGGACCTCTACGCCTTCGGGGTAGCGGATGCGCATCAGGGCCACATAGTGCCGGAGGAATTCCATCTCCTGCGCAAGCGGGATGGTCGGCGTGCCGGCGTCGTATAGGATGTGGCGCATCAGCTTGGACAGCACCACGATGCTCTCCTTCGCCTTCTCCGGGTCGATGTCCACGAGCGCGTGGATGTTGTTGAGGGTGTTCATGAAGAAGTGCGGGTTGATCTGGTAGCGCAGCGTATCGAGCCGCCGCTGGAGGTTTTCCTTTTCCAATTCGCGCACCCGCGCGGCATCGCGCACGGCTTGGAACTGATATTTGATACCCAGGTTGGCGGCGATCAGCATCAGGCCCAGGAGCACCTTGAGCATTTCGGGGTTCATCGGCATCGGGCCGCCGCGCATCCCCGGAGGCGGAGTGCCGCCTTCCGGTGGCTCCGGAGGCCGAATCGAAGGGTCGGGCCCGATATGCGTCGTCACCATATATACGGCGAACAGGACGAGGAGAACGACGACCGCACCGGCATACGCCCAGGGCTTGCCCCGGCGGAGCAGCAGCGGCGCCACGAGGTAGTTGTGCAGCAGGAACAGCGCCAAAAACGGCAGCATCCGCACCCACAAATGCAGGATGTCGGCAAAGACGGGATCGACGCCCGGACGCGAGAAGCCCTGCAGCAGCTGCAGCAATGCGCCCATCACGAACACGCCCAGCCAGATCAGCAGATAGAGCCGGTTCTCGTTCTTTTCTTCTGTGGAAATTCGGTTCATTTCCACAAAAATAAACAATAAAGAGCAAAGGCGGAGCCGCTTCGCTGAGAAAAACCATCCGTTCGCTGAATCCGCTCCGGCACGGCAGAAGTTTTGAATTACGTTTCGCCGTGTAAATAAAACCAAGAGATATGAAAAGGAATGTTTTTTTGATTCTGCCGGTCGCGCTTGTGTTCAACAGCTGCTTCTCCGGAGCGCTCGACTTCGGCCTGACCGGCAGCGGAGACACATCCGGATCCACCTATGTCAGCGAATACAGTCAGGACGACGAAGGGGACGACATCGCGTTGACCACCTTCGCCCGCACCATCACCATCACCTTCTCCACCACGGGGGCGGCCACCGTCTCGGGTGACGAGCACGGGATCGTCTCCGTCAGCGGCAACGACGTGACCGTGGACAACAGCGCCTACGACGAAGCGGTCCGCTACGAACTCAGCGGCACCGCCACGGACGGTTTCTTCAAGCTGTACAGCGCCAACAAGCAGGCCATCGTGCTGAACGGCCTCCACCTTACCAACAAGAACGGCGCCGCCATCAACAACCAGAGCAAGAAACGCACGTTCGTGGTACTGCAGGGCAGCAACACGCTCGCCGACGGCGCCAGTTACACCGGCACGCCGGACGAAGAGGACGAGAAGGCCGCCTGCTTCAGCGAGGGCCAGCTTGTCTTCAGCGGGGACGGCTCCCTCACGGTGAACGCCACCGGCAAGGCCGGCATCACGTCCGACGACTACGTGCGCTTCCTCGGCACGCAGAAGGTGTCGGTCAGCTCCACCGCCGGCCACGGCGTGCGCGGCAAGGACGCGGTCGTGATCACGTCCGGCACGCTCGGCATCACCGTCAGCGCGGCCGGCAAGAAAGGCATCAGCACCGACGGCGACGTGATCATCGACGGAGCCACGACCACCATCACCGTGTCCGGCGGCGTGGACAGCTCCGACAGCAGCGACCTGTCCGGTTCGGCCGGCATCAAGGCGGACGGCGTGTTCATGATCAACGACGGCCTCCTGACCATTACCAACTCCGGCCAGGGCGGCAAGGGCATCAGCAGTGACCAGCAGGGCTATTTCAACGGCGGCACCGTCCAGGTGACCGTCACGGGCGCCAACTACGGCTCTTCCGGAAACGGAGGCTTCGGCGGCCCCGGCGGTTTCGGTGGTTTCGGCGGCAGCAGTTCCTCCTCGGACAACTCCGTCGCGGCCAAGGCCATCAAGTTCGACGGCGACCTCCTCTTCGCGGACAGCACCGTCAACGCCGTGGCGAAGAACCACGAAGCCATCGAGAGCAAGGGCACCGTCGACATCACGGCCGGACGCGTCTATGCCCAGTCTTCCGACGACGCCATCAACGCGGCCAGCCACCTGACCATTTCCGGCGGCCTGGTCTGCGCCTATTCGACCGGCAACGACGGTCTGGACGCCAACGGCGACATGTACATCAAAGGCGGCGTCATCTATGCCATCGGCGCCGGCGGCGCGGAAGTGGCGCTCGACGCCAACACGGAAGGCGGCCACAAACTCTACGTCAGCGGCGGGACGCTCTTCGCCATCGGCGGCCTGGAAAATGGCGCCCAGCTCTCGCAGAACTGCTATTCCGCTTCCTCCTGGAGCAAAAATACCTGGTACGCACTCAGCGTCGGTGACGACACCTGGGCCCTCAAGACGCCCGCTTCCGGCGGCAACGGCCTGGTAGTCTCCGGTGCCGGCAAACCGACGCTCAAGTCCGGCGTGAGCGTGTCCGGCGGGACGACCGTCTTCGCGGGCATGGGAGCGATCGATGCGACTTGTTCCGGCGGCTCCGGCGTCAGCCTGTCCAGCTATTCCGGCGGTAACGCCGGCGGCATGCCGGGTTTCTGGTAGCAAGAAGCGTTCGCTGACGAACACGGCCCGTTTGCTGAAAAAGCGCATCATATATCATTTAATGTTGAGATATTGCCCGAAAATTGACACCACCGTTATTATGAAACGATTCTTTCTTTGGATCCTCCTGGCACTCCCCCTGCTTGCAGGCGGGTGTGTCGGAGACCTGATCACCCTCGTAGAAACCGAGGAAGAGACCGCCCTGGAAGACCCGGGTCTGTCCTGGAGTTCCTCCTCTTTTGAAGCTTCCCTGGGCGGAAGCAATACTTTCCCGACCCTGTCCAACGACGCCGGCGTGAGCGTCAGCTACGCCTCCTCCGACGAGGAGGTGGCGACCGTCGCCGGGGACGGCACCGTCACGCTGGTCGCGACGGGCACCACGACCATCACGGCCGAGTCCGCCGCCACCGGCACCTACGAGGCGAGCAGCGCCAGCTACACGCTGACCGTCAGCAAGAGTACGGACGGCATCTCCTG
>Ga0123329_1003895_pt1 | contig 12014 bp, 12 predicted proteins | sample BioC12SIPDNA_FD_89703 | JGI IMG/M metagenome (GOLD analysis project Ga0123329, IMG submission 89703) | Anaerobic biogas reactor microbial communites from Washington, USA - Biogas_R1_B C12 SIP DNA | ecosystem: Engineered > Bioreactor > Anaerobic > Unclassified | place: Washington, USA | collected... | reverse complement strand
ATCCTCGTCACCGTGCTCGCGGTGCTGCTCGGCGTCGGGTGGCTCGGGGACAGTATCGCGGCCTCGAGGGTGGAGCGGAACATCTCGGCGCAGGTGGAGGATGTCGCCCGGCTGGAGGTCAGCCCCAGCGTCTATGTCGGTGGCGTGCCCTACCTGCTGGCGTTGTTCACCGGGGAGATCCCCTCGGTGGAGGTCACGGCGCTGGATGTGGATGTCGCCGGGCTCGGCATGGTCAATGCGACGACCCGGGTCAAGCAGGTCACGGTGACGCCGGAGCAGGTGCGTTCCGGGGACATCGAGGGCGCGCCCGCCGAACTCATGTCGCGCACCATCGGCCTGGACGGGGTCTCCTTCGGGCATCTGCTCGACATGACGGACCTGGACATCGCGAACCCCTACGACATCTCCCCGGCCGGCGGTTCCGTGACGGAGGCGCAGCTGACCGGCACCCCGCCGGGGTTCGAGGACCCCGTCTCCGTCGTGGTCTCCCTGCGCCTGGTGGGCGAGATGTTCCACATGGAGCCGATGACGCTTGTCGACGCCCCCACAGGCCGCGAGGACGACGTCCGCGCCGCGTTCACCTACTCCCTGGACACCCGGCGCCTCCCGCTGGCGGGCCGCGCCAGCTCAGTCGTCCTCGGCGGGGGTTCCATCTACTTCGAGGCGCAGCGGCACAACGTCCGTGTCCGCGTCGTCGATCTCTCCCCCGTCGAGGTCACCCGGCCCTGACCCGGGTCAGTGGATGCGGATGAGGTCGCGCAGCACCTGCCGCCACGTCCGGGAACTGACCGGGTAGGGGTCCTGCGGCGCGTAGACCTCGAGGGCGGCCGGCCGGCTGCCCAGGACCGCCCGCTCGAACTCGCCCTCGAACTCGCCGTCCGCCTGGAAACTCTCCGGGCGGGGGCAGGTGAGGGTGACGTCGGTGGCGTCGTCGAAACGCACGATGCGGGCGTCCAGCCAGCGCCGCACGCGGGGATGATGCCCGAAGCCGATGAGGTGGAGCATGCTCGCGGCGCCCCGCGGGCCTCGGAGATCGGTGATCCCGAACAGTCCCAGCCCGACGTCGAAGGAGTTGCGCGGGTTGGTCACCACCGGCAGCGGGCCGAGGAACGTCCACGGGTTGGTGTTGGACACCGCGAAGGCGGGCACCCCCGACAGCGCCAGGGTGCGCCCGTCCGCGGCGCGGGCCCGCACGTCGATGCTCGGGGGATGACGCTGGCCGCGGGTCCAGGCCAGCGCCGCGACGGCGAGGTAGCGCAGCGGGGTGGCGGCGAACCCCCTCCCCCGGGCCTGATCCACCCGGGCGATGACGTCGGCGTCCATGCCGAAGCTGGCGTTGACCGCGAACCACCGGTCGTTCCACGTGCCCAGGCAGATGGAGCGCCGCAGATTCCGGCGCAGCAGGCCGGCGAGCATCATCGCCGCCGCCACCGGTGAGGGCGGGAAGCCGAGTGCCCGGGCGAAGACGTTGGCTGAACCGGTGGGGATGACCGCCACCGCGGGGATGGTCCGGGGATCGGGGGCGGGCCCGGCATCGGCCGGGCCGAGCAGGCCGTTGACCACCTCATTGACCGTGCCGTCGCCGCCGACGGCGATGACCAGGTCGACCGTCTCCCGGGTCAGCCCCGTGCACAGTTCCTCCGCGTGCCCGCGGTGGTGGGTGAACACGCCCCGCAGGCGCAGCCCCTCGACCGACCGCAGCACGGGGATGATCCGCCGGAACAGGCCGGCATGCTGGGTGGTGGAGTACGGGTTGGCGATGAGCAGGACGCGCACGGGTTCAGCCTAGTGGCCCATTCACTAGGCTGGGGCGCATGAACGACGACACGAACACCCCCGACAACCCCAACGAGAACGTCAACGACACTCCGGGCGACGCCGCTGCGGCCGCCGGCACCGGTGGCCCGACTGAGGGTCCTGCCCCGATCAACGGCAACGACGCCGTCAACCTCGCCGCCGAGCAGTCCAAGTCCACGGCGCACCGCAACATCCCCTCGCTGGATCTCGGCGAGCTGCCCATTCCGGACGACACCGCCAACCTCCGCCAGGGGCCGAACCTGCACGACGGCCTGCTGGCCCTGCTGCCGCTGGTCGGCGTGTGGCGTGGTGAGGGCCAGGCCGACACCGCGGACGGCGAGTACGCCTTCGGCCAGCAGATCATCTTCGCCCACGACGGCGAGAACTACCTCACCTTCGAGTCCCGCCTGTGGAAGCTCGACGACGAGGGCAACCCCGTCGGCCCAGACCAGCGCGAGACCGGTTTCTGGCGGATCTCCCTGTCCGATGAGATCGAGGTGACCTGCACCCACTCCACCGGTGTGGTGGAGATCTACTACGGTGAGCCGGTCAACGAGCGCGCCTGGGAGATCGAGTCCGCCTCGACGATGGTCACCGCCACCGGCCCGGAGACCCTCGGCCCCGGCAAGCGTCTCTACGGTCTCATGCCGAACAATGACCTCGGCTGGGTGGACGAGCGCCTGGTCGACGGTGAGATGAAGCCGCGGATGTCCGCGCAGCTCAAGCGCGTCGCCGGCTAGGAGCCCAGTGCCTGGTTGATCAGCTCCCGGATCTCCGCCTCGTTGGCGGGGGCCGGGAGTTTCTTTCCGTCGATGGCGGTGACGCGGGTGGCCACCCGCACGGAGCTGACGAGCCAGACCGACTCGGCGTCGAGAAGCCGGTCCACCGTCATGTCCTTGGTCTTGCAGCGCCAGCCGTGCTTCTCCGCGTAGCTGAACAGGGCGGCCTGGGTGGTTCCGGGGAGGATGTCGCCGCCGGGGGTGGGGGTGCGGAGTTTGCCGCCGGAGCGGACGGTCACCACCGTCGACGTCGCCCCCTCGAGCACGCGGCCGGAGGCGGGGTCGACGTAGATGACGTCGTCGAAGCCGTGGGAACGGGCGTAGCGCAGGGCCGCCATGTTCGCCGCGTAGTTGAGGGTCTTCGCCCCGACGGTCAGCCACGGGGCGGGATCGGCCCGGTCCCCCGAGGTGGCCTCGTCCACGCCGGGCAGGGCGGTGTTGATGGAGTAGCCACGCGGGGCGGTCATCACGCGCACGCCGTTGTCCCGCTGGGCGATGACCTTCGGGGAGACGCCACGCAGCGTCAACCAGGCGGACGGCCGGTCGAGGCCCTCGCGGCCGCGGGTGTAGGTCCACACGCAGGTGGCGTCCGCGTCGGACTGCCCGGCCCATTCCTCGGCGGCCTCGAGGGTCGCCTGCTTCCACCGGGCCTGCCCGGGGTCGGGCAGTTCCAGGAGGCGGGCCGAGGCCCGGAAGCGTTCCATGTGCCGCTCCACGTTCGCCGGACGGCCGTCGCGGATGAGCAGGGTCTCGAAGATCCCGTCGCCACGGGTGACGGCCGCGTCGTCCCAGAACACCATGGGCAGGGAGGGATTGTGCCGGCGAATGGACCCGCCGTAGGGCTCGACGATGTAGATGACGGGGGCGTGTGAGTCCATAGGCTCTGATTATGCCCGCTCCGGCGGGTTACCATCGGAATCGTGACTTCCACCTCCGCTCCGTACCGTTCCCCGCTCCTCGACCGACCCGGCGCCGCCGAATCCCAGGACGCTGATGTGGTCGATGCCGCGGGCGTCGCCTGGCACTACGGCGACCCACTGGGTGAGCAGCGTGCCGCCCATGATGGCGGCATCGTCGTGGACCGTTCCCACCGCCGGGTGCTGAAGGTGTCCGGCCCGGATTCCGCGGGATTCCTCAATAATCTGCTCTCCCAGAAGGTGGATGACGCCCCGGACGGCTTCGCCGCTTCCGCCCTTGACCTGGACATTCAGGGCCACATCCTCCACCACGCGGACCTCGTGCGCGTGGGCGGGGACTTCTACCTCGACCTGCCCGACGCGCAGGCCGTCACCTTCGCCGACTTCCTCCGCAGGATGATCTTCTGGTCCCAGGTGGAGGTCGACGACACCGATCTCGCCGTGCTCACCCTCCTCGGACCGGCGCTTGTCGACGCCCCCGCGGACCGGGGAGTGCCCACCCTCGCCGCCCGCACCGTGGGCTGGGGTGGCATCGCCCGCCGGGACCTGCTGGTCGAGCGCGCGGACCTGCCCGCGGCCGTCGACGCACTGGTCAACGGCGGTGCGACCCTCGCCGGGCTCATGGCCTTCACCGCCGAGCGGGTCCGTGCCCTCGAACCGGAGCTGGCCGCCGACCTCGACGACAGGTCCATCCCCCACGAGGTCCCCGCCTGGATCGGCCGGGGCGACCATGCCGGCGCCGTGCACCTGGAGAAGGGCTGCTACCGAGGCCAGGAGACCGTCGCCCGCGTGGAGAATCTCGGCCGCTCCCCCCGCCTGCTGGTCATGCTCCAGCTCGACGGCTCCGCCCCGGAGACCCCCACGCCGGGGACGGCGATCACCGCGACGGGCGGTGGCCGCGCCGTCGGCCGCCTGGGCACCGTCGTCCACGACTGCGACTACGGACCCGTGGCACTGGCGCTGGTCAAGCGCAGTGCCCTCGACGGCCAGCTGCTCATCGGCGACGTCGCCGCGATGGTGGACCCGTCGTCCATCCCGACCGAGGAGGGCGAGAAGGCCGGTCGCGCGGCGATCAACCGCCTCAAAGGTCTCTAAGGGCACGCCCTCCACTACCCCCGGCTGCCCCCTGATTCGTCACAGTTATCTTGCGTATTCCCCTATAGATCCCGCGCAAGTCCAGCTCAGGGGGACGGTGAGGAATTTTCAGGCGGCACAGGCTATTGTGTTCTACAGGAATACACACAGACGTAAAGCCGATGGGGCATCCGAATTCCCTGGATAGCCTTCACATACCTCAAGGGGGTCAGGCCATGGGACGCGGTCGCGCAAAGGCAAAGCAGACCAAGGTTGCTCGCCAGCTCAAGTACAACACGCCCGAGATGGATCTGGATTCGCTCCAGCGCGAGCTCGCCTCGCAAAGCCCTCGCAGCACGTATCAGAACTCCGCAGACGACGAGGACTACGACCAGTACGCGGACTACGCTGACTGGTCCGACGATGAGGATGACTCGAGCGCACCGTCTCGTCGCGCACGGTGACCCACCTCCGCTAGACATTCCGACGCACAACGCCGCACCCTCTCCCCTTTCCTGGGAGGGTGCGGCGTTCGGCGTATGCCGGTTCTAGTAACCCGGGTGATCCCCACGGAGGGCGGCGCGGGTGGTCTCCCCGTCGGTGGCGGTGCGGACCTCGCCGAGGACCCAGGCGTCGATGTGGCGGGCGGTGAGCATGGCCAGGGCGCGGTCGCGGTCCCGCGGGGACACGACGGCGACCATGCCGACACCCATGTTGAAGGTCTTCTCCATCTCCTCGCGGGAGACCTTGCCCAGGTCGGCGATGGTGCGGAAGATCTGCCCCGGGGTCCAGGTGCCGCGGGACATGTCGGCGACCAGGCCCTCGGGCATGATGCGCTCCATGTTGCCGGCCAGGCCACCACCGGTGACGTGGCAGAAGGTCCGGACCTCGCACTCGTTGGCCAGGGCCAGGCAGTCCTTGGCGTAGATGCGGGTCGGCTCGAGCATCTCCTCGCCGAGGGTACGGCCGAGTTCCTCGATGTAGCCGTCGAGCGGCAGGCCGGCCTTCTCCAGGAGGACGTGGCGGGCGAGCGAGTAGCCGTTGGAGTGCAGGCCGGAGGAGGCCATGCCGATGATGATGTCGCCCGAGCGGACACGGTCCGGGCCGAGGAGGTCGGCGGCCTCGACGACGCCGACGGCGGTGGCCGAGACGTCGTACTCACCCTCGGCCATGAGGCCCGGGTGCTCGGCGGTCTCGCCGCCCAGGAGGGCACAGCCGGCCTGGACACAGCCCTCGGCGATGCCGGCCACGATCTGGGCGACGTGCTCCGGCACCACCTTGCCGATGGCGATGTAGTCCTGCAGGAACAGCGGCTCCGCGCCACACACGACGAGGTCATCGACGCACATGGCCACCAGGTCGATGCCGATGGTGTCGTGCTTGTCCATGGCCTGGGCGACGGCGAGCTTGGTGCCCACGCCATCGGAACCGGCGGCGAGCAGGGGCTCCTTGTACTCACCCAGTGCGAACAGGCCGGCGAATCCGCCGAGGCTGCCACGGACCTCGGGGCGGGTGGCCTTCTTGGCCAGGGGGGCGAACAGTTCGACGGCGCGGTCGCCGGCCTCGATGTCCACGCCAGCGGCGGCGTAGGAGGCACCCTGGTTGTCGGTCTCACTCATGATTCGTCGTGTCTCTTTTCGTTCTGGAGTCAGGCGGGGTCAGGCGGGGAAGTGATCAGGCCTGCTGCGATTCGAGCAGGCCGGCCACCAGGTCGGCGTTGGGGTTACCCTGCGGCAGTCCGAGGGGGTACTTGCCGTCAAAGCAGGCACGGCACAGCTGATCGGCGGGTTGTTCGGTCGCCTCGGTCATCTCCTCGAGGGAGACGAAGCCGAGGGAGTCCGCCCCGATGGCGCTGCGGATCGACTCGATCATCGCCGCCTCATTGTCCCCGTTGCCGGTGACGGCGTTGGCGATGAGCTCACCCGGGCTGGCAAAGTCGATGCCGTAGAAGCACGGCCACTTCACCGGCGGGGAGGCGATCCGCACGTGCACCTCGGCGGCGCCGGCCTCCCGCAGCATGCGGATGAGCGCCCGCTGGGTGTTGCCGCGGACGATGGAGTCATCCACCACGATGAGCCGCTTGCCGGCGATGACCTCCCGCAGCGGGTTGAGCTTGAGGCGGATACCCAGCTGACGGAGGGTCTGCGACGGCTGGATGAAGGTGCGGCCGACGTAGGCGTTCTTCACCAGGCCCTGGCCGAAGGGGATCCCCGACTCGCGGGCGTACCCCACGGCCGCCGGGGTGCCGGAGTCCGGCACCGGGATGACCAGGTCACCGTCGGTGGGGAATTCGCGGGCCAGGCGGCGACCGATCTCGATTCGGGTCGCGTTGACCGAGCGGTTCCGGATGACCGAGTCCGGGCGGGCGAGGTAGACGTACTCGAAGATGCAGCCCTTGTGCGTGGTCTCGGCGAAACGCACGGTCCGGACCCCGGATTCGTCGATGGCCACCAGCTCGCCGGGTTCGATCTCCCGGACGAAGGCGGCGCCGACGATGTCGAGTGCACAGGTCTCGGAGGCGACCACCCAGCCACGGTCGAGACGGCCGAGGACGAGCGGGCGCACCCCGTGCGGGTCGCGCGCCGCGTAGAGGGTGTGTCCGTCGGTGAAGGTGAGACAGAAGGCGCCCTTGACCCGGGGCAGCAGATCTTTGGCCGCGTCGAACACGGAGCGGCCCTCGGTGACGTCGGAGGCCAGCAGCGCCGTGATGATCGCGGAGTCGGAGGACGCGATCTTCGGGTCCGTCAGGCCTTTCTCCACGGCCTCCTCGTGCAGTTCCACGAAGTTGATGAGGTTGCCGTTGTGCCCCAGGGTCACATCCGTGCCGTCCGGCGCGGTCTGGAACATCGGCTGGACGTTCTCCCAGCTCTTGCCACCGGCGGTGGAGTAGCGGGTATGCCCGATGGCGATGTCACCGTGGAGGGCGTCGAGCGAGGACTCGTCGAAGATCTGGGAGACCAGACCCATGTCCTTGAACACGACGATCCGGTCGCCGTCACCGACGGCGATGCCGGCAGCCTCCTGGCCACGGTGCTGGAGGGCGAAGAGCCCGAAGTAGGTGAGCCTGGCGACTTCCTCGCCCGGGGCCCAGACACCGAAGACGCCGCATTCCTCGCGGGGTTCAGTCTCCCCACGGTCGTCGAAATCGGTCCGGGCACGGTCCTTGATTACCACGTGCCCAACTGTAGTCCGTCGGCCCGTCACAGACTAATGATCGGCAGCCAACGTCCGACCTCATGCGCCCGCGATCCGGACGCCTCGACCTGCCCAGCGGCGACGGCGTCCGCGAAACTGACCTGCCCGGTCGCCAGGCGCAGCCACGTCCGCGGATCACACTCCACCACGTTCGGGGGTGTCCCCCGGGTGTGCGCGGGGCCGTCGATGCACTGCACCGCCACAAACGGGGGTACCCGCACCTCCACCGCATGGCCGGGCGCATCCTGGGCGAGCGTGCGGGCGGTGAGGCGGACGGCGTCGGCAAGCAGTGCACGTGCAGGCTTTTCGACGCCCCCGTCCCCCACAATCCAATCCCCCACCGCATCGACGGCGGCGCGGGTGGCGTTCGGGTCAGCGGATCGTGTCATGGCAGTCGATCCTACTGGCGGTAGTCTGTTGCGCATGCCGAATACCACCGTGAAGTCCCCGAAGGTCACCCTCCGTTTCCTCGCCGCCCCCACCGACGTGCTCATGGCGGGCAACCAGGGTGTCAGTGGCGGCCGGGTGCTCGAGTGGATCGACAAGGCGGCGTACGCGTGCGCCGTCCAGTGGTCCGCCACCTACTGTGTCACCGCCTACGTCGGCCACATCCACTTCACCCGCCCCATCCCCTCGGGCCACATGGTGGAGGTGCGCTCCCGGATCGCCATGACCGGCCGGTCTTCCATGCACATCGTCAACGAGGTGTTCTCCGCCGACCCGCGCGAGGGTGTATTCACCCGCGCCTGCGACTGCCTGGTCATCTTCGTGGCCAAGGACACCGCCACCGGCAAGACCCAGCCCGTGCCCGAGTTCGTGCCCGAGAACGACGAGGAACGCCGCGTCCTCGACGCCGCCGTCTCCCGCATCGACCTGCGCAAGGCCATCGAGGCCGAGATGGAGCAGCAGACCTACGACGGCCCCAGCGAGGCCCCCCGCCTCGTCCACCGTTTCCTGGCCAAGCCCACCGACGTCAACTGGGGCGGCAAGGTCCACGGCGGTACCGCCATGGAGTGGATCGACGAGGCCGGCGCCGCCTGCACCATGGAGTGGTCCGGCGAACACACGGTCGCCGTGTATGCCGGCGGCATCCGCTTCTACCGTCCCATCGCCATCGGTGACCTCATCGAGGTCGACGCGCGGATGATGCGCACCGACTCCCGTTCCGTGCAGATGTCCATCCACGTCCGCTCCGGCAACCCGCGCGGCGGCCGGGAGCACCTGCAGACCGCCATCCACGCCACCGTCACCTACCTGGCGATGGACGCCGACGGTAACGCCCTGCCCGCCCGCCAGTTCACCCCGCGCACTTCCGAGGACGTCCGCCTGTCAGAGCACGCGAAGAAGCTGCGCGAACTGCGGTCCGAGTACGCGCCCATGCCGCTCATCCCACTGGCTCGGCCGAACCACGTGGACTAGCAGCACCGCCGCCTACAGCACCTGCTGGGCCAGCATCACGGCTGCGACGCACATCATCGCGCCGCCGGCCACCCCGGTGAGCAGGCGCGACGCCCGTTCCGACCCGGCCAGCAACCGCCCGGCGAACACCCCAAGAAGTGCGTAGACCGTCATCGCGGTCACGATGAACACGCAGCCCAGGACCACCATCTGACCGGCGATCGGCCAGTCACCTGCCGCCACGAACTGCGGCAGCAGGGCGATGAACAGCATGAGGCCCTTGGGGTTGAGCCCGCTGACGGCGGCACCCCGGGCCACCGTCCGTCGCTCCGTCGTCCACCGGACCCGCGTGCGTTCGAGGGTCGTCACCGCGTGACCGCCCCCGAGGGGTTCCCCGGGAGCCTCGTCCGCCATCGTGACGGCGACGGGGCCGGAGCGGGCGCTGTGGAACATGGACCAGCCGATGCGGAGTAGAACAAGGGCACCGAGGACCGTCACCACGGTGAGCAGGGCGGGGTGGCGAGCGACCAGGGCGCCGAGGCCGGCGGCGACGACGATAGTCAGCCCGAGATAGCCGGCCCCGAGGCCGGCGAGGGAGGGGAGGATGGGGCGGCGTCGGAAAGCGGCGCCGAGCACGAACGCCCAGTCGGGGCCGGGGGTGCAGACCAGGAGGAGGCTGACCGCCCAGAAGCTCATGAGGTTCGCGATGTCCATGGCGGTCATCGTGCCCCGGCCCGCCGGATCCGGGAAGCCCACGACCGAAACGTGCATTCCTGCGACCAACGTGGGGCGATGTGCAAGAATCTGTCACATGGACGCCATCGACCGGATCATTCTGTCAGCGATGCAGGACAATGCGCGCATCACCGCCGCGGAACTGGCCCATCTGACCGGCGCCTCCTCCTCGACGTGCCTGCGCCGGCTCCGGGCGCTGCGCCGGGAGGGGGTGATCACCGGCTTTCACACGCATCTGGATCCGGCGGCCGTCGGTTACGGGACCCAGGTCATCGCCTTCATCACCCTCGAACGGGAGGACCGCGCGACCGTCGCCGCCCTGGAGGACGGGCTGGCGGCACTGCCCCAGGTCATCGACGCGGAGCGGCTGTTCGGCGACCCGGACTTCCTCGTCCGCGTCATCGCCGAGGACCTGGCCGCCTACCAGCGTTTCCGCGACGAGCACCTGTCGGAGCTGCCCGGGGTCTCCCGGATCACCTCGACGCTGGTCATGCGGACGATCGTGGAGAACCGCGCCCTGCCCATCCCGCCCGTCTAGACCACGACCATCCACACCGCGACCTGGTGGACCGCCGCTGCGACGATCGTCGCGGTGTGGAAGTGCTCGTGGTAGCCGATGACGCGGGCGTCACGGCCCGGCCAGCGGAACCCGTACATGAGGGCGCCGGCGGAGTAGATGAGGCCGCCGGCGAACAGCAGCCACACCACCGCCGGGCCGGTGGAGCTCCACAGTTCGGGGATCAGCGGCACGATGAGCCAGCCGAGGATGAGGTAGACGGCCACTCCGAGCCAGCGCGGGTGCCGCATCCACACGAGGTTGAGCACCACGCCGATGAGCGCGCCCGTCCAGGCGGCGCCGAGCATCCAGGTCGCCTGCGTGGGTGAGAGGATAATGAGGCACAGCGGGGTGTAGGTCGCGGCGATGAACACCGCGATGGTGGCGTGGTCGGCGCGGCGCCACCACTGGACGGTGCGGCGGTGTCGCCAGGGTCCGAGGTGGTAGGCGGCGGAGACGCCGAAGAGGAGGACGACGCCGACGGCGTAGACGGTGACGCCGAGGGCCTGCCACCAGGGCAGGGTCATCCAGGCGACGGTGGAGAGAACAGAGCCGCCGACGACGGAGAGGACGGCCGCGAAGAAGTGGAACCAGCCGCGGGTGACGGGCCGGGGGCCACGGTCGAGGACCCGGCGGGTCAGCTCGACGACCGGTTCATCGTCGTGGATCTTGTGTTTCATCTATCCTCATTCACGGACACATAACCTACGGTTGCGTAAGTTCCGTTCCACTCTACGCTTCCCCACGAGACGACGACAGCCTCCACCCGGAGGTGGAGGCTGAGCGTGCGTGCTGAGCGTGCGTCCGGCGCTACTCGACGACCGAGTTCGCCCCCACGGCGTGACCGAACAGCTCGGGCAGGGTGCCCGACCAGGCGGCGGCCAGCTCATCCAGCGGGACGGAGACGGAACCGGCGGTGAAGGTGCGCTCCTCGGTGGTCTCGCCGACCCGGACGGCGGGGACGCCGAGTTCGGCGGCGCGCTCGAGGACGGCGTCGACACGGTCGGCGGTGGTGGCCACCACGGCGCGGGACGCGGACTCGGAGAACAGCGCGACGAACTCGTCCTCGTTGACCACGGACAGGTCGAGGGAGACACCCCGGTCGGCGCGGATCGCCATCTCCACGACCGTCTGGGCCAGGCCGCCCTCGGAGATGTCGTGCGCGGCGGTGAGTGCGGAGTTGCCGACGAAGAACTCGGCCAGGCGCTGCTCGTTGGCCAGGTCGACCGTCGGGGGCAGGCCGTTGAGGCCGCCACCGGAGACCTGCTGCCAGATGGAGCCGCCGAACTCGTCGAAGGTCTCACCGAGCAGGATGAGCACCTCCGGCTCACCGACGGTGCCCAGGTCATGGCCGATGGCCTGGTGGACGTCGTCGATGACGCCGAGGACGCCGACGACCGGGGTCGGCAGGATCGGCTCGTCGCCGGTCTGGTTGTAGAAGGAGACGTTGCCGCCTGAGACCGGGATGTTCAGCTCCCTGGAACCGTCGGCCAGGCCGTGGACGGCCTCACGGAACTGCCACATGACGTCGGGGTTCTCCGGGGAGCCGAAGTTGAGGCAGTT
>Ga0123329_1003893_pt1 | contig 12020 bp, 6 predicted proteins | sample BioC12SIPDNA_FD_89703 | JGI IMG/M metagenome (GOLD analysis project Ga0123329, IMG submission 89703) | Anaerobic biogas reactor microbial communites from Washington, USA - Biogas_R1_B C12 SIP DNA | ecosystem: Engineered > Bioreactor > Anaerobic > Unclassified | place: Washington, USA | collected... | reverse complement strand
TGATGGGGGGGCGCGGCGAGTTCTGTATGCCGGTACTTCCCGACATCTGCAAGCGGGTGGAGGTGTGGCCCCTGGTGGAATCCAACACGGCCCCGTTGCGCACCGCTTTCATGACGCCGCTGGATCACATCACGGCGCGGACGGGGATTACGGCCGAGGAGCGGTCGGTAACCGTGCGGGCGATCGTGGATCCGAAGACCGGACCGTCGGATTTTGTGCGTCCCGGACACGTGCATCTGTTGCTGGCCAAAGAGGGTGGCGTGCTGCGGCGCGCCGGCCATACCGAGGCTGCTGTCGATCTGGCGCGGATGGCCGGGCTGACCCCTGCCGGAGTGCTCTGCGAGATTCTCGATGATCAGGGGGATCGGGCCAGCCGCGAGCAACTGCTGGAGATCGCCGAGCGGCACAACCTGGAGATCATCTCGATTGAGGAGTTGATTGCCCACCGCCGTCTGAGCGAGAAGCTGGTGGCCCGTGTTGCCGACGCGGACCTGCCCACGCGGTATGGTAAGTTCCGGATTGTGATGTACAGCGTGAAGTACGAGGATCAGACGCCGGTAGCGCTCGCGCTGGGAGACGTGTCCAACACCGACCGTGTGCCGCTGGTGCGGATGCACTCGAGCTGCTTCACGGGCGACCTGATCAATTCCCTGCGCTGCGACTGTGGTGATCAACTGCGCATGGCGCTCGAGATGATTGGCCAGGAAGGGTGCGGCGTGCTGGTGTACCTGCCGCAGGAGGGGCGCGGCATCGGCCTGACCGAGAAGATCAAAGCCTACGCGCTGCAAGATCAGGGGCTCGACACGGTCGAGGCCAATCACGCGCTGGGGTTCGACGCCGACATGCGCGACTATGGAATTGGTATCCAGGTTCTCAAGGATCTGGGGCTGCAGCGGATTCGGCTGTTGACGAACAACCCGAAGAAGACGGAGGCGTTCAGCCTCAGGGGTTACAATCTGGAAGTCATGGACCAGGTGCCGATTCTGCCGCCTCCCAACAAGTACAACGCGCACTATCTGGCCACGAAACGCGATAAACTCGGCCATCAGATCCCGCTGGAATAGCGTCGCCGGGCGTCTTGCCGGAGCGCTTGCGCAGGCAGTGATTTGACCCTCGGCCGTTTCTGACGTAGATATGATTTACAGCCTGTGTGGTCCCGGCCGTCTGCCGGGTACCCGGGCGCATGTCTAACACATGCCTCACGCTTGTCTGGCACCCACTTTCGATAAGGTCTCCTGCCCATGATCAGCATGGCCGTTACGACGCCGTGCACCGTGCCTTTCGTGCCACGCCCTGTCCTGGATCAACAGGTCCGGGAGCGCGTGCAGGTGATACTGCAGCAACATCGGTATCGGCCTGCCGGGTGTGATCGCCGTACGGATCGCCGGGAACCGTTTCCTTTTCCGATTCACGTTACTCCTGTCAGCAACGACGGTTCCGTGCAAAAAGCGGAGACCATCGTTGTCATGGGAAAACACATCTCGGAACGTGGGCTAGACTTTTACTATGAGGCACCCTTGCCGCATCGGCGCGTGATCGCGTCGTGGGAGGGGCCAGACGGACATTGGCTGGCGCTCCTGCTGGATCTGCGCTGGTGCCGTTCAACGCAACACGGGCGGTACGAGAATGGCGGACGCTTTCTGCAGGTCGTCCCGTCGCCACTGGATGAAGTGGACCGGGAGCAACTGGCCGAGAGCCTCCGACGGCACACGGATACCAGAGAGTTCGTCAGGCGCAGTGCACCGCGAACTCAGCTCGGAAACAACCCGTACCATGAACCTGCGTAGGATCTCGCGTTTCCTGTGTTCTGCTTCCCGCTTCCCCAATTGAGGCGGTGAAGTGCTTTGGAAGTCGACAGTCCCCGACTGTCGTTCAGCATACAACCCAAGGTTATCAGTTCGCTGCAATCGACCGGGCCGCGTCGCCAGACGCGGCCCGGTTCATTTGTGGGCCAGGCGCTGTGCCCGGCTGCACTATCTGCCCGGCCGCGCGGCGATCGCCAGCCGCGCCTGCCGGATCGCGTCACGGCGTTCCTGCCGCGTCCGGGTCCTGTGCGGGCGCTGCGTCCAGGGCGGAGTCCAGCATGTCGGCGAGTTTCGCGTCCAGCGTCGATCCGGCCACGAACAGGTCCACGACATTGCCTTGGCGATCGATCAGTAGCAGGTACGGGATCATCTCCACGCCGCATTGTTCGGCCAGCTTGCTGTCGGCGATGTTCACCCACGGCAGCTGATTTTCGCTGACAAACGCACTTGCGGTGGCGGTGTCTTGATCGAGGCAGACCCCCAGCACGTCAAAGCCCTGTGCGTGGTACTTGTCGTAGAGTGACTTGATGGTCAGCAATTCCGGCTTGCAGGATGGGGCGGCAGACGCCCAGAAGGCCACCAGCAGCACTTGGCCGTGGTACGGCGCGGCATCCAGGGGAGTGCCATCAAGCCGTGTGCCTGCGAGGTCGAGTGGCTTTCCCAGCAGGTTCAACCGCCGCATGGTGATGTCACTCTTCTCGATGGCGAATTCCCGGATCCTGGGGCTCGTGTTGTTCTTGTAGGCGGCCCGGAGCAGTTCGCATACTTTGGCAGCCAGCTCGTAGTTGCCGGACTGTTCGAGCTGCGGCAGGCAGCTGCCGATCCGCTCCAACGCGATGGCACCCGGATTCGGACGTTGCAGAGCCTGGGTGACGGCGTCGGTGAAGGCCGCGCCCGCACCGTCCCGTTTCAGCAGGACATCATTGAGTTTCATCTCGATCTGCAGGTCCGCAAGCGCAATCTGCTCGAGCATGTTGTCCGCCTCCATGGCCACCTGTGGGTCCGCATGGTCGCGGAAAGCGTTGGCGATCAGGCTGAATACTTCACGCGCTTCTTCCTCGCGGCCCACGCTGCGCAGGGCCATGAACGCCTGCTGCGTGACGGCCAGGACCGATGCGTTGCGCTGGTCGTCTGCCAGCAGCGTCTTGACCTGCGCGATCAACGCGTCGACGTCCTGGCTCCGTCCCTGCGTGATCTCGCCGACCAGAATACCCAGCAGGATCGTGCGCCCTTCGATCGCAATGGCCGGACTCGGATCGGCCGCCACGGACGTCGCGAACTCGCGAATCTGCGCGCCCCACGAGGGGTCGGGGGTGACCTGGCCGAGCATCAGTAGAGCGCCGGCTTTGGTTTCCACTGCCTGCTTGCGCGTCGCCTCTTCCACCTCCGCCGCCAAGATGCGATTCGCCGCTTCCAGCAGGGCTTCCAGGGCCGGCCGCATCGCCGCCGGCGTCGCTCTACCCTGTTGAATCTGCGTCTGAATCGCAACCAGCTGCTTCCCCTGCTGCTGGATGAATTGCATCAGTTCCTGCGGACTGCCATCGGGGACCGCCAACGTGTCGAGCTGCTCGCCCGCCAGCGCTGGCGGCTGCGGCAGTGAGTTGGTCTGTGGCACCTCGCCACCGGCACTGTCTGCGGCCGGTGCCGGCACGGCTGCCGCCGGCGCGGCTGCCGCTGGACTGTCGTCCACGGGCGGGCGAGCAGTGGCTGGTGCCAGGTCGGGGGGCAGGAGGGGCGGTACGTCCGGCTGGATGGGTGGCTGGACGGGTGGCTGGACATCCGCCGAGTCATCGTCGGCCACTTCGTATTTGGGCGCCTGTTGCGCCTCGTCGGCCGGCTTCGGCTTGCTGCATCCACCTGCCAGGCCCGCCACGCTCAGGAGGCTGGCGCCCAGCAACCACCCTGCCACACGACACTGTCGCCACGCACGATTCGACATCCCATTTCTCCGTCGAAGATCGAGTATTGCCGGACGCTCCACAGCAGCGTTGTGCCGTGCCGTGCCGCGTCCTCGGGCTGACCGCCGATTCCGGCTGCTGCTGGAGACGCGACCATTGTAGAGCATGGCCCCGGCTGACGCAGCCGGGGGGCGCGGAGGGGCACGCACCGTGGCGTTCACTCGTGGTGGAACCGGGCGATGATGTTCCAGGCCTCTTCCGGCGTTTCGGCGTAGGAGATGAGATCCAGGTGGGCGTCGGCAATCACCCCTTCGTTGGCCAGGAACTGGAAGTCGATCACGCGGCTCCAGTACTCGCGGCCGAACAGGATGATGGGAATCTCCTGCATCCGCTGCGTCTGCCGGAGCGTCAACGCGTTAAACAGCTCGTCCAAGGTGCCAAACCCGCCGGGGAAGACGACCAGCGCCTTGGCGCGCATCAGGAAGTGCATCTTGCGGAGTGCAAAGTAGTGGAACTGGAAGCACAGACTCGGCGTGATATAGGGATTGGGGACCTGTTCCATGGGCAGCGTAATATTGAGTCCGATGGACTTGGCACCAACGTCGTGCGCGCCCCGGTTGGCCGCCTCCATGATGCCCGGCCCGCCCCCCGTGACGATCACGTAGTCGCGCTGTCCGTTTGTCTGGCACCGCCGAGACACCAGCCGTCCGAACTCGCGCGCCGCGTCGTAATAGTGGCCTTTGGCCACGATGCGCTCGAGCTGCTGCACCGCGCGCTGCCGCGCCGGATCGTCGGGGGATTCGGCCAGTGCCGTCCGGGCGCGCTCCAGTTCTTGCTGGGCGACAGGTGTTTCGACGACCTGCGTGCCGCCAAACACCACGACCGTTGAGTTGACCCCTTCGCGCGAGAAGCCCAGCTCCGGCTTGAGCAGTTCCAGCTGCAAGCGCACGGCCCGCAGCTCCGGGCTCTGCAGCAGCTGGACGTCGTATTCCACGGGCAGGTAGCTCGGGGACGAGAGGATGGCCTGAAGATTTTCCTGAGCCGCGACCGGATTCATGACACCTTCCTGACGCGCTGAAGTGTACGAGACGGCATGTTGGCTTGGCAGCAGTTGCCTCGTGCCCCATGACACGCCGCCGGCAACCAGGGCCAGTCCGCACAGCACACCGATATGACTGTGGGGTCCGAGCGATGGGAACTGTTCGACGAGCGACCCCCATTTGATGATGTACAGGAGGCACGCCAGCGTCAAATAGCCGCACCAGTAACCGTACCAGGGTCCCGGACCCAGACGCGCTACAAACCGGGCAATCGCTACAACGAGCAGATGCACGGCGGCCACAACCGGGACGATGGCGGCCACCGCCTGCCACCCCAGGAACGTGCCGCATACGGCGCACGACCATACCGCCCAGTGCTCCGCCGGCCGGCAGCCCGGTGTGCGCGAGGCGGGCCAGACACAGAGTCCCAGCGCGATGCCGGCCAGCAGCCCCCAGAGCGCGGCGGACGAATCGGTGAACCAGGGGGGCGCGGCTGCTAGATGACAGACCGGCACGGGATGCAGCCAGGCGCAGACCGGGGAAACTGCGAGTCCCGTGAGAAGCGCTGGCAGGAAGACGCGCCGCGGCACCCGCTCGCCCGAGCCCTGGATCAGCGCCGCCGTGGCGAGCGTCACCAGCAGCAGGCAGTGGTAGCCGTAGAGCGACCAGTACTCAAACGGCGTCAGGCGGTGCAGGTGCGGCGCCTCGATCGGCGCGGGCAGATTGCGGCCCCCCACCAGTCCCTCTCCGCAGGCGAGCGCCAGGAACAGCAGTCCCATCAGCAGCTCGACCAGCGGGTACCGTACCGATATCCATGTGCCACAATCGCGGCAGCGCCCCCGCAGCATGAGCCAGGCGAGCAGCGGAACATTGTCGTACCAGCGGATGGGGTGCAGGCAGACCGGGCACCGCGAACTGCTGCGCGCCACGCTCAGGCCCGCAGGCAGCCGCAGCGCCACCACGTTGACGAAACTGCCCACGCAACTGCCGATCGCGAACAGCCAGACGGCGAGGAACACCTGCATCAGGTCGAGCAGAAACCGCGAGAACAACAGCGAAAATCCGTCAAACAACCAGGCTGAGAGCATTGCGCGCCAATTCGGAAGCTGGGGCCGGACCACGCGTGTTTCGCGCCATCTCCAGCTCTATCGTAGTCGGCCTGACCCGGTCCGCCAGAGGGTGTCCGCCGCTGGATTACAGATCCGGATCACAAATACGGTGCGAGGGGACCGCCCCGCGCCGCCAACGCGTCTACGCGGCGCGACACGGCGGGATCCTCCACTACCGGCGGCGCATGCTGCGGTTTGATCCGGGCGTCGGTTACCAGCGCGCCCCGGCAGCCCCAGTGCTTCTGCTCCACCGAGACGCCGATTCCGTACGTGTCCGCCGCCGGATCGCTGCGCGTGAAAACAACCCAGAGAAAATTGTCCAGGTGCCGGGCGGTGAACTCGCTGTCATCCACGATCACGATCCAGGGGAAACGATTGATCGGCGACTCGGCCGTCTGTTCCTGGCAGAAACGCGCCACGGCAGTATCGCCGGCGTGTGCACAGGCGGGGCCCTGCAGCGCCAACACGCCCGGCAGGCAGATCCGCGGGGAGTGGAAGCCGGCCGGCAACGACAGCTCCGCCGGAATCTCGACCGGCAGCGCCCGGATGGGTGGACCGGCCGCCGCGATGATGACTTTCGACCCTTCATTCAGGGCCGTACCGGAGTAGTCCAAGGTGTCGATCGTCGTGCGGGTCTGGAAGTGCAGGTCACGTCGCCAGTCGACCCGCAGCAGCGCGTGCCGGAAGAAAGCGGGCACGTTGCCAGCGTCCAGGGCCGGATCATCCTGGCGGTCGACAATCCACAGATACTTGGCCAGCGACATCTGGCCGGTGCCCAGGATGGCGTGGGCCTGGGTGAGCAGTTCCCGCGGCAGACGCCGTGTTTCATAGGGGACGTAACGTTCGCTGCCGATCGCCAGCATCAGCGGGTGGACACCGGCCGCATCGACCGCATGCACCGCGTGCACACCGGGCACGACGTGCGGCACGGCCGGCGCTGTGAGCTCGTGGATCAGCTGACCGAACACGGTATCTTCCTGGGGCGGTCGCCCGACGACTGTGAAGGGCCAGAGGGCCTGGTCCCGGCACGTGACGCGTTCAACCTGCAGGTAGGGGAACTCGTGCTGCAGGCTGTAGTAGCCGAGATGGTCTCCGAACGGGCCCTCCGGCAGCGTCCGGGTGGGATCGATTGTGCCCTGAATGCAGAAATCGGCCTCGGCGTACACGGGCACGTGTCCCGCGCGGCACACCATCGGGATACGATGTCCACCCAGCGCTCCGGCAATGATCAGCTCGGACATCCCTTCGGGCAACGGCATGACGGCGGCCAGCGTCATGGCGGGACTGCCGCCCACGAAGATGCTGACCGGCAGCGGCACACCTCGGTCGCGCGCCGCGGCATGGTGCACGCCGATGCCGCGATGCAGCTGATAGTGCAGCCCTACCTGCCGGTTCGACACATACTGGCCACCGGACAACTGGACCCGGTACATGCCCAGATTGGCGCTGTGCAAGCCGGGATCGCGGACGTCCTCGGTGTAAACCTGCGGCAGCGTGATGTAGGCGCCTCCATCGTCAGGCCACGACTTCAGCTGCGGCAGTTGGTCGACCGTCAGTTCGTGGGCCAGCACCGGTCCGGAGGAAACGCGCCGGGGACGCATGTGCCAGACGGCGGGCAGCGCGCGCAGGGACCGGCCGGGTGCCCGGCCGAACTGCGTGGGATCCATCTTCAGTGCGATCAGATGGCGGACCCGATCCAGCGTATCACGGAAGATGAACCGCGCCCGGTCGATGGTCCCGAACAGATTCGAGACCATGGGGAACCGGCAGCCGGTCACCCGCTCCAGCAAGACGGCCGGTCCCCCACGCTGATAGACGCGCCGCTGGATCTCCGCCGCCTCCAGCTCCGCGCTGATCTCGTCCGTTAACCGCACCAGCTGCCCGGTGCGTTCCAGGTCAGCCACACATTGTCGCAGCGTGCGATAAGCCATGCGCGCCGGATCTCCCCTGTCGTCTCGGACGACTATTGCCGTAGAATAACCTGGTCAGCGACGCCTTTTTCGACTGACATGACACGAGCCGTGATACGGGATGCTTCCATGAATATACAAGCCACAAAGGCGGCCGTAACCGAGCTGGCATCCGATGCCATGGTAGCAGGGATTTTCAGCGATGGAGTTCTCGGTCCCATGCTGTCAGCGCTGGATGCTGCGGCGGACGGTCTGGTGAGTCACCTGGTGGCGCGCAAGGAGATCACAGGCAAGCTGGCGGAGCTGACGCGCCTGCTGAGCCCGCCGGGACTGCAGACCAGCGAACTCGTCGTGGTCGGATTAGGGGAACGCAGCGAGTTTGGCCAGGCACAAGCCGTGCGCGCGGCCGGCGCAGCGGCCAAACAACTGGCGGCGCGGCAGCGCGGTACCGTCGTGTTCTGTTTCGACGGCGACTGGGATGACGCGACAACCAGCGCGGCGGTCTGCAGCACCCTGGCCGGGTGCCACGGGCAGGACCTCTACCGCTCCGACCGGAAACTGCATGTGTTCCGCGACGTGCTGTGGTGCGGCACCTCCAGCCGGGTCGTGGCGGAAGGGGTGGTGCTGGGCGAATGCGTGAATCTGGTCCGGCGGCTGGTCAATGAGCCGCCGAGCGTCATGACGCCGGAGCGGTTTGCCGGCGAGGCGGTGGGGCTGGCCGCCACCTTCGGACTGGAGATTGACATCTGGGACGAACAACGGCTGGAGGAGGAACGGTGCGGCGCGCTGCTGGCCGTTGCCCGCGGCTCGGCTCACCCCCCCCGGCTCGTCACGCTCACGCACCGCGGCTCCGATGCCGCCGACACCCCGATCGCGCTGGTCGGCAAAGGGGTCACATTCGACTCGGGTGGCTACTCACTCAAACCGGCCGAGGCCATGAAGAACATGAAGGGGGATATGGCGGGCGCAGCTACCGTGCTGGGGGCGCTCGTGGCCGCCGCCCGGCTCAAACTGCCGGTCAACATCGTCGGCTACATGGGGCTGGTCGAGAACATGCTCAGCGGCAATGCGTACATGCTGGGCGATGTACTCACGTCGCGCCAGGGCAAGACCATCGAGGTGCTCAATACGGATGCCGAAGGACGCCTGGTGCTGGCCGACGTCCTGGATGTGGCGGTCTCACAGGGGGCCGGCCGGCTGATCGACCTGGCCACCCTCACCGGCGCCTGCGTTGTCGCCCTCGGTACCGACGTCGCCGGCCTGATGACAAATGACCAGGCGTGGTGTGACGAGTTTCTGGCAGCTGCGCAGGTGTGTGGCGAGCCAGTCTGGCAGCTGCCGATGTTCCCGGAGTACGCCGAGCAGATCACGAGCGACGTGGCGGACATCAAGAACATCGGTGAAGGCCGCTGGGGAGGTGCCATTGCCGGCGGGAAGTTCCTCGAGAACTTCGTGGGCCAGCGGCCGTGGGTGCACGTTGATATCGCCGGGCCGTCCTTTGCCGATAAAGCCAAACCCTGGCTCGACGCCGGCGGCACCGGCTGCCTGCTGCGCAGCCTCATCCAGCTGCTCCGCATGCGCGGGTGATGCCGCTCCGGAGGCCAGGGAGACGGGACGCGCGTTACGGCGCGCGTTGGCACTGCCGGGACCTGTTCACGTTGACACCCCCCCATTTGAGTCGCATTATTCATGGTGGTTGCCGGGGGCAGGCCAAGATCTGCCCTGCCGCAGCGAATGGCTGTCCAGTTTGTCACATCCAGGCAGCGAGGGGAAAGACGCCATGTACTGGCTGTTCATGGTCTGTGCCGCGGTGGGAGGGACGGTGTTCGTGCTCCAGTTCGTGTTGGCGGTCATTGGTGCCGGCGCCGACGACATGGACTTCTCGCACCACGTGCCTCATGACGTGCCACACGATTTCATGGGTGATGTGGCGGGTGATGCTGAGCACATGGGAGGGCACGGCGACGCCCACGGCTCGACGTGGTTGTTCGGTGTGATTTCGTTTCGCACGGTTGTAGCGGCTGTGACGTTTTTCGGGCTCGCGGGCCTGGCGTCGGACTCCGCCCACATGGGTGGACCGCTGACACTTCTGATTGCCGTGTGCGCTGGCGCGGCGGCGTTGTACGGCGTACATTTCCTCATGCAATCGCTGTATCGCTTGCGGCACGACGGTACCGCACAGATCCATCGGACACTGGGTGAACGCGCAACGGTCTATATTCCCATCCCTCCGAACAACGAGGGGCTGGGCAAGATCCAGATTCGGACGCAGGGACGGATCATGGAATACACGGCGCGGACACGCGGGCCCGACCGGCTGCGGACGGGCACGACCGTGGAGGTCGTCGAGATTGTCAATCCGATGACGGTTGAGGTGGAGCCCGTGGATGCGGGCGCCGGCGAAGGGTGATCACCTCCAACGCGAAGGCCCGCGCGAGGACGTGGCGTGAATGCCACGGCACGCGAGGGGGGCCGGTGCCCGGACGTGACCCTGCTGCTGCGTGCAGGGAAGTGTAGAGAGACCCATGCGGTGGTCGTGTTGCGCGACAACACTGCTGATTCGAATCCAGTGCAAACACAGGGAGACACAGCCCATGTCACATCTCACGCTGCTGGCCGCCGGTTTGGGCGGGCCGCTTGGCTGGTTGGTCATCATCGTTGTTTTCGTGGCGATGTTGTTTCTCGGTGTGCTGCTGCTGCTGACCAAGCAGTACAAGCGGTGCCCGAGCAACCGGATCCTGGTGATCTGGGGCCGTGGCAAGCGTGCCGGCCAGGCCACGAAGACCATCCACGCCGGGGCGCAGTTGGTGATTCCCTTGTTGGAGGACTACGCCTATCTGAGTCTGGAACCGGTCCAGATCGAGATTCCGTTGCGAGGTGCCTTGTCGGTCGAGAACATCCGCGTGAACGTGCCGAGCGTGTTCACCGTGGCGATCGGGACGGAGCCCGCTCTGATGCAGCAGGCGGCGATCCGCCTGTTGGGCCTGTCGGTCGGGGAGATCCGCAAGCAGGCGGAGGAGATGATCTTCGGCCAGCTGCGTCAGGTGATCGCGTCGATGCGGATCGACGAAATCAACCGCGATCGCGATACTTTCCTGGAACACATCCAGCGCTCGCTCGAACCGGAGCTGGCCAAGATCGGCCTGCAGCTGATCAACGTGAACATCACCGACATCACGGACGAGTCGGGGTACATCGATGCGATCGGCCAGAAAGCCGCGTCGGAAGCCATCCAGAAGGCGCGCGGCGACGTGGCGGACAACGAGAAGATGGGTGAGATTCGCGTGGCCACGGCCGAACGCGAGAAGACCGTCCAGGTGGCTGAAGCGCGCAAGGAGCAGGCCATCGGCGTCCGCAAGGCGGGCCGCGATCAGGCCATCCAGGTGGCCGATCTGGAGAAGCAGCAGGTGGTGGGCGAGCAGACGGCTGCGTTTTCCCGGGAAGCGCAGGTGAAGGCAGCCGAACGCGACATGCGCGTCCAGGTGGCCGAAGCCGATGCGTCTGCGATCCAGGGGGAGAACGTCGCGCAAGCGATGGTGGCCGCATCGCACGCGGAACTCCTGGTGAAGCGGGCGGAGGCATATCAGCTGGGTGAAGGGCGCAAGCGCGAGGCGGAAGCGGCCGTGCTCGAAGTCCAGAACCGCGCGATGGCCAAAGCCGCGCTGGCAGAGGCCGAACGTGTGGAAGCCGAGAAACGCGCGCAGCTCGAAGCGCCGGCCAAGGCTGAGAAGGCGCGGGTCATCGTCGATGCGGAGGCTGAAGCCGAACGCAAACGGATTGACGCGCGGGCCCAGGCCGACGCGATCTTCGCCAAGCTCGACGCGGAAGCCCGCGGCCAGTATGAGATCCTGGCCAAGAAGGGGGAAGGTCTGCGCGAAATCATCAGCGCCTGCGGCGGGTCGAAGGAGGCGTTCCAGATCCTGCTGCTCGAACACCTCGACAGCCTGGCCGAAGCGTCCTCACGCGCCATCTCGAACATCAAGTTCGACAAGATCGTCGTGTGGGAGAACGGTGGCAAGGACGGGAAAGGCAATGCCGCCGGATTCCTCAACAACATGGCCAATACCCTGCCTCCCATGCTCCAGGTGATGAAGGATATCGGCGGGGTGGAACTGCCCGAGTCGCTGGTCAAGATCACCGCTGCCGCCGACGACCCGCCGACCGCCGCGGCGTCCGGGGACAACGGGCCGGCGACCGCTGCGAAGTAGCCGCCCGCGTCACCTGCCGGGAACGCGATGCATCTCCTGCGGCGGGAGGC
>Ga0123329_1003892_pt1 | contig 12020 bp, 8 predicted proteins | sample BioC12SIPDNA_FD_89703 | JGI IMG/M metagenome (GOLD analysis project Ga0123329, IMG submission 89703) | Anaerobic biogas reactor microbial communites from Washington, USA - Biogas_R1_B C12 SIP DNA | ecosystem: Engineered > Bioreactor > Anaerobic > Unclassified | place: Washington, USA | collected... | reverse complement strand
GGCGGATAGCCGACCAGGGCCAGTTCGGGAAAGACGACGAGGCGCGCCCCCTGGCGGCGGGCGCAGGCCATGTGGCGGCGGATCATTTCGGCGTTGCCGCCAATGTCGCCAACAATGGGGTTAGTCTGGGCCAGTGCGATCTTCATGCGAATCTGCCTTTCGGGGGCAATCTTAAGGTCCGCCGGCGAGGGGGTCAAAGTAATTCGTCGCTCCGGCCGGATGGAGGCCGAGAACCCCCTGCCCGCAGGCGTGGAAGACCGTGTCAGGGCCGTGAAAAGGACGTCGAAAATCTTTGCAAAAAGAGGCCCGTTCTGATACCCTCTAGGGATGGTTTTTCGAGGGTGCGCCGCCCCTATGGGACCTCGAAAAACAAGGGTTTTTTCTGCCGATCGGGACCCACAGCCGAGCACCTCTCGGCCACGCGTATTGGACCCTTCGACGAGCGCTGGACCGGACCTGGTCCGGCGACGGCGTGCGTGATTTCTGCCACCAGGGAAGGCGAGGACAGTCTTGGCCGACATTCAACAACTGAACAACAACGATAACGTTCAGGAACTGCACATCGAGGAGGAGTTGAAGGACTCGTACTTGACGTACGCGATGAGCGTCATCGTCAGCCGAGCCCTTCCGCGCGTGGAGGACGGCCTGAAGCCGTCGCAGCGTCGCATCCTGGTGGCGATGAACGACCTTGGGCTGTCGTCGCGCGGGCGGTTTCGCAAGTGCGCGAAGATCGCCGGCGACACGAGCGGCAACTACCACCCCCACGGCGAAAGCGTGGTATACCCGACGCTGGTGCGCATGGCCCAGGGCTTCAACATGCGTTATCCGCTGGTGGACGGGCAGGGGAACTTCGGGTCGATCGACGGGGATCCGGCGGCGGCCATGCGGTACACCGAGGCCCGGCTGACGCGCATCACCGAGGCGATGCTGGACGACCTGAAGCTGGACACGGTGGACTTCACGCCGAACTACGACGAGACGACGACCGAGCCGGAGATTCTGCCGGCGAAGTTCCCGAACCTGATCTGCAACGGCTCCCAGGGCATCGCGGTGGGCATGGCGACGAGCATTCCGCCGCACAACCTCGTCGAGGTCTGCAATGCGACGAAGCACCTGATCGATCATCCGGACTGCACGGTGCGGGACCTGATGAAGTTCGTCAAGGGCCCGGACTTTCCGACGGGCGGGATCATCTGCGGGGTCAAGGGCATCGTTCAGGCCTACGAGACGGGCCGTGGCAACATCACGCTACGCGCGAGGCTGCACACGGAGGAGGGTCGCGGCGGCAAGCAGAGCATCGTGGTGACGGAGATTCCCTACGGCGTGCTGAAGACGCGGATCATCGACCGCATCGCCGATTGCGTCAAGGCGGACCAGATTCCGGGCATCGCGGACCTGCGTGACGAGAGCGACCGCGAGGGCATGCGTCTGGTGATCGAGACCAAGCGCGGCGAGGACGCCAACGTCGTCATCAACCAGCTCTTCCAGTTCACGCCGCTTCAGTCGAACGTGTCGATCATCAACATCGCGCTGGTGAACAACCGCCCGCGGACGCTGACGCTGAAGGAGATGTTGTACTACTACGTCGAGCACCGCAAGACGGTGATCCGTCGTCGGACGAGCTTCCTGCTGGCGCGGGCCCGGCGTCGCGAGCACGTGCTGATCGGCTTGCTCTACGCCGTGGCCAACATCGACGAGATCATCGAGCTGATCAAGAAGAGCCCGGATGTGCCGACGGCCAAAGAGCGGCTGATGGCCAAGAAGTGGCCGTTCACGTTCAAGAACCTGACGGGGAAGAAATCGGACCCGAAGAACAAGCTGCTGCTGGAGGCGCTGGCCGAGCCGCTGAACTACACGAGCGGCCAGGCGGACGCAATCCTGGGGATGCAGTTGCAGCGTCTGACGGGGCTGGAGATCGAGAAGCTCCGCGACGAGTGGGCGGCCGTGCGCGAGGAGATCGAGGGATACGAGGCGATTCTGCGCGACGAGCGCCTGGTGCTGGACATCATCGTGACGGATCTGGACGAGATGTCGGAGAAGTTCGGCGACGCGCGTCGGAGCGAACTGACGAACGAGGTGGGCGACTTCGACATCGAGGACCTGATCGCCGAGGAGAACGTGGTGGTCACGATCAGCCACGGCGGCTATATCAAGCGTCTTCCGGTGACCAGCTACCGGCGTCAGGGTCGGGGCGGCCAGGGCGTGATCGGCAGCGACACCAAGGACAACGACTTCATCGAGTACCTGTTCGTGGCGTCGACGCACGACTACATTCTGTTCTTCTCGAACATTGGCCAGTGCTACTGGCTGAAGGTGTACGACATACCGCAGTTGTCGCGTCAGAGTCGCGGGCGGGCCCTGGTGAACGTGCTCGAAATGCGCAAGGACGAGACCGTGGCGGGGATGATTCCGGTGCGCGAGTTCGACGACCGGCACCTGATCATGGCGACGGCGGGCGGGACGGTGAAGAAGACGCCGCTGGAAGCCTACAGCCGCCCGAAGCGAGGCGGCATCATCGCGATCAACCTGGACGAGGGCGATCAGTTGATCGCGTGTGAGTTGACGCACGGGAACGACGAGATCGTGGTCGGAACGCGGGACGGGCAGGCGATTCGATTCCACGAGAAGGAATGCCGGCCGATGGGGCGGGCGACACAGGGCGTGCGGGGCATCAAGCTGCGCAAGGGCGACCGCGTGATCGGGATGACGGTGGTCAACGACAGCGCGTCGCTGCTGACGGTGTGCGAGCAGGGCTATGGGAAGCGGACGGATTTCAGCGAATACCGCTTGCAGGGTCGCGGCGGCCAGGGCATCATCAACATCCGGGCGTCGGACCGCAACGGCAAGGTCATCTCGATGATGATGGTCCGCGACCAGGACGACCTGGTGATGACGACGAGCCACGGGATGGTTCAGCGGATTGCGGTGAAGGACTTGCGCATCATCGGGCGCGCGACGCAGGGCGTTCGGATCATCCGCCTGAAAGAGGGCGACAAACTCCAGGCGGTGGCTCGCGTGGTGCCGGAGGAGGAAGGCGGCGGCGAGAACGGCCAGGAGCAGTAAGGCGTCCCGTCGGGGCCGTCGCGGCGGCGGCTCGGGGGCAACGAACGTCAGCGAATCGGCGTCGCTATGACCGAGCCAGAGGCAAGGACGGACGAGCAGTTGATGCGAGCCTGCGCGGCGGGGGACCTCGAAGCCTTCGAGCTCCTGTTGGGTCGGTACGAGCGCCGCATTGTGAGCTACGCCTACCGTTTTCTGCACGACTCGGACGCGGCCCGCGACATTTACCAGCAGACGTTCCTGAACATCTTCCAGAGGCGACAGCAGTACCGCGAGACAGCCCGGTTCTCCACCTACGCCTATCGGATTGCCCACAACCTGTGCCAGAACGAGCTGCGCCGGGCGGAGCGCCGCCGCACGACGAGCCTCGAGCGCGGCCCCGTCGGCGGCGACGAGGCGGCCGGCGCGGTGCAGTGGCTCAGCGACGGCAGCGACGGGCCGCTGGAACCGTTGTCGCGTCAGGAACAGGACCGGCTGCTGCACGAGGCCGTAGCGGAGCTGGACCCGATGTACCGCGAGGTGATTGCGCTGCGGATATTCGAGGGTCTGGCGTTCAAGGAGATCGCCGAGATCGCGGGCGTCGGCGAGAGCACGATCAAGAGCCGCATGCGCTACGCCCTGGCGTACCTGGAGCGTGCGCTTCGCGGACGTGTGGAACCGTAGTGTCGTGACGACCAAGGAGCCGTGGATGGAAAGCCGACTGAAGGATCGCCTGGGCCCGATGGTGGCGGAGATGCTGGAGCGATACGACGAGCCGCAGACGCTCGACTGGGTGTACGCCCTGTGGCAGAGCGACCGGGAGTCGGACTATACGGCGTTCGCCCGGACGGCGCGTTATGCCGCGGGGCAGTTGCGGGAGATCGGCGTTCAGGACGTCGAGATCGTGCCCTGCCCCGCCGACGGGCGGACCCGGATGCAGGCGTGGACCATGCCGCTGGCGTGGGAGGCCGACGAGGCGACGCTGCGCCTGGTGGAGCCGCAGCGGGAGCTGATCTGCGACCGCAAGTCCGAGCCGCTGTCGTGCTGCATGTGGTCCGAGCCGACGCCGCCGAACGGAGTCCGCGGACCGCTGGCCATCGTGGACGACCCGAAGGCCGTGACGCCGGAGCAGCGCCGGAAGCTTCGTGGCTCATTCATCCTGACGTCGTTGTCCGGCCGCGGGCCGATGAAGGTGTTCGCCCGGGAGGTCGGCGCCCTGGCGGTCATCAGTTCGCACGTGTTCCACGCCGACCGTCACCCGGACGCACTGGGCTGGAGCAACGGTTGGTCGGATGCCGCCGACGGGTGGGCACAGAAAGCCTCGGATTGCCGCATGACGGGATTCCAGGTCACGGCATCGACCAGTCAGCGTCTGCGCGAGATGGTTGCGGCGGGCCGCGTGATGCTGGAGGCCAAAGTCACAGGACGGCTCGGCAAGGGGACGCTGCCGGTGGTCACGGGCGTTCTGCCCGGCGAAACCGACGAGGAGGTGCTGCTGGTCGGGCACCTGTACGAAATCGGCGTGCTGGACAACGCGTCGGGATGTGCGGCGATGATCGAGGCGATGCGTCTGATGGCCTCGATGCCGCGGCCGCGGCGGCGGGTGCGGATCCTCCTGACGAGCGAGTGCTACGGCACCTACGCGTTCTACACGATCCGGGGCGAGTTGCTGAAACGGACGGTGGCGGGCCTGAACCTGGATTGTGTGGGCGAGGTCGAGACGCCGGAGCGGCCGGCCCAGTACCATCGTACGAGCGAGGCGTCGCCGGCGGCGGTCGACACGCTGGTGCGGTGGGCGATGAAGCTGGCCGAGAGTGTCGAGGGAACGTTGCCGGCCCGGGAACTGACGCACTCGCTGAGCGACAACGCCATGTGCGACCCGGCGGCGGGCGTGCCGACGGTCTGTTTCATGAAGGCGCCCTATCACTGGCACACGAATATGGACGACTGGTCGTGCCTGGATCCGTCGGCGATGCGTCGGGCGACGGCGGCCGTGGCGGCGGCCGTGCGTTGGCTTGCCGAAGCCGGGCCCGAGGAGGGCAACGCCCTGGCCGAAGCGACGGTGGCCGCGGCCCTGGCGGATTTCCCCGAAGCCGGCGACCTGTCGCCCGAGCGGCGGGCCTTCTTCCTCGACCGCTGGCGTGCCCGCGTGCTGTGGACCGCCCGGCTCGGCGCCGGCGAGGCCGAGGCCGTGGCCGCGCGGCTGCCGGCACTGGACCCGGCGTCGCTGGTGCGCCCGGAGGACGGCGGCCAGGAGGAGCACAGCACCGTGCCGGTGCGGAAGTTCTGGGGCGCGCCGACGTTCGACAATGTGCCGCCGAAGGACCGCGACGGCTTCGACGACCCTCGCTGGCGGATGCCTTATGTGACGGCCTGCTACTGGGCGGACGGAGTGCGCTCGGTGGCCGAGATCGCGGCGCTGGTACGGACCGAGTTCGACCAGCCGATGGGGGACCTGCTGCGGTTCTTCCGCGTGCTGGAGCGCGGCGGCATGGTGGAGCTGCGCAGGAAGTAGCGCGGGTCGCCTTACACGGTCGACGTCGCGTCGGCGGCGTGGCGTGTCCCGCGTGCGGTGCCGAGCAGGATCGTCAGCAACACGGCCGCCAGGCCGGCCAGGGCCGCGCCCACGCTGAAGGCCACCATCGGACCGAGCCCCGGTTGCATCTGTTCGCAGTATTTCCAGAGCAGGCCGAAGACCAGGCTGGCCGGCAGCGCGGCGATGCCGACGGCTCCGTGATAGATGCCGTAGGCGGTGCCTCGGAACCGGCTGGGCACGAAGTCGGCCACGAGGGCCTTCTCCACGCCCTCGGTCATTCCGTAATAGAATCCATAGGCGGCCACCAGCGCCCAGAGGTGCCAGGCCGTGTCGGCCCGCGACAGGCCGAGGTAGACCGCGGCATAGACGAGCCACCCGGCGACAATCACCGGCCGACGCCCGATGCGGTCTGACACCACCCCGCCGGGAATGCTGAAGACGACCTTCGAGAAGTGCAGCACCATCCACAAGGCCATGACTTCGAGGATGCTGAAGCCGAAACTGGCGCGTGCGTAGTAGAGAAGGAAGTAGTCGCTGCTGTTGCCAAGGGCGAACAGCGTGGCTATGGCGACGAAGGCGTAGAAGCGGCCGGGCAGGCCGGCTCGGCGCGAGTCGGCGCCGGGCGACGACGGGGCGGCCCTGGGCGCTGTCTCGCGGACCTTCAGCACCAGCGCCGCCATGGCCAGGATGCCGGGTATCAGCGACACGGCGAACAGCCACCGCATCGCGTGCATTTCGTCGCCGGTGGCCTGTTCGCCGTGCCCGCGCCAGAGAACGCTGCCGAGCATGGCGTAGAGGATCGCCACGGCAACGACCGGGCCGATGATGGCCCCGATATGGTCCATGATGCGATGGAAACTGAAGGCCAGGCCGCGATGCCGGGGTCCGACGGAGTCGCCGATCAGGGCGTCGCGCGGGCTGGTGCGAATGCCTTTGCCGATGCGGTCGGCGAACTTCAGCCCCAGGACGTGCCAGCCCGCCCCGGCCAGGCCCGTCAGCGGACGGCACAGCGACGACAGCCCATAGCCGAGAACGACCAGGGCTTTGCGTTTGCCGAGGCGGTCGCTGATGCGGCCGGAGAAGATCTTGAGCAGACTCGCCGTGGTCTCGGCGACGCCTTCCATCAATCCGACGTACACGGCCGCCCAGCCCACCGGGACGAGGCCCGTGATGAAGATCGGCAGCAGCGGATTCACCATCTCGCTGCCGGCGTCGGTCAGCAGGCTCACGAGGCCCATGGCCAGAACGTTGCCGCGCACGGCCTCGCGCCAGGATCGTGCGGCGGGCTGCGGAGAATCGGACGGCTCGCTCATGCGTGTCCTCCTGCGGCTCACGTGTCACGGCCCGTCGCGCAAGAACTGATCCAGCACCAGGAGCGAATAGAGTCGCGGGCCGTGGTCCGCGCGACGGCTTGTGTGCTCGTCAATGTAACGGCGAAGGGTGGCGCCGTCAACCAGCCCTGACGCGGCGAGTGGCCCACCGGCCAGTTGCTCGCGCATCCAGCCGGCCTCGGGCCCGGCCAGCCACGCCGCGATCGGCACGCCGAACCCCATCTTCGGCCGGGCGAGAATCTCCGGCGGCAGCAGACCCGCCGCCAGGCGCCGCAACAGCGTCTTCTGCCGTCGCAGACCCACGTGCCGGCCCAGCGGCAGCGAGAGGACCAACTCGGCCAGCCGATGGTCCAGCAGCGGCGAACGCACCTCCAGGCCGTGGGCCATCGACGCCCGGTCCACCTTGGTCAGCACGTCTCCCGGAAGATACGTGGCCACGTCCAGGGCCCTCACCCGTTCGGCGAACGGCATCGAGGCGCCGCCGGGAAGACACTGCCGGAGATGGCCGGCCGCGTCGCGCATCGGATCGTCGCCGCGGCCCGCTTCGCGCCGGGCAATCGCCGCCGGATCCGCCTCATGAAACGGCGACACCCACCGCAGGTAGCGCGTCACCGGGTCGTCGGCCAGCGCGTCGGCAAACCGTCGCAGCCGCGACCGGCGGCTCTTGAGATCGCTCCCCCGCGGCACGGCCTTGCCGATGAGCGCCAGAAGCGACTTCAGCGGGTCGGCGCGGTCCAGACGTTGCGCCAGTGCGACGGCGCGGTAGCGATCGTAGCCGCCGAACAGCTCGTCGCCGCCGTCGCCCGAGAGGGCCACGGTCACGTGGTGTCGGGCCTCGCGGCAGAGCAGGTACGTCGGAATCGCCGACGCATCGGCGAACGGCTCGCCGAACGTCCGCGCGATCGTCGGCAGGAGTTCCCGGAGCGACGCCGGGGCGAGTTCCAGCCGCGTGTGCTCGGCGCGGATGTGGCGTGCGACGCGTTCGGCGAATCGCGACTCGTCGTAGCGGGCGTCGGGAAAGCTCATCGAGAACGTCCGCAGGGGCCGATCCGGGCACGCCTGCCTGGCCAGGGCCGCCACCAGGGACGAATCGAGCCCGCCGGACAGGAAGAAGCCCAGGGGCACGTCGGCCTCGAGCCGCACGGCCACGGCGTCGCGCAGCGCCGCTGCCAGCGCGGCGTCGTCGGTCACGGGAGCGTTGGCGGCATCCTGCAACGGCACGGGAAGGGTCCAGTACCGCGACGGCGTCAGCGCCCCCCCCCCCGGAGGCGTCCAGCGGCACGACCAGGCGGCTCGCCGGCGGCAGTTTGCGGACGCCGCGGTAGATCGTCAGTGGCGCCGGGACGTAGCCGAGCACGAGGTACAGTCCGAGCGCCTCGCGGTCGAGGTCGCGCGACACGCCGGGCACCGCCGCCAGCGCCGGCAACTCCGTTGCGAAGGCGAAGCAGCGGTCCGTGACGGTCCAGTAGAGCGGCTTCTGGCCGAGGCGGTCGCGTGCCAGGACAAGCCGCGCACCGGGGCCGTCGTAGAGGCCGAAGGCGAACATGCCGCGCAGACGCTCCGGCACGGCGTCGCCGCACTCGCCATAGAGCGGCAGGAGGACTTCGGTGTCGCTGTGATCGCTGAGGAACCGGCGTCCGCGAGCTTCCAGTTCTCGCCGCAGGTCGCGATGGTTGTAGATTTCGCCGTTGAAGACGACGGCCCGCCGCGGATGGTCCGGATCGGTCATGGGCTGGCGTCCGCCGGCTGGGTCGAGCACGGCCAGCCGCGCGTGGGCCAGGCCGCACGATGGCCGTTCGGGGTCGATCCACGTCCGCTGCTCGTCGGGACCGCGATGGGCCATGGCGGCGGCCATGCGTCGCAGCAGGCCGACGTCAACCGGTGAGCCGTCGCGAGTGATCAGGCCGGCGATGCCGCACATGGTCTTCCCCGGGGACACGTCACGAATGCGAAGCCGCCTCGGCCAGGCGGCCGAACTGGTACACCGGATGGCCCGCGCGCCGCAGGCGGCGTGCGATGGCCGCGGCAAACGGGCTGCCGGCGACCATCAGGAACCCGATGCCCGCCAAGTGCCCTTCGTCGGCGCCCTCGACGGATTCGGGCAAATCCAACGCCGCCATCAGCGCCGAGTACGCACGTCGCGGCTTGCCGCGGCGAACCTCGAATCGGCCGGCCGTCAGGCGCTCCAGCGCCGCCGCAAGGCCGTCGGCCTCGACCGGCGTCATGGCGTGGACGACGCGCTTGACGTGGTACTGGCGAAGCACCTGCTGAAGGCTTCCGGCCAGGACCGGGGCCGGCCGCACCAACGCCTCGGCCGCCGTGTAACCCAGGTCGCCCAGGGGCTTGTCGGGGGCGGCCGTTCGCAGCGCCTGGCGCGCCGGGTCGAGCGTGTCGGGCCACAGGCGGTCGCTGCCGATGGCCAGCACGGCGTCGCCCGGCTCGAAGCGGCGAACGTCCATCATGCGGCTCTTCTCGACGACGCCGGTCGCCGCGGCCATGACCGTCAGCAACTCGCCCCCGCCCTGCCCGGCCTGGGCAGGCAGCAGCTCGTCGATGAACGCGCAATCGGCCGCCAGACACGCCTCGGCCATGCCGTCGGTGGCCCGTCGGGCGTCATCGCCCCGGCCGCCGCGGACAATGGCCTGGAGCATGAGCGGCTCGGCCCCTTCGGCGGCGATTCGGTTGAGTGCCCGCGCCGCCACGTCGGCGCCGAGCAGATCGAGCGCCCCGGCCGCCGACCATCGCGCCACGTCCTCGGCCTCGGCCGTCACCGCGGCTGCGACCAGCACCGGGCGGCGATAGTTGCGACGGAACAGCGTCTGCTCGTAGTCGAGCGACACCCGGACCGCCAGGTCGCCTCCGCCCGGCAGCACGCGCAACCCGTGAGTTCGCCTGGCTCGTGATGTGGTCATATCGGCCCTCTGTCGGCGACATTCGGCCTCCAGAGTATAGACCGCCCGCGCGGCCGCGGCAAGGGGGAGCGGGCGGCGGGTAGCTTCAAGGATGGCGTATCATGTGTTCTGTGAGGTGCCCTCGGGGCGACCCGTAGGGTGGGTCCACCGGACCCACGCGGAACGAGCCGCGTAGCCCCGGACAGTTCAACCGAGCAGACGCAGGGGCGCCGCCGTGGCCAGCATCGCTCGCCGGTCAAGGGGCACCGCCGTGAAAAGGAACGTGCCACCCGGCACGAAAGCCTGCCGATAACTCGCCATGAGAATGCAGCGTCCCTCGTGGGTCCGGTGGACCCACCCTACCGGCTCTATCATGACCGTTTTCCGAGACAGCCTATTTATCGGCGAGGAGCTTCACAACGTGCAATCGCATGTTGTCCCAACTCTTGTTCGTCTCACTGAGTTTCGAGTACTCGGGCAGTTTCTCTGATAACTGTAGGGCAGGCCCGACCAGCATGGCGACCTCCTTCGTCTTGGGCAGGCATAGTCCCTCCCACACCTTTTCATTCTTGCCTAGACCGAGGGATAGGGCACGCTCTTTCTCTCCAACTTTGCGGGGCTGAACTACGACCCGATCGGCCGCAAGAAAGACTACTTGCTCGGCATCACTGTACAGCACCTGCCCAGCGTCGGACGGCAACGTAAGAGTAGCTGGAGTAACTACAACCTTCTCCCCGATGGCGACCTGGTACTCTCGAAAGACCTTCTTTTCAGTATCGAAGGCAAAGACCGAGTCGGTCCGGTTATCTCGCGGAATCAACAACCGAACGGCCCCTGCAATTGCAGTGCATGACCGAATGAAGTCCGTGGACTTCGTCCTGAAGAACGCCACGTGTCCTTCCAAATCGGCCAGCCAGATCACCCCGTCCTTACCAACGCCGCATGACTGAAGCGGCGGCGACAGCTCTTTGCTACAGGCATAAAGAGAATTGCCGGCATATCGTAGCGCAGCTAAGTCATCGGGATAACCTTTAATGGGCACATGCCCGGCCACCTGGCAGTCTCCATAAACCGAATAGAACCGGCCCTCAATGCAGAAGAGGACCGGTTTGACTAGATCGGCTTCAGGCTGCTTGTAGTTCGGGATCAGTACCCCCATCGGGGGCATACCATGGGGCTCGAGTGTTAGTGTGCCCAAACGACTCTTGTCCACCTCCCCCTCTGCGTTCATCTCATAGTAATCCTTATCGTATTGCTTTTCAATCCAACATTCAAACATCTGGTAGAGTGGAGCTTTTTGATAAGGGGCGCTGTCGTCCAACTGACGTTGCCGCCTCGCCAATTCTGGAAACTTGCGCAGCGTGTCCGCATATTCCGGAAGAGTCTCCAGATGTTTGATAGTGCTCGAGGGAAGCGCCTTCAGTGGGGGAAGCGATATGATTCTTGGAGGCCGACCTTGGGCATTAACCATCGCCGGCTTCCAGCCTACGACAACATAGTGTCCGTCTTGTTGGAACAGACAAATCGGTCGCGGATTTTCAGCAGCCGGATCGTGCGCTGCCGTAACACCAGCACAACACAGAAGGCTCGCCACGATATAGTACGTCCCCCTATATCTCATTACGGTTCCTCCATTTCATTCTGGCTGGAGTCGTTAGCCGCTTTGAGCAAATGAGACCAAGCTGTCCATTGGGGCGTACGTGGCCCCTTCCATATCCTTTCCAATGGCAGCGTGCTTGTGGCGTCCTGGAACCCCGTACCGGTCACCGTTGCCTCAGCGGTGGCTCCGGTGCCGCCGCCAGGTTGACAGCCCGTGGGGTGGGTCCGCCGAGCTCGCCCCACACGCTCCAGAGTATAGACCGGCCGCGCGAGGGCGGCAAGGGGGAGCGGGGGGGAATGGCCGGTGCGGCGCGGGATGGCGGTCACGCGCCGGGGGCTCGGGTCGTCGCCAGGGCTGCGGCGAACTCGTCGCCGGTCATCGTCAGGATGCCGGTCTGTTCGAGGAAGGCCACGCTGCCGCGCAGGCAGGTTCGCGTGGGAAGCGTCTCGTTCGTTTCCATGCCGTTGGTGCAGTCGCGGAGCAGGATGACGGTGTACCCGCGGGCCTGCATCGCCACGAGCCCATAGTTGCGGCCGGTCATACAACCGGGCGTGTGGAACCCCACGTAGACCAGGTGCAGCAGGCGGCGCTCCTGGCAGAGGCGGTGCAGCTCGTCGCCGGTG
>Ga0123329_1003890_pt1 | contig 12021 bp, 12 predicted proteins | sample BioC12SIPDNA_FD_89703 | JGI IMG/M metagenome (GOLD analysis project Ga0123329, IMG submission 89703) | Anaerobic biogas reactor microbial communites from Washington, USA - Biogas_R1_B C12 SIP DNA | ecosystem: Engineered > Bioreactor > Anaerobic > Unclassified | place: Washington, USA | collected... | reverse complement strand
TCGCTGGGCTGCAGCTGACCGTGGCGGAGGCGGTGACTGTCCACGCGCGCCTCCGAGCACAGCATGCGCTGCACCACCTCCGTCTTGGACATCTCCAAGCTGAAGATGGCCACGCCGCGGTTCTGCTCCACCGCCACGTTGCGGGCGATGTTGAGCGCCAATGCCGTCTTGCCCATAGAGGGACGCGCCGCCAGGATCACCAGATTGGCAGGTTGGAGGCCGGTCACCAGATCATCCAGCCGGCGGAAGCCGGTCTCCACACCGTTGCTGTGCCTCCCCTCGGTGATGATCCGCTCCAGCTCAGCGAAACTCTCGTTGATGAGCTCGCCCAGGTTGCTGAAGTCCTCGCTGGTGCGTGTCTGCGAGATCTCGAAGACCGCCTGCTCCGCGTTGTTGATGAGCTCGCGAGCTTCTCCCTGTCGCGCGTAGCCCATCTCCGCGATCTCCGTTCCTACCTTGATGAGCGAACGCAACAGGTAGTTGTCCCGCACGATCTCCGCGTAGTTGCGGGCGTTGGTCACCGCGGGGATGGCGGAGACCAGACTGTGCACGAAGGCCCGCCCGCCGATGTCCTCGAGAAGACCGCAGCGGCTCAGTTCCTCGGAGACGGTGATGGGATCCACCGGCTCGCCCCGGGCATAAAGGGCCTGCACCGCCTCGTATAATCGTTGATGTGAAAGACGGTAGAAATGCTTGGGCTGCAGGACTTCGGTGACCGCCGCGATCATATTGGGAGCCAGCATGACCGCGCCCAGCACCGACACTTCCGCCTCCAGGTTCTGAGGCGGCAGATGCCCCACGTCGCCTGCGGGTGCTACCGACACCTTGCGCCGCGCTCCATCCATGGCCGCGATCACCGCTCCCTTGAATAACCAGAGCCTACCGAGAGATGGTCTCCTCTAGACCGGTGGTCAGGCATCCTCCGGCGTGACGATGACCTTGACCTCCACCGGCTCCACACTGGGATGCACATCGACCAGCACCATATGCGTGCCGAGTGACTTGATGGGCTCTTCCAGCATGACGTTGCGCTTGTCCACCCGGATCTTACGCGCCGTCCAGATGGCCGAGGCAATGTCCTGGTTGGTCACCGAGCCGAACAGCTTCTCAGCCTGACCCGCGGGAGCGGGGATGGTGAGCACTGTGCGGCCCAGCAGATCACGAGTCTCACCGGCACGTTCTGCTTCCCGGCGCTCCATGTCCTCCTTGTCCTGCATGGCCTTGCGCACCGCCGCCACACGTCCCGGCGTCGCCATCTCCGCCAGCTTGCGCGGGAAGAGAAAATTGCGGGCGTAGCCGTCGGTCACGTTGGCGATCTCTCCTTTGGCGCCCAGCACTTCCACGTCCTTGAGCAGAATCACTTGCATGTATATCTCCTCCTGATTTCCCTTGACCCCACGCCTTTGGGCTTCAGCCCACATCTACACCAGCTTTGGCGTCATTCGCTTGCGAAAGTCCAGCCAGCAATCCACCACTCCCACCCAGCTGAGCAGCTGGAAGAACACCTGCCCCAACAGAGCCGCACCGTAGAACGCCACCGCCGCGCCTCCCTTCACGCCCCGCTTCAGCATGAACCACCGCGCCACAGCAAAGCCCTGCACGAAGAACAGCGTGGCGAAGAAAAGGACCAGATTGATGCCGGCCAGGCGCGCTGCTTCTCCACCGTGCGGCCACCAACCCGCCATCAAGATCAACAGCAGCCCCAAAATGAAACCATAGGGAGTGGCCCAATGCAGCCGGAACTCGTGAAAAGAGAGGGCCGGCGTGGTGGCATGCCCCAACCGCGGGAAGAGCAGGGAGGCCAAGGCCAGGGTCAGAGCCGCCAACGCCACTCCCACGGAGGCTACGATGCCCGGAGCCAGATAGGGAAGCATGGCCAGCATGCTGCGGGCGCCCTCCTCCGCCTGTGCCACCGCCTCCGCATCCATGTTCATGCCCGCGTACATCTGCGCCACAGCCTGGAAGGACGTATCCATGAGCGCCCCGAACTGCTCCACCGTCATTCCGGTGACGACCCACACGCCTCCCACCCACAGCACCAAGCCGGCCGCCGTAGCCACAGCGGTGGCAAGCAGCACACCGGAGAAACCACGGTTGCGGCGCAGGGCCAACCCCAGGGCCACGCCCGCCAACACTGCCAAGGCAAAGGTGAAGAGACCGGAGCCCACGCCGCTGATGATTCCCGCCATCAAGGAGGCCGCCACCGCCGAGATCGCCGCCGCCATACCGCCTTGACGCAGGCAGACGTAGGCCGTGGGAAGGGGGAGGAACGGCACCACCGCGAGAGAGACAACCGGCAGGAAGGCAAAGGCCAACGCCAGCGCTACCGTCAGCGCAGCTCCTTTGGCCCCCAGTGCCAGAGCGGATGCGGAGAGTGACCTCATGGCCGTCATGATGGCTGTGGGCGGCCGGCCGGAGGCCGGCCGCCGCGGCTCAGCGCGACGAGTACGGCAGCAGCGCGACTTCGCGGGCCCGCTTCACGGCCAGCGCTATCTGGCGCTGGTGGCGCCGGCAGGCACCGGTGGTGCGCCGCGACCTGATCTTGCCGCGGTCCGACATGTAACGCCGCAACGTGTTGAAGTCCTTGTAGTCGACCTGCTCGACCTTCTCCTTGCAGAAGAAGCAGTACTTCCGCCTGCGCGAGCCCGACAAAGGCCGGGGGCGCCGCCTCCTGGCAAATGCCACTGTCACAAACCTCCCGGATACCGGCTAGAACGGGATGTCATCCTCGTCGCCGAAGTCTATGTCTTTGAAATCGTTGGCCGGGCCCTGGCCCGCCGACGGCGTGCGGGGCGCACGGCCACCGCTGCTGTATCCGCCACCGGAGCCCTCACCCTGTGCACCACCGCCAAGGAAGATCACGTCGTTGGCCACGATCTCCACCTTGCTGCGCTTGGTGCCGTCCTGCGCCTCCCAACTGCGCTGGTCCAGGCGGCCATCGACGGCCACGGGGCGGCCCTTGGTGAGATACCTGGCGCAGTTCTCACCCTGCACGCCCCACACCACCACGTCGAAAAAGCTCGCTGCATCCACCAGTTGGCCGGATGCATCTCTATACGATCTCCCCACGGCTACCCCGAACTGACAGACGCTCTTGCCCTGCGGGGTCTGGCGCAGCTCCGGGTCACGCGTGAGATTGCCGACCAAAGTCACGTGGGCGAAGCCCCTGGCCATCTCTCACTCCTCGACTGCTGCTGCCGCTGCTTCCACCGGAGCTGCGGCTTCCTCCGCCGCCTCCACCGGAACCGGCGCCGGCGCGGCTTCTTGCGCCGCAATGGTCACCTTGTCAGGCAGCCGCACAGGCATGATGCGTAGCACGTTGTCCGAGATCTTCAGGACACGGGTGACTTCCTCGAGAGTGGCCGGTGCGGCCTTGAAGTACATGACGTAGTAGTAGCCCTCATTCAGATGGGCGATCTCGTAGGCGAAACGCCTCTTGCCCCACTCGTCGGTCTTGCCGACCGTCCCCTCCTCACTCGCGATGATCTCGCGAACGCGATCGAGGATGGCAGCGCGCGCCTCGTCACTCGCATCAGGGCGCATGATGATCATCAGCTCGTAGCTGTTCAGTTGGGTCACCTCCTCTGGACTGAGCGGCCCCGGCCCTAGTGCCGGAGCAGGGGTGCTATGTTGGTGGCGCCTTGAGCGCCGGCAACCCCCATCACGCGAGCACGATGGTCAGGTTGCGGGCGCGGAACCCTGAGGGCTCCGCGCAAGAAGTAGCAGTATACACCAGCCGCGATGCTATGAGCGGCTCGGCTCCTGAGCCCCGGCCCCCGCCTGGGGAACTGTCTCGGAGACGCCGGCGGCCGGTTCCATCCCGGCCGGCGGGCCGGGCACCGGCGCGGGCCCTGCTTCAGCCGGGGCAGCCTGGTAGCCGTGTGCTGCGAAGGCAGCGGCTTGGGCCTCGGCCTGGGCGAGGTAGGCGCTCTCGCGCACGCGGCGCTGCCGACGCAGCACAGCCCGCACGATCAAGTAGGCAATCCATCCGATCAGCGCCAGCACCACCAGCACGGGCAGCGCGCCTCCCAGAAAGACAATGAGCTCATTGATGGTCCCCACCAGTGCCCGCGCCGCCCTCTTCAGCGCATCCACGAACCCCCAGCCCTGGCCCGCCACCACCATGCCACCCTTCTCATACACGGACATTGTCAGCGTGGCGAAGGAGGCGTGCTCGTCCAGATACGCCATGCGCCCCTTGTACTGCTCGATCTCCTCCTGGATGTACATGAGAGTCTCGCGCACCCGCAGGGCGTCTTCCACGGTCTCCGCCCTTTGCAGCAGGAGCAGCACCGCCTCTTCCTGCGCCTGGGCGTTCTTGAGCCTGGCCTGCAGATCTACATATTCCTCGGTGACATCCTGCGAACTCAGCTGCTGCGCGGTGACCTTGCCCAGTGTGGCGGCGTCACTCAACGCCAGGGTCAGCGACTCGGAGGGAACGCGGATGGCCACCACCCCGCTGCGGATGATGGACTCCTGACTGGTTGCGCTGCTGTTGGCGGAGAGGATGTAGCCGCCGTACTTGTCCGCCAGGAGGGAGGCTTGGTCGAAGACAGCCTGGAACTTGCATTCTTCCACTTCGATCTGCAAGGAGGCGTTGCTGATCACCTTGTGCTCGCCAGCGGAGAGAGTACCCAGGACCACCCCGGTCTCTCCCTTGTAGCTCGGCGTGCCCGAGGCTGCCTCTTCCGACACCGCATCCCCCGCGGGGGCCGCGTAGGTGGTAGTGGCAGCATACGTGGTCTCGGTCATTTGCCCCGCGGCGGTTGAGTCGTACCCGCCATCCCGACTCACCTCGTCGCCGCCACAGCCACCCAGGAGCAGGAGGCCGGCGGCACAAGCGGTCAGCAGCAGGCCCGCGACCACCACGCGCCTCGCTCCGCCGCACACCGGATGCCGAGGCGCGCCGCCGCGTGCAGAAACCGGAGACACACAGAGGACGCGGATGCGTTTCATGACCTTCTCCCTCCCCAATGCGCATGCTGTTGCCCCCCTGAGACGAGGTAGGCATAGGGAGGGTTCCGAAGAGACTTGCCGCCCCGGCTTGCCACCGGCTCGCTCGTCTGAAGCCGGCGCGCTGCCGGTGAGACAGGCTGCCGGTGAGACGAGTCCCGCGCCGCGGGCCACCGCATCAACGGGCGCCGCAATGCGGGACGTGGGCAGCATCCGGACTACGTCTCGCCCAGCTCGCGAGCCAGTTCCCCCAAGAACAGCCCGATGTCGGTGACAATGCCGATGGTCTGCCAGCTTCCCCGATCCGCCAGTTTGGTCACCACCGCCGGGTTGATGTCAACACACACGGTGTGCACCGAGGCGGGAAGGAGGTTTCCCGTGGCGATGGAGTGCAGCATGGTGGACAGCAGTAGGCACATGCCGGCCGTGCGGGTGTGTGCGCGCATGGCCCTTTGTGCCTGCATGGCGTCGGTGATGACGTCGGGCAGGGGGCCATCGTCGCGGATGGAGCCGGCCAGCACGAAGGGGATGCCCTTGCGAATGACCTCAAAGAAGAGGCCGCCGGTCACCACCCCCTCTTCCACCGCCTGGCGTATACCACCGCAGCCGCGGATGCGGTTGATGGCCCTCAGATGATGTTCGTGGCCACCCTCCACCGCGTAGCCATGCTCTATGTTGATACCCAGCGACGTCCCGTACATGGAGGCTTCCAGGTCATGGACCGCCACGGCGTTGCCACCGAAGATAACGTCTATCCAGCCGGCATGCACCAGCCGGCCCAAGGCCTGCGCCGCTCCCGTGTGCACCACGGCCGGCCCGGCCACGGCCAGGATCTTCTGTCCATTCTCGTGGGTGGCACGCATCAGCCGCGCCACCTCGCCCAGCACCAGTCTCTTCGGTTTCTCCGAGGAAACCGAAGAACTCATGAACTCGAAACTGGTTGCCGCCCGCGGACGCTCCAGCGGGACCACCCTCAACCCCTTCCGGCCCACCACCAGCAGATCTCCCCGGCGAACATCGAACAGCGCGACGGTCTCCGCCTGGGGAGGAGTCAGCCCCTCTCCGATCCGCACCCGGATGCCGCAGTCCATCTCCGGAAAGGACACCGGGAGCCAACGGCCGTCCAAGCGGATGAAGGTCTCCAGATTCGTGGTGGAGTAGAAGCCCTCAGGGAAGACGCCGTCCGCGGGAGCGGGCTCCAGCACCACGCTTTCGGCATCCACCGCCTCCGCTCCATGCCGCTGGATGCGCGTGATGATGCGCTCCAGCAGGACGTCGTCCGGAGCCCCCACACGCAGGACGGCGCGCGAGCGATCCTTCTTCTCCCGCCCTACGCGGAAGGAGAGGAACCGGAAGTCACCTCCCAGATCAAGGATGTCGTCCAGCACCACGGGCAGAACGAGGGAATCGATGATGTGCCCCTCGAGCTTGACATCCTCATACACCGACACGGCTGCGCTCCTCTACTCGCGCCTGCACTGCCTCTTTGAATGCCGGCCCAGCCGGGCCACTCCGCGACGGCTACGCCGTCGACCACCTCTCCTGGAAGTGCAGACCGAGCTGCTCCAGTTCGGCCAGCACCGGCTCGTAGATCTCAGGCAGCACCGGGATGTGGACGCCGGTCAGAGCCAGCTTGCCCTCCAAGATCAACTTCACACCTATAGCCGCGGGCAATCCCACCGTCCGGCTCATGGAACTGAATCCGCCGGGCTGCCCGAAATCGATCATGGTGGACTCGATCCGTTCCGCCCTCGTTGGGAACTCGGCCAAGAACTGATGCTGGAGCACCAACATGTCCCGCTCGCCCGGCCGGTAGCACATCTTCGACAGCATGCGCTCCGTCAGCACATCCACGATGGCGCCCTTGTCAATGGGCAGTGGCTCGTCATTGAACAGTCCCAGCCAATCCATGGCGGCGATGGACTCGTCCTCCACGCCGACTCCCAGGCGATCGGCCACCGCCTGCTTGACGTCCAAGCCCACACCCCTGCCCCTCCTGGCCAACCAGGCCGTGTACTCCCGGAAGGTGAGGTTGGATAGGCCCGAGCCCACATCTTCTCGGAGATAGCCCAGATCCCGCAGCTTGGCCATAATCTTGCTGAAGCCCTTGTTCCGCAGCGTGCCGCGGAACATGCGCCGCGCGTCCTGAATGCCATAGGTCTTCATGTAGGGAATGCTGTCTCGGTTGGGATAGCCCTCCAACTCTGTGACACGGCCCTCGATCTCCACCATGACCGGCACTGCTGCCTCGAACAGGCGCTTGCCATCCACGTAGACCTGCCGGCACTGATCCAGGTAGAGGGCGTTGTTGACCCCGGCCAGCAAAACACCGCGCGGACTCCAGGAGAACTTGTAGCCGAAGGGGTTGTCATTGGCCTCGGGCGCAGGCAGTCCACCGCACCAGGAGGTGAACTCAACGATGCGGCCCTGGTCGGCTCTGACCTTGTTGATGACGCGCATGGCGGTCATGTGGTCGATACCGGGGTCCACGCCCATCTCATTGAGCAACAGCACGCCCGCTTCTCGGGCCGGCCCGTCAAGAGCCGCCATGGGCTCCTTCACGTAAGAGGTGGTGACCATGGGCCTGCGGTGCTTCACGCACAGCCGCGCCACCAGCGGATGGAAGGCCCAGGGCAGCAGGCTCACGGCGAGATCGTGCTCAGCGATGGCAGTTTCCAGCGCCGCCTCGTTGGTGATGTCGAGAGTCCGCGCCTCACCCCGCGGATGACCGCCCACCACCTCCTGAGCTTTGCTGACCGTGCGACCGGCCACCGTGACCTGGAACTCGGGCTGTGCCAGCAGGTACTGCACATGCGCTCCAGCCACCATCCCCGCGCCCAATACAAGAATCCGCTTCATGCCGCGTCCTTCCGTCCGCTCCCATATGGAGGTATTCACTCAGGTAATCGTGCGCCGGAGTCAACCGGCCCTGGTAGGTAATGACGGCCCGCTTGACCTCTGGCGGCAATGCCAGATCTTCCCACCTCACCGTGTAGTCCGCGCAGGCGATGGCGGGGATGTAGTCGAGCAGCACCCCACTGAAGTACGCCGAGGCATCGCGCGGAAGCTCCGAAGGAAGGATATCAACCGCCATGATCACCGGTCCCCGACCTTCCACGCCCTCGCTCGCACAACCCGTCAACGGATCGTACACGTAAACCGGGCTGCCCGGCTCAGTGAGGAGCACCGTAGGTTCGATCGAGCCCTCCAGGTCCGCGGTGATATCGCCGATCACGCGGAGCCGCGGGCGGTCCTCCAGCCAGTGTCGGCGCAGGAAGCCCTTCGTGAGAAGACGCGGGAAACGAGGCTCCCAGTACACGCAGTTGACCACGGCGCTGAGGTAGGGAACGTAGCGCTCGAACGCCCCGCGGTAACGCTCCGGGTGGTTGCGGAAGTCGGCCAGATTGAAGACGGCGCCGGGCTCCACCGGCTCCACCGTGTCCGCCTCCTTGAACACCGCACGGTAGATGCTGAAGCGAGACCCTCCCCCGCGCACCAACTCGGGAACCTCTTGGGGCTCCACCGCCGCGGCCGGCAACAGATCCAGTATATCCAGCGCCCCCTGCCCCACATTTCCATAGCCGGCCACGCCCACCACCAGGGGAGTGACGGCTTCCGGCAGGCCGTGCTCCGCGATCTGAGCGCCCAAGCGGACCATGGCCTCGCGCACGTGTTGCAGATCATGGTACTGGTGGGCGTGAGTCACTTCGACCAGCGGCGTGTCGAGCCCCTCGTACTCCAGGCGCCGGCCCAGAGCCCACAGGGTTTCCACCATGCCGGCCAGCCCCGCGAACCGGCCGAAGAAGATGAGGCGCCGCCCCTGATCATCCACCACCCTCTCGTAGTCGATAAGGGTACAACCCAGTTCCAGCAGCCGCCGCAGCATGGCCATGTTGTGAGGCTGTCCCTTGATGGTATGAGAGAAGAAGACGTACACGCCGTTGGGGCGGAAGAAGCCGGCGGGCATCTCCTTGATGCCGAAGACCACGGAGCAGTGACTCAGGTCTTCAGCCACCCTGATCCCAGCCTGCTCCAGTTCCGCGTCCTGGTAGATGCGCGTGAGGGAAGGCTGCGCCCAGACTTCGATACCCTGCTCCTGCAGCACATGCGCATCCTCCGGCGTCACGGCCACCCGGCGCTCCCACACACTCTTGTCTTCCCGGCGCAGGCCGACGCACCTCTTCTGCATGGTCACACCTCCGGGTGCTCCTCCGCCTTCTCGGCGAGCAAGGCGACATTCCAGCGATACGCGAGCTTGTAGCTGCGAGCGATCATCAGCGTCTCCGTGCGGACCACTCCGGGCATGAGCTGGAGGGTGCCGGTCACCAGCTGGGTGAGATGGGGAAGGTCCCGACAGAAGACCTCGATGATGAGGTCGAATTTGCCGAGGGTCATCACCACGTAGCTGACCTCCGGCAACGCGCCGATAGCGCGTGCCACCCGGTCGCCGTGGCCCGGCGCCACCTCCACGCCCACAATGGCCGGCGCCAGGTATCCCAGAGCGTAGGGGTCAACCACTCCCACGGTCTGCACCACGCCGGACTCAGTGAGATGACGATGACGCGAACGGATGGTTGTCTCCGACACCCCCGCCTTGCGTGCGATATCCGTGAAGGAAGCCCGCCCGTCCTCCTGCAACTCCGTCAAGATGGTGCGATCAATGTCGTCCACGGCCTCATTCCTCGATATTCGGATGGTATCTCTTATTCTACCTTGAGCATCGTCGTCTATACCGGGCGAAGTGCGCTCATTTCGCAGTCCGCATTCGGGATAACGTCTGTGCTTTACTGTGGGCCATGGGAAACAAGCGGGAATCTGTGCTGGCCGTCATCAACCCGGCTTCCGCCGCAGCCACCACCGGACGCTTCTGGGAGGAGGCACGCAAGACGGTGCGGGATGCCGGCGTGGCCTTGGAGGAGACCTTCACCCGGCACCCAGGCGACGCCACCAGGCTCGCAGAGGAGGGAGGCCGCCGTGGGTTCCCCGTCGTGATCTACGTGGGAGGCGACGGCACCGCCAACGAGGTGGCCAACGGGATCCTGCACCTTCCCCGCGAGCAGAGGCCGGCGCTGGCCTCCTTCTCACGCGGCACGGGAGGAGACCTCCCCAGGAGCCTGGGCCTGAGACCGGGGCTTGATGCCGCAGTGGAGCGCCTGCTGCGGCGCCGGGAGCGGGCGCTGGACGCCGTCGACTGCTCCATGGTGGGGCCGGACGGGGCGCCTCTCCAGCGACACTTCATCAACATCGCCGACGCCGGCCTGGGCGGACGCGTCACGGAGATCGTCAACAACTCGCGCAATCCGCTGGGAGGCACCATCGGCTTCCTCTGGGCCATCGTCTCCGGTTTCTGGACCTACGAAAACGTGCCGGTCATCGTCACCATCGACGGCAAAGAAGTCTACCAAGGGAAATCGGCCACCGTGGTGGTAGCGAACGGCAGTTACTTCGGCGGAGGCGTCAAGATCGCGCCCATGGCTCAGCCCGACGACGGCATCCTGGACATCCTGGTCATCGCGGACATCACCAAGCGGGACCTCCTCAGCCAGCTTCCCCACATCTACCGCGGAACGCACATCACGCACCCACGCGTGCTCTGTTACCAAGGGCGCGAGGTGCGGGTGGAGGGCGAAGGGCCGCTTCCTCTGGACATTGACGGAGAGCACCCGGGAGACGGCCCGCTACACGCGAGGCTAATGCCCGACGCGCTCCGCGTCCTCGTCTAGGCTGAACGCCCCCGAAGCACGCCGGACGGCGCGGCCATCCCTATGGCGCCACACGCTTCTGCAACTCGCGGGCCAGATCACGTACTGCGGCCACGTACTCGGGTGCCGTGGCGTAGGGCACCTGATCCTGCAGGTCCGCCTGCAGCACGCCCTCACTGAAAGGGAGCGACCCCAGCATTTCGAAGCCGTCCAGCACGGCCGACATGCGCTCTTCGTCACCCGGGCGCGCCTTGTTGAGCACCACGAGGAGCCGGGGTATGCCGATATCCTGCGCCAGCCGCCTGACCGCCTCCGCCGTGCGCACGCTGCGGGCTCCCGGCTCCACCACCACCAGCATGGCCCCCACGCCCGCCGCTGTGCCGCGACCCAGATGCTCGATACCGGCCTCCATGTCCAGGATCACGACCTCGTCCCGGGCTATCAAGAGGTGTTTGATCAGTGACTTCAACAGCACCGACTCCGGGCAGACGCATCCGCCCTCCCCCTTCTTCACCGTGCCCATGACCATGAGCCGCACGCCGTTGACGGAGAGGCTCAGACGCTCCGGGAGATCGTCAACCCGCGGATTCATTCTGAAGAAGCCGCCCAAGGTGCCCGGGGTGACCCCAGTTCGTTCAGCGATCAGGTCCCGCAGTTCCGATACGGGGGTCAGCGCCGCAGCCCGCTCCGGAGCAACGCCCAGGGCGCCGGCCAGGTTGGCGTCCGGGTCGGCGTCCACCGCCAGCACCCGCATCCCCTCCTCGGCCAGCACCAGCGCCAGCGTGGCGGCCAGGGTGGTTTTCCCCGTGCCCCCCTTGCCCGTCACGGCCAGCTTCATACCCACGGCCGCTTCCCTCCCTTGGTAGAAGGGTCGGCACCAAAGATGCGCACCAGCAGGGCGGAGAACAACCCTCCCAGGCCCAGAGCACCGCACAGACCACCCACTCCCATGAGCAGTGGGCTCAGCCATGCGATGCCGCTGTCCTCCGGCACGTCCGGCAACAGCAACCCCACCGCCAGCAGCACCGCCCCTACGGCCAAGAACGCGGTGGGCAGAACCACCGGTCGCGAGCCGAGCATCTGGTTCACGCGCCCCGCAACTCTGACACGTCCCAATCGCCAGTGCTCATATTCCTCCCAAGGGTCCCGATCTCTGCCCGACGTTGTGCCTCCCCTACAACTCGAAGAAGCGGAACCGACCCAACTGCGCCGAAAGCCACGTGAGCCGGCCCAAGAGAATGGGCAGACCATAGAAAGCCAGCAGTCCCCGGCCACGGCCTTCACCGGCTTGAAGTGCCGCGTCACCCAGCCCAGCCACCCAAGTATGCGGCGGAAGAGCGCTCCCGCCAAGACACCGGCACCACGC
>Ga0123329_1003887_pt1 | contig 12027 bp, 10 predicted proteins | sample BioC12SIPDNA_FD_89703 | JGI IMG/M metagenome (GOLD analysis project Ga0123329, IMG submission 89703) | Anaerobic biogas reactor microbial communites from Washington, USA - Biogas_R1_B C12 SIP DNA | ecosystem: Engineered > Bioreactor > Anaerobic > Unclassified | place: Washington, USA | collected... | reverse complement strand
TGCCGTCGTCGAAATGTCCACCCGGAAAACCACCAGGATGCCGACCAGGTCGCTATCCCTCTATTGACGACACGGCTCGCGAGTTTGTTCCCTCGCGACTGCGGCTTTTCGGACCCAAATGGGTGTGGCGCAGTGCGCCACACCTGTAGAAATCCCCAGTAGGACCGGGCATCTTCGTCTGTTAGACTTATAGAATCGCAGGAGCGTGCTGGAATCGGGAGGTCGTCATGAACAGAGAGCGTTGCCGGAGGGTGATTCGACTTATGGGACTGCTCATAGTAGGTCTCAGCATCGTGCCCCAGGCTTCTCACGCAGCGCCGGTCCACCCCTGCGACCTCGTGATCCTGGCGGACCCCACAGATCCCTTTTACCTCCTTGCCGAGGAGATCGCAGCAGCGGAGACCGCCCCCCTCGCCAGCAGCGTTCCCGAGGCGTTAGCGTGCTCCCCCGATATCTTGCTGTGGATCGTATCTCCGGGGTTCCTGTCCGACGCTGCCATGGTTGCATACAGTCAGGCAGTGAAGGCTCACGCATCCGCCGTCTCGTCAGGCATCATCACAGGATCGACGCTCGAGCAGGCGCGAGATCTCTGGAAGCGCCGCTCGCAGGTTGACGCACAGACAATGGTTGCTGTTAACGCCCCCAACCCTGCCGCCCACATTGACACGGGACACGTCGTAGTGATTTCGCACGAAGAGACTGAGGCGTTTGCCCTCACACCCGAAAGCCTTATACGAGCCTTCCAGACGGCGGACTACTTGACCTTCACAGGGCACGGAGGGAATGGCTATCTGCGCCTCGACGACGAGACCAAGATCGTCACGCGCGACATCCCCGCGCTCGACAGCGTGGTCGTGAGCACGGGGAGCTGCCGAACGTTCCGCCCCTGGAACGCCGACTCGATCGCGCGTCGTTTCACCGACCAAGGGGCCGCAGCCTACGCCGGCTTCGTCTACAGCCCTAACGAAGGGTATCTGATCGGCGAGTTCGCCGACTTACCCTTCCGCTATACGTGGCCCGACTTCCCCATCGGCCACGTGATCCAGGTCCAGGACCGTGGCACGCGACAGGGATTCGCACGCATCTCCTCGCTGTTCCTCCTCGGTGACCCACGCATTGCATTCCAGTCAGGGCCTCCCTATCATCTGCTTGAGGACCGCGACGATGGCGTTCGGCGTACGCTGACCTACGACGATGTCCCACCGGGTGCCATCCCGATCCGCATCACAGGCGGAGCGGACTACCGGTTCGTGAGAGTGCCGGGACTCACCGCCTCGGCCGACGGCGATCCCTTCTACAACAGCAGGTTACAGATGGTGACGATGGGCGAAGACAGGCTGATCCTGCTGATCCACCACGGAGGCGAGCTGACGTTACAGCTACGCCGGCGTGCGCCACTGACCTGGTACCCTATCGACGTACTGCTGGACTCGCTGGACCACACGTTCGTCTACAGCCAACAGACAGGCGGCGATGCCGTGGTGAGCGGGGTGGCGGTTCTGGCCCTTCTGTGGGGTGGCTGGCAAGGGCTCAAGCGACGGCTGAGGTGGCGAGAAGTGCGGCTGTCGCTTCTGGTGGGCGGAGCCGCTGCCGCGCTCCAGGCGAGTTACGTCCTTCTGCGCCTGAACCGGATCACCATCACTTCGAAAGCGGTCTTATTCAGCCCTCTCAGCATCATCGCGACCTTCGCAGTAGTCAGCGGCGGCGTTCTGATGGGGCTTCGAGCTCGCCGGCGGATCGGTGAGGCCATCGCCGTGCTCGTGACGACAGCCGCCGGGTGGCTGCCCGTCGCCTTTGGGCTGCTCGCCCTGGGTGCATGGAATGCGCTCGCATCGCAGCCCAAGCTCGGCACAGCGCTCTACAACTATCGGCTGGGACTGATTTCCCTCCCTGCCTTCATCCTGATCGCCGCGATGGCTCTCTTCGCCATACGCCTGGGAAGGAGATCACCCTGAGAGCACGCGACCCTCCGGGCGGCTTGCTAGCCGCCTGGAAGGTCGCCATCCGAACTATGACGCCCTTGTCACCCACGCCGGACGGGCCGTAGTGCCCAGGGCAACGTTCACCCCAAACGTGACGAGATCGCGTCTCGCCTTACTTGAGCTTACCGACGAGTGCTGGCCGCGCCCCCGGACCAAAGCCGACGTTCATCTTCTCCTGGAACCGCACGCCACCCTGGGCAAACTGGAGGACGAGGGCCAAGCAGAACGGCGTCTCGTTGAAGCAGAGCTTCACCGTGAGCGTGTCGGGGTCGGTCCAAGCACCGCTGGCAACCACGGAACGCAGCTCCGAGTCACCAAGCCGCGTCTGTCCGACCAGCCAGGCTCCATAGCCGAAGCCGATGACGTGGTCACCGCGCCCGTCCCGGATCGCCAGCGTTCCCCCCTCGTAGCCCTTGACATCGACCGTCACGGCCTGAACGAGTTGGGCCTCATCAGGAGGCGCATGCCGCCCCGGAATGGCCGTCTGATCCGCGACGTCGAAGCTGTAGGTCTTGCCAGAAACGGTCTCGGCCCAGGGAGAGGTGGGCGAGCCGGTCACGGGTTTCAGAGCGAGGCCGGCGAGCTTGCGGGCCAACTGGGCCTGTGCATCAGGACACTCCGGAAGTGGCGCGGGCCCCATAGCCGGAAGCAGCCGATCCCAGATCAAGTCAAGCACAGCCTGCATATCGCCCACACCGCTCGTGATGGCGATAACAGCATCTTGGTCGGGCATAACGATGCAGTACTGGCCAAACGCGCCATCGCCGCGATAGGCGTTATGTCTGCAACGCCAGAACTGGTAGCCGTAGCCCTGCTGCCAATCCGATACATCGCTTGATCCATTGGACACCTGACGTGAGGTGGCCTCCGCGACCCACGACTCGGGCAAGATGCGCTGCCCGTTCCAGACGCCCTTCTGCAGATAGAGCTGGCCGAGCTTGGCGATGTCCTCGGTCTTGACGTTGAGGCCGAAGCCGCCCATGGCGACACCCTCAGGTGAGACCTCCCACCAGGCATCCTCGATTCCCAGGGGCTCGAAGAGCCGTGGGGTCAGGTAGTCGATGAGCGCCATGCCTGTGAGCTTTTGGACGATTGCAGCCAGCACATAGGTTGCACCGGTGTTGTAGAGGAAGTGAGTGCCCGGTTCGTACTCAACCGGCAGGGCCAGGAACGCCTTTACCCACTTGCCGTCCTCGGCTTCAAAGAGGCGGCCCGTCGTGTCCTCGGCATGCCCCGTGCTCATCGAGAGCAGGTGACGGACCTTCATCGCTGCCAGATTGTCACTGACCTCTGCCGGAGCGAACTCGGGAAACAACGAGAGCAGGGTATCATCGACGGTGAGCCGGCCCTCAGCAACGGCGAAGCCTACCGCGGTGGATGTGTAGCTCTTGCTCAAAGAGAAGAGCATGTGCCTCAGCTCGGGCGCATAGGGCGCCCACCAGCCTTGGGCGACAACAGCGCCGTGGCGCAGCAGCATGAAGCTGTGTAAAGCGTCGATGTTCTTCTCGGCGGCCTCCATAAAGGCAAGGATCGCCCCGGATGGGATACCCTGGGCCTCAGGGGTGCTGTTGGGAAACTGGTTGTCGGTCATCATAGGGTTATGATCCTCCTGGATGAGTGGTTCGCAGACGAGACGAGTGTAGCCGTAGCGATCCGGATGTAAAGCGAGATCGGACGCCCCTCCTGACCCTTCGCCCTGTCGCAAGCCGTCGGAGGGCATCTACGTGTATCCTCGTGGGCCGGCAGGCTGCAAGGAGCCAGGGGGGAAAATCAGTCATCTGCACGCGCCGCGATCAGCGCGGCGTAGTCATCGAGTCTCGCATAGTCGCCCTGTTCGAAGAGCTGCTCCTCAAACGCCCAGAAGAGGCCGCTCACGTCGTACGCATCGAGCCGGTCGAAGCAGAGGGCCATGGCTTCAACCGAGCCCCAGCCCGTGTTCTCGCCCCAGACCTCGAGCGCCGACCCGCGATCCTCAGCAAGCGCCGCGAGGAAGTGCACCGGGCTCCAGCCAACCGGGTCCTGTCCGCCATCGTCACCGAATGCAGGCGACGCGTCAAGCCACGTGGTGTAGACGACGACGCCCGAGGTGCGCACCTCGGGATCGGGCAGACCAGCAACGTGGCGGGAAAAGTCGTGCCCTCGCTGGATCTCGCCGTTCAGCTCGGGCGCAGTGAATCCACTCAGATCCTTGTCAACCGCAGCGTCGAGCTGGCCCGGGCGTAGCCCCCAGGAAGGATAGAGCACGGCGAGTCGACCGCCATAGTGCTGGCGCACGGTCTCGATCTGCCAGTTCTGGTAGTCTGTCATCGCGTCAAGGTACCAGGCCGCGAACTGCCGGGCCGCGCCGTGATCCGGGCTCGGGTCGCCGGGCTTCCAGTCGGGCACCGGGTTGGGCGAGAGCGTGTTCGCCAGGTTCCCTGCTCTTCCTAGCGCCACGTCATCGAATCCCCAGTAAGCGTTTGGTCGATCGTTGTGGGTATGGCTCGGATAGGAGAGTTCTCCATAGTAACCCCAACCCAACCGCACGGCATAGAAGTCATCGCCCAGTTCCTGAAAGGCTCGTGCGATATAGTCAGCCTGAAGGTCGCGGACCTCCTGGTTGAACACTGCGTTGAGCCCATTGGCGCCGGGCTCGCCATCGACGTAAGCCTCGCCATACTGATTGACGTACCTGCTGTTGGGCACCTCAAAGGCCCACGCCGGCGGATACTGTACACCCAGACTCAACACCACCTCCAACCCAGCGTCTCGAAAGGCGGCGATGTCTTGCCGTGCCTGGTCGAACTTGGACTCGTCGCAACGGTCTCGCACTGGCTGTAGACGGTCCCAGAACACCTCGTAGGTCGCCACGCGTAACCCGGCGGCGTAGCCCCTCGCCGCGCGCTCCGGACTGCTGGCAACTGTCCCGAAGATGGGCTCGCGCTTTCCCCCTGCACACCCGGCGATCACCATGAGAGCCGTGCCTGCCAACACAAACAGGCCGACCCGAACACGCCACTTATCCGCACGCCTCATCCGCTCCTCCGTCAGTAAGGTAACGCAAGAGTAGATCCAAACGCCCCATCCGCCAACCTGCACGGCAGTGGGCGCGGTTGCCGTTTCGGTAGTAGAATGGCCTTGCTCCATCTGAGCACAACCCTAAGCAGATGAGGAGATGCAGCTATGGCTGAACCAAGTCGAATGCCGAGATACGATGTTCGCAATGACGGCATTGGCCCCTACGCCGTCTTCTATTGTGAAACCTGCGACCGGGAGTACCGCAGCCAACCGGCGGTCGGCGCCGCCGTCGCGCAGGACCTGGGCCGACAAGCCGTGGGAGGACTCCTGCGCAGAGTACCGCTGGTCGGACGAACCATTGCCGAGAACGTGACAGGGGAGGATCCCCGCTACACGCTACATCTCACGCCACAGCAGTTGGAGAAGGCCTGGGATCAGGTCAAGGATCGCTTCCGCGAGTGCCCCACCTGTCTGAGGGTGGTTTGCCTCTCCTGTTGGGATGAGCAGAGCGGCTACTGCAGTGACGATAGCCCGCGCAGAAGCGAGATCGCCGAGGCTGAGGCAGAGCAGGCTGGCGCGATGGTCAAGGGTTTCGCGAGTGCGCTCGGACTCGGAGGCGTGGTCAAGCAGGTGACCGAGGCCGCCAAACAGGCACAAGCCAACACGGTCCGCTGTCCCAAGGATGGCACCATCGCCCCCGCGGGCACGAAGTTCTGCCCGGAGTGCGGTGGTCCGATGCCCCAGCCGGTGACGGATGCGTGCCCCAACTGCGGCAAGGAGACCCACGGCGCGAAGTTCTGCCCCGAGTGTGGGACCAAGATCGACCGCACGCCTCCTGGCGTCTGCCCCAAGTGCGGAGCGGAGGCCAAAGGCGCCAAATTCTGCCCTGAGTGTGGGACAAAGCTGACCTAGCGTCACGACGCCCAGGTCCGGAGTAACGACGCGTGGCCGTTCCGACGAACGGCCACATGCTCACCTGGAAGTTGCCGGCGCCCCCAAGGGTCAGTCGTGTTGGTTCGCAGTAACCGCTTCAGCGGTTCTGCGACCGCCCTGTCTGCTGGGCGCGCCGGCTGAGGCACCGGAACGGCTGAAGTCGCACCAACGAACCCCAAGCATCAGTACGCCTGAGCACTGGAGTAAGCCCTGACACACAGGTCAAGAGGCGACCCACCCCAGCCGGCGGAAGGCCCCAAGCGGCGCCGTGACTGAGCACATATAGACCGCGTTCTGGCGATGGTCGCCGCCGGGATGCATACACTCCCACGGTGCGCCATATGTCAGTCCCTGGCGATAGTCGCCCTCGCGCAGGTCCGCGACGTAGTCGAGCGCCAGACGCTCTGCGACAGCCGGGGCAGTCCGAGCAACCGCTTCACAGACCCAGCCCACCGGTGTGCCCCAGTAGGCGCCGTTCTGGTAGCGGTTTCTGGGCTGCCGGTCTACCACGCGTTCCCAGGCAGTCGATGTGCTGAAGTCGCCGTCAACCGGCACATGGCGGATGTTGCCCTTCCATGCGATCGTGTCCGACACGAGCGCCTGGTTGAGCGCGTCGACCACACGGGTCGCGGCAGGCTCAGCGAGGGCACCAATCGCCACGGCAAATGCCGATCCCCAGACATCGGGCTGCGCGCTTAGCCCCGTCGATGCAGCCAGGAGACCGCCGCGGTGAGCAAAGGTCCCCGGGATCCCTGACGAGATCGTTGCGGCGATGCCCGCATAGGCCTCGGCCGCCGAACGGTCTCCCGCCCGTGCGAGCAGGTCAGCCATCCGAACCGCGGCCCTGTAGCGCAGCAGCGAGCAGAAAAGCAGCTTCCCGGTGTGCACGATGGTATCCGTGAAGCCAAACGAGACGCCACGGTGCGATTCGTCGCAGACGACAAGTCCGGACGCGGGGTCCACCTGGGGAACAGCAAAGGCAAGGGCCAGGCGTTCCAGAAGCGGCACGCCAGCCACGCTCGCGCAGAGCAGGTCCTCGCGCCCACAAACGACGACCGCGTGCCAGGCCATCTCGACGAAGTAGAAATGATCATCGAGTGACGGGTAGTAGCCAAAGGGCTGGCCCTGAGCCTCGACGTCATCAAGCGTGCCAGGATAGAAGATCGGCTCTCCGCCGAAGGTGATATGATCCGCAATCGCGCCGCGAGGAATGAAGCTGCCGCTCCGCAGAGAGCGGTCACGTGGCGCCTGCAGTCGTGCCGTCAGGAGCAACGCGTGGATGGCCTCCTCCGGCGTGATCAGGCCGCTATCGAGCGACATTGCAAAGTCGCGAATCCAGAAGGCGGGATAGCAGTCGCGCCCGCCGGGGCGAATCAGGGTGCCGCCCGTCTGATTGGGGCCGTGTCCAGCCACTAACTCGCCAGGACGCACCCGCGAATCCTCCACCACCGCAGCAGCCAGCCCGCTCAGGAAGGCCATGCTCTCACGGCGCTCGGCCCAGCGTGCCAGCGTCTCAGGAGCAACCGGAGCGCAAGGACCACTAGTCACCAGCCAGCTCCAGCGTCGCTCCGCAGCTCGTGCAACGCTCGACGCTGCTGATATACCGTAACCCACAGCTTGGACATCGTCTGATGCCCGCGCCTGCGACCGTTGTGACAGCATGCGCCGCGCTGTCGATGTGAATCCCCTCGTTGACCAGCTTCTGCTGGGCCATCTGCAAAGGCATGCCGCCTTCCAGATCTCGCCGGATCGTCGTCCGCAACCGGTCCATTTCGGAGATCACGGGCCCCGCCACAGGCCTTCGCTCGAGCACCGAAAGCTCGTACTTCTGGTGGCAGGTGGCGCATTCGATGAGCTCGCCATGGTCCTTGATCCGGAAGAGCGGGATGAAGAAAAGCGTGAAGTACGTGCCGGCGCGTTTGCGGACATACTCCCGCTGTGCCTGGCAGCGAGGACAGTGGAAGCTGCCACCCCCGACCACAACCTCGCGACCCCGTGTACCCCAGATGACGATCATGGCTCGCGAGCCGCACCAAAAGCCGTGAGCAGGGCACCTATCCCGGCGAGGATCAGGAAAACGGGCAGCATGATGGCCCATCGCAGCTCGAACAGAAACGTGACGACGACGATGCTCAGAGCCAGCGCACCCATAAGAGGCCCGGTGACCTCACCGGTCAAGCGCCCACCATTACGCTGGTACGATCGCCATGCTCGATCGAATGAGCCCATGGCCGGGATCAAGATGAAGAGCGCCCACCAGTTACGGATGAAGGGCAGGTCAACGCCGAGGTTGCGCAAGAGAAAGATGACGCCGAGTCCCAGGAGAATCAAGCCACCCAGGATCGGGCCGCTCCGCGTATGCCCGGCGATCACAGCCGGTGGCTCCGAGACCTCGGAGATCACCTCTTCCTCGACCTCAGGTCGGGATCGGGAAACATCAGGTTGTACCTCTTCAACGAAAGGAGACGGTTCCTCTGCCATGGCTCACTCCTTCTCTTCCAGCGGTCCTACACTTACATTACGTCAGCCGTGCTGCAGCGTTGCAGTCGGGAATGCCTCAGGGAGGGCCTTCGATGAGACGCAGGACCTCCGGCAGGAGCGTCTGTGTCGTCGAAAGGGCTTCACCCGCGTGGATAGTAACGTTGCCGGCCCAATCGCCAAAGTACCCTCCTGCCTCCCGGAGGATTGGCGGAAACGGCCCGCAATCCCAGACGCTGACAATGGGATCGAGCATCAGCTCGATCCTGCCTGTCGCAACCAGGCAATGGCCGTAGGCATCGCCCCATCCCGCACGAAAACCGCTAGAGGTCTGGAAACGCCCCCACGCTGCGCCGCGACCGTAGCGCTCGAAGTTGGCGATGTCCGTGAAGGCGACACACCCCTGGGCTAGGCGCGATACCTCCGAGACGTGAGCGCGCCGTCCATTGTGCCAACACCCTTGCCCCGTCGCTGCAGCCACCATCATCTCCAGCGCCGGGAAATAGGCGACGCCAACTTCGACGGAACCCTCGATCTCCAAGCCAATGAGAACAGCATAGAGCGGCACACCGCGGATGAAGGACTTGGTGCCATCGATCGGATCGACAAACCAACGATGCGTCGCACGCCCACCGCGGTCCTCCGTCCCGTATTCCTCACCGACGATGGCGTGCGTGGGATAGGTCGCCTCGATCCGCGATCGGATCAACCCTTCAGAGGCCCGATCTGCTATGGTGACCGGCGTCTCATCAGCCTTGATGTCGGGCCTGACGCCAGTCTGGAAATAACCCAGCGTCAACCGACCTGCGAGAAAAGCGGTCTCGGTCGCGAAATATAGGTAGTCACGATAGGTGATCGACACGCTTGCTAGCCTCCCTCGAAGATCGGTCTGGGTAACACACCGACCACGGCGATATCGCGATCGGCGGAACTGGCACATTTATCGCCCTTCTGAACGAAGTTTGCCAGGCCATAGAGAGCGCAGTTCCTGATGTCCAGAGCGGCAGCGACAACCGCATTGGCTTCATTGATCGAGCAGCCCATCCTTGCCGCCACGACTTTGCGCATCTCCTGGTAAGCTCGTCGGACGATGTCCACATACTGTTGGGCGTCGGTCCCATCCCAGGCGTTCGTGTCCGAACAGAACACCATGACCTCATCTGGCGTCACGATAAGGGGCCAGTCCACGTGCCATCCCTGCGATCGCTCCACGCGCAGTTGCACCCGGGCTGCCACCTCGATGCCGGCAAATGCAAGCTCGCCTTCGCCGATGTAGCCGTGCACGTCACCCAGACAAAGGCCGGCCCCGTCGACCTGAGCACGCAAGTGAATAGTCGTTCCGACCGCAAGGCTCCTGCAGTCTTGATGGCAGTGTCGGCCCCGCGGGTCGTTCACGACGCCTCGCCAACCCCAACCACGATGGCGCGGACTCGCTGGGCCAAGATCGCGCCGCGCCATTGCCAGGACGGCAGGCGTCGGGGCCGGCAGTACTGCCACATTGCCAACGGATGGTCTCGCCCGCAATGACACGCCATTGGGGTAGAGGAAAGCCCCCTCGCGGTACCCCAAAGGCACCGGGGCACCCATCCCCTCGAAAAACGGCCCGCCATTGGGCGACTCGAAAGGTGGCTCGATTTCGATCGCCTCGATGTGGACCGCAATGGGCTCACCAGCCCGGACCGACTCAACAGCAAGGGGTCCGTTGACCCGGTTAGAACGTTCCGTCTCCACGACGAAGTGCTCCCCCAGTGTCACCCGACCCAGGAAGTCGGGCCACGCCACTCCCGGACAGTGTTCGTCGATCAGCTTGCGGGCGAAGATCTGCATGGTTCCCGCCTTCCGTTGGGAGTTCGTGCTGCAGCCAGAGCCGCCTCATAGTCCCCGTCACCCAGAACCGCGCACAGCATCGCCAGAACGTTCTCGGGCGGCGTACCCACCTGGATAGCGTGCGTCGGGGCAGCGATGTAGCCCCCATCCCGACCGAAGGTTCGCACGATCCGCTGTATCTCGGTATAGACCGTGTCTACGTCGGCACTCGGTAGCAATGATTGCACGGGAATTCCGCCGTGGAACGCAAGGCGGCGGCCGAAGGCAGCTTTGAGTCGCTCTGGCGCCATCCCCGCGGCATCGATCTGTACCGCCTCCAGGACGTCGATGCCAGCCTCGATCAGGTCCGGCAGGACGTCAAAGACCGCGCCATCGCTGTGGAACATGACGGCAGCATGAGGAGCCAGCGTCTTGCCCAGGCGGAAGAGCCTGCTGTGATAGGGCTGGATCACGTCGCGATAGGCCTGTCGCGACAGCAACAGACCACGCTGACCGCCAAGGTCATCGGCAAAGTAGAGGATGTCGATAAGGTCGCCGGCGACAGCCAATGCCCGCGCCATCTTCGCGGCAAAGTAGTCGGTGATGCGCTCCAGTGCGGCACGGACCAAATCAGGAGCGAGGAGCACGTTCACGAGAGACTGCTCCAATCCCGTCATCCAGCAGTAGATCTCGAAGGGGTTGCCACAGGTGCTGATGGACAACTTGGCCGCACGGTGACCGGATGCCCCTGAAGGGCCGGACACTGCACCCAGAACCCGGTCCCGGAATCCGTCGAAGTCATATGCGGTCGGATCGGGCCACGGGTAATCCTCTAGCGCAGCTGGATCGGTGATCTCGGCGAGAGGATGAAACACGATCTCATCGTACGTGCCCGCGCCGTAGGAGTGCGGACGCCGCACAATGGACCAGATGTCGGTGTTCAGCACAGGTTCAGGCCCCACGGCAGCGGGGGATACCTGGCATATATCATCCACCGCATCGCGAAGCGTCGGCCAATCGACTCCCCGCTCGTCCAGGTAGCTGTTGAGAATTCCGGCCATCTCCGGTGTCGGTCCGAAGTTCCAGGAGAAAGGTATGCGCCCCCCTGGACGACTGCTAGCGGGGGACACGTGACGCAACGTCGTCAGGACGCGCTCACGCGGGGATACGGGATCAGGCGACGCTTCGCCATCCTGGATGCACATTGCGATGCCAGCGCTCCCTTCTGTTTAACTCGGGCCGATCTGGTTCGCCAGATCACAGACCCGGCGCGAACAGCTGCTAGCGGGATTCAGACCCCTTCGCTCACAAGCCTTGCCAGGTCGTTGAGCGCCGTCTTGCCTCCCAGCCCCACGATCGCTTCATCCACAACCCCGGCGACGCGCAATGGCTTGATGACATCTTCGACAAGGTCAGGCACATAGGCCTTGAGAAAGGCGCTCGGCTGAGTTGGCACCAGCGTCACAGGCCCCAGGGACGCCGGAAGCAGCACCGTGTTGCCCGGTCGCAACGGTTCGTGGTGATCGCCATAGACCACCGTGCACGCGCCCTCGATCAGCGAGAGCACGAAAAAGCGTTTGCCGTTGCAGAGCATCATTGTGGGGGCCATCAGGTTGAGCCGTTCAAGCGCGAAATAGCGACATGCAAAGATGAAGACCCGCTGGTTGGCGCCACTGCCGAGGACTACGGGCGTCGCCTTTGCGCTGAAACCCTCCTCGGTATGGACGCCCCGCACTGCCTTGGAGACGATGGCTTCGCGCTCTTCATCGCTGAGCGCCGGATTTGGCGGACGCAGGCCGATATAGACATCGGAGTTCTGCATGATCTCGTA
>Ga0123329_1003886_pt1 | contig 12033 bp, 6 predicted proteins | sample BioC12SIPDNA_FD_89703 | JGI IMG/M metagenome (GOLD analysis project Ga0123329, IMG submission 89703) | Anaerobic biogas reactor microbial communites from Washington, USA - Biogas_R1_B C12 SIP DNA | ecosystem: Engineered > Bioreactor > Anaerobic > Unclassified | place: Washington, USA | collected... | reverse complement strand
TGGCGCGGGAGCGCGCCGGGCATCCCCGGCACCGGGCGGCGCTCCAGGCGGAGAGCTACCTCGGGGAGGACCGGCCCTGGGTCTACCTGTGCGACGGCGGGGTGTCGGACAATCTCGGCCTGCTGCCGGTGCTCCAGCTCCTCCACGGCACTTTTCCGGGCGACAACTTCGGGGCCGACTTCAGGAACGCGGCGGTGCGGAAGATGGTGGTGATCACGGTCAACGCAAAGCGGGAGAAGAAGCCGCCCCTGGACCCCAAGGGCAAGGTGCTCGGCCTGTTCCAGGTGCTGGGCGTGGCCACCTCGGCCCCCCTCTCCAACTTGACGGACTCCGAACTGGTCATGATGCGGTCGTATGTGCGCCAGCAGGAGGAGCAGCAGCGCTTCAAGCGGCGGCTCACGGAACTCTACGGCGCGGAGGCGGTGGCGGCGAACTTCCCCGAACTCGCCGGCCCGGAGGTGGACCACCATTTCATCGAGGTGGACTTCGACCGGGTGCCCGACGAGGCGGAGAGGAAATCGCTGAACGACATCCCGACGGCCTTCAAGCTGAAGCGGGAACAGGTGGACACGCTCCGCCGCGCCGCCGGGGCAATCCTCGACGCGCACCCGGAGTTCCAGGAGTTTCTGTCGGAAACCCGGTGACGCCTACTCCTGCGCCGCGGGCGCGTCCTTGGGCAGCACCGTGACCGCGTTGGCGACGACCGCCGAATTGGGGACCAGGTACTTCTTGTCGCCGTCCGCCAGGGTGACGTAGCGCAGGTCCACGCCCTGGACAACCCCCTCGAACCCCGTCACCAGGATGCGGTCCCCGGAAACAAAGGGGCGGCTGAGGAGGAGCATCACCCCCGCCAGGGCGCTGGACAGCATGTCCTTGAGCGCGAAGCCGAGGGCGAAGCCTGTCAGGCCCAGGCCCGCGATGACGGCGGTGACGTCCACCCCGAGGGTGCCCAGGCCGCACACCACGCCGAACCCGGACAGGCCGACGGCCACCGAGCGGCCCAGGAGCAGGAGGATGTCCCGCCGCTGGGGGTCCTTTTCCGCGGCGCGCCGGATCACGGCCTCCGCAATTTTGCCGCCGAACCAGAATGCGGCCGCAACGGCGATCGCCAGGCCGACCTTCGGCAGATACGCCATGACCATGACCATGACACCGTCCATCACTCGCTCCTTTTCTGTCCCTTGCCCCGCAGGCGGTGCCCGGGACGCTGTGTGCCCTCGTCAGGCCCCGGGGGCCTTCCAGGTGAAGACCCAGTTTCCGGAACCCACCGTCAAGCGCGCCTCCCCCTCCCCGCCGCGCCGCGCGGGCGGTTCCGTCCCGCCTCCATCCACGGTGATTGTACCGCCGTCCGGCACCGGAAGCACAATCTCGGCGGCGGTGTTTCCGGGAATGGCAGCGGAGAGTGTGAACGCCCCCTCCGACCGTCTCCACTCCACGGCCACCCGGCCGCGCGGGCTGTCGAAATGGCCCTTGGCGGCGGCGAGGTCGCCGACAGGGGTGGGGGCGATGAGGAGGCGGGCGAAGCCCCGGCTGTCCGGGGCCTGGCGGATGCCGAGCACATACGCCTGGAACCATTCCTGGATGTGGCCGAACATGCAGTGGTTGAGGGACTCGCCGGGTTTGTCCCACCGCTCGGAAAGGGTCTTGAGGCCGTGCTGCTTGAGCATGCAGCCGTAGCCCGGCGGGTCGGTGCGGTTGACAATGCGCCACACGAGGTCGGAGCGCCCGGCGTCGGCCAGCGCGCGCACGAGATACCGGAAGCACACCTCGCCCGTGGTGGGGCGGAACTGCATGTCCTCCAGGGCCTTCACGAGGTTCGCGAGCACGGCGTCGCGGTCGGCCTCCGGCACGAGGCCGAAGAACAGCCCCACGGCGAGGGAGGACTGGCTGCCCGTGGCGACGCTTTTCGTGTCGGGATGGTAGTAGGCGGCGAGGAAGTCCCCCCGCACCCTGGCGGCCAGGTCGGCGAACTCCTCCGCGTCCGCAGCGCGGTCCAGTAGGCGTGACGTTTCGGCGAGGATGCGCGCGTTGTCGTGGAGGAAAGCCGTGGCGGTCAGCTCGTCCGGCGTGAGCTGCGAGGCGCCCGCGTGGCCCTTTTCCGGGGTCCAGTCATACCAGTCGCCGAGCCCTCCCCTGGCGAGCCCCTTCTCGTTCCGCGTGGACGCGAGATGGCGGGTGTACTTCGCCATGGTGTCGTACTGGCGGTCCAGGGTGCGGGTGTCGTCCTCCCACTGGCACAGGAGCCACGGCAGCTGCACGCAGGCGCTGCCCCACTCCGCCGACTCGAAGAAGCCGCCGTTGAAACGGGTGTACTCCGGGGCGATGTCGGGCACCAGGCCGCTGTCGAGCTGCGACTCCGTGGTGTCGCGGCAGATTTTCCGGTAGAGGCCCGCCGCGTCGTAGTGGTAGAGGATGGACGGCCCCATGAGGTGGGACACCTCCAGCCAGCCGAGCTTCTCGCGGTGGGGGCAGTCGGTCAGCACGCTCTGGAGGTTGCTGCGCACGGAGCGGGCCACCATGTCGTTGATTTCGTTCATGAGCGCGTTGTCGCACCAGAACGACCCGGCCTCCGGGGCGGCGCTGGAGACGAAGTCCGCGCCGACGTCCAGCAGCAGGGGCAGGCGGTTGTCCGCCCCGGCGTCCTCCGGACGGACGGCCCCCTTGAGGAAGAGGTACTGGAAGCCGAAATAGGTGAAGCGGGGCCGGAAGGTCTCGTCCCCCTCCCCCTTCAGCGTGTAGGTGTAGGAGTGGCCCTCCCAGGGGGTGTCGGGCAGTTCGCCCACCGTCACGGTCACCGCCGCGCCCGCCGCCCCGCGCACGGTGAAAAAGGGCACGGCGGAGAGGTTCTCGCCCAGGTTGACGAAGTACTCGCCCGGCGCGGTGGCGCGGATTTCCGCGGGGCGCAGGGTGCGCAGCACCTTCACCGGCGGTGCCTCGGACAGGCGGAGTTCGCCGCCCGGCCCCTCCGTCTCCTTCGCCGCCGCCCACGCGGCGTCGTCATAGCCGGGGGCGTCCCAGCCGGGGCGCTCGCGGCGGGCGTCATAGTCCTCGCCGCCGTAGATGCAGGTGAAGGTGATGGGGCTCTCCGCGGCGCGCCAGGAGTTGTCCGTGGCCACGACCTCCTCCGTGCCGTCGGCGTAGCGGACATGCAGTTGCATGATGAGCTTCTGGGGGCCGAACGTGCCCTTGAACTTGGTGTAGCGGCCGCCGGGCACGTTGTACATGCCGTTGCCGAGCATCACGCCGACAACGTTCTCCCCCGGGCGCAGTTGCGCGGTCACATCGAAGGGGACGTAGAGGCAGGTCTTCCTATAGTTGCTCCAGCCGGGATCCAGAAAGTGGTCCCCCGCCTTTGCGCCGTTCACGGAGCATTCAAACTGGCCCAGCCCGCAGACAAAGGCGACGGCCCGCGCCACCGGCTTGTCCTGCACGGTGAAGGACCTGCGGAACATCGAGGAGGCCCAGCCGTCGGCGGGCGCGGTGATCCACTTCGCGCGCCACGCCTCCCCGCGCGGCAGGCCCGCGCCCCACGCGGCGGGCTCGCTCCAAGTGTCCGTTCCCCATTCGCGCACGCGCCAGTGCACCTGCTGCGCCGGGGCGGGCATCGCGCCGGCATAGGCCGCCTGCTGTTCGGCCCCCCCGACCCTGCCCGAATCCCACAGGTCCGCCTCGCCGCGCAGCAGCGCCTCCCGCGAGGACGCCGCCTGCACCTGCCACGCCGTATGCGCACCCTGGCTTTCCGGGGGGAGACTCCACGACAGCACCGGATGGGGCTCATCCACCGCGACCGGATTCCCCATCCCCTCGCACTCCAGCCGTTCCGGCCGGATCTCCCCCCCGGCGGCGCAAAGCGAAACCCCCGTCAGCAGCGTCAACAGCAGGAAAAACGATCCAACGCGCATGGCGTGCATCCCCGTGGTTGCGTTGTCAAAAACCCGGGGAGGATTGTGGTCCGCGCCGGACGGGCAATGCAAGCGGGGCGGGTGAGATGGACTCTATGGACAGAATGGACGGGATGGACAGGGGAACAAACCTGCGCTTCCGTCCATGGGGTCCATGCCGTCCATGTCGTCCACCGTGCGGCGCGGAAGCGCGGCGGGCCGGTCCGCCCGGCGAATGCGGGGGCTTCCCGCGCCTTCCGCGCGGGTCTGTGAAGTTGCGCGGTTCCGGGGGCGTGTGGTACGATTACGGCGGTTGGGGCGGCTAGCTCAGTTGGTTAGAGCGCTGCTTTCACACGGCAGAGGCCACTGGTTCGAGTCCAGTGCCGCCCACCATTTTCTTGCCCTTTTTCCAGGCCTTTGGGGCGGCGCGCGGCCCGATCTCCTTCCGGCGTCCGGCGTCCCGCTGAAACAAGCTGCAGGCGCGGCCGGACCCTGTGCGTCTTCGGGGGCTTCGGGGGCATCCTCCCGCGCCGGTGCACTCCAAAGGGAGGCGCGTCATGGCCGAGCCCGAGCTGAAGATTCAGACGCCCTGGGAGGAAATCCGCGACTGCATCGTGCGGAATGACGCCGCCGGCCTGACGGAAACCCTTGACCGCATCCCCTCCAGCGACGTGGCGCGCGCGTTGGCGCGCCTGGACGACGAGGAGCGGATGCGGGTCTTCCAGATGCTGGACCCGGAGGACGCGGCGGACGTCATCGAGGAGCTGGAGGACTCGCAGGGCGCGGACATCCTGGAGGACCTGCCGGCGCACGAGGCGGCCCCGATCCTGGACGCGATGGAGAGCGACCGGCGCGCGGACATCGTGGGGGAGCTGGAGGAGGAGGACGCCGAGGAAATCCTGAGCCGGATGGACCCGGAGGAGGCGCAGGACGTGCGCGAGCTCCTGCTGCACGACCCGGAGAGCGCGGGCGGCGTCATGATGACGGAGTACCTTTCGTACGCGGGGGACACGGAGGTGGGCCGGGTGCTGCGGGAGGTGCGCGAGCAGACGGACGCGGGCGACGAGGTGGGCCTGCCCTACGCGTACGTCCTCTCGGAGAGCGGCAAGCTGGCCGGGGTGCTCTAGCTGCGGGAGGCGCTGATGGCGCCGGCCACGAAGCGCGTCAAAGACCTGATGATCCCGAACCCGGTGTATGTGTTCACGGACACGGGGCTCCAGGAGCTGGACGACATTTTCGAGCGCTACCCCTTCTGGGCGCTGCCCGTGACGGACGAGCACGGGGTGCTGCAGGGCGTGGTGCGGCGGGTGGACCTGGAGGAGGCCTGGAGCGAGGCGCAGGGCCGCAGTTTCCTGCGGTTCAGCGGCATCGTGAGCGGCGACGAGCTGCGGTCCATGCCCCTGTGGGAACGGACCCGCCGGCGGCTCTCCTGGCTTTTCGTCAACCTGCTCCTGAGCGGGGTGGCGGCGAGCGTGGTGCTGGCCTACCAGAAAACCATCAATAACGTCTTCCTGCTGGTCTTCTTCATGCCCATCATCGCGAACATCAGCGGGTGCAACGGGAACCAGGCGGTGGCGGTGAGCATCCGCGAGCTGACGCTGGGCCTGATCAAGCCCGAGGACTTCTTCCATGTGTGGATGAAGGAGATTTTTGTCGGCGTCATCAACGGCGCGGCCCTGGGCGCGGTGCTGGGGGTGGTGGCGGTGGTCTTCGGCGGGGGGTCGCCCATGCTGGGGCTGGTCGTCGCGCTGGCCTTCTTCCTGAACATCATTGTGGCCGTGTCGCTGGGCGGCCTGATCCCCCTGCTGCTGAGCCGGTTCAAGATTGACCCGGCCCTGGGCGCGCCGCCGATCCTCACGACCATCACCGACATGTGCGGGTTCATGCTGGTGCTCGGCCTCGCGAGCATCGCCCTTGCAACGGGCCTCCTGTAGGCGTATCCTTCCGGCAAACACCGCCCTGGAGGAGCGTCCCATGAGCCGTGCCGCCGCCCTGCTTCTTCTTCTGACCGCCGTGCCCGCCGCCGCGCAGGACCCCTCGCCCGAAAGGGCCGCGCGCACCGAATGGTTCCGCGACGCGGGCTTCGGCATCTTCGTCCACTACCTCGCGGGCATCCAGAACAACGCGGATTCCGTGCTGAGTCTGGGGAAGCAGACGGACTGGGACGCCTGCGTGCGGGACTTCGACACGGAGCGCTTCGCCGGCGCGGCCGCGGAGGCGGGCGCGGGCTACGTCATCTTCACGGTGATGCAGGTGTCGCGGTTCATGATCGCGCCGAACGCCACCTTTGACCGGATTTCGGGATACCAGCCCGGCGAGGCCTTCGCCACGCGCGACCTCATCGCGGACCTGGCGGTGTCGCTGGAAAAACGGAACATCCGGCTGATGCTCTACTACACGGGCGACGGCCCCCGGGCCGACGAGAAGGCGGGCCCCGCCTTCGGCTGCGGCGAGAAGCCGGGCATGGACTTTGTCAAGAAGTGGGCGGATGTCTTCCGCGAGTACGGCGAGCGCTACGGCGACAAGGTGGCGGGGGTGTGGACCGACGGCTGCTACGAGTGGCTGGGCTACGACGAGGAGCGGCTGGCCGTGCTGGCGGAGGGGCTGCGGGCGGGGCATCCGGACCGGATCGTCGCGTTCAACCCGGGGGTGGACCCCCTGGTGCGCGCGTACAGCGCCCACGAGGACTACACCTGCGGGGAGCAGAACCTCTTCCACGAGGTTCCCCCATCGCGCTTCCTCGGCGGCGAGCAGTGGCACATCCTCTCGTTCCTCAGCGGCACCTGGTGGGGCGAGCCGGGACTGGGTTACAAGAAGCCCGAGTTCGTGGAGTATGTCCGCCAGGTCACGGAGCGGGGCGGCGTGGTGTCCGTGGACGTGGCGCTCTTCCGCGACGGGTCGCTGGACAAGTCGCAGGTGGAGCTGCTCAAGGCGGTCCGGAAGGCCCTGAACGAGCCGGCGCCGGCCGCGGCCCCGGTGCCGCCGGGCAACCTCGCGTGGCGCAAGCAGTCGCGGCTGCTCTCGCTGGACGGCGCCCGGACGCTGGGACCGAGCTGCAAGACCCAGTTCGCCCGGCTGGGCGTGGACGGCAACCCGGAGACCTGCGCCCAGGCCGGGGGCGAGTACGCGTGGACCTATGAGGCGGACCTGGTGGACACGGCGGCGGTCCGGCGGGTGCGGGTGACCTTCCCGAAGAACGGCTACCCGACGGTCTGCGGGGTGCGCGTGTCCGCCGACGGGCGGCATTGGAAAACCGTCCACCGCGCGGAAAACCACAAGGGCGAGCCCCTGGAAATCGTCCTGGATACGCCCGAAAAGGCCCGGTATGTGCGCGTGTGCTCGGAGAAGCCCGACGCCCCCAACCAGCCCGGCGGCCAGATGGCCGTGGCCGAGCTGGAAGTCTACGCGGACGGTTCCTGACGCAACGGCACGGAGGCACGTAGAACGGAACACACCCTCCGGGGGCTGGAAAAGTGCCCTGTGGTTCTCCTATAGTACCCGCGTCCGGAATCGGCCGGAACCCAGAGAAGGAGTCCCCCATGTCCCCCAGCCGCCGCTCCACAGTATCTTTTTTCGTTTTTCTCGCGTTTGCCGTCTGTCTGGCCCCCCTGGCGGCCCCGGCGGACGAGCTCGCGGAGAAGGGGCGCGCTGTGTTTGAGTCCACCCGGGCCGCGGTGGTGACGGTGAAGATCGCCAGCAGCATCTCCTTCGGCGGGCAGGACCGGGAGCGGGAGGCGGAGGCGAACGCGGTGGTGATCGCCGGGGACGGGCTGGCGGTGCTGTCGCTGTCGGCGGTGGACCCGACGTCCATCCTGGCGATGATGGGCGAGGAGATGGACGGCACGACGAGCAAGCTGGTGTCGCTGAAGATGGTGTACGGGGACAGTTCGGAGCATGACGCGGAGCTGGTGCTGCGGGACAAGGACCTGGACCTGGGCTTTATCCGCCCGGTGGAGAAGCCGGCGGAGGCGCTGCCCTTTGTCAATCCGGAGACGGCCGCCGTGCCGGCCATCCTGGACCCGGTGGTGGTGGTGGGGCAGATGGGTCCGGTGGCCCAGCGGGCGCACACATCCTTCATCGAGCGCATTGAGGGGTTGGTCGAGAAGCCCCGGCCCTTCTATTTTATGGGGACGCACCGGTCGGACAGCGTGCTGTGCTCGCCGGTGTTCACGCTGGACGGCGCGCTGGTGGGCGTCGGCACGCTGCGCATGCAGAAGGGCGGCACCACCGGCGGGGACAGCATGGTGGTGATCATTCCGACGGCGCAGGTTCGGGAGCTTCTGGGCCAGGTTCCGCCGCGGGCGGAGTGACGTCCGGCCCCGTGCCGGCGCCGTGCTTCTTCCTGCGGGTGAAGAAATCGTAGACGATGGGGATCACGAGCAGGGTGAGGACGGCGGAGATGGCGATGCCGCCGACGGAGGCGACGCCGAGGGGGACGCGGGGCTCCGAGCCGATGCCCTGGTCCATGGCCAGGGGCAGCATGCCGAGGATGGCGGCCGCGGTGATCATGACAATGGGCCGGAACTGGTCGCGGCAGGCGGTGATCATGGCGTCATGGGAGGACATGCCCTTCCCCCGGTACTGCTCCACCGAGTCCATGATCAGGATGGCGTTGTTCACCACGATGCCGATGAGCATGACGATGCCGAGCATGACCATCATGTTGATGGCGAGTCCGGCCGCCCACAGGGCCCACACCACGCCGACGAAGCCGAGGGGCAGCGTGAGCAGGATGATGAAGGGCCGGAAGAAGGACTCAAGGATGGCGGCCAGGGTCAGATAGACGAGGATGATGGCGATGAGGCCCGCCTCGGCGAAGGCGGCGTTGCCCTCCTGCATGACCTCGTACTGCCCCGGAAAGAACAGCACGTAGCCGGCGGGGAGCGGTATCTCGGTGGCGAACAGCTCCTTGATGTCGTCCACCGCCTCGCCGAGCGGCTTGTCCGCCGAGTTGTTCACGAACACCTTGGTGATGCGCATCTTGTCTTTGCGCAGGATCTGGATCGGCGCCAGGCGCTCGGTGACCGCGCCCACCGTCGAGAGGAGCAGCGGGCTGCCCGGGGGGCCGGGAAGCAGGAACTGCCCCACCTGCTCCTTTCCCTCCTCCTCGGCCAGCTTCACCACGATGTCATAGTTTCGGCCGTCCTTCTTGTAGACGGCGGAGGTGAGGCCCTCCAGGTTGGCGCGGAGCGCCATGCCCACACCCACGGCCGGCATGCCCAGGTCGGACAGCACCTCGCGCTTCGGCGTCACGCGCAGTTCGGGCTTGCCAATCCGGACACTCGTGTCCACGTCGTCGAAACCGTCCCGGCCGCGGAGGGCCTTTTCCAGCCGGAGGGCCAGGCTGTCGAGCAGGGAGAGGTCCTCGCCGGCGATCTCCACCTCGATCTTGGCGGACTGCCCGCCGACGGTGCTGGGGGTGGACACCGTGACGATCGCGTCCGCGTACCCCTCCATGCTCCTGCGGGCGGTCGCCACCAGCTCGTCGCCCGTCTCCGCGCGCTCGGTCCGCTGCGGAAACACCAGGGTCACCTGTGCGAGATAGACGCCCTCGCTGCCCTGGCCGAGCACGCCCTCGACCTTGCCGATGGTGGTGACCATGTGCTTCAGCCCGGGCAGCCCCGCCAGCCGCTCCTTGACCTCCCCGACCCGCGCGGTGGTCTTTTCCAGGTCGTAGCTGGTCGGATACTCAAGCTTCACGGAGACCTTGCCGCGGTCGGAGTCGGGGAAAAAGGTGAATCCCAGCCCGGCGGCAAGCCCCAGGGAGTGCCAGAGCATGAAGACGCAGAAGGCCATGAAGGCCAGGGCGGCCAGCCGGTTCTTCTCGAAGAACCGGAGCAGCCGGATAAACCCCTCGGTCACGGCGTCCAGCGCGCCGTTCCACAGGCGGTCCATGAGCGCAAGAAGGCCGCCGGCCCCCTCGGGGACGGGCTTGAGGAGCTTGGCGCACAGGATGGGGGTGAGGGTGAAGGAGATGAACAGGGAGGCGACGGTCATGATGACCATGGACAGGGCAAAGGGGGCGAAGAAGAATCCGACCATGGACTTCATGATGATGATGGGGAACAGCACGACGACGTTGGTGCCCGCGCTGGCGAGCACGGCGATGCCGACCTCGCCGGCGCCCAGCCGGGAGGCCTTGACGGGGTCGCCGGTCTCCTGGAGCCGGGTGAGGATGCTCTCGAGGACCACGATGGAGTTGGTGACAAGAATGCCCACGGAGAGGCCGATGGACATGAGGGTGGGCATGTTCAGGGAGTAGCCGACCGCCTTCATGAAGAAGAGCCCGATGACGATGGTCAGGGGCATCGTGATCGCGACAATGATGGTGGACCGGATGTTGTAGAGGAACAGGAAAAGAATGAGCGCGGTCAGCAGGACGCCCTGGATAATGTTGGACGTGGCGCTGTCCACGGACGCCTGGATGAAGGTGCCGTCGTCCTCCACCCAGTCCAGGCGCATGCCGCCGGGCAGCCCCGTGCGCAGTCGGTCAAGGGCGCCGCGCACATTGTTCACCACCTCCACCGCGTTCGCGTCGGCCTTCTTGACCACCTTCACAATGATGGCCGGCTTCCCGTCAATGTCCGCCGTCTGGCGGAGCTCCTCGGTGGTCATCCCCACCTCGGCCACGTCGCGCAGATAGGTGCGGATGCCGTTCTCGTTGGCGATTTCGAGCCCGCCCAGGGCGGCCATGTCCTCGTATTCCGCGTCAAACTTGACGGAATACTCCATGCCCTTCTCGCGGATGCGGCCCGAGGGCACGGTCTTGACGCCCTTCTGCACCGCCTCGACGACGCTCATGCTGGTGAGCCCGCGCGAGGCGAGGCGGTCGCGGTCGAGGGTCACATGAACCTCGCGTTTCGCGCCGCCGACCAGCTCCACGGTGGCCACGCCGGACAGCGTGGCGAGGCGGTCGCGGAGCAGGTTGTCCGCGAAGTCGAACAGCTCCTCCACCGGCGCGTCGCCCGAAAGCGCGAGGGTCACGACGGGCAGGGCGTTGATGTCAAATTTCAGGACTTTCGGCTTCTCGCAGCCCTCCGGGAGGTCCACGAGGATCAGGTCCAGCTTGGACCGCACATCGTTGGCCGCCACGTCCACATCCACGCCCATCTGGAACTCGATGAGGGTCTGGCAGACGTTCTCCATGGCCACGGAGTTGACATGCTTAACGCCGTCAATGGAGACCACGGCGTCCTCGACGCGCTTGGCGATGTCCACCTCGATGTCGGAAGGGCTCCCCCCGGGATACACCGTGAGCACGGTGACGTAGGGGAAGTCCACCTTGGGCATGAACTCAAGCCGGATGGTGCGGTAGGCGTTGAACCCCAGGATGGCCAGCGCAATGAGCAGGGCCGACATGGCCACAGGCCGGCGTATGGACGCGTTTGAGAGAAACATTAGCTGCTGGAATCCTGTGCTTGAACCTTGGCCCCGTCCTCGACAAGCGTCTGGCCCATGGTGACCACCGGCGTCCCCTGCGCCAGGCTGTCCGACGGCAGAATCTCCGACCAGCCCCCGTTGGCCAGCCCCACGGCCACCTCATGGACGCGGGCCGTGTCCCCGTCCACGGTGAAGAGCATGGACTTGCCGGCGCGCTGCACGAGGGCGCCCGTGGGCGCGGCCAGCCCGTCCCGCCGGGCAAACACCACGACGAGGTCGGCGATGCCGCCGGTGGACATGCCCTCGGGCAGGCGCCCGAGTTCGCAGCGTATCTCAAAGGCGCGCAGCTTCGGCGTGATGGACGGGCTCTTGTAGGTGACTTTGGCGGTCCCCATGTCTTTTCCGTAGGCCGACACGCGCACCTCGGTCTCGTTCTCGCGGACCTTTTCGAAGTGCTCCGCCGGCAGGTACGCCGAGGCCTCCAGCACCGTCATGTCCTCGACCCGGACGACCGGGTGGCCGGCCTGGGCCATCTCGCCGACCTCGGCGAGTTTCACCGTGACCACGCCGTCAATCGGGGATTTTGTGGTCGCGTCGTCCAGGGTCTTCTGGGCGATTTCCACGGCGATGCCCGCCTGCTCCTCCTGCTCGCGGCTGAGCTGCACCATGGTCGCGGCCATGTCCAGCGCGGCCTTCATCTGCTTGTACCGGGACTGCTGCATCTCCAGCACGTCCACGGGCACCACGTTGTCCTCGTAGAGCAGCTCGTAGC
>Ga0123329_1003878_pt1 | contig 12048 bp, 11 predicted proteins | sample BioC12SIPDNA_FD_89703 | JGI IMG/M metagenome (GOLD analysis project Ga0123329, IMG submission 89703) | Anaerobic biogas reactor microbial communites from Washington, USA - Biogas_R1_B C12 SIP DNA | ecosystem: Engineered > Bioreactor > Anaerobic > Unclassified | place: Washington, USA | collected... | reverse complement strand
GTCGATGACGCGGCCTCCGCCGATGGTGGTCACCGGGGTCACCGATCTGAGGATGAACTGGTCGCCCGGATACACCAAGGCCCGTTCCTCGAAGCGCACCTGTGCGTAGCAGGAACGGCCGGGTTCGAGGGTCTCACAGTCGGCCAGGACCACCTTGGCAAGGATCTCAGCGGTGCCGTGGTCCACCCGGGCCTGCGAGACCCGCGGCAGCGGACCGGCCGCGCCGGGCAGCAGGGTCAGACGCGCGTCGGCCAGGTAGGTGGGCGCGATGGTGGGGTCCTTCACCACCCACTGCCCGCGATCCACCTCGTCACGGTCGACACCGGTGAGATTGAGCGCCACCCGCTGGCCCCCGACGGCTTCGGCCACCTCCCGGTCGTGCACCTGGACGCTCCGGACCCTCACCTCGCGCAGCCCGGCCGAGCCGCGACCCTGCCGCGGCGGCAGGATGGCCACCGTCTCTTCGGCGCTGATGGCGCCCGACCACAAGGTTCCGGTGATGACCGTACCGATGCCCTTGAGAGAGAAGACCCGGTCCACAGGCATCCGGATGGCGGGGTAGGCGAGCCGTTCGGGCACCTGGTCGCCCACGCGATCCAGCGCCGCCAGAAGGTCGGGCAGGCCCTCCCCGGTCACGCCGCTCACCGGTACGACGGGCGCCTCCGTGTAGCGCGTCGTGGCGAGGAACTCCTCGATGTCGGCCGTAGCCAGCTCCACCATGTCCGGGTCGACCATGTCGATCTTGGTGAGGGCCACCAAGCCGGTGGGTATGCCGAGCAACTCGATGATGCGCAGATGTTCGCGGGTCTGCGGCATGACCCCGTCATCAGCGGCCACCACCAGCAGGAAGAGATCGATACCCGTGGCGCCGGAGACCATGGTCCTCACGAACCGCTCGTGGCCGGGGACGTCGACGACGCTGAGACGCCGCCCGCTCGGCAGGGTCAGCTCGGCGTAGCCCAACTCGATGCTGATGCCGCGTTCTTTCTCTTCCTTCAGCCGGTCCGTGTCGCGACCGGTGAGCGCCTTGATGAGGGTTGTCTTGCCGTGGTCGATGTGTCCGGCGGTGCCAAGAGTCAGGGGGCGCTCAGCCACAGTGGAGACCTACCTGTCTGTCGAGGGCGGTCCGTCCGACGCCTGCTCGACCTGCGCGCCGAACACGCTCGACCCCGCGGGCCGCACAGACGGCGCCACCGTCGCGGCCGGCGGCCCGGCGACCAGGCGTTCGACGGCCCAGGCCACGCTGTCCGCCACGGCTTCCACCTCGCCCTCGTCAAGGGCGATGACGTCCAGGTGCAGGCTGTCCTGCGCGACCCTACCGACCACCGGGAGAGGTGCGTGGCGCAGCGCCGCATCCAACTCCGCCACCCCCGCGGCGTGGTCGAGAACAGGCGCTTCGGGGAAGCGTATGCGCATCGCGTGTGAAGGCAGTTCCATGAGCGGCATCGAGCCTCCGCCGGCCCGCGCCACCGATTCTTCCACCTCCAGGATGAAGCCGTCGCTGCAACGACGCTCCACGGCCGCCTGCAACGCGGCGGCCAACGCGGCGGTCTCAGCCGGGGTGCGGGTCAGATAACGGAGGGTGGGCACCTCTCTACGGACCCGCTCGGGGTCCTGGTACAACTCCAGGGTGGCCTCCAGCGCGGCGAGCGACATCTTGTCCAGGCGCAGAGCGCGCGCCACCGGATGCTTTCGCAGACGGTCGATGGCTCCCGCGCTGCCCACCAGGATCCCGGCCTGCGGACCCCCCAGCAACTTGTCGCCGCTGAAGCAGACCACGTCCGCGCCGGTCCGCAGCGCCGCCGCCACGGTCGGCTCGCCCCGATAGGCGTCCAACTCGTTCAGGGCGCCGCTGCCCAGATCGTCCGCCACCAACAGACCCCGGCGATGACCCAGCTCCACCATGTCGCGCAGCTCGACCTCCTCCGTGAAGCCCAGGATGCGATAGTTCGACGTGTGCACCCGCAAGAGTAGGGCCGTGTCGGCGGTGATGGCGTTCTCGTAGTCGTCCACGCGGGTGCGGTTGGTCGTACCCACCTCGACAAGGCGAACGCCCCCGGCCCGCATGATGTCGGGCAGCCGGAACGATCCCCCTATCTCGACCAGCTGACCCCTCGACACCAGAACCTCGCGCCCCGCGGCCAGCCCCATCAGGAGCAGTAGTACGGCCCCGGCGTTGTTGTTCACGGCGAAGGCCGCCTCGGCGCCGGTCAACCGGGTGAGCAACCCCTCCACATGTGTTTCGCGCGACCCGCGGCTGCCGGCCTCCAAGTCGTACTCCAGGTTGCAGTAGGAGCGGGCCACTGCGGAGACGCGCTCCACGGCGCTCGTGGCCAGGGCCGACCGGCCCAGGTTGGTGTGCACGACGATGCCGCTCAGGTTGGCCACCCGCACCAGTCCGGGACGCGACCACTCGTCGAGCAGAGCCGCCACCCGGGCGAGGAGCGCCTCGGCCGCAGACGCAGTCGCCGGAGCGCCTACGGTGGGCCCGAACCCGAACGCTGAGCCGGCCGGCACCCCGTCGCCTTCCATGATCGCGCGGCGCGCGTCCTGCAACACGGCCCGCACGGCTTCCACCACTTGGATGCGCGGATACCGCTCCAGGAGCGGCCCCGCTGCCGCGTGGCTCGCCAGCTCTTCAACCGACGGTAGCCCGCGCAGCGCCTGTTGCTTGGCCTCGTCGATCAACGCTGCCGCTCCAAGAAGTACCCGGCCATGGAGCCCAGGATATCGCGGGCCCGCGACTCCCGCACCGCCTCCAGATACGACCGCCCTTCGACGATCAGGTCCCGGGCGAACGAGCGGGCGTACTCCAACGAACCATATCGCTTCATGAGGTCCACCGCTTCAACCGCCTCTTCCAGGCTTTTGGAGTTCTTTAGCCTCAGGAGTTCCACAAGGCGCGCCCGGTCGGCGGGTTCGGCCACGGTGAGGCTATGGATGACCATGAGCGTGCGCTTGCTCTCCATCACGTCGCTCAGGTAGTCCTTGCCCATGGTACCCACGTCGCCGGTGATGTTGAGGAGGTCGTCCTGGATCTGGAAGGCGATGGAGGAGTTCTTGCCGAAGCCTTCCAGCGCGCGTATCTCCTCCTCCGTCCCCCCGCCGATGATCGCCCCCACTTTGAGAGGAGCGATGCCGCTGTAGAAGCCGGTCTTGCCCAGAGCCATGTCGAGGTAGTCGTCGGGCGTGAGGTCGTAGACGTCGTCGCGCACCCACCCCACGTCCAGTGCTTGGCCCTCCACCGTACGCTCGCTCATCTCGCCGATGACGTCCAGCACCGCCAGCTTGGTGCCGCAGTCCAGCGAGGGGTCGCGCACCACGATCGTGCAGACCAAGCCCAGGGCATAGTCTCCGGCGTTGATGGCCAGAGGCTCACCGTGAAGGATGTGCGCGCACTTCTGGCCGCGACGAAGCAGACTGGCGTCCATGATGTCGTCATGGATCAGGGCGGCTGCGTGGAAGAACTCTATGGCGCATCCCCCACACAGAGCCCGGTGCGGGTCTCCACCCACCGCCTCACAGGCGAGCATGGTCATGGCCGGACGCGTGCGCTTGCCGCCGCGCGTGATGAACTCCTCCAGGATGCCGTAGAGATAGCGACCCCGGGGACTGTCCCCGGGGGCCTTCTTCAACTGCTGGTGCAGATACCGGTCGATCGCCGGGCTGACCGACACTAGATAGTCGATGAAAAGGTCCTCACCCATGGTGGAACGATAGCATCCTTACGTCTTCTTGAGGCGCGCGCGGACGACGAGGGCCAGCAACGCCCCTATGACCATGAGGATAACGGATAGGACGTAGGTGGTCCGCATCGCCCGCGCGAACTCGCCCATGACGAGATCGACGCTGAACAGGTCTTTGAAGAACGCGGTCGCCTGGTCGGCCACGGAGTGGGGCGGACGGGCGCGGTGGGCACCGTGGGCGCGACAGCCCCGGCGCCCTCGGAGGCCTCGGCGCCACCCGCCGCGTCGCGCGATCTCACGAAGTCAGCCTTCCGGATCGATGAGCTTGAAGCTGACCAGGTCGCCTATGACGACGACCCGCTGCTTGGCGCTGTACAGAGGGTGGCATGCGGCCAGCGAGACCTGCTCCCTACCCACCGAGCGCACCGTCTCCACCTCGTCGGGATACACGATGATGTTGAGGATCGCCTGATAGCGGGCAATCACGTAGGGCATGATCAGTTGGATCTCGTCGCCGACTTCCACGTCGTCGAGCTTGAAGAAGGGCGCCCCGTAGGTGGTCCGATGGCCGGACACCACGAAGTTGCCGCCCTGGCCCGGGAAGGGAGTCTCCTCCCAGTGCCCGGGGCCCTCCTTCAGATCACTCTTGCTGGTCCCCTCCAGCATGACCACGTCCAGACCGATGCTGGGGATGACGATCCGCCCGAGAGGCGTGCGCATCACGCCGCCCACGTTCGAGGCGAACTCGTCGGCCGCCGTCTTGAACAGCGCCAGCTCCGACTCACGCTTCATCTCGGCGGCTTCGACCGCCGCCAGAGCCGCCGCCACTTCCTCCTCGGTAGCCGACGGAGGGAGCGTGGTGGACGTGGTGGTCTCGACTGAGACGAACTCCGCTTCGGAAATCTGAGCGACCTCGATCGTGAGCGCGGCCCCGGTCGCGGCGAGCTCCTGGCGCAGATCACGCTGATGGAGCGCCGTGCAGGCGCATGTGCCCAGGAAATAGCCGGGGAGACACAGGATCCCGGCCAGGATCATGAGGTTGGCCAACCAGCGGTACCAGGGCCAGTGCCGCCAACCCTTCTTCTCCCGTCCGCCGCTCTGCGGCCCGGCGTCGTCGCCAAGTCCAGGCGCCGCGGGCGGCGCCGTCGAGCTGTCTGATGTCCCGTCCGGCATGGTGCGGGGAAGTATAGCCGAGCGAAACCCGTGACAGCTGTGGCCTCCACACGCCTGTTGCCCTATCATGGGAAACGGTCCGTGCCGTGCCCTCACTACCTGCGTCTACTGGACCTCATCAGATGGACATGGACGTCTGGGAGGTCATCGAGGCGGCCAAGACCAAGCCCTTCTGTTTCGAGGCCTTCTACCCCGGCCCGCGGCTGGGCGGGCACTGCATCACGCTCGACCCCTTCTACCTGAGCTGGAAGGCGGCCGAATACGGCATGTGGACGCGGCTCATCGAGCTGCTGCAGGAACGAGGCGCCGACGTGGCCTACTGTGACCCGCACATCCCGGCCATGAGGCCCACCCGCAAGTACGACCTGGGTCTGAGGTCGACGCCGCTGTCGGCCCAGGAGTTCGCCGGCTACGACGCGGTGGTGCTGTCGACCGCGCACCAGGAGTTCAAGGACCCGGCACTGTACGCCGGCGTCAGGTTGCTCTGCGACACCCGCAACGCTGTCACGCCGCCGGAGGGGTGCCGGTACCTGCGGGCCTAGTCGCTTGTGTCGATCTCCTCTGCCCAGTCCCGGTTCTCCCTGTACCAGGCGCAGAGACAGGCCACGCCCTCGGCCAGGTCTACTTCCGGCCGCCAGCCGAGCAGCTCCTTGGCCTTGTCGACCTTGGCCCAAGTGGCCATGATGTCGGCGGGGTGCATGGGATGGCGCTCGATCTGGGCCTTCTTGCCCGCCTCCCGCTCCACGAGAGAGATGAGTTCCATGAGGTCGTGGGGACTGTCGCCGCCCAGGTTGACGATCTCGTAGCCCAGCGGCTTCAGCCCCAGGATGGTACCGCGGGCAATGTCGTCCACATACGTGAAATCGCGCGATTGGCTGCCGTCGCCGTAGAGGCGCAGAGGGCGCTCCTCGTGGATCCACTGGGCGAAGCGGAAGAGGCTCATGTCGGGACGGCCGGCCGGTCCGTAGACGGTGAAGTAGCGGAACACGGTCACGTCGATGCCGTACAGGTGGTGGTAGGTGTAGCAGAGCGCCTCGGCTCCCTTCTTGGAGGCCGCGTAGGGCGACAGGGGCCGGTTGGTGTCGGCGTCTTCGGCGAAGGGCACGGGGTTGTCCCCCCCATACAGGCTGGAGGTGGAAGCCAGCACGAACTTCTTGACCCCGTCGCGGCGACACAGGTCGAGCAGGTTGAGGGTGCCGGTCACGTTTGTGTCCACGTAGACCCAAGGATCGACCACGCTCTGGCGCACGCCGGCGCGGGCGGCCAGATTGATGACGGCGTCGAAGGGGCTGCATTCGGCCCATATGCTGGAAATGATCTCCCGGTCGGAGATGTCGCCCAGGTGGAAGTCCAGGTTGGGACGGCCGTGCAGGCGCTCCAGTCGGTATTGCTTGAGCCGGATGTCGTAGGCGGCGCACAGGTTGTCGACCCCGCAGACCTCGTGCCCCTGCTCAAGGAGCAGCTCGGTCACCCGACTGCCGATGAAGCCGGCGATGCCTGTCACAAAGAGGCGCATGGGCGACTCCTGATGGGAATTGACGTGACCGTTTCTACTACGCGATAGCCGGCGTAGCTCCTGCGCCGGGCGAGGCCGGAGCCCACGCGCCGCGCCGGACGCTCACGGCACGAGCAGATCGGTAACCATCGGATAGTGCCGACGATTCGAGGTGACCAAGGTGGCGCCTTTCGCTTTCGCCGACATCGCCACGATCGCGTCGGCCAGTCCGGTGCCGTAGGCCGGCCGGCAGTCCCTCCTGCACAGGCCCGCGTCCTCAGCGAGCGTCTGGTCTATGTCTACCACATTGAACGCGCTCAGGAAGCGCTCCAGCGCCTCCTGTTCGCCGCCACGCATCCCGGAATAGAGCTCCGCCACGGCCGGAGTAATCTCAAGTCGAGTGTGCCACGAGCGTCGAGCGCTCGCCTTGGGTCCTTGGTGGGAGATTGGCGACACCGCCCCGCCTCCACTATCATGGGTGCCGGCATCGCGCCGCCGGGACAACCACCAGGAGGAACCACCGCCGCATGCCTGAGACCCTCACGGAAGAACAGCGCGCCACTCGGGTCTTCCTGGCCGGGCACACCGGTCTGGTGGGCAGCGCCATCCTCCGCTCGCTCCAGGAGCGCGGGTACCAGAACCTTCTTCTCCGCACGCACGCAGAGCTCGATCTCACCCACCAGGCCCAGACGCGGGCTTTCTTCGCCGAGGAACAGCCCCAGATGGTCATCCTAGCCGCTGCCCGGGTGGGGGGGATCATGGCCAACTGGGAATACCCGTACGACTTCATCCAGGAGAACCTTGCCATCGAACTGAACGTCATCCACGAGGCCTTCGAGGCCGGCGTCGAGCGGCTCATCTTCCTGGGCAGTTCCTGCATCTACCCCAAGCTGGCCCCCCAGCCGCTCAAGGAGGAGTACCTGCTTACCGGGCCGCTCGAAGAGACCAACCGCCCCTACGCTCTCGCCAAGATCGCCGGCATCGAGATGTGCCGCAGCCTCAACCGCCAGTACGGCACCAGCTACCTGTGCCTCATGCCCACCAACCTCTACGGGCCCAACGACAACTTCGATCTTGAGACCAGCCACCTGGTGCCGGCGCTCATCAGGAAGTTCCACGAGGCCAAGGTTGCGGGCGCCCCCACGGTCACCCTGTGGGGCACGGGCACGCCCCGCCGCGAACTCCTGCATGTCGACGACCTGGCTGCTGCCGCGTGTCTGCTTGGCGACATGGAGGAGTGGCCCGAGTTCCCCGAGGGCCTCGTGAACATCGGCACGGGAGAGGATGCCACCATCGCCGAGCTGGCCAAGACCGTGCGCAGGGTGGTGGGCTACGACGGCGACATCTCCTGGGACGCCGGCAGGCCCGACGGTACCCCCCGGAAGCTCCTGGACGTGAGCCGGGCCCTCGCGATGGGCTGGAAGCCACGGATCGGCCTAGAGGAAGGGTTGAGGCGCACCTACGAATGGTACCTGGCCGCGCAACAGACCCCGGAAGACCCGCGCGGATAGCGGCGCGCGTGGACGAGCCTGCTCCCATAGTAGCGTTCGTCTACAATCGCCCGGCGCACACGCGGCGGATGTTCGCATCGCTGCTCGCGAACCCGGAGGCCGCGCGCTCCGACCTCTATGTGTTCTGCGACGGACCACGCGACCAGGCGGCCGGGGCGGCGGTCGGCGAGGTGCGCGACGTCGTGCGGGGACTGTCGGGCTTTCGATCGATAACGATCGTGGAACGGGAGACCAACCTGGGCCTCGCCGACTCCATCATCGAGGGCGTCACCGCCGTCTGCGCCAAGCATGGCCGGGTGGTGGTGCTGGAGGACGACCTGTTGGTCTCGCCGCACTTCCTGCGCTTCATGAACGAAGCCCTCGACCTCTACAAAGACGAGGCCGCCGTGATGCACGTTTCGGCCGGCGCGTATCCGGTGGAACCCTCCACCGACGACGATACCTACTTCCTGCGCGTGCCTCTCTGCTGGGGATGGGGCACATGGGACCGGGCCTGGCGCGAATACCGTCGGGACCTGGCCCTGATGCGGGAGTTCGGCGGACACATGAGACGGGAGTTCGACTTCGACGGCACCTACAACTACTGGGAGCAGCTCGTCCTCAACAAGGAGGGGCGCATCAAGACCTGGTTCGTGTTCTGGTATGCGACGCTCTTCTTGAGAGGTGGCCTGGCGCTCTTCCCCAGGCAGCCGCTCGCCAGGAACATGGGCTTCGACGGCACCGGCGTTCATTGCCATCCCACACACCGCTACGACGTCGACCTCAGCCCCGACGCCATCCCCGTGGCTCCCATCCCAGTGGCCGAATCGGCCGGCATGTTCGAATCCCACAGGCGCTTCTTCCGATCGGTGTCGCCGGGCCCGGCCGGACGCGCGCGCCACAGAGCAACCAAGATGCTCGTGAGTATGCGGAGGGCCAGGACGTGATCGACCGGCTCAAATGGCTGCTCATCCGCCGGCCGCGCCTCGTCATGACTCTGGACGGCTTCGGCGCCTCTTGGCACAGCCATGCCACCGCGGCGTGCCGTTTCTCGGAGTACAACCGCCTCTGCGGGCATACCACCATCGTCGATTCCTCTCTGGGCAGGTTCACCTACGTCACCGACTCGTACATCGGTTACGCACAGGTGGGCTCCTTCTGCAGCATCGCCAGCTCCGGCATCGGCGGTATGGGGAGACATCCGTCGGGGTTGCTCTCCACGCACCCGGTCTTCTACTCCACCCGCGGTCAAACGGCGGTGACCTTCGCCGACGAGGACTACTTCGCGGAGTACGCCCCGGTGACGCTGGGTCACGACGTCTGGGTGGGGGGACGCGTGCTTATCATCGACGGAGTCAAGGTGGGAAACGGGGCCATCATCGCGGCCGGCGCGGTGGTGACGGCGGACGTGCCCGACTACGCCATCGTGGGGGGAGTGCCGGCAAGGACCATCCGCTACCGGTTTGATGAAACCACCATCGCGGAGCTACTGGAGCTCCAATGGTGGGATTGGCCTCTGGAACGGCTGCGGGCGGCGGCCGAGCACTTTCGCTCCGGCAACCTGGACGGCCTGCGCGGCTCCGCCGGCCGGGCCGGGTGAGCACGCAGGCCCTTCGAGGACTCGTACACCAAGCAGTAGGATCCTGGACCGTGCCGGATGGAGCGGGGACCGGTGTCGCCGCCCACGCCGGCCCGCCCCATGCAGGGTGGTAGACTGAGACGGCGAAATCCCTTGGGAGGCCGCCATCACCGGCGGCGACACGCGGAATCAAGGGGACGGCACGGGCATGACCAGGACCGCGCTCATCAGCGGCGCCACCGGCCAGGACGGCGCCTATCTGGCCGAACTGCTCCTCGACAAGGGCTACATCGTCCACGGCATCAAACGCCGGGCCAGCCTCATCAACACCGACCGGGTGGATCACCTCTACCAGGACCCGCATCTGCCGGGCGTGCGCTACTTTCTCCACTACGGCGACATGACCGACGCCACCAATCTCATCCGCATCGTGCAGGAGACGCAGCCCGACGAGATCTACAATCTGGCGGCTCAGTCGCACGTGCAGGTGAGCTTCGAGACGGCCGAGTACACGGCCAACTCCGACGCCCTGGGGACGCTGCGCCTGCTGGAGGCCATCCGCATCTTGGGCATGGAGAAGAAGACCCGCTTCTACCAGGCCTCCACCTCCGAGCTCTACGGCAACGCGCCCACGTTCCCCCAGAACGAGGAGACGCCCTTCGCCCCCTGCAGCCCCTACGCGGCGGCCAAGCTTTACGCGTACTGGATCACCCGCAACTACCGCGACGCCTACGGCATGCATGCCTCCAACGGCATCCTCTTCAACCACGAGAGCCCCATCCGGGGCGAGACCTTCGTCACCCGCAAGATCACGAGAGCGGTGGCTAGGATAGTGCTGGGCATCGAAGATTGCCTGTACCTCGGCAGCCTGGACTCCAAGCGCGACTGGGGCCATGCCCGGGACTACGTGCGGGCCATGTGGCTGATGCTCCAGCAGGACGAACCCGGCGACTACGTGATCGCCACCGGCGAGCAGCACACCGTGCGGGAGTTCGTGGAGCGGGCCTTCGCGGAGGTGGGAGTGGGTTTGGAGTTCGAGGGCGCCGGAGTGGACGAAGTGGGCCGAGTCGGTGAGATAGACGCCGAGCGGCTGGCGGCAGCGAGAGGCGGAGAACGCGGCGGGACCGGCGATGACGCAGACGCGGACGGCGCGGCCCGGGCCGGCGCTAGTCCCGGGCACGACGCGGCACGGGACGGTGCGCTACCCGAGACCATCGCGCCGGGACGGGTGCTTGTCCGGGTGGACCCGCGGTACTTCCGGCCGACCGAGCTCTACAGCCTGCTGGGAGACGCCGGCAAGGCGAAGAGGGTGCTCGGATGGGAACCGACTATGAAGTTCAGCGAGCTGGCTGCCGATATGGTTAGAGCGTACCTGCAGGAGAGACGGCAGGTCACGTTGCGGCAGTGGGGACGGGAGTGAAGCGAGCACCTGAGGCATAGCTCGGCTTCCCGTCCAGATGCTTCTAGGAGACGGGACTTGTCTTCTCTACCAGAGCCCGACGGTCTTCTTCCTGTGGCCGAGTGATGACCGCCACAGAGGACAACGGGTCCTCAGCCACCCTCACCGCCCAAACGCTACGTGGGGCCAAATGGACCTATCTCGCGACTTTCCTCAACGCCGGCCTCCAGGTGATCATAACGGCGGTCCTGGCACGTCTGCTCGCCCCGGAGGCCTTCGGACTCGTGGCGATGGGCAGTCTGGTGCTTCGCTTTGGCCAGTACTTCGCGCAGATGGGCATCGGCCAGGCCCTCGTGCAGCGTCGCAACCTCACGGACGATCACGTCCGCGCGGGGTTCTCAACATCGGCTGCCGTGGGGGCCGTGTTCGCTGCGGCCGTCTGGTTCGGAGCGCCCCTGGCAGCAGCTGCTTTCGACGCTCCCCGGCTGACCAACGTAGTCCGCGTTATGGGACTCTCTTTCTTCATCAGCGGACTGTCGTTGACCGCCCTGGGGCTCCTCCGTCGAGAGATGCGTTTCAGGGGCATCGCCGTCGCGGAGGTTTCGGCATACGTGGTGGGATACGCCGCCGTCGGTATCACCATGGCGTTCACCGGCTTCGGCGTCTGGAGCCTTGTCGCCGCCGCACTCAGTCAGGCCGCCATCGCCGCCGCAGTGTACAACGCTCTGGCCAGGCCCCATATCCGTCCGGTCTTCAAGCGCCGTCCCTATACCGAACTCCTAGGCTTCGGATCTCGAGTCTCGGTGATCACGTTCTTGGAGTTCGTCAACGCCAACCTCGACACCATGGTGGTGGGACGCGTTAGGGGCGCTACTCCGCTCGGCTACTACTCCCGAGCACTCAGCCTGACCGGAATGCCCATGTACTACATGAGCACGAGTCTCACCCGCGTTCTCTACCCTTCGATGAGCAGGGTGCAGGACGACAGGGCAAGGTTGGGTCGAGCCTATCTGAGCATCATAGCCGTCCTGGCCGGCGTAGGCCTACCGGTGGCGCTCGGCATGTCCGGTGCGTCCCGGGAGATCATCCTGGTGCTGTATGGTGCCAAATGGGCCGCGGCCATCCCCGTGATGCGGGTGGTGGCGATCGCGGCCGGGCTCGCCATGCTGTCGCATCTTGGTGGTGTCCTCCTTGAAGCTGCTGCCCAACTCAAGGACAAGCTCTTG
>Ga0123329_1003876_pt1 | contig 12050 bp, 10 predicted proteins | sample BioC12SIPDNA_FD_89703 | JGI IMG/M metagenome (GOLD analysis project Ga0123329, IMG submission 89703) | Anaerobic biogas reactor microbial communites from Washington, USA - Biogas_R1_B C12 SIP DNA | ecosystem: Engineered > Bioreactor > Anaerobic > Unclassified | place: Washington, USA | collected... | reverse complement strand
GCCCTGGATCAGCCCCTGCCACAGGAAGTTGGCCCATACCTGGCTGAGCCCCAAACCGTAGAAGGCCTCCTCCAGGGCCGCGAAGGCCCCGTCCAGCAGACCGGCCGCCCATCCTCCCACCTGGAAGATGAGAGCGAACATGGCGAACATGACGAGAACCAACGCCGCCCAGCCCAAGACGCGATGGAGCAGTAGTGAGTCCAGCCGCTCCGCTCCGCCCGTCTTCCCGGGCGCGCTCCGGTGCACAGCCGTCGCGGCGATGCGCCCGGCCACGGCGTATCGTTCCGCCGCGATGATTCCGGCCGCCTCATGGCCGTGCACCGCCTCCAATTCGGCCGCGATGCTCTGGGCTTCAGCCACCACTTCGGGGAAGCCGGCCAGGAGACGCTCCATCTCCGGGTCTCTCTCCAGCAGCTTGAGGGCCACGAACCGGGGCGGCATGCCGGTCACCGTCGCGGGGAGGGTGGCGGTTGCCAGCAATCCCTGCACCCGCGCGACGGCTTCCTCGACTTCCCGCCCATATCGCGGCGCCGGGGCCGGTTGCTTCCCGGCATGCGCCAGGGCGGTCTCCACGAGCAGTTCCAGCCCTTTGCCGGCGGCGGCCGTGGTCTTGACCACGGGCACACCCATCTCTGCGGCTATCAGCTCCGTGTCGATATCCAGTCCCTGCTTGGCGGCGATGTCAGTCAGATTGAGGGCCAAGACGGCGGGAGTCTCCAGCTCCCGCAGTTGCAGCGCAAGGTACAGGTTGCGCTCCAGGACGGTGGAGTCCAGCACGTCGATGACCACATCACCCAGTCCTGTGGCGAGGAACTCCCGAGCCACCAGTTCCTCTTGGGAGTAGGTGGAGAGTGAGTAGATGCCGGGGAGGTCCACCACCCGCAGGTGCCTGCCTTGGAAGAGGAAGGTCCCGTTGGCCAGTTCCACGGTCTTCCCCGGCCAGTTGCCTATGGTCTGATTCATGCCAGTGAGGGCATTGAACAGCACGCTTTTGCCCACATTGGCATTCCCCACCAGCACCAACGTGGGCTCGGCCCCGGCTTTCGCTTGGGGCGGCGTGCCGGCGGGCAGAAGCGGCGAGGGAGTGACGGGTGGATGTGACATGTCAGGCGGAAGGGGCGGGGTGGCTTGCGCACTGCGTCACGGGGGCCACGAGGATCTTGGCCGCGACGCCGCGACCCAGGGCCAAGCGAGCACCGTGCGCCTCCACGGTGATGGGGCCGTGGCGGTGCCGTCTCTCCACCCGCACCACTGCGCCCGGTCCCACCCCCATATCCTCCAACCGCCGTCTCTGGAATCGTCCGGCGCTCAGAAGGACCACTCGATATTCACCGTTGTCGGCGTCGCACAGCCGGATCACACCCTCGTCCAGCATGGCCCCGAGCCGGCCGAGACGGCAACAGGCCGCCCTCACGGCACCTTCATCTTCCAGGTGCTCAGCGCGGCAGGCTTCTTCGTGCGCCGAGGCCTCCCGCAGCCCGAGCGAGCGGAGCAATCTTTCGGCCAGCTCATGCCGCTCGAAGACGCGTTGCCCCGTGTGCCTCCCCTGGGGGGTGAGGCTGACGATCTCGTTCTCCAGCCTGATCTTCCTCTCGAGCGCCAGATCCGTGAGGGTGTCTGCCACCGGCCGCTGCGTCAGATCAGGTTCCGCCATGAGATCAGCCAGTGATGCCGTGCGGCCCTGGGTCTCCATGCGATACAGAGCCTCAAGGCACTCCTCGCGATCCTCCCGACAGATCTCTCGCTGTTCGTCTCGCATCTCAGCCCTTCCAGTGATGCTTGCTGTTCCGCTCACCGCCGCCCGCATGGGTTTAAGTATACCGAAGTCACGAGATTAGGTAGTACTAATTCATGGTCGTCGATGGTTCGCGAGAAGCGCTGCCCACGGGTTACGGGCGCAGGCTGCGGCGCCCGCCGGGCGCAGTGATAGAATTGGCCGGGCCCGATCGACGTGTTCGGCGAGCCGCAGCCGTTTTCGCACCTCTGAGATCAGGAAAGGCTTCATGATCCCACGCGAGAAGCTCCATGAGGGCAAGGCCAAGGTGGTCTACGCCACCGACGACGCTCAGGTCTACATCCAGGACTTCAAAGACTCGGCCACCGCCTTTGACGGCAAGAAGAAAGGCACCATCACCCAGAAGGGCCGCATGAACAACGCCATCTCCGCACGGCTGTTCGCCCTCTTGGAGGATGCCGGCGTCCCCACTCATTTCCTGGGTGTGGAGACGGAGACTGCCATGCGCATCCGGCGTCTGGATATGTTCAAGGTGGAGTTCGTGGTGCGCAATGTCGCTGCCGGCTCGCTTTCCAAGCGCATCGGCTACCCGGAGGGAACGCCACTCAAGAACCCGCCGGTGGTGGAGTGCTACTACAAGGATGACGAGCTGGGAGATCCGCTGCTCTGCCAATCTCACCTGGATGAGTTGGGCGTGGTGAGCCCGGAGGAGCTGGCGCGGGCCACTGAACTGTCCAAGCAGGTCAACTCCGTGCTCGGCGCCTTCTTCGCGGAGCGCGGGGTTACGCTGGTGGACTTCAAGCTGGAGTTCGGCAAGGATGCCGAGGGCGTGGTGCGCTTGGGTGACGAGATCTCGCCGGATACCTGCCGTTTCTGGGACAGTGCCACCGGGGAGAAGCTGGACAAGGACCGTTTCCGGCGGGACATGGGTGGAGTGGAAGACGCATATGCGGAGATCCTGCGTAGGATCTCCGACTAGAGCGGTGGGGGAGATGGCCGGCGAAGGCGGGGTGTGATGGCTGAGACAGTGTGCCCGCGCTGCGGGCACAAGAACAGCTTCATCAAGGGTTTCCTGCCGGAGACCTGTGTGTGCCGTGTGTGCCAGAGCCAGCTGGATTGGCGCGAGATCCCGGGTGCCGGGCCGGATTGTGCGGCTTCGCCTGGGCCCGAGGCCGACCAGGCCGCCGTCAAGGGTGGGCCCGGCGAGCCTCCGCCTCCGACCCGCGTCTGAGCGCGGGTCCCGAACACCAAATGGGAGCAGGCCATGACTGAGATGCACGAGCAGACGCCGTCTGGACGCTCGGTACAGGCGTGCGGCGGAGGCGCGAGCCTGGAGGATTACCCCCCGCCCCCTGCTACCTCCGGTGAGATCCTGTTGGGCCTGTTGAGCAGCCCCAATATCGCCGGATGGCGTTGGCTGCAGGAGCAACCAGAGCGCGGAGCCGCCTCCGCGGTTTCGGGCATAGACGCCGGGTTGCTGAGTGCGGACGGTGGGCGGCCGGGGATTGTGCTCTGCACCGTGGGCACGGGGCCGCGGTGTTCTCTCAGCCCCTACCGAGGGGGCAAGGAGGCCGTGGCGGAGGCGGCTCTCACCGTCTCCTGCCTGGGGGCCACTCCCGTGGCGTCAACCTACTATCTCAGCGGTCCGAGCCCGCGGCAAGGCGCCGTCGCCTTGCCGCTTGCGGATATTGTGAGCGGGGTGGTGGAGTCCTGCACGGCTCTTGGTAGCCCGCCTGCGGCTGGCGACGCCTTCTTCACCAACGACGTTCCCGGCGAGCCTGGCGTTCTTTCCCTGGTGACAACCGTGTTGGGCCTGTTGGGCGGTACTGCCCGTGGTGGTGGTGCGCATTTCGCGCGGGAGGGGGATGCCGTGGTCCTGTTGGGGGATGCCATCCCGCAGATAGACGGCTCCGAATACCAGCGAAGGTGGTTCGGACGCATGGAGGGGATCATCCCGGATGTGGATCTTCGGGTGGAGGCCAACCTGCAGCAAGTGGTGCGGGAGGCCGTGGCCACCGGCGTGGTGCGGTCGGCGCGGAGTTGCGGGCGGGGCGGTTTGGCCGTGGCTTTGGCGGAATGCTGCCTGGGAGGCATGGGCGTCCGGCTCAACCTGGATCGGATCCCCGGCGCTGCGCCTGCCTACGGCGGTGCGCGCGCTGATGTGGCGCTCTTCGGGGAGGCCGCCACGCGGGCGGTGCTCTCGCTGGCGCCGGAGCGTGTGGATGACTTGGAGCGTCTCTGCGCCGCCGGCGAGATTCCGTTGATCGCGCTGGGGCATGTCGGTGGGGACAGCTTGGCGTTTGAGATCCGCGGCGAACAGGTGGGGGTGGCGGTGTTGGCACTGCAGGAGGTGCGGACGTGGGGTCTGACAGAGGCCGGGGCATGACAGGGACGCGCCGGGAGGGACCGCGCGACGAGTGCGGCGTCTTCGGCATCTACGCGCCGGAACGAGATGTGGCCCGGCTCACCTTCTTCGCGCTTTTTGCCCTGCAACACCGGGGGCAGGAGTCGGCGGGGATCGCGGTGTCGGATGAGGGGCAGATCCTGGTCTTCAAGGACGTGGGGCTGGTCTCCCAGGTCTTCCGCGAGGACGTGCTGCGCAGCCTCACCGGTCAGATGGCCATAGGACATGTGCGCTACTCCACCACGGGCTCCACGGGTTGGGCCAATGCCCAGCCCGTCATCCGCAGCCGCACCACCGGTGATCCCTTGGCCTTGGCCCACAACGGCAACTTGGTGAACACCGACGAGCTGCGCCGCCATCTGGAGGCTCGGGGTGTCGCCCTGGGATCCAGCTCGGATACGGAGGTGATCGCAGCGTTGCTGGCCGCTCACCCGGCCCGGGATGTGAAAGAGGCCGTCAGCGAGGTCATCCCGCGGTTGCGCGGGGCTTTCAGCGCCGTGGTGGTGACGGACGGCCAGGTCATCGGTTTCCGTGATCCCTACGGCATCCGCCCCTTGGTGCTGGGTCGTCTCGGGGATCGTTACTGCATTGCCAGCGAGACATGCGCGTTCGATATCATCGGGGCCACGCCCGTGCGAGAGATCCTCCCCGGCGAGATGTGCTGGATTGACGAAAGCGGCTACCATTTCCGGCAGGTCACGCCGCCGCTGCGCGATTCGCTGTGTGCCTTCGAATTCATCTACTTCGCGCGGCCGGACAGCGTTATGCGGGCCCAAACCCTGCACGATGCCCGCTGCCGCATGGGGCGCCGGCTGGCCCAGGAATCGCCGGTGGAAGCCGACTTGGTCATCCCCGTGCCGGATACGGGGGTCGCGGCGGCTATCGGCTTTGCCGAGGAGAGCGGCATTCCCTTCGGGACCGGCTTGGTCAAGAATCGTTACGTGGGGCGCACCTTCATTGAGCCGGACGATTCACTGCGGCGTCTGGGTATCCGTATGAAGCTGAACCCGTTGGCGGCCGATATCCGGGGCAAGCGACTGGTGGCCGTGGATGACTCCATTGTGCGCGGCAATACCACCAGCCAACTCGTCAACATGCTGTTCAGCGCCGGCGTGGCCGAGGTGCATCTGCGCGTCTCCTCGCCGCCCATCATCTACCCCTGTTTCTACGGGATCGACATGGCCAACCAGGACGAGTTCATCGCATTCGAGAGGACGGTGGAGCAGGTGGGCGAGTGGCTGGGCGCCACCTCCCTGGCCTATCTCTCGCTGGAGGGCCTGCTCAAGGCCATCGGGATGGGTGGCGACGGTTTCTGCACTGCCTGTTTTTCCGGCTCCTACCCCTGCGCGGTGCCGGAAGAGGTGCGGATGTCCAAGCTTCGCTTCGAGAGGTCGGCCGAGCGAACCCGCTGAGCCATCGGGGCACGGCGGCACCCCAAGGGGCTGCAGAGCCGGCCGGCTGAGACGCCCGCACCTGTCGCCGCGGGTTCACACCGCCAGCGCCACCGCCAGCAGCGAGATGGCCGCCACTATTCCCTGCACCGCGATTCCGGGCGCCATGGCGGCCTTGCCGTGCGGGTAGCGGGCGAAGTGGCTGGGGAACAAGCGGACGCGGCGGGTGCCGGGGAGCAGCGCATCCAACACATCAAGGTCGGGAGCGGCCGACACGATGGCGGCGAGCCAGGCCGCGGTGGGGAGGTGATAGAGCCAGATGGCCGCGGACACCACCATCAGGGAGGCGGCCAGGTCCAGCGCCGCCCACAGCACACGCCGTCGTTGGGCGGTGTAGTCCCAGTGCGGCACCAGGTCCAGCAGCGCGTGGAGCACCAGCGCCGCCGGCAGCAGGATCCACAGGGGCCACCCCCCCAGGAGTACCCCCAGCGCCAGACCGGAACACGTATGCACAATGACCCACATGGCGGCCGGATGGTACCATCAGCGGCAATGAGTGGCGATACAGACCCAGAACCCGGAAGACCTCCCCACGAGGCCGGCGCACCGCCTCGGAGGCTGACATACGCCGCCGCCGGCGTCGATATCGACGCGGGTGAAGAGGCAGTGCAGCGCATAGGCGAGGCTGTGCGCAGCACCCACATCCCTGGAGTGCTTGTTGGGTTGGGTGGTTTCGGTGGGCTCTTCGAGCTTCCTTCCGGCCTCAAGCACCCGGTGCTGGTGGGCGCCACGGACGGTGTGGGTACCAAGTTGCTCCTGGCCCAGCAGTTGCGCAGGCTGGACACGGTTGGCATCGATTTGGTGGCCATGTCGGTGAACGATGTCCTTACTCTGGGCGCCAAGCCGCTCTTCTTTCTGGACTACGTGGCCGTCGGCCGGCTGGTGCCGGCGGAGATCGAGCAGATCGTGCTCGGCGTGGCGGAGGGCTGTCGCCAAGCGGGCTGCGCGCTCATCGGGGGAGAGATGGCGGAGATGCCCGGCCTCTACGCCCTGGATGAGTTCGACTTGGCCGGCTTCTGCGTGGGGCTGGTGGAGAGGGATGCCATCATCCACGGTTCCAAGGTGGCGGCTGGTGACACCGTGCTGGGGCTGGCCTCCAGCGGCATCCACTCCAACGGCTACTCACTGGTGCGCAAGATCTTGGAGGCGGGCGGCCCCGACGTTGACGAGGTCCCGCCGTTGTTCGGGGAGACGCTGGGCGAACTCCTGCTTCGTCCCACCCGCATCTATGTGAAGAGCGTGCTGCAGTTGCTGGAGCACGAGGTTCCCATCCGTGCCATGGCCCACATCACGGGTGGTGGTTTGGCGGGGAATTTGGCTCGCGTCATCCCCGACGGCCTTTCCGCCCGTCTGCATCTCACCAGTTGGCAGGTACCGCGTCTCTTCCGGTTGCTGCAGGACGTGGGCCGGGTGGAGGAAACGGAGATGTTCCGCACCTTCAACATGGGTGTCGGCTTCGTGCTGGTGGTCCCGCACGACTCGGCGCCTCACGCTACGGCTCTGTTGGAGCAGGCCGGGGAGGAGGTGCTCATGCTGGGCCGGGTGGTCAAGGGAGGCGCGGGCGTGAGTCTGGAGGGTGAGAGGTAGTGGCCTTCCGGCTGGCGGTGCTGGTGTCAGGCAGTGGCAGCAACCTGCAGGCCATCATCGACAAGCTGCACACGGCGCCGCCCTCGGTCGAGCGGGCGGCGGTGGAAGTGGGCCTGGTGATCAGCAACGTGCCCGGCGTGCTGGCGCTTGACCGAGCACGGGCGGCCGACATCCCCACCGCGGTGTTCCGGCTGGAGGACTATGCCGACCGGGGATCGCGGGACCTGGCCATGGCGGACGCCATTGTGGCGGCCGGCTGTGAGCTGGTGGTGCTGGCGGGCTACATGCACATCCTGACGCCTGAGTTCTTGGAGCGCTTTCCCTACCGCATCATCAACCTGCATCCGGCGTTACTCCCCTCCTTCCCGGGGACGCACGCCATTGATGATGCCATCAGCTACGGTGTCAAAGTCACCGGCGTCACCGTCCATTTCGTGGACGAGGGTATGGACAGCGGGCCGGTGATCGCGCAGCGGCCCATTGCCGTGTTTGATGACGACACCGTGGACAGCCTGGCCGACCGCATCCATGCCGCTGAGCACGTGGTGCTGCCGGAAGTCGTCGAGATGATCGCGGGCGGCTCTGTCATGCCGCCTGGGCCCGGGTCCCGGTGCGTGCGCACGGGCAGCGGCTCTGTATCACTCGGGTTCACAACAACGGAGTAAGGAGTAATGGACGAAAACACCATCAAGGTCCGGCGCGCATTGGTGTCGGTTTCTGACAAGGGCGGCTTGGCCGACTTCGCGCAGGCACTGGCCGGCATGGGGATCGAGCTGATATCCACGGGCGGTACGGCGCGCTACCTCAAGGAACGGGGCGTACCTATCACGCCGGTGTCGCAGGTGACCAGCTTCCCGGAGATCATGGACGGCCGGGTCAAGACGCTGCACCCGAATATCCATGCCGGCATCCTGGCGGACCGCCGTGTACCGGAGCACCTGCGGGCCATGGAAGAGCTGGGCATCAAGGCCATCGATCTGGTGGTGGTGAATCTGTATCCTTTCGAAGCCACCGTGGCCCATAAGGGCGTGACGGAGTCGGAGGCTATCGAGAACATCGATATCGGCGGCCCCACCATGGTGCGGGCCGCAGCCAAGAACTTCACCGGTGTGGCCGTGGTGGTGAATCCCTCGGATTACGAAGCGGTCCTCAAGGAGCTGACCGCCAACGAAGGCGGCCTCACCTTGCGCACCCGCAAGGAGCTGGCCAAGAAGGCCTTCAACCACACCGCCCACTACGATTCCGCCATCGCCGCGTGGTTCAACGAAGCGGAGGGGGACTTCCCGCGGGAACTGCACCTGGAGTTTCGGCGGGCCCAATCCCTGCGCTACGGGGAGAACCCGCATCAGCGCGGCGCCTTCTACCTGGACGTGGCGGACATCGAGGACACACCGCCCATGATCCAGCAACTGCACGGCCAGGAACTGAGCTTCAACAACATTTTGGACCTGGACGCCGCCCGCCGGGTGGTCGACGAGTTCGCCCTGCCCTGCTGCTGCATCATCAAGCACAACAACCCCTGCGGCGTGGCCATTTCGGAGCACATCAACGTCTCCTACGCGCGTGCCTTCTCCTGCGACCCTGCCTCCGCTTACGGAGGCGTCTACGCCCTCAACCGCGAGGTGGACGCCGAACTGGCCGAGGAGATGGCCAAGATCTTCATCGAGGTGGTCTCCGCTCCCGCCTACGAGGAGGAAGCGCTGGAGATCCTCACCCGCAAGCCCAACATCCGCATCCTGGTGGACCCGGGGCGTCGCCACCGCAACGGTTACCGCATGGACATGAAGAAGGTCATGGGCGGGCTGCTGGTGGAGGATCGGGACAACGAGCAGGAGGACCGCGAGAAAATGCGCGTGGTCACCACCCGGCAACCCAGCGAGGATGAGTGGGAGGACCTGCTGTTCGGCTGGCGGGTGGCGAAGCACGTGAAATCCAATGCCATCGTGCTGGTGAAAAACCTGATGACCCTGGGTGTGGGCGCCGGGCAGATGAGCCGAGTGGATTCCGCCCGCTTGGCGGTGGAGAAGGCCCAGCATCCGCTGGCCGGCTGCGCCGTGGCCTCGGACGCCTTCTTCCCCTTCCCCGACGCGCTGGAGGTGTGCGTCAACGCCGGAGCCACTTGTGTCATTCATCCCGGCGGCTCCATCCGGGATGATGAGTCGCGCGAGCTGGCGGAGGCGCGCGGCATGGCCATGGTGATGACCGGCCGGAGGCACTTCAAGCACTAAGACACGCTTCGTCGTGAGGCCGGGACGTGATCTGCGCCCGGAGGAGCATGCCTCCTCCGGGCGCAGCCTTATACTGGGGGTACGGAGCGGCATACAGGCGGGTCCGGCGGCCACGCCGGCGAGGAGGGTGCCATGCCGGCTGAGTGGGCCGGGCAGCGTGTGCCACGCAAGGGGGGAAGCGGTGGGGGCCCGTGGACGGTGCTCGGCGCCGTGCTGGCCGTGCTCTTCGCTCTGCTGATGCTCTTCGCGGTGCTGGGGTGGTGGACCCACGGCACGCTGGTGCAGGAGAAGGGCTTCGTGGGGGCGCTGGGGCCGCTGGCCGGCGAGGAGGAGCTGCAGTCCTGGGTGGCCGACACGCTCAGCCGGCAGATCCAGGATGACACCCTCCTCGCAGAGGAACTGGAGAAGGCCCTTCCCACCGGCTTGGGCTTTCTGTCGGGTTCCCTGCGCGCTGAGATGAGAAGGCTGGTTTCCCAGGCCGCCCGCCGATTGGTGCAGTCCGACTTCTTCCAACAGGTCTGGGAGGAGGCTCTTCGGCAGTTGCATCCCTCGGTCGCCGGTTTCGTGCTGCGGAATGAGGCGCTGTCCACCACGAGCGATGGGACGGTCTACCTCGATCTGGGGCCGCTGGGGGTGGAGATGCTGGCCCTGGTGGGAGACATGGGGCTGTCGCTGCCCGAATCTCTGCAGCCCGCGGCGGAGACAGGCTTGGTTCAGCTCTTCCAGTACCGGCCGATGCCCTCAATGCAGAGATGGCTGGAGGTGGTGGACCGCACACGCTGGGCGCTGCTGGTGGCCGGAGTGGTCTGCCTCCTGGCCGCGCTGGTCTTCGCGCGGCGCCGGTCGCGCGTGTTCCTGGTGGCCGGGGGGACGCTGGTGGTGGGCTTTGTGGCGCTCGAAGCGGGGCTATGGGTGGAACGGTCGACTCTGCTGGGGAGACTGGGCGGTGATGAGCTACCGGCTGAAGTGGGGAAGGCCTTCTGGAGCGCCCTGACCGGCGACCTGGCCACCGCCGGCATTGTGGGAGCCTGCGTGGGGGTCGCCCTGCTGGTGGGCGGGCTGGTGGTCGGCCGGCTGTCAGGCAGGCCGAGGGTTGCCGGGCCTGCCGGCGTGGCAGCGGCCCGCCGCTGATCACCTACACGCCCAACTTGTCCAGCTCCTCCAGCACTCCCTGCGCGTCCTCATTGGCGGGGTCGAGGTCCAGGGCCTTCTGAGCGGCGGCTCGGGCTTCGTCGTACTGCTGCAGCTCCAGCAGGCACCAGGCGGCCCAGGCGTGGTAGGCGGGCTCGGCCGGGGCCAGCGCCGCCGCGCGCTGCAGGTGCGGCAGGGCTTCCGGGCAGCTCCCCTCTCGGTAGAGGAGGGAGCCCAGGCCCCAGTGCGTGTAGTCGTCGGTGTCGTCGATGGCGAGCGAGGCGTTGAAGGCCTCGATAGCGCCCTGGGTGTCGCCCGCGTCCTTGAGCGTGAAAGCCTTGTCAGCGAGCGCCTCCGCTTCGTACCCCTGCCCCAGCTTCTGCAGGGTGGCGCAGTATTCGAGGGCTTCCTCGTAGCTCCCGGCGTAGCGCAGGGCCTCGATCAAGGCGGGGTAGAGGTGCGGCCAAGAGGGGTTGAGTACGACGGCCTGAGTATAGAAGGGGAGGGCCTGGTCCCACTCGTCGGCAAAGGCGTGGGTGATGCCGGCTCCGAACTGCGCCCAGGAGCTGGTGGAATTGAGGGCGAGTGCCGTTTCCGCCTCCTGCTGAGCCCCCTCTGTTCTCCCGGCTGCCGCCAGCATCTCGGCCAGAAAAGCGTGAGGCAGCTCGCTCTTCTCGTCCAGTTGCACGGCCCGACGCAGCCACCGCTCGGCTTCGGTGAAGTCGGTTGCCCGCCTGTCGCGCTGCCGGCGGCTGATGGTCTGGCCCAGGAAGGCGGCCGCGACGGCGTCGTCCGGGAGGGCTTCGGTGGCGATGTGCAGCTGTGTCTCGGCCTGGTAGTCGCTGTCGCTCATCATGTAGTAGGCGATGCCCAGCTGGCGGTGGGCCGGGGCGAAGGAGGGGTTGGCCTGCAGGATGGCCAGGTACTGCGTGGAGGCATCGAGGATCTGCCCGCCCCAGAGCAGCGCGTCGGCCTCGGCCAAGCGCTCCTGCTCCTCGGCGGCGGCAACGGTGGTGGTGGTTTCCCCTCCATTACGGGTGGCCAGAATGATCACGGCGGTCAGAGCGCCGATCACGGCCAGCGCCGCCAGGAGCAGGGCCCAGGTGGGCATGCGCCGCGCGCCGGCCCTTCTCCCGGGGGCGGTAGGGCCGCCGTTCGGGTGCCAGACCGGCGCCTGGGGGGCGGCGGCCGGCTCGGCCGCGGCGGGGATCGAGGGCGCCTGCACGGGGAGGTCGACGCGAGTCCCTCCCGCCGTGGTTTGCAGGGCGGCCGCGTCCTCCACCGAGTGGCCGGCGGTCTGCGACGGTCCACGTATCGCCGCGTGCAGCGCCTCCGCCAGTTGGGCCCCGTCTTGATAACGGTCGGCGGGGACCTTGGCCAAAGCTTTGGTCAGGACCGGATCGAAGCCGGCGGGGATTGAGGGGTTGTAGGAGCGCACGGAGGGCGCGGGGACGGTCATGTGCTGAGTCAGGATGGCCATGGTGGTATCGGCGTCGAACGGCACGCGCCCGGCG
>Ga0123329_1003873_pt1 | contig 12063 bp, 6 predicted proteins | sample BioC12SIPDNA_FD_89703 | JGI IMG/M metagenome (GOLD analysis project Ga0123329, IMG submission 89703) | Anaerobic biogas reactor microbial communites from Washington, USA - Biogas_R1_B C12 SIP DNA | ecosystem: Engineered > Bioreactor > Anaerobic > Unclassified | place: Washington, USA | collected... | reverse complement strand
GTTCACCGAGGCCGCCGCAAACGTCCCCCTGCTGTTCCAGCTCCAGAACCCCAAGGGGCGCGTGATCCAGTCCACCCCGGTCACCCTGTCCGAATTGGGCACCGGCGGGCTGGACATCGTCACGGAAAAGTCCCACCTCACCGGAAAATATACGGCGGAGCTGAGGGTGCCCGGGGCGGACGCCCCCTGCGGCACGGCGGTCTTCACGCTGGAGGAGTTTGTGCCCAACCGGATGAAGGCCACCGTCGCCGTCGGCGCGCCGCTGATCACCCCCGACACCCCCGTGGAGATCAAGGTCACGGCCGAGAACCTGTTTGGCGGCCCCGCTGCGGGACGCAACGCCGAGGGCTTCGTCCTCCTGCGCCCCGGCATGTTTAAACCCGACCAGTGGCCGGGGTTTTCGTTCACCAACGACTCCGTCATGGACCCCATTCTGGAGAAACTGGGCCAGAAAACCACGGACCCCGAGGGGGTGGCGGCCTTCTCCTACACCTACAAGGGCCGCGAGAACATCACCATGCCCCTGGAGGCCACCATCCTCGGATCGGTCTATGAAATGGGGGGCAGGGAGGTGCGCGGCAGCGCCCAGGCCCTCGTCTTCCCCGCGCCGGTGGCGCTGGGCGTGGCACTCGCATCCGTCCCCGGAGACACCGGCACCGTGGAGGTCTCCGTGGCCGCCGTCAAGGCAGACCAGCAGCCCGCGGAACTCGCCACGGTCTCCGTTGTGCTGGAGTCGGAGGACTGGGTCTACAACGTGCGTCGGTACGTTGGACGCAACGAGCCCTGGTATGTCAAGGTCTTCCGGGCGGTTCAGACCAACGAGGTGCCCCTGACGGCGGGCAGGGGGACGACAAGTTTTCCCGTCAGCGAAGAGTGGGGGCGGTTCCGGGTGCGGGTGGTCTCCAAGGAAACACCCCTGTACGCCTCGGCCACCTTCCTCAGCCGCTGGGACCGGTTGGAACTGAACGCCCCGTCGAGCCCCAGCCTCATCCGCCTCTCGGTGAACAAGGAGGTCCACACCCCCGGCGACGCCTGCGAGCTGCACATCCAGGCGCCCTATGACGGCGTGGCCTTTGTCGCTGTGCAGAACGACCGGTTCCGCGACGCGAAGGTGGTCCCCGTGGTCAACGGCGAGGCGCTGCTTTCCTTCGTGGTCACACGCGACCATTTCCCCAACGCCTGGCTGGAGGTCACGGTGGTCCGCAAATCGGACCCGAACCCGGCGCAGGCGCACCCGTTCAGCAGCTTTGCCATGGCGGAGCTGAAGGTGAGCGACGCGTCCAACCGCATTGAGGTGGCCCTGCCGAACCTCCCGACGGAGGTGCGGCCCGCCCAGCATGTGGAGTTCACCGTGGAGACAAAGGACGCGAAGGGCGTCCCTGTTTCCTCCGAGGTGACCCTGGCGGCCGTGGACGAGGGCATCCACAACATTCTGGAGTTCGCCAACCCCGACCCCTTCACCTTTTTCCAGCGCCCGCGCCTGCCGCGCTTCAACTACGCCCACTACTACGACAAGGTGGCCTACGACTTCACCCCCGCCAACGTGGGCGGCGACGCCATCCTCAAACGCCTGGGAGGCGCGCCGCAGATCGGCGACAACTGGATCAAGCCCGTCGCCCTGTGGTCCGGTGCCGTGCGCACGGACGCGAACGGCCTCGCCACCGTCGGGTTTGACCTGCCCGAGTTCAACGGCCAGCTCCGCCTCGTCGCCGTGGCGGCGACCCCCGGTTCCACCGGTTCCACGGCGGGCAGCATCTTCGTCCGGCGGCCCTACATCCTCCAGACCAGCATGCCGCGTTTTGCCCTGCCCGGCGACACCTTCGCCTGCGGGGCCTCGGTGATCAACACCACCCAGGAGCCCTGCCAGGCCGTCATCCGCTGGCGCTCCGAGGGCACCCTGTCCGGGGCGGGGGAGAAAACCCTGACCCTGGCGCCCGGCGCCACCGCGTCGGACCGCTTCGAGTTCTCCGCCTCCGCCATGGGCCAGGGCCGCATCCTTTGGGAGGCCGACATCCTCCCGGCGGCGGGAGGCGCCCCCCTGGAGCGCCTCGCCCAGGATGCCCCCATCCCCGTGCGCGCCCCCGCCGCGTGGCAGTCGGAGGTCAAACAATATGTCGTGAATCCCGGCGAAACCCGGTCCTTTGAAAACACCCAGCTCGCCGGGGACCACACCCTGGAGCACACGCTGAAGGTGTCCGCCAACCCGCTCCACCGGCTGCAGCGGAATCTGGCCTATCTGATTCACTACCCCTATGGATGCGTGGAACAGACCACCTCCGGCGCCATGCCCCTGCTGCTGCTGCGCCACCACACAGAACTCTTTGAGGGGGTGCTTCCCGGGGCGAACAAAGTCACCCTGGAGATGCTGAACGGATACGTGGCCGCCGGAGTCTCCCGGCTTCTGGGCATGCAGACCCCGTCCGGTGGACTGGGCTACTGGTCCGGGTCCAGCGAGACCTATGTGTACGGGTCGGTTTACGCCGCCCACTTCCTCACCCTCGCCCGTCTTGAAAACGCGGCGGAAGTTCCCGAGAAGCCGTTCCGTTCTCTTCAGGACTATCTCCGGAAGGTGATGAACGGGCACTTCAACGGCGGCTATGAGTTCGGGGACCTCTACACCCGCGCCTATGCGCTGTATGTGCTCGCGCTGGACGGGCAACTGGACGCAGTGGAGGCCATTTCGCGGTTTGACCGCGTCACCATGCCGGAATCCGGAAGATGGCTGCTGGCCGCCGCGTTGGCGCGCAACACCAACGACCCCGCGCGGGTCGCCGAATACATCAAGACGGCCCCGGCCAAACCCTACACCGACACCTGGCGGTCCGGCGACCTTAACTCCGAAATCCGCGAGGTCTCGGTGAAGGCGCTCGCGGCGGTTCAGGCGGGCATGCCCGACACGGAAATCCAGCCGCTGGTGAACCGACTCGTGGAATGGATAGACCAGAATCTCGTCTACTACTCCACGCAGGAGGCCGCCTTTGTCATCACCGCCCTCAATGCCTGCCTTTCGAGGGCCTCGACGGACTTGACCGCCGCTGCGGGGACCATCACCGGCCCGGACGGGGTGGGGAACGTGCAGGCCGGCGGTTCCTGGCAGGGTGCGGCGAAGGGGCCGGGCAAGACGTTTACCGTGGCCAACACAGGTGCAACTCCCCTGTATGTCGCGCACACCTGCATGGGCCTTCCGACACTGCCCCGGACTGAACCGGTGGCGGAGGGGATGACGCTGTCGCGCACGGTCTCCACTGCGGAAGGCGCGCTTCTGGCAGCCGACGCCCCGCTCACCCACGGGGGAAGCTATCTCGTGGACCTCGCCATCCAGGTGCCTTCCGATCGGGAGAACGTCATCCTCTCCGACATTCTCCCCGCCGGACTGGAGATCGCGAATCCGCGGCTGGACCGAAACGCCCTGGTCAAGATGGGCAAGATTGCGGAGACCAAGGCGCAGGACCAGTCCGAGAATCCGGAGGAGGACTGGAACGGCGACGCGGAGGCGGAGGAGGCCCGCCGCGAAAAGGAGGAGGGCGTCCAGCCCCAGTATCTGGAGGCCCGCGACGACCGGCTGGTGGTCGCCTTCGAAAAGCTGAAGGCGGGCACCCACCACTTCTACTACGTCGTGCGCGCCGTGACGCCGGGCACGTTCCGCCAGCCCGCCCTCCAGGGCGAGTGCATGTACAACCCCGAAATCCGCGCCGTGACGCTGGACAAGACCGTAACCATCCAATGAACCGCCTCCGGCTCCTGTCCGGGCGGAAGCGCGCCGCGCTTTGCGTCCTCCTGCTCGCGGCGGCAGCCGGCGGGGCCGCGCTGGCCTGGCCGTCCGCCTGCCTGCGGGGGGCGGCGCGGCTGTTGCCGCCGGTCCCGGCGGAGGTCCTGCTGCGCGTGCCCCCGGGCGCGGAGATGACGGACCGCTCCGGGCGCCAGCTCCACGGTTTCCTGGACGCGGAAGGGCAGTGGCGTTTTCCACGGACCCTCGACCAGATCAGCTCCCGCGTGGTCGAGGCCACGCTGGCCGCCGAGGACAAGCGGTTCTGGTCGCATCCCGGCGTGGACCCGCACGCCGTCGCGCGGGCGGCCTGGCTGAACCTGACCCGGGGCCGCATCGCCTCCGGCGCGTCCACCCTGACCATGCAGGTCGTCAAGAACGCGGAGAAGCACCCGCGGTCCTGGACCGCCAAGACAGTCCAGGCGCTCACGGCCCTGCGCCTCGAGCGCGCCGCTTCGAAGCGCGGCATCCTGGAGGCCTATCTCAACAACGCCCCCTACGGGCGCAACCTGGTAGGCGTGGAGGCGGCCGCGCGCCGGTGGTTCGGAAAGCCCGCCGCGGAACTCAGCCTCCCGGAGGCGGCGCTGCTGGCGGGCCTGCCGAAATCGCCCACGGGCTACGACCCCCTCACGCGTCCCGACCGCGCGCTCCTGCGGCGCAACCAGGTGCTGCGGCTCATGGCGGCGGCCGGGGTCATCACCGCCGCCGAGGCGGAGGAGGCGCTGGGTGCGCCGCTGGGCGCCTCGTGGCACGACTTTCCCCGGCTCGCCCCGCACCTCGCCGCGCAGGTGGCCGAGGAGGCCCTTCAGAAGGGCAGGGTGGAGACCACGCTGGACGCGGCCATCCAGGCCGAGGCCGAGGCCGCCGTCGCCAAGCACCTCCTCCGCTTTGACGGCCGGATCACGAACGGGGCGGTGATCGTCGCCGACGTGGCCGGGGGCACGATGCTCGCGCGCGTGGGCTCGGCGGGGTTCTTCAACGACCGCATCGCGGGACAGGTGGACCTCTGCGCCCGCCCGCGGTCGCCGGGCTCCACGCTGAAGCCCTTCGCCTATGCCCTCGCCATGGAGAAAAACCTCCTCTACGCCAGCGAGATGCTGCTGGACGACGACCTGGACTTCGGCCAGTACCGGCCCTCGAACTTCGACGGCGGCATGAACGGGCTTGTCTCCGCGAAGGAGGCCCTGCGCCTCTCGCTCAACATCCCGGCGGTGCAGACCCTGGACCGCGTCGGCACGAGGGAACTGCTGGCCTTCCTTCGCCGCGCGGGCATGACCACCCTCACCCGCGGACCGGACGACTACGGCCTGGGCCTCGTGCTGGGTGGGGCCGAGGTGACGCTGGAGTCCCTGGCGGGGGCGTATCTGGCCCTCGCGCGGCTGGGCGACGCCCGCCCCCTGACCTGGCGGCGGAAGACAGCGGGGGAGGGGGCGGAACCGCTCATCTCGCGGGGCACCGCGCTGGCCCTGTGGGACATGCTGGAGCAGCCCCTTCCCGGGGAACTCGGCGGAAATCTGGTGTCCACCGGCATGGCCCCCGCGCGCGTCTGCTGGAAGACCGGCACCTCCGCCGGATTCCACGACGCGTGGGCGGCCGTGTTCAACGCCCACTACCTGGTCGCCGTGTGGATGGGCAACAACGATGCCAAGGCAGCGCCGGACCTCGTGGGCGCCCAGGCCGCCCTGCCCCTGGCCGCGCGCGTCTTCCGGGGCCTTCCGGCGAAAAACACCGCCGCCTGGCCCGACGCCGCGGGCGAACTTGTCCCGGTGTCCGTCTGCGCCGACTCCGGCCTGCCCGCGTCGCCCTGCTGCGCGGCCACCCGCTCCGTCCTCCTGCCGCGCGGGCAGTATCTCCACCGCCGCTGCGCCGTGCACCAGCCCGCCCTGGACGGCAGGGAAGGGGGGATCGAATGCTGGCCCGCCTCTCCCGTGCGCTGGGACCTGGCGCGCCTGCCGCGCCGCGCCCCGTCCGCCGAAGGGGACGGCGGGGAGGGGGTCCGCCGCCTGCTGGCCATCACCTCCCCGGCGGACCGCGCCGAGTTTGTCCTGTCCGGCACACCGGGCGGCGACCGGGTTCCCCTGAAGGCCTCGCATCAGGAGGCCACGCCCCTCCACTGGTATGTGAACGGGAAGTACCTCGGCGAATCCAGCCCCGGCAGCCCGCTGGTCATGGACCTCGCGGCGGGGACCAGCCTGATCACCTGCATGACCCCCGCCGGCGACACGGCCAAGTCCGTCATCCACGTCACCGGGGGGTAGTTCCCTACTGCGCGGGCGCGGCGGCCTCTTCGGGGGGCGGGGCGTCCCCCGGCATGTCCACCAGGCGGGAGGGGTTGGTGGCGCGGAACTGGTACCGGTCCATCGGCTCTATGACATAGGAGCCGTCCGGCATGACCGCGTACTTCCAGGGCGAGTCGTCCACGGGGTTTCGCGGGATTTCCGGCACATACGCAGGCGCGAGGTCCTCCAGGACTGCCGGAGGCGCGCCCTTCTCCGCCCGGTAACGCTCCACGGCCACGGCCAGCCACACGGCGTCCGTCCAAGCCTCGCATTCCACCTGGCTGCGCAGCACGCTGAGAAGCGGCGGCCATCCGCGGTACCGCGCGAACGGCCCCTTCTCGCGGATGAAGGTTGCGAACGGGGGGAAGGGCCCCGCCAGCATGCTCCGGATGGTCTCCAGGTGCTCCCGCAGGAATGCCGACTCCTTCCGCCACTGCCGGTCAAAGAACATGCGGCGGATCCGCACGTCAAAGGGGGTGTCTCCCGGGGCGACATACCGCAGCGTGTCGTCCACGGCCATGCAATAGGACCGCAGCACCGCCAGGCGGTCCTCCTGGGCTTTGGCCCGCTCTCCGTCCAGCAGGGCCTGGATCCGCTCCAGCTCGCCGGGCTTTCCGGCGCGCAGCCGCGCCACAATCGGCAGAAGGCGCAGCGGGCCGGTGCGGACTCCCCAGCTGGAAAACTGCTCCCGGGTGATCTGAATGTCATAGCGGGGCTCGGTTCCAACGATCGAGCAGGAGGCCGCCTCGCGGCGGGAGAGGGCGAGATGGCTCCCGGCGAGGTCAAGAAAGCGGTCCGGCCCCTCGTCCCGGTGGGCGTGAAACAGGACCAGCATGTCCAGGAGGGCGGCCGCCTTGCCATAGGACATGCGAACGTCCGTGTTCTCCTCGCGGACCCCCCCCGAACGCGGGGCAAGATACACCGGACTCTCCAGCACGCCGGGAAGGCGGGCGAGTACCTCCTCCGCGGACACAAGAAACGCAACCAGCGCCGGGTCGTCGTCTGCGCAGAAACTGGTGGCGCGGGCATAGGCCGACACCCGGATTCGCTCCTCCCACGAACCGGGCTGTCCAAAGGGCTGGGGAATCTGGACCTTGCCCTCCCCCTGCGGAAGGCACGGGGGGACATCCCCGAGCGCCCTCGCGGCGGCGTCCAATTCCATGAGCGCGTAGACCCCGTTCTCCGGCAGCAGCCGCTCCGCGGAAATGCGGGTGTATTCCTCCTCCCCGAGGATGGCCTCGGGTGGCCCGGAGGTGGACAGGGCGAGCGCCGCGATAAGCCCCCCCAGTGCGAGGGGAATCAGGCACAGCAACAGCAGGTTCCGGCGCACGGCGCGGTTGATGGGGGGGCGGCGGGCCATGTCAGGACCCCGCGACGCGGTTGGAGACGTATTCCCTGCGCCGCACCGCGATAATGCTGGCAACCAGGAAGGCCGCCGTCACGCAGGCCAGGACCAGCCCGGCCCGCGACGCGCTGACCATGAACACCTGCTTCTGGAAGCTGCCCAGGGCCGTCTGCACCTCCACCACGCCGCGCTGCGTGGCCAGCACGGGGTACAGGGCGTCCACATACTTCTTGATGGTCAGGAAGTCCACGAGGCCGGGGATCACCGTGGCGATTTTCTGCCAGCCGTAGAGCAGCAGGAGTCCGTAGACGATGGGCCGCTTCGTGAACGCGCCCAGGAAAACCGCCAGCGCGCCATAGGCCGCCAGGGCGGCGGCGGTAACGCCAAGGTAATGGGCCAGCAGGACCAGGTTGTTCCGGTCGGTCATCTTCAAATTGGCAAGCGTCGCGCTGGCGAGATAGGTGAGCGTGATGGACACGGACAGGATCGCGACGGACACGCACAGGTACGCGATGAAGCGCCCGACCACCCAGCCGGAGCGCGGGATCGGCCGCGTCAGGATGTAGGGCATGGTCTGCATCTCCACGTCCTCGGCGACCAGCATCCCCGCAAAGAACAGCGCGAGCAGCGGCGCCAGCACGCTGATGTAGAGCTGCTCGACAAGGCGCACGAAGACCACGTTGCCCCCGTCCACAAACTGCGTGCGCGAGAGGAACGCCATCGCCAGCGGGATCAGGACGGGCAGAAACGCCACCAGCGCCACCAGGGCGAGGCGCTTCTGCCGCAGGATGAGCGACGCCGCGTGGCCCGCGCTCCCGCGCACGGCGTTCGCGTAGCCCCGCGCCGCCGGCTTCGCCCCGAGAAAGGCGGCCAATGCTCCGGGTGTGTGCTCCATCGTTCTCCGCCTACTTCTTGGTTAGGTAGTCAAACACGGCCTGAAGGCTGTCGTCCGCGCACTCAATGGTCCGAACCAGCGGATCCTCCCCGAGCGCAAGGCCGTTCAGCAGGTCATAGCAGCGGTTCGGGTCGCTGGTGCGCAGCACCAGCCCGTCGTCCCGCAGCTCCAGCGAGAGGATGTGGCCCTCCCCGGCGACGCGCGCCGCCAGCGAGCGCGCGGCGCCGCTGGACACGTGGATCGTGTGCGGCTGGCTGTCGATGAGCGCGCGGATGTCGCGCACCCGGCCCTGGGCGATCAGCGACCCACCGTAGAGCAGCACCACGTCGTCCGTGATCCGCTCGATCTCGTACAGCACGTGGCTCGACACGACCACCGGCGTGCCGTGCTCCGCCAGCCGCTGGATCAGGGCGTACATCTCGTCGCGGCCCTGGGGGTCCAGGCCGTTCATTGGCTCGTCGAGCAGCAGGAAGTCCGGGCGCGCCGCCAGCGCCTGCGCCAGCTTGATCCGCTGGCGCATCCCCTTGCTGTACTCCTCCACCGGGTCGTGCATGCGCTCCGTCATGTGGACCAGGTCGCAGGCCTCCTCGGCCGCTCGGGCGGCGTCCCGGTTGTTCATGCCCCAGTACCGGTTCATCCAGTACACGAACTCAAACCCGGAGGTATTCGCGTAGAAGTTGTCCGTCTCCGGACAGTACCCGATGCGGCGCAGCACGGCGGCATTGTTTCGCGGCGGCCCGCCCAGCACCCGCACGCTGCCCCGGCTGGGCGCGTGCAGGCCGAGAATCACCTTGATCAGCGTGCTCTTGCCCGCCCCGTTCGGGCCGAGCAGCCCCGTGACGCCCCGGCCGATCTCCAGGTCCAAATTGTTCAGCGCGATGACCTCGCCGAACCACTTGGAAAGGGATTTCACCTCCACCACGGCGCTCATGCGGGGATCTCCGCGCGGCGGACGCGGCGCGCCACGATCAACAGGCAAATGAACGCGGTCGCTGCAAGCAGCGAAAAGGGCCAGTGCCAGGCCATGTCGAAAATGGCGGGGCGGATGCCAAAAAGGTCCTGGCCGAGACGCATGACCGCGAGAGGATAAGACAGGCCCAGATAACTGCGGGCGCGCAGCGACTGCGAAAGAAGCCCGGCCATGCTGGAATTGGCGATGATCAGCATGAACAGCGTGATGGCGGCGTAGTTTTGGCCCGGCAGGAGGCTGGAGCAGGCCAGCACAGCCAGCGCCGTGGGAACCACCAGCACGAGCGAGAAGAGGAGAGAGGCGGAGGCCATGTCCACCGCCTGGCGGACCAGTTCCCAGCTCGGCAGGAGGATGACATGCTCGGCGATGAGAAACAGCGCGGGCAGCGCCGTGACCGAAAGCCCCAGCAGGATGAGCGTGGCCGCCTTGCCCAGCAGGTAATCGTGCCAGCGCAGGGGCTTGGAAAAGTAGATTTCCATGAGGTTGTTCCGGAAATCGTTGCAGATCATCCCCGCCCCCGCGTAGAGCAGGATGATGAACATCACCGGCGTCTGAAAATTGATGAAGTCGAAGAAGGTGCTGGACTTGACGGTGATCCCCTCCAGGCGGCTCAGCACGGCGGCCATGGGGTGGTTGGGGTCCTGCACAATGGTGTCGTAGGCGACGATCTGCACCAGCCGCAGCAGCACCTGGATGCTCGCGAGGAGAACGAGAAACTTGAAGATGCGCAGGCGCGCCAGCACGCGGAACTCCTGCTCGACAACAATCCACCAGCGGAACCGGTGGCGGAAAACGCCCTCGTAGTTGCGGTAGGTGTGCTCATACACCGGCATCGGACGTTTCCTTCCCCAGGGCTTCCATGAACGCGGTTTCAAGGGACCGCCGGGCGGGGCGGAAATGGCGGACCTGCGTGCCCGCCGCCCGCGCCAGCTCGAAAAACGCGTCCTCCCTCATTTCCGCGGGCGCGCGCACAAGCAGCGTGTCCGAAGGCGCCATGCGGTGCTGGGCGCAGCCGGCCTGCTCCAGGAGCGCCGCGTAGGCCGCGTCGTTGTCCCGCACGCGCACCTCGTACTGCCGCTCCAGCATGCCCGTGAGCGCCTCGATGCTCCCCTCGCTCAGAATGCGCCCCTTGGCCAGCATGGCGACCCGGTCGCAGACATGCTGGACGTCGGGGAGCAGGTGGGAGGAGAGGATCACCGTGACGCCCCGCTGCGACGCGATCTCGCGGATCAGCTCCAGCATCTCGACGCGGCCGTCGGGGTCCAGCCCGTTCGTCGGCTCGTCGAGGAACAGCAGCTTCGGGTCGTGGATGAGCGCCTGGGCCAGCTTCACCCGCTGGAGCATCCCGGTGGAGTAGGTCTCCATGTTCCGGTAGCGGCTCTCGCCGAGGCCCACATAATTGAGCACCTCGTGGGTGCGCTCCATTGCGTCCACCATGGACATGCCGAACAGCCGCCCGCAGTAGGTCAGGAAGGAGACAGCGCTGATCTTCGGGCTCGTGGACTCGCGCTCGGGCATGTAGCCGACCCGCTGGCGCACCAGCAGCGCGCTCTTGGGAAGGGGAAGATCGAAGACCTTCACGCTGCCCGACGCGGGGCGCAGGAAACCCAGGATGGTCTTGATCAGCGTGCTCTTCCCCGCGCCGTTGGGCCCGAGGAGGCCCAGCGCCCCCTCGTCAATCCGCAGGGACACGCCGTTGAGCGCGGGCTCCCGCCCGTAGGACACGGCGAGGCCGTCAATTTCTATGAGCGCCATACGCGTCTTTCGTCAGTAGTTCGACACATTGAGCGTCAGCGGGATCACCTCCTCGCTTCCGACGGAAACCACCTCGGTGTGCACGAAGCGCACCTGCAGCGGGTTCCTTCCGCCCAGCTCGAAGTAGTATACATTGAGTTGCCATTCGCCCGGCGGAACGTCCTCCAGCAGGAACGTGCCCAGGGGGTTGATGCCCGTGCTTTGGCCCGTCAGCTGCGACAAATCGGCCGTTCCGCCCAGAGGCCCGGGGATCATCCCCGGCATCTGGAGCACCACGCGCCCGCCAAGCATGTTCGCGGGACCGGGGAAACACTGCCCCTCGATGCGCGCGCCGGAGCGCCCGCCGAAGTCGCACCGCGCGGTGCGCCCCTCCTCGATCGTGACCTGGAGCCCGCGCGCGCCGTAGACGCTCGAAATGTCGCCGCTGCTCAGCTCGGTGACCATCGCCTGGTACACGCCCGTGGAGAGCCCGTCCATGTGGTAATAGCCCTGCTCGTCCGTGGTGGTCGTCTTGGTGTCCCCCCCGCCCACCACCATGACGACCGCGCCGGGCGTGGCGCGGCCCTCGGTGAAGACATAGCCCTCCACCGCGCCGCCGTACCCGAGGCGCAGCCGGATGTTCTCCTGGCGGCCGCCCTGGGAAAGCTCCACGGGCCCCTCGGTGGCGGTGGCGTAGCGGGGATGCCGCGCGAGGACGAAATAGAGGCCCGCAGGGAGGTTTTCAAAGGCGAAGGCCCCGTCCTGGCCCACCTGGCGCGTCCGGTCCTGGGGCACATTGGAAGACAGGATCATGGCCTCCGCCGCCGACGCGGCCTCCACCAGAACCACTTCGGCGCCCTGCACGTTGCCGTTGTCCCCGGCGACCACGGTTCCGGACACACGTCCGCCGGAATCATCCAGTTCCAGCACAACCCCCTCCAGCACCTCGCCCGCCTCCAGGGTGATCTCCTCGCGCGCGGGGGCGTAGCCCTCGGCCTTCGCCTCCAGCCGGTGCGCCCCGGCGTCCAGCCGCAGCTCAAACGTGCCGTCGGGGTTGTCAAAGCTCACGCTGTT
>Ga0123329_1003870_pt1 | contig 12065 bp, 9 predicted proteins | sample BioC12SIPDNA_FD_89703 | JGI IMG/M metagenome (GOLD analysis project Ga0123329, IMG submission 89703) | Anaerobic biogas reactor microbial communites from Washington, USA - Biogas_R1_B C12 SIP DNA | ecosystem: Engineered > Bioreactor > Anaerobic > Unclassified | place: Washington, USA | collected... | reverse complement strand
TCGTTTGTGATGATGAATTCATTCGTTCCCTGCGTATGGCAGGAAGGACGGGAATGCCCGATCACGGCGGAATCATGGACCTGCAGCGCTTTGCCGCGGAGTTGGTGGGCGCCACGCGGGAGTACATCTATATCCGGCCCGAGGATGGGCTGATCATCCTGCGGCCAAACCGGCTGCACTACCTGAACGAGACCGCCACCCTCATGCTCGACCGCCTGTACGGCGACCCCGACGGGCCCAACGTCGAGCGAGTGGTGGCCGAGGTGGCGGATCGTTTCGGCGCCGATGCCCGGCGCGTCCGCGACGACCTGCGCAAGCTGCTGATCAGCATCTCGGCGCTGCTCAACGACCAGGTGTGCGGCGCGCCCAGCGTGCGTCAGACGCCCTTTGGCAGCCACCGGCGCGAGCTGCCGGTGCTGTCCGAGATTGCTGTGACCTACCGCTGCCAGAACCGCTGCACCTTTTGCTATGCCGACTCGCCGGAGCGGGGGCGCGATGTCGTCGAGATGACCACCGAGGAGGTGCGCACCATCATCGACCGCCTCTTTGACGAGGCGCACTGCCCCACCGTGTCGTTCACCGGCGGCGAGCCCACCTTGCGGCCCGATCTGCCCGAGTTGGTGCGCTATGCCAAGGACAAGGGGATGCGCGTCAACCTGATCACCAACGGCGTGATCTGCGGCGACGCGGCCTATGTCGAGACGCTGGCCGCGGCGGGCCTCGATTCCGCCCAGGTGAGCGTCGAGGGCGGCTGCGCCGAGGTGCACGACGCCATCACGCGCCATCCGGGCTCGTGGGAGCGCTCGGTGCAGGCGGTGCGCAACCTGCGCGCCGCGGGCATTCACACCCACACGAATACCACCATCTGTGGCGGCAACCGCGAGCGCCTGATGGAGCTGGTCGATTTCATCGCCGAGGACCTGGGCAGCGAGTACTTTTCCATGAACATGGTCATCCGTACGGGCACGGCCCTCGCCAACCCCCAGGATGACGTGTGCTACACCGACATCGGCGACATTATCGAGGCGGTGCAGGAGAGGGCGCGCCAGCGCGGCGTGCGGTTCGTGTGGTACTCGCCCGTGCCGTACTGCCTGTTCAACCCGGTACAGGTGGGGCTGGGCTCGAAATCGTGCGCCTGCGTCGACGGCCTCATCTCGGTGAGTCCCTCGGGGCAGTTGCTGCCGTGCTCGAGTTTCGAGCGCGGGATCGGCGACCTGCTGCACCGGCCCTTCCAGGAGGTGTGGTACTCGCGGACGGCGCGCTATTGGCGCAACAAAGAGTTCATACCGCCCATCTGCCAGCGTTGCGAGATACGCGACATTTGCTGCGGCGCCTGCCCCCTCTACTGGGACGAGCGCCAGAGCTTGGCCGAACTCGAGCCAGTGGCGCCGGGCGGGCCGCCCTGGGCCGGCGCGGTGTGGCGGTTGAGGAAGGCGCTCTGGTCGGGCACTCGGGGCGTGGGGCTGGCGAAACGCTGAGTGACGGAGGTGCATATGGCGGCCGCTCGGGAACGGATCTATCGCATGTCGCTGCGCGACTTTTATCGCTATCTCGATGACAAGCGCTCGGAGCTGGCGGCGGCCTACAAGGACGTCGAGGAGGTCCAGTTCGAGTTCAACGAGATCTTTCGCCAGGAGATGGCTGCCTGGCAAGAGGCGGTGTCGTTCTGCTACCCGCGCCTGGTCACGCAACGCGACGAGCTACCCGCCGACTTTGTGGGGCGCATCGATCGGGTCGAGGAGGAGGAGCGTGCCCGCATCCGCGCCGAGATCGCCGACCTCGAGAAAAAGATCGCCGAGCTACAGGAGCGCTCGGACGCGCTGCTGGGTCAGGGGCAGGAGGCCACGGACAGCCTCAAGCGGATGAACCCGGAACTCGACGCCCGCGAGGAACAGCTCAAGGCGCGCATGGCCGCCTACCAGACGGATTACGCCGAGGCCTACGAGCGCCTAGAGCGACTGGATGGGTCTCCCCTCGGTTGGTTGACGAATGGCGGGGAGATACGCAAACTGAAGCGAGAACAGGCGCGCATCAAGCGCGAGCAGGCGCTCACCCTGAACGAGCTGCGGCAGGTGCGCCAGGCGTGGACCACGCGCCTGCAAGAGATCAGTAACGCGCAGGCCGAGTTGCGCGAGCAGTGGCAGGGGGTCAGCGTCGAGCTGGCGCAGGCGCAGGCGCGTCGCGATCACCTGCAGGGCAACCTCGACGCGCTGGCGCAGCAGGCGGGGCTGCAGCGCGTCCTCGAGGAACTGGATGAGGCGCCGCCGGTCGCCGGCGAACTCGGCGAAAAGCTAGTCGAGGTGGCGGCGCGCAACAAGACGCGCAAGGAATACGAGCAGGGGCTGGCGGCGGTGGCCGAGACCCTCGGTCTCACCAAGGGGGTGGGCGAGGGGATGGCGCGCTTTCAGAAGAGCCTCGGGACGGTGCTCGAGGAGCAGCGGCGCTATAACCTGAAACAGGTGGACGTTGTTCTCCCGGAGCAGGTGGTTGCCCTCAACGAGGTCTGGTCGCAGCTCGGCGCCAAGGTGCGCGACGAGAAGGCGATGGGGCGCAACCCGCTGGAGTTCAGCCGCATCGTCAAGGGCTACATCGACCATTACCTCTCCGACGCCCAGATCCAGTCGCTGTTCGAGACCATGGGGGAGGCTCTCAACCGGGCCACCAAGGCGTGGGGCTGAGCGCTATACGGAGCGAACCGCGGCGGCGGGGCGGCAGCTCTGCTCGCCCTCATAGCAGATAACTGGAGTGTACGCATGAAGAAACTGGGCGCCTCGATCGTCGTGCTGGCGTCGATCCCGTTCTTTATCGTTGGTATCCTCTTTCTGATCGCCTCCGTTTCCCAGGCCAGCCGCATCCTGGTGGCGCTGGCCTTTTTGGCGATCGCCACATTCCTGCTCATCGTGGGGCTGCGGCGCCTACGGCGACTGTCCGAGATCAGCCCCGAGGCGCTCAAGACGGGCGCCATCGAGCTGGCGCGCCGTCTCGATGGTGAGCTGACGGTGGCGCAGTTCCGCGCCGAGTATCGCATCTCCGAGCAGCAGGCCACCGAGGTGTTGGAGGAGATGGTCGCCGAGGGCGCCGCGGAACGGGAGCAGCGCGAGCAGCGCGTGGTGTACGTCGTCACCGGGCTCCTGCCCTCCATGGTGCAGAAGCAGTGCCCCTACTGCGGCGCTGAACTGCCCGTGCGCACCGCGCTGCGCAAGTGCCCGAACTGCGGCGGACAGCTCGAACTCACCAAGACCTGATGACGCCTCGGCGCCGGGGACCGGCCGCGACCGCTTGGCTGGCGTTGGTCGCGGCCCTCGTGTTGCTGGTCGCCTGCGGGCGTCCCGAGGCCCGCGCCCCGCTCGACGCGCCTGTTACGGGCGCGACTGCGGCCCGCGCCACGCCGCCTCCTGGCGGGCGAACGACCGGTCGCCCCAACGTTACCGCGACCGTCACGCCTACCCCATCGCCTACGCCGTCCCTCCCCGAGCGCCTGGCGGCCAACACCATGGCGCCGCGCGACTATGTGGCGCTGGTATCTGCGTTCGGTGGCCACGGGGAGCCCATCCCCCGCGTCGTCCGGCGCACGCCCGTGCCCCTCGCCGAGGGGGATGCGCGACGCTTTTGGCTGGGCGACTCGGACACCTCGCGCACCTACGAGATCACCGCGACGCTCGCCGTGCTCTCGGAGCACACCCAGATGTGGGTCGAGGAGGGCGTCGAGGTGGATCGCGAGGCGCTGCTCGCCTCGGCCCGCGCCTTTGACGCCCACACCTATCCCACGCTGCGCCAGGCCTTTGGCGCCGAGTGGAACCCCGGCATCGACGGCGACCCCCGCATCGTGATCCTCAACGCGCGCTTCACTGGGGCCATCGGCTACTTTTTCAGCGCTCACCAGTACTCGCGCCTCGCCAACCCCTACAGTAATGAGGCGGAGATGGTGTTCATGAACGTCGACGCCCTGGCGCCGGGCACAACTGCCTACGACGCCGTGCTCGCCCACGAGTTCCAGCACATGATCCACTGGCACCTGGACAGCAACGAGGACGCGTGGCTCAACGAGGGCGCCTCGGAGTTGGCGGAGGTGCTCACCGGCCTGGGCAGCGACGCCGGCACCGTGGCGGCGTTCGCCGCCGACCCCGACGTGCAGCTGAACACCTGGGGCGAGGAGGGCAATGTCGGTGCCCACTATGGCGCCTCCTACCTCATGGTCCGCTACCTCATGGAGCGTCTCGGCGCCGACGCCCTGCGCGACGTCATGGAGAGCCCGGCCAACGGCATCGCCTCCATTGATGCGGTGCTGGAGGCGCGGGACAACGGACTGACGTTCCGCGACCTGTTCGCGGACTGGGCGGCGGCGAACCTTCTGGACCGTCCCGACGTGGCCGGCGGCCGCTGGGGCTATCGCGGCACCGACCTCAACGCCAGCCCGGCCGAACGCGTCGATGTAGGGGCGATGGGCGACGGCGGAGACGGCGGGGGCACGACCGACACGTCGCCCGACGGAGACGAGGGTGCGGTAGGGGCGACCGTCGGGTCGCCCGACGGAGACGAGGGTGCGGTAGGGGCGACCGGCCGGTCGCCCGACGGAGACGAGGATGCGGTAGGGGCGACCCGCCGGTCGCCCCTACGGGGCACCGTCGCCCAACACGCCACGGATTACATCGCGGTCGCCCCGCCACCCGCGGGCGGCCGCCTGCGGGTGGCGTTCGAGGGACAGCCGACGGTCCGCCTCGTGCCGAACGCGCCGGCGGGCGGCCGCTGGCAGTGGTGGTCGAACCGCGGCGATGCGAGTCACTCCAGCCTGGAGCGCATCCTCGACCTGACGGGGGTATCATCGGCTACCCTGTCGGTCGATCTGTGGTACGACATCGAGGTGGGGTGGGACTATGCCTACGTGCGCGCCTCGGCGGACGGCGGTCGGACGTGGGACGCGTTGCGCGGCGCGCACACGAGCGCCTACAACCCAAACGGCAACGCCCTGGCGCCGGGCTACACGGGCGTCTCGGGGGCGGACCCTGAGGGGGACGCTGGGAGCGCCGAGCCCATCTGGGTGCGCGAGGAGATCGACCTGACCCCCTATGTCGGCGGGTCGGTGCTGGTGCGGTTCGACTATGTCACCGACGACGCCGTGAACGCCCCCGGGCTGTGCCTCGACAACTTGCAGGTGGATGCCATCGGCTGGGTGGATGACGTGGAGGCGGGGGAGGACGGCTGGCGCGCCGTAGGCTTTGTGCGGCACGACAACGTCCTGCCGCAGGACTGGATCGTGCAGGCGATCATGCCGGGAGAGGAGCCGCGCGTGGAGCGGCTGGACGTCGGCCCGAACGGCCGTGGGGAGTGGCTGCTGCCGCCCATCGCCGAGGGGGGCGAGGACCTCATCCTGGCCATCTCGGCCCTGGCCTCCACCACCACCGAACGCGCCGAGTACGCGCTCAGCGTCATACGGGACCGCGGATGAAAACCAGTAACCACAGAGACCACAGAGCCAGAACAGAGATCGCAGAGGGGGCTTTTGTTCTTCTCTCCGCGATCCCTGTTCCCTGTGTACTCTGTGGCTAGATAACCTCACGTAGGCGCGCTATTAGCGCCTCTTCCTCGCGGGGGAGGACGGTGCGGAGGTCGAGGAGCAGGAGGTCGTCTTGCACGCGCGACACGACGGCGGGGTCGCCCAGACGCAGCGCCCGGGCGGCGTCGCTGGGGGCGCTGATCTCCACGGCGATGAGGGCCGTGGGCAGCGTCTCTTCCGGCAGCGACCCGCCGCCGATCATCGACTGCCCCAGCACCACCTCGCAGCGTGCCCCCGCCTCGCCCAGCGCGGCGATGAGGGCACGCGCTCGCGCCGCGACCTCGTCCGCCGTCGCGGCGATCATGCGCCAGATGGGGACCTCGCGCGTCGCCTCTCCCTTGACGTAATGGAGCAGGTTGGCCTGGATGCCGGCGATAGTCGTCTTGTCCACCCGCAGAGCGCGTGTCAGGGGGTGGCGCCGAAGCTGTGCTACGAGGTCGGCCCGGCCGACGATGATGCCCGCCTGCGGCCCGCCCAGCAGCTTGTCGCCGCTAAAGGTGACAATGTCGGCGCCGGCGGCGATGCTCTCTTGCACCGTGGGCTCGTGGGCCAGGCCGTAGGGCGCCGTGTCGAGGAGCGTGCCGCTCCCCAGGTCATCGATGAGAGGCAGCCCCCGTTCGTGGGCCAGCGCCACGAGTTCGTCGAGCGTCGGTTGATGGGTGAAGCCGATGACGCGAAAGTTGCTCGAATGCACGCGCATCAGCGCCGCCGTCTCGCCGGTGATGGCGGCCCGGTAATCGCTGGCGTAGGTGCGGTTGGTGGTGCCCACCTCCACGAGCTGGGCGCCGCTCTGGGCCATGACATCGGGGATGCGGAACCCGCCCCCGATCTCGACGAGTTGCCCCCGCGAGATGATGACCTCGCGCCCTCGCGCCAACGCCGACAGGGCGAGGAGCACGGCGCCGGCGTTGTTGTTCACCAGCAGCCCCGCCTCGGCGCCCGTGAGACGCGTCAGCAGCGCCTCGGCGTGGACGTAGCGTGAGCCACGCTCCCCCGCCGCGAGGTCGTACTCGAGATTGCTGTACCCCTCGCCGGCGCGGCGCATGGCGTCGAGGGTCGCTTCGCTCAGGGGGGAGCGCCCCAGGTTGGTCTGGATGACGACGCCGGAGGCGTTGATCACCGGCCGTAGCGTGGGCTGCACGGTGGCCTGCAGGCGCGCGACGACGTCGGCCCACAGAGCCTCCTCGCCGGCGTACGCTTCCCCGGAGAGGACGCGACGCCGCTCAGCCTCCAGGGCCTCGCGACACGCCTCCACAACGAGATCGCGCCCCAGCGCGGCAACCCAGCGCGACGCCGCCTCACCCTGCAGCAGGCGACCAACGCTCGGCAGGCGTCGCAACGCGTCCTGGCTAGATCTCGTCCCAGCCATAGGCCCTCAGATCGATGCAGTCCTTCTCGTCGAACACGATCCCCTCATCCTCCAGGAGCGCGCGGTGGAGCGCCCCGTGGTCCGTATGACATCCGCCGCTGATGGCCCCGCGGGCGTTCACCACCCGATGCCACGGCAGCCCCGGGGGGCACTGGCGCAGCGCCCAGCCCACCGTGCGGGCCCCGCGTGGCATGCCGATGGCCAGGGCGATCTGCCCGTAGGTCACCACCCGCCCCGCCGGTACCCGCGCCAATACCTCGTACACGCGGGAAAAGATGTCGTTGCTCATGGCTCACTCCACGGAACAGAAGTGGTCAGCCGTCAGTGGTCAGTAGTCGGTCACTGGCTGTTGGCCATTGGCTCTTGGCCAGGAATGCCAAGAGCCAATGGCCAACAGCCAGTTGCCGATGGTCAACCGCTTACACCAGCCTGAGGCTCGGCACTACGTCCAGCGACAAATCCGAACGCTTGCCCGCCACGTACAGGTAGTAGCCCGCCATGGCGACCATGGCGGCGTTATCGGTGCAAAAGTGGATGGGCGGATAGCGCACGGGCACCGGCACCCGCCGACGCATCTCGGTGCGCAGCAGGACGTTGGCCGCCACGCCTCCGGCGATGAGCACCTGGGCCGCGTCGTAGCGCTCGACGGCCTCGGCCGTCTTGGTTACCAGGGCGTCCACCACCGCGGCCTGAAAGCTGGCGGCCAGGTCGGCGATGGGCAAGTCATCGGAATTGCCCGTAAGCGCCGCCTCGGCGAGCTTTTCGCCGCGCTCGGCGACCTCCTCGCCCCGCTCGCGGCGCAGCTCTTGCACGAGGCGCAGCACCGCCGTCTTGAGCCCGCTGAAGCTGAAATCGAACGGCCCCACGTCCAGCGCCCGCGGCAGGTCGTAGGCGGTGGGGTCGCCCCCCTCGGCGGCGCGCTGGATGGCGGGACCGCCCGGGTACCCCAGCCCCAGCAGGCGGGCCACCTTGTCGAACGCCTCGCCGGCGGCATCGTCGATGGTGCGCCCCAGCAGGGTATAGTCGTGGTGCTCGCGCATCAGGATGAGGTCGGTGTGGCCGCCCGAGACGACGAGGCACACCAGCGGGAGGGGCGGCGGCACGAACGCCGCGGCCTCCGCCACGGCCTTGGCCGCGCCGTTCGCTGCACCGTCACCCGTTGGAAGCCAGTTGGCATAGATGTGCGACTCGAGGTGGTTCACACCCACCAGGGGGATGCCGCGGGCGAGAGACAACCCCTTGGCGGCGTTCAGTCCCACCAGGAGCGATCCCGCCAGCCCCGGCCCCTCGGTGACGGCGATGGCGTCCAGGTCATCCCAGTCCTTGCCCGCCTGTGCCATCGCCTCGCGGATCACCGGCGTGATCGCCAGCACGTGCTGGCGGGAGGCCATCTCGGGGAACACGCCGCCGTAGCGGCGGTGCAGGTCGATCTGCGAGGCGACCACGTTGGAGCGCAGCGTGCGCCCGTCCTCCACCACGGCGGCGGCCGTCTCGTCACACGACGTCTCGATACCCAGGATGGTGATCATGCTCTTCCGATCTAGGGGGCGCCTAGCGGCGGGATGTCGCTCAGCCAGAGCGTCCTGCCACTGAGGACATACATGCGCTGCCGCTCCTCATCGACATAGATGCTGCGCAGCCCGCGGAACTGGCTCTGGTCCGGCTGCGCCATGAACTGCCGCAGGAACGCGCCGTTCTTGTCGAACTGCAGCACGCGCTCGTTGCCCGAGTCCGTGATGTACAGGTAGCCGTGGGCATCGGGCTTTTGCTCGCCCGACACAAAGAGGGTCGTGGGGCCGCGCATCGGGTCGGGCAGGCCCGTCAGGGCGAAGGGCTGCTCCGCGCCGTCATAGAACTTTTTCACGGCGCCGTCGGCAAACAGCACGTACATGTTGCCGTCGATGGCCAGATCCACGGCCCCTGTGAGGTCGATCCCCAGGCGCGGGTCGAGATAGTCCGAGGGCGGCGCGGTGTAGGCGTTGTCCACCGGCACGTATTTCATGATGCGGCTCTGGAGGGGGTCCAGCACGTACAGGTTGCCGAAATACCCCCCGATGGCCGCCGGCTTGATCCACTTGTCGCTATCGGCCACCGGCAGCACGTCGATCCCTTGCTGGATATCGTAGGCCAGTAGCGAGCCGCCGCTCTCCAGCGCCATGAAGGTGCTCAACGAGCGTTGGCCGCCCGCCTCCACCCAGGCGATGTCGACGAGTTGCCCCACCTGGATGCCGCCGCGCAACTCGTCCCGCGCCATGAGCATCGGCTCGGAATCCTGAGGCTGCAGCGCGTCTCCCGCGTCGTTCAGGATGAACTTGTAGACGTGGTCGCTCCCGCGATTCAGCAGGAATACGTCCCCCTCGTGGAGGATGATGCGCCCCGAATCGGCGGGCGTATCGACGGGCTCGCGCAGCTCGGCGAGTTGCCAAAAGTGGAAGAGACGCTGGACGGTGTTGATCTCGTCCAGGCGATGCTGGATGCGCCGCTGCAGCGACAGCAGCACGTCGTCGCTCGGGTTGAGGGCCAACCCGAGATCGATGGTGGCCAGCGCCTCACGCAGGCCGGCGCGTATGGCGGTCGGGTCGCCCGTGGACGTGGCCGTATCGTACAGCGCCTGCGCCTCGGTCTGGATGGCATCGAACTGCGCGCGACGGGTGCTCTCGTACTGCACGCGCGTCATCACCACCATCACCAGCGTCACGAGGGGGATCGTCAGAGCCACGGCCACGAGGGTGTGGCCGCTCAGCGTCGCGGCGAGCTGCGCCGTGCTCGATCCACGCCGATCGGACAGGCTGTCAGATTGGGCGGGCATCGCGGCTCCTTGGGCTCACGTCTCAGGGTACTGAGATGGGCCTCAGGCTAATAAGGCCCATCGGCCGCCTCGCGCGGGCTCACTCCCACTCGATGGTGGCGGGCGGCTTGCTCGAGATGTCGTACACCACGCGATTGATCTCGGGCACCTCGTTGACGATGCGATTCGAGATGCGCGCCAGCACATCGTAGGGGATGCGCGCCCAGTCGGCCGTCATGGCGTCCTCGCTGGTCACGGCGCGTACGGCCACGGTATGCGCGTAGGTGCGGCTGTCGCCCATCACCCCTACGCTGCGCAGCGGCGTGAGCACGGCAAAGTACTGCCAGATCTCGCGATCCAGGCCGGCGGCGGCGATCTCGTCGCGGACGATGGCGTCCGCCTCGCGCAATACGGCGAGCCGCTCACGGGTCACCGGGCCGATGAGGCGCACGGCCAGGCCGGGTCCGGGGAACGGGGGCCGATAGACCATCTCCTCGGGGAGCCCCAGCGCGAGGCCCACGCGTCGCACCTCATCCTTGAACAGGAAGCGCAGCGGCTCGATGAGCGCCATGCGCATGTTCTCGGGCAGGCCGCCGACGTTGTGATGCGTCTTGATGCGCGCCGCCGACTTGTTGGTGGGGGTGGCGCTCTCGATGACGTCGGGGTACAGCGTCCCCTGCGCGAGCAAGTCCACCTGCCCCAAACGTCCGGCCTCTTCCTCGAACACCTCGATGAAGGTGTTGCCGATGATCACGCGCTTGCGCTCGGGGTCGGTCACCCCCTCGAGGGCTGACAAAAAGCGCTCCGAGGCGTCCACCGCCACGACGCGCGCGTCGAGGTAGCGCCGGTAGCGGGAGACGCATTCCTCCGCCTCGCCTTTGCGGAGCAGGCCGTGATCGACAAAGATGGCCGTCAACTGCTCGCCGACGGCGCGGCTGACGAGGGTGGCCACGACGGTCGAATCTACGCCGCCGGAGACGCCGCAGATCACCTTGCCCGTGCCCACCTGCTCGCGGATGGCGGCGATGCTCTCCTCGATGAACGCGCCGGTGGTCCAGTCGTCCCGGCAGCCGCAGATGGCGACGCAAAAGTTGCGCAGGATCTCCATGCCGCGGGGCGTATGCATCACCTCGGGGTGGAACTGGAGGCCGTAGAGCCGGCGCTCCTCATCGGCCATGGCGGCCACGGGCGAGTTGGCCGAGTGTGCCAGGGCGTGAAAGCCCGGCGGCAGGGCGTCGATGCGGTCCCCGTGGCTCATCCAGGCGTCGAGGGCGCCGCCCAGTCCGGCAAAGAGGGGCGAGTCGGGCCGGTCGATGGTGACGCGAGCGGGGCCGTACTCGCGGGCGGTGGCCGGGGCTACGGTCCCACCCAGGGCATGGCTCAACAACTGCATGCCGTAGCAGATGCCCAGGATCGGCACGCCACGCGCCAACACCTGGGGTGTGAGGGTGGGCGCACCGGCCTCGTAGACGCTGTTGGGCCCGCCCGAGAGGATGATGCCCTTGGGATTCAGCGCATCGATCTCCTCGGCGGTGGCGTCCCACGGTAACATCTCGCAGTAGACGTTGCTCTCGCGAACGCGGCGGGTGATGAGCTGGCTGTACTGCGAGCCATAGTCCATGACAGCGATGGCATCGCGCTGTCCGATCAGGCTGCGGTCGTTCGTCATTGGTTTCACTATTCTAGGGTGGATTTGAAGGCAGATGCGCCAGTATAGAGGAACATGGTTTCAACGATTATAACGCCGACTCGGCCCTCAATCAAGTTGTGGTGGAACAAAGACAGCGTGGCACAGCCACCGCCTAGTTACCGCCTGTTGGCCCGTTGACAATGTGTGAGAGTCGCGTATAATGAGGTTAGCTGAAGTGAGAAGAAGGTCTGCGCGGGCCAGTCGCTTGTAGGTGAAAGCCGGCTTCATGCCGTGCGCTCGGGACACCGAGCCTAGCCTACAAGGGGCTGGCCTTTTCGATGCTGAAGGGGTTCCGACGGCTGTACCAGTTGTGTGGGTATCGAGCCTTGTCGTACAAATCCACCAGCAGGCTCACCTTGTCAGCCACGTGGGCATAGTATCGCATCTCTCGTCTCACGAACGCTCGGTAGACGGCCCAGTTCATATAGTCGACAACCTGCAGACAGGGCTCCCCAACCCCCGTCTGAGATTCGACTGATATGTTGCTCCGGATGCTCTTCCCCCAGCGCTCCTCGAATCTTTGTATGCCACGGTTAATCGCCTCTTGTAGCCTCGACTGCCTGGTACGGGATCCTCGCCGCGAGAAGCAGATGTGATTCCGCGGATGCCGATGCAACACATCCTGAAAGAGCCTGCTCACGAGGTAGTCGTAGAACTCGTCCTC
>Ga0123329_1003866_pt1 | contig 12076 bp, 13 predicted proteins | sample BioC12SIPDNA_FD_89703 | JGI IMG/M metagenome (GOLD analysis project Ga0123329, IMG submission 89703) | Anaerobic biogas reactor microbial communites from Washington, USA - Biogas_R1_B C12 SIP DNA | ecosystem: Engineered > Bioreactor > Anaerobic > Unclassified | place: Washington, USA | collected... | reverse complement strand
ATTGCGTGTCATCATTTTGCAAGGTTCTCCGCATTCCTGTCGGGAATTCTTGCAATATAATGGCATGATCCTGATATATAGTCAACTCTATTGCAATAGGATATGACTATTTCAGCGGCGACTAATCGGTCACGCACCGCTGCAGGTGCGGATCGGTGCGCAGGAACTGGTCGGCTTCGGGCAGGCAGTCGCGGGAGGACAGCACGGTATGGAAATCCTGTTTGATGGACGGGGCGCGGCGGAGGGCTTCGAGCCAGTCCGTCCGCCGGAACGGGTCGGCGGCGACGGCGTTCCAGAAGCCGGTTCTGTCGAACAGGTCGGCGATCACCGCCGAGTTCTGGCCCTGCAGCAGGCTGACCAGATAGGCTGCCACGCCGACCTGCAGGCCGTGCATGCGGGGCTTGCCCCCCAGGGAGTCCAGCGCGTGCGAAATCAGGTGTTCGCTGCCGCTGGCCGGCCGCGACGATCCGCACACTTCCATGGCGATGCCGTTGAGCATGAGGGAGGTGCCGAGGAGGCGGACGCCTTCGATGTCCCGCGTGGGGCGGGCGATGAACTGGAAGACCGTGGCGTCGGACAGTAGCGCCGCGAAGTCGTCCACCAGGGTGCCGACGGCATTGAACGCCAGTTTCCAGTCCGCGACCGCGGTCAGCTTGGCGACCAGATCGCCCACGCCCGAGAGCCACAGGATTTCGGGGGCGGCCAGGCAGATTTCGGTGTCGAGGGCGACGCCGAAGGGCATGGCCGACGGCAGGGATTTGCGGCGGCCTTCGAGCGTCAGGCTGGATTGAGGGCTGCAGAAGCCGTCGTTGGACAGAGACGTCGGCACGGCGATGTAGGGCAGGCGGGTGAGGAACGCGACGTATTTGGCGACATCCAGCGCCTTGCCGCCGCCGTATCCGATGATGGCGCGGGTGCGCGCCGGGATCCGGGGAAAGAGCTCGCGGGCCTGTTCGAACGATGCTTCCTGCACCGGCCAGCGGTGCAGGACGCCGATGTCCTCGGCCTTCAACCCGTCGCAGAGACGCTGCATCAGGTCCATGTGCAGATCGGCGCTGTGCAGGACGACGATTTCGTTGAACCCGTGGCGGCGGGCGTAGAGGCCGACGCGGCCGGCGGCGCCGGGTTTGACGCGGACGAGGGTGGGAATGGCGATTTGGGTGCGGATCATGACTCCTCCAGCAGGCGGTCGGCGATCTGGGACCATGGTTCAAAGGGGTGATAGGGTTCACCGATCCTGGCCAAGTGTTCGGCCAGCCAGCCGCAGGCAAACCGCCGTTCGGGCCGGACCAGCCGCGACGGGGCGAGATCGGGCCGGCCATCGCCGGCGAACACCGCCAGCGCGTCGCGTTCGAGCGCCGCGCGGACAATGGCCGACTTGTCGATGCCGGTTTCCAGGCGGAAATAGGGCGAGTCCACGGGCAGGGAAAGGGCCAGGCCGCTTTCCGGGGCGAAAACGCCGGGATTGGCATAGACTTCAAGCTGCACACCGGCCTTGTCGAGCAGCCGGCGGATGTACCACGCGCAGCCGGCGGAGGCCACGATGATCTCCCATCCGGCCGCGCGGAGGCGGGCCACCGCCTCCGGAAGCCCCGGATCCAGTTGCATGCGCTCCAGCACGCCCTCGATGCCGGCCCAGTCGGTGCGGATGGCGCCGAAGATGCGCGCCAGGGCCTCGAAGTGGGTGATCCGTCCGGCTACGTAATCGGCCCAATGGTCGTGGTCGGCGGCAGACGGCAGATCGCGGCGGGCCAGATCGAAGAAGTCATGCTTCGTCATGGTGCCGTCGAAGTCCGAAACCAGCAGATGCCGCGGGGAAGTTCGCATGGGACCAGACTCATACCACGAAGAACGCGTCGGGGCAAATGCCCGACGGTTGTCTTCGGGGGCGCATCTGCGATTCGGTGTCGCCGGAATTGGTCCTCGTAGCGCGGGGCTCCCGTCCCGCGCGGGTCCAACCAACCGCACGCGACAGGAGCCGCGCGCCACGAAGGCAATCGTCTGTCAACCCGAGCGGAGTCGAGGGATCTCGGCATGGTCCCGCAGGCCGGCCATTGGGACTGTGCCCAGATCCCGCGGCGGCGGGACAGGTGATTTCGACTCCGGCGCTACGCGCCTTCGCTCCATATGACTGGGACGTGCGTCTTATTGCAGAGGCATTCCGCGGCCCTCCCGACAAGTATAGTTATTGCAATTACTATAGTTATTGCAATAACTATACTTTTTGGATTGCCGGAGAATTCCGGGGCCGGTTATTGGCGCCGGGAGCGGACATAGGCGGTCCAGAGGGCGTCGCGGGCGGCGCGGGGATCGGGAGCGAAGGCGAGCAGGCCGTCTTGGTGGCCGGCCATGACCAGGATGGCGACGGGCGGCAGCGCGGGCGCGAGCCGGCCGATGGCACGGGCGATTTCCGGGGTGCCGAAGGCGGCGTCGGCCGGGGTCCGGGGGGCGCCTTCGCCCAGCAGCATGCGGAACAGGAGGCGGTCGTGGATGTGAATGACGGCTCGGGCGTCGGGGCGGGCGGCATAGACAGCGCCGTGGCTCATGGATTCGGAGGAGGCCGGCAGGGGGCCGCGGCAGGCGACTGCGTTCCGTTCGATATCGAAGGAGAGGACCTCGCAGAAGTGGCGTTCGGCGATGGGATATTCGAAGCCGGTGCCACTGGCCGTGACGACAAAGCGCAGGGTGTTGTCGAGGCGGGCGCTGAGATTGCCGTAGCCGATGCCGTCGGGCAGCACGCCGATCAGCCGCCACTCGTGGAGATCGTCGCGGATGCGGCAGAGCTCGTGCAGCCAGGGATGGCGGGGCGGCGGGGCGGCCTCGTGGGCGCAGGAGAACTTGATATAGCCTTCATCCGTCCGCATGGCGTTCCGGATAGAGGGCGAGGAGTCCCTCGCGGGTGGCAGGGGCGATGCCGCGCTCGGTGATGAGGCCGGTGACCAGGCGGGCGGGGGTGACGTCGAATCCGTAGTTGGCGGCGGGAGTTCCGGCCGGGCAGATGCGGACGGTGGCGGGTTTCCCGGCGGCTTCGTTCCAGCCGGGGACATGGGTGACCTCGTCGGCGCCGCGCTGCTCGATGACGATTTCCTTCACGCCGTCGCGGATGGACCAGTCCAGGGTGGAGGACGGGAGAATGGCGTAGAACGGCACGCCGTTGTCACGGGCGGCAAGGGCCTTCAGATAGGTGCCGATTTTGTTGGCGACGTCGCCGGCGGCGGTGCAGCGGTCGCAGCCGACCAACACAATGTCCACCATCCCGTGCTGCATCAGGTGGCCGCCGGCGTTGTCGGGAATCAGGGTGTGGGGCACGCCGTGGTGGCCCAGTTCCCATGCCGTCAGGGAGGCACCCTGGTTGCGCGGGCGGGTTTCGTCCACCCAGACGTGGACGGGAAGACCGGCGTTATGGGCGGCATAGACGGGAGCCAGGGCGGTGCCGTGGTCCACGAACGCCAGCCAGCCGGCGTTGCAATGCGTGAGCACGTTGACAGGCTGCCCGTTATTGCGCGCGGCGATCTCGCGCAGAAGGGCCACGCCATGCTGGCCCATGCGGCGGCTGAATTCGGCATCCTCGTCGGTGATGGCCTGGGCTTCGGCCCTGGCGGTTTCCAACCGGTCGCCGGGGGTGGCGCAGGCGGCCAGGGCCCGCTGCATGCGGTGAAGGGCCCATTCCAGGTTCCGGGCGGTGGGGCGGGTGGCCAGCAGGGCATCGGAGTCCGTTTGCAGGCGGGCATGCCAATTGGGTTGTCCGGCATGAAGACAGGCGGACAGATAGAGGCCCCAGGCGGCGGCGCAGCCGATGAGTCCGGCCCCGCGCAGATTCATGTCGCGGATGGCCGCGCACATGTCGGCGGTCGTGCGCAGGTCCAGGAAGGCGAATTCGTGGGGCAGGCGGGCCTGGTCAATGATGCGCACGCATCCGGGCGATTCGAGCCAGATGGTGCGGTAGTGCTTGCCGGCGACGTTCACGGCACGGTTTTTCGCGCAAATCGGGGGGAAGGTCAAGCGCCGGGGGGGATCGGCGTCGATGGGCGATGGGCGGCAGGCTGGAATGGCTCGACGCCGGTGCCGGTTCGCGGCATACTTGGCCCTGGATGGCGAGATTGCGAGATTGCGGATGATGGAATGGTTTTCAGGAAGCAGATCGAGAAAACCCCCGACGGGGTCGTCGGGGCTCCAAAGTGGGGCGGATGGAGCCGGGACAGCCTGTCCGCCGTAACCTTGGTGGAGGCGGAACCTCGTCCCGGAGGATTTCCAAAAACGGATCATGAAAAATCATGACTGAGCCGGGGCACAGGCATTTGGCTCATTTGGCGCCGTTTGCCGCCGAGCCGGTGGTGTTTTTCACGATGGTCACGGCCCGGCGGCAGGCCGTTCTGGCCAACAAGGAGACCCACGGGATTCTTCGCGGCATCTGGGCGGAGGCGGGAGAGCGCAACGGGTGGTGGGTAGGCGATTATCTGCTGATGCCGGACCATGTGCATTTTTTTGCGCGGGCGGGACGTGAAGCGCTGCCCATGAAGAAATGGGTGCAGATGTGGAAATCGCTCTCAGCCCGCCAATGGAAGCGCCGGCAGGGACGGGAAGCCCCGTTGTGGCAGCCGGATTATTTCGACCGCTATCTGAGAAGCGTGGATGATTATTCGGAGAAATGGGCCTATGTGGAAGCCAATCCCGTGAGAAAAGGATTGGCGGCCAAGCCCGAAAACTGGCCGTATCGTGGGCGAATCCACGATTTGCGGTTTTGATCAAAAACAGATCGGGATGGAGCCGGGACGACCTCGTCCCGGTGGATCGGAATCGAAAGCGGGACGGGGTCGTCCCGCCCCCAAAACCCTCCGACGGGGTCGTCATGGCTCCTAAGAAGGCGGATCGGGATGGAGCCGGGACGACCTGGTCCCGGTGGATTTCCAGAGACGAAGCGGGTTGGACCCGGGGTTGGAATCGGCGTTGAACGGCGGGGGGGTCGGGGAGTACAGTGGACCGAGTTTTCCACGGTGTGGAAAAAAGTTTTCCATGACGTGGAAAATTCGCGTGGAAATTTTCCATGGCGTGGAAAATCCGGAAACAGGAGCACATGAGCGGACAGAAGAGATTTCAGAAGGTGGCGGTGCTGATGGGCGGGCCGTCGTCGGAGCGGGAGGTGTCGCTGCGGTCGGGGGCGGCGGTGGCCCGCGCGTTGCGAGAGAGGGGCTACGAGGTGACGGAAGTGGTGGTGGGGGAGGATGCCTCGTTCGACCTGCCGGCGGGAGTGGAGGCTGCGTTTGTGGCGATGCACGGGAAGTTCGGGGAGGACGGAACGGTCCAGCGCCTGCTGCGGGAGCGGGGTGTTCCGCATACGGGGTCGAGCCCGGAGGCCTGCGCGCGGTCATTCGACAAGTCCAGGAGCAAGCCGGTGATCGCCGCGGCCGGGATTTCCACGCCGGCCTTCGAATTGCGGCAGGCGGGTGATCCGCGCCGACTGCCGCTGCCGGTGGTGGTCAAGCCGGTCCGGCAGGGATCCAGCGTGGGGATTTCCCGTGTGTTCCGCGAGGAGGAGTGGAGCGAGGCGCTGGCGGCGGCGCTGGCCTACGACGACACGGTGCTGGTGGAGGAGTTCATTCCCGGCCGCGAACTGACGGTGGGGGTGGTGGGGGGCGTGGCCCTGCCGGTCATCGAGATTGCGGCGGATTTTTTCGATTACCGAGCGAAATACACGCCGGGAGTGGCGGCCCACCGGATTCCCGCGCCGATCCCGGAAGAGACCGCGCGGGCCTGCCAGGCGGCGGCGCTGGCCACGTTCCGCGCGCTGGGGTGCGCCGGGATGGGGCGGGTGGACATCCGGCTGCGGGAGGACGGTCGGTTCTTCGTGCTGGAACTCAACAACATTCCGGGAATGACCGAAGTCAGTCTGCTGCCGGACGCGGCGCGGGCGCACGGCTGGGAGTTCCCCGAACTTTGCGAACGCATTCTGAATATGATAGAGTGGCCCGGCAACCAAGGAGGAATGAACACATGAACGTATTGAGAGTCCTGGCAAATCCCAAGCCCGTGGCGAAATCGGCGAGCCTGCAGATCGAGCAGGCGTTCACGGAAGCCCTGAAGGCGAAGCATCCGGACGCGACCATCGCGACGATCGACGTGTACAGGGATGATCTGCCGCAGATTGACGAGAAGGTGCTGCCGTCGCATTTCGGCGCGCCTCCGGCGGACGAGGAAACGGCGCGGAAAATGGCCCGGCGCGGCGAGATTCTGGGGCAGCTGCTGGCGGCGGATCTGATCGTGATCGCCACGCCGATGTGGAATTTCAATGCGCCGCCCATGTTGAAGGCGTGGGTGGACACGGTGCTGGTGGCCGGCAAGACGTTCCGCTACACGGCCAGCGGCCCCGAGGGGCTCGCCAAGGGCAAGAAAGCGGTGCTGTGCATCGCCAGCGGCGGGGTGTATGAAGGACCGACGGCGGCGCTGGATACGCTGACGCCCATGCTGAAAACACAGCTGGGATTCATCGGCATCACCGACGTGACGGAACTGCGCGCGCCCGGCCAGGGCGCCGGCGGCGAGAAAGCCGCGGCCTCGACCGCGGCGGCGATCGAAGCAGCGAAAGCCGCGGCGGCCCGGTTCTGAGTTCGGGTTCCCGGAAATCCGGGTTTTCCATGGCGTGGTCCGGCGGCTGCCGGATTCCACAGCGTGGAAAATCCGGATATTTTATGTCCGGGTGAAGCGACATCAGCCTGGCGGGGGAGCGGGTTCCTGCTGGAGCAGGCGGATCAGGCATCGGGTCAAAGGGTGCGGGGTGGGGGTGAAATGCCATAGGCCGCGGACGTTGCGGGCCAGGTCCAGATCGCGCAGGGCGTGCAGATGCCGGAGAGTGGAAATGCGGGGGATGCGCAGGCGGGCGGCGAGGTCGGCGGTGGAGGCGGGCGCGTCCAGCAAGTGCCGGACGATGTCCTGGCGCCGGGGGTAGGCGAGGGCGACGGCGCTGCCGATGGCCAGCCGGTCCTGGCGGGGCGCGGTCGAGGCAAAGGCCGTTTTCATGGCCTCGAGCAGGGGTTTGGCCGTGGCGACCAGCGGGTCCGGCACGGGGTGATAGGCCACGCGGGCGGATTTGCGGCGGGCCTGGATCAGGCCCCGGGACTGCAGGCGCCGCAGTTCCTGGCTGGCGCGCGATTTGCCGATGTCCTGGGCATCGGCCAGCTGCTGGACGGTAAGGCCGGGGCGGGCAATGACTCTGCGCAGCAGGCGCAGCCGCGTGGGGCCCGCCAGAACCCGGCAGGTTCTCCAGAGGGTGGGGTGCAGGGCCATGGTGTGTTCCTCCTGTATGATCGGAGTTTATAAACACCGTACTCCTGAAAATCAACTGTAATATCAGGCAAAGATGACATAGTCACAAGTCCGATAGATCAATATGATATCGGAGTTTATAAACACCGTACAGGACGGCGTGGAGAGGCGGGCGGGGCGGAGGAAAACTGTTTGAATCGGGCGGGGGGTATGGCATAGTCGGCGTCCACTTCTTGTGTGGGAAACGAAAGGGATTGTGGCCTCTCGAACAACAGCATCCAGACGGGGCAACCGCCGGCGCGAAAGCGTGCTGAAGGCGGCGGCATCCGCCGACCGCCGCCGGACGCGCCGCCGCCTGGCGTGGCGCTGGCTGGCGCTGCTGGCGGGGATTCCGCTGCTGCTCGGCGGGCTGGCGTGGGGCGGGGCCCTGGCGTGGCGGGCGATGTTTTCGGAGAATGACTTTTTCGTGATCCGCCAGATCGAGGTGACGACGGACGGCAGCCTGGGACGGGGGCATATCCTGGAATATGCCCGGGTGAGCGAGGGGATGAATCTGTTTGCGGTGGATCCGAAGTCGGTCCGGGATCTGCTGATGAGCGTGCCGGTGGTGGGGCAGGCGCAGGTGGGGCGGCGCCTGCCGGACACGCTGGTGATTGATGTGACGGAGCGGGTGGCGGTGGCGCGGCTGGGCCGGGCGGGCTCGGGCAGCCCGCTGGCGGTGGATGCGCAGGGGCATGTCCTGGGGCCGAGTTCGGTGCGGGCGAGCCTGCCGGTCATTGCGGGCGTGCGGGACGTGGGGCTGCGGCCGGGGGACGTGGTGAAGGATCCGATGCTGGCGGAGGCCTTGCAGGTGCTGGACCTGTGCACCCGGCCGGAACTGCGGGCGGAACTGGCGGTGACGACCATCGGGGTGGGCGGCGAGGATCACCTGGACGTGGGGCTGGCAACGGGCGAGCAGGTGCTGCTGTCGCGCGAAGAGATGGAGGAGAAACTGGACAAGCTGCGCCGCATGCGGCGGGAGGCGCGGCGCCGGGGCCTGGACCTGGCGGTGTATGACATGACGGTGGAGCGCAATTACGTGGGACGTCCGGCCGCGTGGAAGGATCCGGCGGAGCGGGACTGACGCCGGGACCGGAAAGGGATGGAGCAGGGATGAGCATGGAACCGATTGTGGCGGTGGAAATCGGCACGAACCGGGCGCGGGTGTTCGTGGGCGAGGCCCGCGAGGACGGCGCGCTGATGATCACGGCGGTGGGGGATTGCGCGAGCAGCGGCATGCGCAAGGGGGAGCTGTTCCATTTCGAGAGCGCCAGCCAGTGCCTGGAGCGGGCGCTGCGGCAGGCGGAGGATGCGGCGAACCTGACGGTGAACGAAGTGCATGTGGCGCTGTCGGGGTCGCAGATCGAGGGCATGCCGAACCGGGGGGAGATTCCGGTGGACGGGGAGATCACGGCGGAGCACGTGGAGCATGTCTGCCGGGTGGCGCGGGAGGTGACCCTGCCGGCAGACCGGGAAATTCTGCACAGCATTGTGGGGCAGTTCAGCGTGGACGGGCTGTGCGGGGTGAAGCCGGAGGGCATGGTGGGGCAGAAGCTGGCGGCGGACGTGCTGATTGTGCACGGGCAGCATGCGCGGATGTTCAACCTGGTGAGGGTGGTGAAGGGGCTGAAGCTGGAGGTGGCGGATCTGCTGTTCAGCGGGCTGTGCGCGGCGATGTCGGCGCTGTCGGCGGAGCAGAAGCTGCAGGGGGTGCTGCTGATAGACCTGGGCGGGGGCACCACGGACTACATGGCCTATGCACAGGCCAAGATCGCGGATGCGGGGGCGATCGGCGTGGGCGGCGATCATGTGACCAACGACATTGCCAAGGCGTTCCGGCTGTCCACGATGGAGGCGGAGGCGTTGAAAATCCAGCATGGCGACGCGATGGTGAGCGCGGCGGGGCGGACGCGGCGGCTGCCGCTGCCGGCGGCGGCGGGGGAAACGCCGCGGACGGCGAAGCTGTCGGATCTGCAGAGCGTGATTCACCTGCGCATGGAAGAGACGTTCGGGCTGATTCGGGCGCGGCTGCAGCGGCAGAACCTGCTGCATCTGCTGGGCGGCGGGGTGGTGCTGACGGGCGGGGGGGCATACCTGAAGAATGTGGCCCAGCTGGCGGAAAAAGTGTTCGGGCTGCCGTGCGAGATCGGCGGGCCGCGCAATGTCAGCGGCCTGACGGCGAACCTGTCTGGGCCGGAATACGCGACGGGGGTGGGGGCGGTGCTGTGCGCCTACAAGAACGCCTGCCTGCGGCAGGAACAGGCCCGGAGCGTCTGGCGGCGGCTGGGGCAGTGGTTTGGGCTGGGGTGAGCGAAGAAAGGCGGGCAGGACGATGAACCTGGGCAAGGACAACCAAGGCGGCGACACGCGCTGCCGCATTCTGGTGGCGGGCGTCGGCGGCGGCGCGTGCAGCGTGCTGGGGCGCGTGCTGGAAGACTGGACGGAGCCGCCGGCGGTGGCGGCGGTCAACACGGATGCCCGGGCGCTGGCCGAGTCGGGGATTCCGCTGAAGATCCAGATCGGGCGGACGATCGCCAAGGGGATGGGGGCGGGCGGGGATGCGGAGCTGGGGCGGCTGGCGGCGAGCGAGGATCTGGATGCGCTGCGGGCGCTGGTGGCGGAGTACGATCTGCTGGTGCTGGCGGCGAGTTTCGGCGGCGGCACGGGGACGCGGGCGGCGCCGGTGCTGGCGCGGATTGCCCGGGAGGAAGGGTTGTTGACGCTGGCGTTCGTGACCACGCCGTTCGCGTTTGAAGGCGCCCGGCGCCAGGAGCAGGCCCAGGAAGGCCTGGCCGCGCTTCGCCAGCAGGCGGACGCGGTGGTCTGCCTGCCCAATGAGCGGCTGCATTCGATGCTGCCGGAGGGCACGCCGCTGGCGGAGGCGTTTGCCTTTGTGGACCGGATGATGGGCGCGGGGATCCGCGGGCTGTGGACGCTGCTGGCGCGGGACAACATGCTGAACCTGGACTTTTCGGATCTGCAGACACTGGTGGAGAACAGCGGCAACGAGTGCTGTTTCGGCTACGGGGAGGGGCAGGGGCCCGGGCGCGACGAGCAGGCGCTGACCGAGCTGCTGGAGGGGCCCATGCTGGAAAAGGGCCGGGTGATTGCCAATTCCGGCGCGATGCTGCTGTGCGTGGCGGGCGGGCCGGACCTGGCGCTGTCGGAGCTGGAGAAAATCCATCGCCGCTTCCAGGAGGCGGCGAGGCCGGGGGCGCGGATTTCGATGGGCGCCGCGGTGCTGGAGGGCTGGTCCGGACGGCTGGCGCTGACGGTGCTGGCGGCGGAGCACTGGATGCCGCCGTCGCGGTCGGGCGGGGACCGGCGCGCCGACGGGCTGTTTGACGAACCGGACGAGGCGCCGCCGCCGGAGGAGCGCAAGCGGCGTTCCCGCAAAACCACGCAGCAGTCCGAACTGCACCTGAGCGACGACCGGGGCCGGTTTTCGAACGTGGCGCCGACCATCTACGACGGGGCCGATCTGGACATCCCCACGTTCATGCGGCGGGGCATCCGGATGCCGACCTGACGGCAAAGAGCGTTTCGCCGGGCGGAAGGACTTGATTTTGTGCCGGGAAACCGCAAGAGTGCCCGGAAATGAAACCCAACAGGAGAACGCAAATGAAGAACATGAAATGGCTTGTGCTGGGATTGACGCTGGCCGTGGCCGCACCGTCGGCGATGGGAGCGGCGCTGGTGACGAAGGGCGCGAATGAATTGGCGATTGCGGGAGCGGTGGACTTCCAGAGCGGCGAAGGGACGGATTTCGTGCTGGATCTGCGCTATGCCTACTTCGTGATGGATCGCTTTTCGCTGGGGACCAAGGTGTCGCTGCAGAACAACGATTTCTACAGCCATTTCGGCATCGGGGCGACGGCGGAATACAATTTCGCGCTGCCGAAGGGGTTCAAGCCGTTGTTCGGCACGGATCTGGTGCCGTTCCTGGGCGCCGCGGTGGACTACCGCTATTCCGACATTGATCATCTGGGCGATGAAAGCGCGGTGGTGCTGGGCGGCGAAGGCGGATTGAAGTTCTTCCTGACGGACACCACGGCGGTGACGCTGTCGCTGCTGGGCGAAATCGCATCGGAAGACGTCTATGTGGACGACCAGGAGGCAACGAACCGGGATCTGCGCCTGCTGCTCGGGATGCGCTTCTATTTCTAGCACGGCCGGCAGTGCCGTTCAGGCGCGGGATTTCCCGCGCCTTTTTTATTGCCCGGATCAGAAAGCGGTTGAATTGCCGGCCGGGGTGGGGTAATGAATGGCGAGTTTCCGGTGCCCGGCTGGGGCGCCGGTTGCGGAGGGATGGCTGAGCGGCTGAAGGCACCCGACTCGAAATCGGACGGGCGTGATGAGCGTCCCGTGGGTTCAAATCCCACTCCCTCCGCCATTTTCCGTTTTGGGGCAAAAAGTTTTCCATAGCGACCGTGGAAAACATGCTGGGCGTCAGGCCCACATTTCCATGCGGAGGCCGAACTTGTCGGGGGCGCGGTCGCCGAAGACCTGTGCGGTGCCGTTGGCGATGCGGTGGGCGGTCCAGAGAGCGGCGAAAGCATCGTTCAGGTCGTCAGTTCAGCGAACGACCTGAAAATATGCCCCGCAAGCCTGCCTTCGCGCTCATCCACACAAAGCCAGCCCTCCCGGCATCCATCCACTCCGGCCATGTGCATATCATTGGCTCCTTACAAGGCGGAGTATTCAGGAGATTCAGAGAACATTACTATATTACGGGACTGACCCCTTTTCGGCATCCATCCACTCCGGCCATGTGCAT
>Ga0123329_1003862_pt1 | contig 12080 bp, 13 predicted proteins | sample BioC12SIPDNA_FD_89703 | JGI IMG/M metagenome (GOLD analysis project Ga0123329, IMG submission 89703) | Anaerobic biogas reactor microbial communites from Washington, USA - Biogas_R1_B C12 SIP DNA | ecosystem: Engineered > Bioreactor > Anaerobic > Unclassified | place: Washington, USA | collected... | reverse complement strand
TCACCGTCACGCGGCGGGGAGCCTGTGCGACGGCGTTCCCCAGGCGCGAATCGAGGCGCTGGACGCCGAGGTTGCCCGGGCCAGGGCCGAGCGGGACCGCGTCCTGGCCGGGGCCGAGGAGCCCTACCGCGAGGCATTGCGGACCATGCTCGACTTCGACCGGCACTTCATTAGCGCGGCGTCCTCTTGGTTGGCCCAGATCATTCGCGATTACGGCGATGCCGACCCGCGTCTGGTGGCCAAATGCCAGCCCGCCCGGCGCAAGCTGGAGGACATGGCGAATCGGCGGCTTCCCCTCCGGCAGATCGAGGGCGCCTTCGCGCCCGTGTATGCGGAGCTTTGCGCGTGGAAATTGCCGAAGGTTGAGAGTGTCGCCTATGGCGTCCCGCATCCGCCGGACAGGTTCAGCCCCCCGCGCCTGTCCGACTGGTTGGAGAAGCGCTAACACCTTGGGCCGGGGCGTTCCCGGTCCATCGGGCCAAGTGGCCCACCGTGCAGGGGCGGCTTGACGGCGCGTCCCGGCACACCCGCCGGCGGGGGTGCTCGTCAACCACCCCCGCCGGCACTCCCGGAGAACGATCATGCGACTGACGTACTGGACCGGCCCGATTGACAACTTGGGCGGCTTGTTTCGGACGATGGGCGTTACGCTCGTCGACGACGCCATATGTCGCCAGGTCCGGCGGTTTGTCCGGCACTGGGGCCGACAGCGGCGCCGGTCGAAAAACGCGGAAAACGTAATCGTTTCGCTTGTCTGGTCCCCGTCGCGCGGCGTCGATGCCGAGGCGAGCCGGATCAGCTACCTTTAAGGAGAAAACATGATTATCGAAATGGGCAATGGCTACGAACTGAAAATCGATCCCGGCGGCGGGGCGACCCTGCTTCGCGGCGGGCAGAGGATCCGGTCCGTCCCGGCTGGCCCGGGCGAAAAGCCCGGAACCATTTTCCGGCGGCTGCTTGAGGACAAAACGTTGGTCGGCATGGACCGGCTGGCGGTTATGCGGATCGTCGGCGATAGCAACCTTTTGAAAAACAAAAGCGGTTTCATCGTCTGGTGACCCGTCTTTCTCCCGGGGGCGCTGTCCTGTGGGCAATTCTACGGCCAAAACCCCCGGGGGCATACCTAGGTATGGGTTGACCCGAGATCGTCGTTTCTGGTGCGGCAAACGACGGCTGGCGAGGCTTTCCGGGGCAAAGTACGCGACAGCGTGAAGCCCAAGCGAAGGAGCGACCGGAGGATTGCGGAGGCGTGTCAGGTCGGCGGAACCCTCGTCCTCAATGTCAGGCGCGAATGTCAACTGCTCTCCGAGAGCAGTTCCCCCGAACCCCCCAAGCGCATCGGCGCAGACGGCAAGGCCCGATCAATGCCGACTCCGCGCGAAAGCCGGGGATGGACCGCGCCGGAGGTGGCATTAAATGCCACCCCGGCTCCAGCCACGCGCACCGGCAGAGACGGCAAGCAATGGGTAGTTTGCTTTATATCGTAAAGTGAAAAAAGGGGTTGACGGGTTTAATTGTAGGGTATATACCATACACTTATGAGCAGGGGATTGGGTGTTCTTCAGAAAACGATCCTTGGAATCCTTGACGGCACAGAAAAGGCGCTCGTCTATAAAAATTCGGGCGGAGGGCTCATCACGCGCGAACTCGTGGAGGAGCTTATCGAACGCGAGCTACTCAACGAAAGAGCGCCGCGAAAACAACTGGCGTCCTCGGTTATCCGGGCCTGCGGTTCGTTGTGCCAAAGAGGGCTTCTCGAGGGGACATACAACACGGACGCCGATAATCCGGGGAGATACACAATCACCTGGAGGACAGCGCAACAACAACCCAAACCGAAGTAAAACCCGCAGAGAGCGGAACCGGCCCGGGGCGCAACCCGAACCGATTCCTAACCCTGCACATGGAGGCACCATGAGCAAGGCTGTAAAGAAATCTACCATTTCCGCAGTACGCGCAGAACCCAAAAACCGACCCATAATCACCCTTACAGCACGGGCGACCGACAGGTTTCCCTTTGCCGATCCGAACCCCGTCCCGCACCTGGAAAGGATCTCCGATGATATCGGGCACATGGCCGAGTATCTGGACTGCCTGTATGACCTTTCCGCGCTGGATGAGGACAACCCGGTTGTCGCGGGGCTCTCTCTTTTCATGCGGGAAATCATCAATAGGCTGAAGGAGCACGCCGAGCTTCTTTCGGACATCGGCGACACCCTAGCGGTGAAAGGGGGTGCAGCATGACCCCGCTCTGCTACCGGATCGGCGTGAGGGGTCAATGCAAGTGGGCGTTTATTGCCGGGCTGGCGCTTGGATTCATGATAGGTCTCGTCTGCGGGGGTGCCCGATGATAGACCTTGCCGACAACGCCCCGATGATTGTAAGCCAACTGACGCCCTGTGAATTACAGCGGGCGTCCGAAGCTATCGCGCGGTTGATTGCACTGGCCGGGAAGCGGCAGGATTTTTTTCTAATGGGCATGGCGGTTGAAAAGCTCCGGCTGCTACAGCGGAGAATGAAGGCGGAGCCGTAGGAAAGGGAAATTGTTGATGCAAACCGGGCCCGGGAAACCGGGCCCTTTTTTATTGGCAAAGCCCCTGCACTTACCACGCACTTACGGCTCATTTTCGGGCTTTTTGGGGAGGGGGGAAAATCTCTGTAACTCTTTATTTTTGAATGGTGGGCGGTACTGGATTTGAACCAGTGGCCCCCGGTGTGTAAGACCGATGCTCTGCCGCTGAGCTAACCGCCCGTTGTGAGGTGATATTACGCGACTTAACCCATTATTCCAACCGGTAAATTCCGCCCCCGCCCGGCCCCGGGCGATTGTCGGGACGCCGGGGCTGTGTTAGACTTTTGACCTTTGCTATGAGTCGCCGTGGGTCGTTAGGAATCATGGCAGGCTGGAGGGGATCTTGGAATTCCATAAATCGACCGTACGCGAATATTTCGAATCGATCGTCATCACCGCCATCATCGCGCTCTTCGCCACCACCTTCGTGGTCCAGGCGTTCAAGATCCCGACCGGATCGATGGAATCGAACCTCCTCATCGGCGACCACCTCCTCGTCAACAAGCTCGCCTACGGCATCACCCCCGGCTTCCTGGCCAAACTGCTCCCTTACCGGACGCCCCGGCGGGGAGACGTCATCGTGTTCAAATATCCGAACAATCCCGAGGTCGCCTACGTCAAAAGGCTTATAGGGATGCCGGGAGACAAGGTCGAGATGGTCGGGCGGCAGATCTTCATCAACGGCGAGGCGCTCGAGGAGGACTACACCCAGTACATCGACGCCGACAGCATCTACCGCCATTACGGCCCGTACGAGGTCCCGGAGGACCAGTATTTTGCCATGGGGGACAACCGGGACAACAGCCAGGACAGCCGATTCTGGGGGTGCGTGCCGCGCGACTACCTGCTCGGGAAGGCGCTCGTGATCTACTGGTCCTTCGAAACCCCCAGGGACGAATATCTTCAAACCAGCGCTTCGGACAGGATGAAACAGTTTGGCGATGTCTTCCTCAACTTCTTCACGAAGACCCGGTGGGAACGGACGGCCAGGGTCATCCGCTAGCCGCGCCCTCGCGTGGGGGCTTGTGATTCTCCTCACCTCCGGCGGGCTCCTCCCGCTCCGGGGTTCCGAACCGGCCCTGTCCGGGGAAGCCGCGGAGCGCTGCGCCGAAAAAATCAGGGAGATGGAACGCTTCACCCGGGAGAAGGAATCGGGGAAAAGCCTGTCGACCCCCTTTACCGAGGAGGAGATCAACTCCTACCTTCAGCTGGTCCTGAAACCCCGCTACCACCCGTCGCTGCGCAGTCTCCAGGTCAGGTTCGAGCAGGACCGGCTCCAGGCCCGCGCCGTGATCGACTTCGACCGCCTGCGGACCTCGTCGACGGGCCTGTTCCGCAACCTGCTCGCCTACATGTTCTCCGGCACCCGCATCCTCGACGCGGACGGCAGGCTCCACACCGGCAACGGCCGGGGGCGGTATGAACTGGAGCAAGCGCGCTTCGACGGCCGCGTCCTGCCGAGCGGGCTGGTCAACGAGATCATCGCGGCCGTGGGGATGCGGCAGACCCCTCCCTTCAATCCCACCGAGCCCTCGACTCTTCCCTACGGAATCGAACGGGTCGACATCGAACCGGGTCGCCTCGTCGCCCACCAGTAGCCCCGCTTAGGGAAAATCTCCATCTTTCGCTGAAATATTGTATAGTACCGTCTGTCTGAAACATCGTTTCCAGGGGGCATCGAGTGAACAAACAACAGTTCAACGCCAGACTGAAAAGAGCCGGGTCCGACGCGGAGAGGATCTCGCTCCACGACGCCTACGCCGAAGAGCTCTTCAACAAGGGAAACTACCCGGAGGCCGCCCGGGTCTACGGCGAGGCGCTCGGGATCGTCCGACAGAAGAACATCAAGGCCTATTTCGCCGGCCAGGTCGGGATCTGCCACTTCAACAACGGGGAGGACAAGAAGGCTTTCGAGTACCTGCTCAAATCGGCCAGGCTTTTCGACCCCCGGAAGCCCGAATTCATGCAGGACATGTACGGGTTCATCTTCTTCCACCTCGGGTCGCTCTACGAATACCACGGGAAGACGGCCAAATCGCTCGAGGCCCGGAAGAGGTGCGAGGAGCAGATCGACAGCCAGGAGAAGGACACCCAGTGGATGCTCTACGCGGGGCTCAGCCGGAACTACGAGGCGATGGGGAAGCACGGCGAGGCGATCCGCTATTCCCAGAAAGCCATCCAGGTGCTGAGCGACAACGACCCGGGGCTCGCCTACCTCTACGAGAGCATGGCCAACAACTACCTGGGGCTCGGGCAGCACCAGGAGGCCATCAAGCACTATTCCAAGGTGCTGGAGCTGGATCCGCGCTTCGAGCGGCGCGACGAAATCCACGCGAAACTGGCCGAATGCTACCGGAAGCTGTCCAACTACACGATGGCGATCGAGACCTACGAGAAGATCCTCAAGCTGAAGCAGCTGACCTCCAGGAGCAGGGACCTGGCCTGGATCTACCTGAAAATGGCCGAGTGCCATTTCCGCACCAATTCCTTTGAAAAGTCGCTCCTGATCGCGCTGGAGACGCTGCACCGCAATCCCCAGGACGTCCTGGAGAAGGCGGAGGCCCGCAGCTTCCTGACCGACAATTACTACGAGCTCGGGCGCTACAAGGAGGCGGTGGAGGAGGGGGAAGCCACGCTCAGGCTGGCCAAACGGTTTCCCAACGACGATCTCTTCTACGTCCGCATGGCCCTCGCCTGCCACAAGCTGGGGGACAGAAAAGCCTTCGCCCGTTACCGCTCCCTGTTCCGGAAGCTCTTCAAGGACGACAACTGGAACAAGCAGCTCGACAAGCTGTCCTAGGCCGGCCCGGGGAGAGGCCCTTCGCCCTCCCCCCGGCACGGGCCCCGAAGGAACCATGATCAGAGCCGCGCGACGCATCGTCGACAGGCTGCGTCTCGGCGGGTACGAAGCCTACTTCGCCGGGGGGTGGGTGCGCGATTTTCTGCTCCGGAGAAGACCGAGGGACATCGACATCGCCACGAGCGCCCCGCCCGACGAGGTGCGGCGCCTCTTCCCCCGTTCGCGCGCGATCGGGGCCCATTTCGGGGTGGTCCAGGTGTCGATGTACGGGCGCGCGTTCGAAGTCGCCACCTTCCGGAGCGACCGGGAGTATGTTGACGGGCGACGCCCCTCATCCGTGGTCTTTTCCGGCCCGGCGGAAGACGCCCGGCGCAGGGATTTCACCATCAACGGCCTGTTCTACGACCCCACCGGCGGCCGCCTCATCGATTACGTCGGCGGCCGGGAGGACATCGAGCGCCGCCTCGTCCGGACCATAGGAGACCCCCGGGAACGGTTCCGGGAAGACAAGCTCCGCCTCCTGCGCGCCTTGCGTTTCGCCTGCGGCCTCGGGTTCGACATCGCCCCGGAGACATGGGACGCCATCGGGACCCTGGCCCCCCGCATCACCGAGGTCAGCTGGGAGCGGATCCGGGGCGAACTGGAGGAGATCTTCACCGGCCGCGACCCGGGACGCGGGCTCGAGTTGCTCCACAGGAGCCGCCTGCTCGCCGAGCTGCTGCCGGAGGTCGCGATCCTGGAGCAGGCGCCCCACCCCCGCTCCGGCGACCTCCTGGCGCACGCTTCGGCCGTCCTTTCGCGTCTCCGCGGCCGGTCCCCGGTCCTGGCCTTCGCCGCGCTGCTCAAGGACGTCGGCGCCGGGCCGGGACACCGGGCCGAGGGGACCGAGGGGCGCGGGGCGCAAAGGGGGGAGACGGTCGAGCGGATCTGCCGCCGCTTGAAAATGTCCAACGGGGATATCCGGGCCGTCCGCGGCCTGGTCCAAACCCACCCCGAATTTTTCCGGCTCCCGGAAATGAGCCGGGGCGAATGGATGCGGATGGCGGCGCTCCCCGACATCGAAGACCACCTGAGGCTGCTCGGGGCGGCGGTGGCGGCCGGCTCAGGGACTCCTTCGCTCCACGCGGGGTGGCGCCGCCGCCTGCGGGAATTCCGGGATTCCCCCCCCCTGCGCCCCCTCATCGATGGATCCGACCTCGTGGCCCTGGGCCTCGAGCCCGGGCCGGCGTTCCGGGAGATCCTGGATACCGTCCGGAACCTCCAGTTCGAAGGCGCCCTCTCGACGAGGGAGGAGGCGCTCCGGTACCTCCGGGAGCGGCACGGAGACACTTAAACCCCATTCACAGATTCGAGGCATCGATTGAACCCATTTTCGCTCGACCAGACAGTCCAGGTGAACGGTGCCGCGGTGCGGAGGATCCGCAGGGGGCACCTGTGGATCTATGCGGGGGACCTCGAGCGCGGGCCGGAGGGGGATCCGGTATTCGTCCGGGTCGCCGACGGCGCAGGGAACGAACTCGGCACGGCCTTCTACAGCCCGCAGTCCCAGATCCGGCTGCGCCTGTTCACCCGCAGCCCCGAGGTCGCCTCGCCGGAATTGCTCCGCGCGCGGATCGAGTCCGCCGTCGGGCGGAGACGCGGCCGGATCGGCCCTTCCTCCGCCTGCCGCCTGGTGTTCGCGGAGGGGGACCTCCTCCCGGGCATCATCGTGGACCGTTATTCGGACCGGCTCGTGCTGCAGACCCTGTCCCGGGGGGCCGACGCTCTCAAGACCCTGATCGCCGACATCCTCGAGGAGACACTCCACCCCGCGGGGATTCTCGAACGCAACGACGTCAGGGCTCGCAGGCTCGAGGGGCTCGATGAGGTCTCGGGCGTCCTGCGCGGGGAGATCCCCGGGGAGATCGAGATCGCCGAGGACGGGGTCCGCTTCATCGTCGACCTGCGCCGGGGGCAGAAGACCGGGTTTTTCCTGGATCAGAGCGACAACCGGGTCGCGGCGAAGACGTACGCCTCCGGGCGCGCCCTCGATTGCTTCACCCACACCGGCGCCTTCGCGCTCCATTTCGCTTCGCGCTGCCAGAGCGTGCTCGGGGTGGACGCCTCCCCGGAATCGGCCGCCATGGCCGGGCGCAACAGCGCCCTGAACGGGTTCGACAACACCGATTTCCGCGAGGGGAACGTTTTTGATCTGCTGCGCGAACTCGAACGCGCGGGGGAGACGTTCGACACGATCTGCCTCGACCCCCCAGCCTTTGCCAAGAACCGGAAGTCGATTGCGGGCGCCCGGAGCGGGTACAAGGAAATCAACCTGCGTGCGCTGAAGCTCCTGCGGCCCGAGGGGGTGCTCATCACCTCGAGCTGTTCCTACCACATGTCCGAAGCCGATTTCTTCGACCTGATCTCGGAGGCGGCGCGCGATTGCCGACGCCCCCTGCAGCTGGTCGAAAAACGGGGACAGGCGGCCGACCACCCCAGTCTGGCGGGGATGCCTGAAACCTATTACCTGAAGTGCTTCATCCTGCGGGCGTTGTAACGCGGCAGCCCGTCCAGGCGCCGGGAGAGCGCCGGCGCCTGAACGAGCCTGTCTTCGTTATCGGGCCTATCGGGCCTGGGCGGCCTGGGCGACATCCTCGGGGGTGGCGTCCTTGGCGCAACGGCAGCCGAAATCATAGAGCGCGCTCGGCGGCTGAGCCGCCCGGTCGTACAGGTGCCCCATCTTCCCGCGGTAACGGGAGGCGAGGCCGCGGACCACGCGCAGGGTCTTGCCCGATTTCGGATCCCTCTTCGGGTTTCCCTTGTAGGTGGTATACCACGAGGAAGTCCATTCCTGGACGTTCCCCAGCATGTCACGCACCCCGAAGGGGCTCACGTCGTTGTACTGCCCGATGGCCTCGGGCTTGGCCGGCCCCGATTCGTAGGTGTTGCTCATGCCGTCCTGCCACTCGTTCCCCCAGGGGTAGATGAACCCCTCGGTGCCCCGGGCGGCCTTTTCCCACTCCTCCTCGGTCGGCAGCCTCTTCCCCTGCGCCTTGCAGTAGGCGTCCGCGTCGTTCCAGGTGATATAGACCACGGGGAACATCCCCTTTTCGGGCGTGAAGAAAAGCCTCCAGTCGCGCCCCTCCTTGGCCCCTTCACCGGCGTAGCTGTTCTTGATGGAGAACTCCAGGAACTCCATGTTGGTGACTTCGTACTTGTCGATCCAGAACGCGGGAAGGTTGACCTTCTGCTCGGGATAGGCGATCGATTCCTTGTCGTTCGTCCCCAGGATGAACTCCCCTTCCGGGATGAGGACCATCTCCCCGGGCACGACTTCAGGCGCCGCCGGCTCCACGGCCGCCTCTTCCTGCGGCTCGGCATCCTTCTTCCCGCAGGCGACGAGCCCGTACATCAGAATCAGTGCGGCAAGGACCATCAGAGCTTTCTTCGACATCATCCGTTCCTCCATGATTACGCTTTTACCAGCCTGAACCGCGATTTATACAATACCTCCATTTGCCAGTCAATTACACTAAAAGGTTACATAACTGTTGCAATCGCAACCGTGCATTTAATATGATTCGCACCCAGGCGGGATAATGTCACCGCAATGTCCAACAGCTCGCCGAGGCCCGGGATGGCAACAGCGCTGGAGAAATTGCGAACGGATCTCGAGATCTCGCCCGAAGGCACCTCCGGCGTCATCGTCAAAGACCCCGTCACCCGCCGCTTCTACCGCTTCACCCCCGTCCAGGCAACGGTGCTCGAGCTTCTGGACGGCAGCCGGGACCTGGCCGCCATCGCCGCCGAGGCGTCCGAAAAACACCGGGCCGAAGTCCTGGAGCACCAGCTGGAGGACTTCGTCGGGAAATTGCGCCACCTGCTCCTGTTGGATCACCCCTATTGCTGGACACGGCTCGAAGGCGTGGCCCGGGGCTCGAAGGGGAGCTTCAAAAACCTGCTGTCGATCAAGCTCCACGCCTTCAACCCCGACCGGACGCTGACCCTGCTGGAAAAGAGGCTCCGTTTTTTCTTCACCCCCGCGTTTTCGGCCGTCTTCTGGGGCGCCGCCGTCGTCGCCGGCATCCTCTCCATCGTGCACGCCCGCTCGCTCTTCGTCTCCATGGGGTCGCTCTTTTCGCTCTACTCCATCCCCCTGATCCTCCTGGTGGTCTTCACCGTCGTCACCATCCACGAGTTCGGGCACGGGCTCACGCTCAAACACCACGGCGGCAGGGTGGAGGAAATGGGCGTCATGCTCCTCTACTTCATCCCGGCGTTCTACTGCAACGTCAGCGACGCCTGGATGCTGGGGAAGCGGGAACGGCTCCTGGTCTCGGTGGCGGGAGGCTACATCCAGATCTTCATATGGGCCCTGGCCACCATCGCCTGGAGGATCCTGGCGCCTGAGACCCTGGCCAGCCAGGTGTGCCTCATCATCATCGCCTTTTCGGGGATTCAGACCCTCTTCAACTTCAACCCGCTGATCCGGCTCGACGGCTATTACATGCTGAGCGACTACGTCCAGGTCCCCAACCTGAGGCCCAAGGCCCTCGCCTACCTGAAAAACCGGGTGGTGGGATTCGTCACCGGGACGCCGGCGGCGGAGGACGGACCGAACCGGAGAGAACGCCGGATCCTGGTCTGGTACGGCCTGGCCTCCTCCCTGTTCACTGTCGTCCTCGTCGCCGTCATGCTCCACCGCATAGGGGGATGGATCATCCAGGAATACCGCTTCTGGGGCATCCTCGCGACCTCGGCCCTTTTTCTCGCCACCATCCCGATCACCCGGAAAGAGAACGTGGAGACATCGCGCAAGCTATTGACAGGCATGATCATCCGAATCAGGAAAAAGCCGCTGATCTACATGGGTCTCCTGCTGCTGGCGCTCCTGGCGGGGTTCCTCCCCTGGCAGCTCAAGATTTCGGGCGAGTTCGCCATCACGGCCGCACAGAAAGTCTCGGTGTCCCCCCAGGTGGACGGGAACCTGATGCGCATCCACGTGGACCAGGGGGACCGCGTGCAGGCGGGGCAACTCCTTGCGGAAATTGAAAATCTGGAGTTGTCCAACAGCTACGAGGAAACCAGGGGGGAGCTGGCGTCGCAGCGGGCGTCGCTCGACCTGCTCAAGGCGGGGAGCCGCCCGGAGGAGATCGAAAACGCCCGGCGGCAGGTGGAAACCAAGCGGGCCGAGCTGGTTAACGTCTCACGGATCGATCAGGAAAGGGCCCTGCTCCGGGAGACTATCGCCAAGCGGGAATCGGAGCTGAAGAACGCCCAGCTGAATTATGAAAGGACCCTGAGCCTCCTGAATTCCGGCCTCATAGCCAGGATCGAGGCCGACCGCGACCGGACCGCCTTCGAGGTCCAGCAGAAGGAACTGGCGGAAGCCAGGGGGCAGCTGAGCATCCTGGAAGAGCAGACGGACCGGAACCGGGACATCAAGCGCAAGGAGCTGGCCCAGGCCGAGAGCCAGCTCAATATCCTGCTGGCGGGCGCCCGAAAGGAATCGGTCCGGGCGAGCGAATCCCAGGTATCGAAGCTGGAGGAGAAGCTCGGCATCCTCGAGCGGCAGAGGGAAAAGCTCAAGGTACGCAGCCCCATAGAGGGGATCGTCGCCACCGCCCACCTGCAGAACCGGATCGGGGATTACCTCGAGAAGGGGGACCCGTTCTGCGACATCGTCAGCGAAGGGAGCATGCTCATCGAGATGCCGGTCCCCGAAAAGGAGATCGGGGAGGTGAGCGTCGGGATGCCGATCAGCCTCAAGGTACGGGGGTACCCGGGCCGCTGGTACGAGGCTCATGTCAAAAGCATTGCGCCGGTGGCCGCCACCACCGGAACCGACCGCACGGTGCTCGTCCACGGAGAGCTGACCAACACCGACGGCACCCTGAAATCGGGGATGACGGGGGTCGGAAAGATCCTCTGCGGCAAGCGCACCGTCTTCGCCATCGCCTTCCGCCGGGCGGTTCGATGGATCCGAACCGAGTTCTGGGAATACCTCCCCTGATTCCCCGCCGGCCGGACACGTCCCGAAGATCCTCTGAAGCCAAGATTTCCGGCCCGGAAGCCCCAATAAAAAATTAAATAAACCACGCGGAAAATGGTTGACAGTGCTCGAAAAGTGCTGATAGATTGGCGCCATCACTAAGTTTGTCGTAAGCGGAGACGTTGCCGGAAGTTATGGCATGGGCGCTAAATGGCTTCCGGGTTTGGCGGATCCGTGGGGAAAGTGAAGTTTCTCGAATAGCTCTCTCACCTTGAAGAGCGCTTGGTCCATTGACAGAAAGTTCAAGCGGAACCCGGTGCTACTACCAATCTGAGTAAGAGCGCTAACCTGGGGTCGAAAAAGGCTCTGCCTTGCAGGTTGTGTTTTTTGCCGAAAGATCCTGTTCGGATTTATCGGCAGACCGGACGGATGCATTAGCAGTTTATCCGGTCGGCGGCATGGGCGCTGAACCATCCTGTGTTCGACCTCATTGTGTTGCAAACGCAGACCTTTTGGTTTCAAAAGCCAAGGGGGGGTGTGTTTGTGCTTTTAATCGGAGATTGTCAATTGCCACTCCCAAGCTTGAAAAGGAGGGTAGCTATGGCAAGTGCGATTCTTTGGCTGTAGCCGGTGGTGAAACAGAATCATTGGCTCACTCAAAACCAAGTGGAGACTCAAATGCAGACTGAAATTGAAGTTCTCGAAAGCCGTGAAACGCCTGGAGTGTTCTGGACTGT
>Ga0123329_1003860_pt1 | contig 12082 bp, 9 predicted proteins | sample BioC12SIPDNA_FD_89703 | JGI IMG/M metagenome (GOLD analysis project Ga0123329, IMG submission 89703) | Anaerobic biogas reactor microbial communites from Washington, USA - Biogas_R1_B C12 SIP DNA | ecosystem: Engineered > Bioreactor > Anaerobic > Unclassified | place: Washington, USA | collected... | reverse complement strand
TTGTTGCCGTTGAGAGCGCCGTGCTCGAAGAAGACCGTTATGTAGAAGGCTCCCTGGGCCGGATGCACTTTGATGCCCGGTACATCGCGCAGTGCTTCGCACGCCTCTACCGTGCGATCGGCATACATCCGCGCGCGGGCGGCCAGGTGGCCGGCGTAGCGAGGGTCGCCGAATATACGCGGCACCGTGAGTTGCGGTCCGCTGGTGGAGCACACCTCCAGCCGTTTGGCCGCCACCACAGAGTCCACATAGGCGGAGAAGTTCGAGTCCTCCGAGCGGTTCAGCACCTCTATCCAACCGCAGCGGGATCCCGGCCAGGGAAGCTCCTTGGAGATACCGCGCATGACGATGGCGGGCACGTCCGTAGCCACTTCCGACAGGTGGACGGTCTCCGTGCCCGGGAACACCATGTGGATGTATATCTCGTCGGCGACTAGGAACAACCCGAACTTCCGGGCCAAGGCGACGATCTGCTCCAGTACGGCCACCGGATAGACGGCGCCGGTAGGGTTGTTGGGGTTGATTATCAGGATGCCTGCGATGGACGGGTTCTTCTCGACCTTCCGCCGGAGGTCGTCCAAGTCGGGCAGCCAGCCGTTGTCCGGATCGAGGTCGTAGGTGAGATGGGGCAACGCGCAGTGGGCTGATTCGGCCGATGAGTGCGTGCTGTAGGCAGGTGAAGGGCCGATGACCCGGGCGTGAGGGCTCAGGAACCCATAGACCTTGGCCACGGCGTCGGCCACGCCGTTGAAGAAGATGATGTCGTTCGCCGTGACCCTTGCGCCCGGCCGTTCGTTCACGTGCGCGGCCAGCGCCTCCCGAGCCTCGAGGAACCCCTCGGTGGGACAGTAGCCCCACGAGTCGTTCAGCTCGACCACCTCGTGCATGATCTCACGGATCCAGGGTGCGACCGTCTCACCCTTGGCGATGGGGTCGCCTATGTTCTCCCAGGTAACTTCCATCCCATGCCGGCGTACCACTTCCCCGAACTTCACGATGTCGCGAATAGCATACGAGAGGTGCGACGCCGAGGGGCTGACCAGATTGGCCCTCATCAGATCTCCCCGACTACTTGGACAAGGAAGCATCGAGTATACAGGACGCGGCGCGAAGAGCCCGACGGGGGTACGGCTGCGGAACGGGCCCGGCGGCGACTACGATGACGGCCTCGCGGCTGCTACGCTGGGATGATGGACCGCTCCACACAGAGGATGATCCTTGTCGCGACAGCCATGATCGGCTTCGTAGCCACGTTCATGGCCTCGTCGATCAACATCGCGCTGCCGCTCATCGAGTCGGAGTTCCGGATCTCGGCCGTGACCCTCGGCTGGATCTCGACCGCCTACGTGCTGTCCGCAGGGGCGGTGCTGATGACGGTGGGTCGCCTCGCCGACCTCTACGGCCGCATGCGTGTCTACCTGATAGGGTTGGCGGCGTTCACGGTCCTGTCGTTCGCCTCCGCCCTCGCTCCGTCGGCGTCGGCGCTCATCGTACTCCGAGTGTTCCAGGGGCTGGCTTCGGCGCTCTTGTTCGCCACCCACACGGCTCTGGTCATCCTCTCTCATCCTCCCGAGGTGCGGGGACGGGCTTTGGGCCTGCAGGTGGCCGGCGTCTACCTGGGGTTGACCCTCGGCCCTGTGTTGGGAGGCATCATCTCCCGCAATGCGGGCTGGCGGATCCTGTTCGTGGTGGTGGGAGGGCTCAGCCTGGCCAACTGCGTGGTGCCGTTCTGGAAGCTTCGCAAGATCGACTGGCGCGAGCCTAAGGTGGCGCGTTTCGACGTGCTGGGCTCCGTGGTCTGGGCGATCGCGCTCTCGGCCCTGCTCCTCGGGTTCACGTATCTGCCGGACGCCGCGGGAGCGATCCTCATCACGGCCGGCATCGTGGGGCTCGCGCTGTTCTTCTGGTGGGAGGCACGGGCCGGCGACCCCATCCTCAGCGTGGATCTGTTCCGGCGCAACCGCGTGTTCGCCCTCTCCAACGCCGCCTCTCTCATCAACTACAGCGCGACCTTCGCGATGACCTTCCTCATGAGCCTCTATCTGCAATACAACCGGGGATTGGACGCCCAGGAAGCCGGCCTCATCCTGGTCCCGGGACTCTTCGTACAGGCGGGGCTGTCGGTGCTGGCGGGCCGTCTCGCCGACCGCCTGCCCGCCCGGATGCTGGCCTCCACGGGCATGAGCCTCACCGTGCTGGGGCTCTTCGCCTTCACGTTCCTGAGCGAGACCACGCGGTACTGGTACATCATCGGCGTGCTTTGCGCGCTCGGCGTAGGCCTGGCCCTGTTCGCCTCACCGATGACCCACACCGTCATGGGAAGCGTGGAGAAGCGTCACGTCGGTGTCGCCTCGGCCACTCTCGCCACCATGCGCGTCACGGGGCAGAACCTCAGCATGGGGCTTGCCACTCTGGTCCTCGCCCTCGTGGTCGGCAGGCACGAGATAGGACGCGCGGACTACCCGCAGTTCTTATGCAGCGCGCGCATCAGCTTCGCCATCTTCGCGGCGCTCTGCGTCTTCGGGGTCGCCGCCTCGCTCGTGAAGCCGGTGAGCAGGCACGGGGACCAGGCGCCGCCGGCATCAGGCCCCGGCCCGGCCCAGGCAGCGGGCCCCGGCCCGGCGCCGGCGTCCGGCAGGAATCAATAGCTACCAAGGAGAGCGGCGTGTATCCCAATCCATTCACCCTTGAACGTTTCTTCGCGCGTCATGAGTTCAGCGCGCGCCACCTGCTCTCCACCTCCGACTGCCAGGGTCTGGCCATGTCCGACCTGATCGCCGGCGCGGGCGCCGACCTCCGGGCCCGCTGGGACGACCTCCGTCTCGGCTACACCGAATCGCAAGGGCTGCCGGAGCTGCGCGCCGAGATCGCGGCCCTCTACGAGACGGTCGAGCCGGAAGAAGTGCTGGTGGCCGCGCCGGAGGAGACCATCTTCCTCATGATGAACGCCCTGCTCGAACCCGGTGACCATGTGGTCTGCACCTTCCCGGGCTATCAATCGCTGTATGAGTTGGCGCGGACCATCGGGTGCGAGGTCGACCTATGGAGGCCGGTGGAAGGGGTGGCGGGCCCCGACGGGACCGAGGACAATGACGAGCGTCTCTGGTGGTTCGATCCCGCGGAGCTGGAGGAGCTGCTGCGCCCGGACACGAAGCTGGTGGTGTGGAACTTTCCTCACAACCCCACCGGCGCCCTGCCCGCTCAAGATGACTTCGCCCGCATGCTCGCCGCCGCCAAGACGGTCGGGGCACGGGTCTTCTCCGACGAGATGTACCGGCTGCTCGAACCGACCGATGGAGTCCGCCTGCCCGCGGGTGTGGACCGCTACGAGCGGGCGGTCTCCCTCTCGGGCATGTCCAAGGTCTTCGGCTTGGCCGGCCTGAGACTGGGTTGGGTCGTCACCCACGACCTAGAGCTGCTCGAACGTCTGAAGTCGCTCAAGGACTACACCACCATCTGCTCGAGCGCCCCCAGCGAGCTCCTGGCGCTGATGGGGCTGCAGGCGCGGGATACCATCCTGGCCGCAAACCGAGAGCTGGTGCGCCGCAACAAGAACGCGGCCGGGGCGTTCTTCGCCCGGCACGCGTCCCTCCTGAGTTGGATCCCGCCGCAGGCGGGTACGGTATGCTTTCCGCGGTTGGAGGAGGGCCACGCCGCGCGCCATGCAGCCCGCCACACGGCGAACCTCACAGGGCGTACACCACATCGCGCGCAGGGCCACCCGGGCCAGGCGGCAGCGGGCGACGTCGCAGCGGGCACGAGCGCCGAGGCCTTCTGCGCGCGTGTCTTGCGGGACGCAGGCGTGCTCCTTCTCCCTTCCACTGTCTACCATTTCGGAGACGAGCACTTCCGCATGGGCCTTGGGCGAGAGGACTTCGAGACTGGGCTGGCGGCACTCGACGCGTGTCTCACGGCTGCGAGTCGGTAGCCTGGGCGTTCAGCCCCGGCAGGCTCCACACACGGCGGCAGCGCTCGAGGAGTTGGCCCGCAGGCTGCAGGTGGAACTGCCCTCATCCGAGAGAAACGGGGGCTGAGGCGCTGTGGCCGGGGCCGGCGGAGCCGGGCTTCTCCACAGCGCCCAATAGGTGTCTGGTTCTGTGGCTAGGTCGTCGACGTCGAGGCAGAGCGTTCGCCGACCGTGATGGTCAGATCCACCGTCTGTCCGTTGCGATCCACGGTCACCGGAACCTCGTCTCCTGCCTCAAGGTCGCGCAGAGCCAGGATCATGTCGGTCTCCGAGGTCATCGCCTTGCCGTGCAGATCGGTGATGATGTCACCCTGCTTGAGTCCCGCGGTCCCGGCCGGGCCTTGCGGGTCCACATCGGTGACGAGTACACCCGTTCCGCGGGAAAGGCTGTACTGCTGCTGCAGCGCGGAGGTCACGCTCACGTAGCCGATACCCAGATAGGCGTGGCTGGCCCGGCCGTTCGCGATCAGCTCATCTGCCACCTTCACCGCTGTCGCGGCCGGGATGGCGAAACCGATATTCTCCGCCCCCGACGTGCTGGGGGGGATATAGGCAACGTTGATGCCGATCACCCGGCCCTCTGAATCGAGAAGCGCGCCACCCGAGTTGCCTGGGCTGATAGCGGCATCGGTCTGAATCAGGTCGACGAGCGACATGCTACCTGAGTTTTCTATGCTGCGCCCCAGACCGCTCACGATGCCGAGAGTCACCGAGTTGCTGTAGTCGAGTGGGCTGCCGATGGCGATGGCGTACTCGCCGATTCCCGGCGTGTCCTCGGTGGCGAAGATCGCGGGCGTCAACCCAGTCTTGTCCACTCTGATGACCGCGATGTCGGTGAAGGTGTCGGTTGCGACTATCCTCGCGGGGACCGTCTCTCCCGTGCTGAGCGTCACCTCCACGGTATCGGCCAACCTGCCGTTCTGGGTGACGACGTGCGCATTGGTCACTATGTAGCCATCGGAGGAGTATATGACCCCCGACCCGACTCCTTCATAGGGCTGATCGCCGAAGAAAGGACTGGCGGCCGTGCCTGTCACCCTGACGTTGACCACGCTTGGGCCGGCCGACGTGGCGACCGACTCGGCCGGGCTCACACCCAGGCGCTCTGACGAGGGCGCCGTGGCCGAAGCCGTCGTGAGACTCTCAGCGGCGGCCGTCTCGACGCTGCACCCGCTGAGGAGGACCGTTCCGACCAAGGCCACCAAGGCGACCACGAGAATGACCGGCAAGGCTCGAAACAAATGACGTTTCATGATGCTGCCTTTCACTTGCTCTTGCTGTACGTCATTGTATGAGAGCCTTACTAAGGTCCTCGTAAGAGCGACCGCAGGGCGCAGCCGTGAGTGCGCGCTCGAACCGCCGCGCCGCGAGGTATAATTCCGCGTTCGCGCGACCGCAGAGTCGCAGAACAGCCCGTCCGCCCGCATCCACGGAGGCACCCAAGGCCCCATGACGCCTGCACAAGTGACACATCGGGCGAGCCACATCCGCAACGTGGCGATCATCGCCCATATCGACCATGGCAAGACCACGCTCATCGACTCGATCTTCCGAGCGGCCCGCGTCTTCCGGGAGAACCAACGCGTCGAGAGGCGCGTCATGGACAGCAACGATCTGGAGCGCGAGCGGGGCATCACCATCCGTTCCAAGCACTGCACTGTGGAGTGGCAGGGATACCTGATCAACATCGTCGACACTCCCGGGCATGCCGATTTCTCGGGCGAGGTGGAGCGGGTGCTCTCCATGGTCGACTCGGTGCTCCTGGTGGTGGACGCCAACGAGGGCCCCATGCCCCAGACCAGGTACGTGCTCATGCGGGCATTGCGCCTGGGTCTGCGCCCCATCGTGGTGGTCAACAAAGTGGACCGCCCCAACGCAGACCCCTTCGGGGCGCTCGACAAGACCTTCGACCTGTTCCTCGAGCTCGGCGCCACCGATCGCCAAGCCGACTTCCCCGTGGTCTACGGCTCGGCGTTGGAGGGTTGGATAGCCTACGACCCCGACACCGGCGCACGCGAGGGCATGGACGTGCTCTTCGAGACAATCGTAAACGAGGTCCCGCCACCTCAGGCCGAGCTCGACGCCCCGTTTCGCATGCAGATATCCACCCTGGCCTGGAGCGACTACCTGGGCCGCATCGGTTGCGGAAGGGTGCTCGAGGGGACCCATCGCCGCGGCGAGGAGATCGTCCGTACCTCGACACGCTGGACCGGCCGAAGCCGCGTCGTGGAGACGCGGGCCGGCGCAGGGACGCGGCCCGGCGCCGCTGCCGCCATCAGTGGAAGCGCCTCACAGCCCGGCTGGGAGATCACCGGAGCCGAGAGCACGCGGAGCGCCCACCTCTGGGTGACCCGGGGTCTGGAGCGCCAGGAAGTCGACGAGATCCGCGCGGGCGACATCGTCTGGGTGAACGGCCCGGCCGACATCACCATCGGCGATACGCTGTCGGTCCCCGACCTGGCCGACCCGGCGTTGCCGCCCCTCGAGATCGAGGAGCCGACCGTCTCCATGTTCTTCCTCGTCAACAGCGGCCCCTTCGCCGGACAGGACGGCCAAGCCGTGACGCTTCGCCAGATCAAGGACCGCCTCGACCGCGAGATCCGAGTCAACGTCGCCCTGCGCGTAGAGGACTTGGGCCGCCCCGACGGGGTCAAGGTCTCGGGCCGGGGCGAGCTCCATCTCGGCATCCTCATCGAAGAGATGCGCCGTGAGGGCATCGAGCTTTGCGTGTCGCGACCCGAGGTGATCACCCACGTCGGCGAGAAGGGCGAGACGCTCGAGCCCATGGAGGAGCTCACCATCGACGTCCCCAACGAGTTCCAGGGGATAGTCATCGAGAGGCTGGCCCAGCGCAAAGGCGAATTGACCGGCATGCACAACGCGGGCACGGGCGTCGTACGGGTGGAGATGAGCATCCCCACCCGGGGCCTGATCGGCTACCGAGGGGACTTCCTCACCGAGACGCGAGGGTTGGGCATCATGTCGTCGCGTTTCGTGGGATACGGCCCTTGGCGGGGCGAGGTGGCCCACCGCGAGCAAGGTTCCCTGGTCAGTATGGAGGGCGGCACGGCCACCAGCTACGCCCTGGAGAACCTGCAGGCCCGAGGCACGCTCTTCATCTCCCCGATGGATCCGGTCTACACCGGCATGATCGTGGGCGAGCACGCCCGCTCGGGCGACCTGGCCTGCAATCCCACCAAGACCAAGAAGCTGGGCAACTATCGGGCCGAGACCAAGGAGATCGACGTAGGGCTCAAGGTCCCCTGGAAGATGACGCTGGACCAAGCCCTCGAATGGATCGCCGACGACGAGCTGGTGGAGATCACCCCCAAGTCGGTGCGAGTGCGCAAGGCCATCTTAGGCGTCGAAGACCGCAAGAAGGCGAGTAGGGGATAGCGATGATGGCGCCCCGCGCGGAGGCAGGCATGTCCACTCTCTACCGCGACCGCTGGATCGAGTGCACCGCGGAGGCGTTGACCATCCGCGGCTACTACTTCCCCTTCGGGAACAAGAAGACCATCCCGTACGACCGCATCCGAAGCATCGAGGAGTATGAGATGGGCCCGCTCACAGGTCGGGGGCGTATCTGGGGGTCCGGCGACCTGCGGCACTACGCCAACCTCGACCCGCGCCGCCCTCACAAGAAGAGGGCGCTGATACTGGATCTGGGCAGGTTCATCAGGCCGGTCATCACACCCGACGACATCGACCAGGTCAAAGCCATCATCGAGGCTCGGCTCGGGGGGGCGCCTGACCCGCGCCAGACGAGGAGCGGGCCTACGGGACGTACTGCTCCTGGATGCTCGTGACCACAGCGCCCTCCCGGATGATCCACCACGGGACGACGTGCAGATGGCTGTCGCCGTCGGGCAGTGGGCCGGAGCCCCAGAAGCCGACGAAGTCCTCCCAGCCGCAGGGCGCTTCCCAGCCGTCGTTGGGTTCCCACCGGGTGGACGTGCGGATGTCGACCGAGGCGGACACCGTGAACTCCCGCTTCTTCGGATTCACGTTGCGGATGTAGTAGTCGTTGGGCAGGTCCTCGCCGGGCTCGAGGTCCCCCGCGTCGATGGCGGCCTGCCTGGCTTCCTCGCCGGTCAGGAACTCAGCATAGTCGATGCTCAGGTATCGCGCCCCGTCCGCTTCCCACACCTTGTCGATGAAGCCCATGCCCCTGATTGTACCGTCGGGCTGCAGGGTCTCGGCGCTGGATAGCTGTTCGGTGGTGGTCGCGGTGGACGGCTCGGTCACGGTAGTGGACGAGCCCGTCGTGGTGGTGGGTGTGGGCACGTCTGTCGTTGGCGGGGTGGTGGTGCCGGTGGTGGCGACGCTGCTGGACGTGGAGGCGAGCGTGGTCGTCGGTTCCCCGTCATCGCCGCAGCCCGCCGGTCCCAGGGTGAGCGACAGCACCAGCGCCACGGCGATAGCCGACACGGCGGCGCCGGAAGGTCTGGATCTAAGCCCCCGTTCCATGATCTCCCCCCTTACGCAGCGTGATGGGCTATACTTCCTCGACATTCTATTACAGACACGGTTGTCCCGCGCTCTTTACCCTGAGACTCGACTGGATCAACTGCGTCTATGATCGCGGTGCCTCCAGAAGAGACGCACGGCAAGGAGCTACAATCTAGATGACATTCGCTGAACTCGGCCTGGAACCAGGCCTCCTGAAGGCTGTACAGAGCCTCGGCTACGTAGACCCCACTCCCATCCAAGAGCAGGCCATCCCCCTCGCCCTCACGGGTCGCGACCTTCTCGGCTGCGCCCAGACCGGCACCGGCAAGACGGCCGCCTTCATCCTGCCCACGCTGCAGCGCATGGGCGCGAGGCCCGTGGAAGGCAACGGCAACGGAGCCGGTCGGCCCTCCGGTGATGAAGGTGGCAGACCAGACGGCCACAGCCGCGATGGCCGCCGTCGCGATGGCCGCCGCGACGGAGCTGCGAGCCGGCCGCCCATCCGCGCTCTGGTGGTGACCCCCACCCGAGAACTGGCCGGCCAGATCGAGGAGGTGGGGCGCGCCTGCGCCAGGTACACCGGGCAGCGCGTCAGCGCCGTCTATGGCGGCGTCGGCTACGAACCCCAGCTCAAGAAGCTGCGCAAAGGCGTAGACCTGCTGGTCGCCACGCCCGGCCGCCTGCTCGATCTGCAGCAGCGCGGCGACGTGGATCTCTCCCACGTGGAGATCCTCATCCTCGACGAGGCCGACCGCATGCTCGACATGGGTTTCTGGCCCGACGTGCGCCGCATCCTCAGCCTGCTTCCCCCCGAGCGCCAGAACATGTTGTTCTCGGCCACCCTGTCCAAGGACGTCATGCGCGTAGCCGGCCCGACGCTCACCGACCCGGCCCGGGTGGAGGTCGCCCCGAGCGCCACCACAGTCGAGACCGTGACCCAGGCCGTCTATCCCGTGGCGGAGATCCAGAAGCCCGACCTGCTGGTCCGCCTGCTCGAAGAGGAGAAGCTCGATCGGGTCCTGGTGTTCACGCGCACCAAGCACCGCGCCGACCGGGTCTGCCGATACCTCGACCGCAACCGCATCAAGGGCACGGCCATCCACTCCAACCGGACCCAGGCCCAGCGCCAGCGGGCGCTCGACGGCTTCAAGGACGGCACCTACCGCGTGCTCGTGGCCACCGACATCGTGGCCCGAGGCATCGACGTCGACAGCATCTCGCACGTCATCAACTACGACCTACCCTCCCAGGCCCACGACTACGTGCACCGTATCGGCCGCACGGCTCGAGCGGGAGCGGTAGGCACGGCCATAAGCTTCCTGGCCGCGGAGCAGGCAGGCGAACTCAGAGAGATCGAGCTCATGCTCGGGGAGCCTCTGCCCTGCCGCGACCTCGAAGGCTTCGCCTACATGCAGAGGTTGGTCCCCAACCCAGACCGCACCGCGAAGAAGCCCAAGCCGCGCCTGGTCTACAACGGCAGCCGGCGCAGGCGGCGATAACACCGCCACGCACACGGAATCGAGGGGGCCGCGCTCATGGACACCGATACCGGCCCGACCCACGCCGGCCGCGATCCCGTGGGCGCCAACCGCGACGTCATGGACGCCGGCCGCGACTTCGTGCGCGCCAACCGGAAGCTCTGGGACGGCTGGAGCGATCTCCACGTCGCAAGCGAGTTCTACGACGTGGAGGGCTTCAAGGCCGGGCGGGACACCCTGGACGACGTGGAGCTGGAGGGCGTTCTGGAGTCCGTCGGCGACGTGGAGGGCAAATCGCTGCTCCATCTGCAGTGCCACTTCGGGCTCGATACCCTGTCGTGGGCGCGCCGTGGCGCCCGGGTGACCGGAGTGGACTTCTCCGAGAAGGCGGTCGCTCACGCACGGCGCCTAGCGCGGGAGATCCACGTCGGCGCCCGCTTCATCTGTGCCGACGTCACCGACACGGCCACGGTCTTGGAGAAGCTCCAGGGCGAGCTTTTCGACGTGGTCTTCACCTCGCACGGGACCATCAGCTGGCTCCCGGACCTGCGTCCCTGGGCCCGCACCATCGCCGGCGCCCTCAAGGAAGGCGGGACCTTCTTCATCGCCGATTCCCACCCGTTCACGTGGATGTTCGACGACGAGGCGACCGAACCAGGGCTGGCCTTTCGCTACGAGTACTTCAGCCGGGAGCCGGTCCGCTTCGAGGAGAAGGGCTCGTACGCCGTCCCCGACAGCGACTTTCGAGGGGTCTCCCACTCGTGGCAGCACTCGTTCGAAGAGATCGTCACCTCGTTGGCCGAGGCGGGTCTCATGGTCTTGTCGATCCGCGAGTATCCCCACCTTGCCTGGCGATGGTTCCCCTGGATGGTCGAAGGCGAAGATGGGACCTTTCGGCTGCCCGAAGGAATGCCTCAGATCCCCCTGATGTTCTCTCTCAGAGCGACCAAACCGTCCGGCGGCCGAGGCCGCCCCGGGACCTCACAGGGGTGTTAGCATAGGCGGCATGAGCGAGGCCGCCGTCAACATCGAGGTAGCTCAACCCCACGAGATCTTCTCGGTGCTCGAGCTGCTCGAGGAACTGCTCATGGAACTGGTCGACGAGGGCCACGAGCTCCCCGGCGTCGACAAGGACAAGCTCCACGCCGATATCCGGCGCAACCTCGACTCCGAGACCGGGTCGCACGGCGCCCCGGGGCGGCTCATCGCCATCCTGGCCAAAGAAGATCGCGGCGTCGCTGTGGGCATCCTCATGCTCACCCAGTGCTTCGCCCTGTACGCCGGCGGAGAGTACGGAGTCATCGACGAGATGTACGTCCGGCCTGAATACCGGGGCCAGGGCATCGAGCGCCAACTGCTCGACGAGGCCGTGGCCGTGGCTCAGCGGCGCGGATGGCGCCGGCTGGACGTCACCGGCCCGGAGGCCGGCCGTGGCGAGCGCACGACTCGCTTCGCCAAGGAACTGGAGTTCTGATATCGGACAGCCGGGTGCTTGTCGCCCGACCTGGTCGTAGCCTACGGTCCCGTTCCCATCGACAGTACCTTCCAGGGCGACTCCGGCGTCCATCGTATCCAGTCGTTGCTGCTCGCTTCCCGACAGGGAGCAGCTGTCGACAAGGACGATCAGCACGAGAGGCGCCGCGACCTTGTAGGCGGAGCCCGGGACACATCTGGAGCTCATCGTGGATCCATCCCGTCAATCGCGGCGACCAGCGCCAGAGTGGCGATCGGCAAAATCAACGCCACCTCACGCGACCGAGAGACCATGACCCACCCCCCTGGTTGGAGACGCCGCGCGTTGGCCCTTCAATCGTCGGCCACGGAAGTCACATGTCGGTCACGCGTCTGCAACGATCAGGTCACGAAACCGGGTACGGATGCCGGCCGGAGTCAATCCATCCACGGCGGGCGGTATTCTTCCCCGTCGTGCCAGGTCATCACCAGGCCCAGCTGGAAGTCGTGCACGTCGCGGAGCACCGGGGCGCCGTAAGGGCCGTCGATGCTGAGCTGCAGGACAGCCATGCGATAGCCCTCCTGGTTGAGCTTTTCCAGAGCCGGGATTAGCCCCGTCAGATAGCCGACGTAGGTCTCGCGTGTGTCGACCTCGGGCAGCCGTAGTCGAGCGCTCAGCACCCGGCCGTCGAATTGCGATTCGCCCCCCAGAGAGTAGGACCCCCAAACGGCG
>Ga0123329_1003851_pt1 | contig 12103 bp, 7 predicted proteins | sample BioC12SIPDNA_FD_89703 | JGI IMG/M metagenome (GOLD analysis project Ga0123329, IMG submission 89703) | Anaerobic biogas reactor microbial communites from Washington, USA - Biogas_R1_B C12 SIP DNA | ecosystem: Engineered > Bioreactor > Anaerobic > Unclassified | place: Washington, USA | collected... | reverse complement strand
GCCGGTCGAGATCGTCGGCGTCGAGGTGGGGGACACGTGGATTGGTGCTGAAGCGTTCCAGCCAGGGGCCGAAGCCGGCCTGGTCGCTGGCGCCGATGCCAGCGACAGCCTCGTCCTGCCGGCTCTCGCGCTCGATGCGACGACGATGCCCTATGTGACGCTGACTGCAGACGCCGGCGTGTCCGAAACTGACATCGACGCTGCCGATATGCGCATCGTGACACGCATCTGGGGGCTCACGACGCCCATCACGCGTCCGGTGCTGCCCTCGTATCCGCCGGCCGCCGCTGGTGCTCTGCCTTCCGCCCCTGCGCTCGAAGAGGCGCTCGCACGCTATCCTTACCTCGCGGTCGATGCTGATGCTGAGAAGGTGCTCACGATCGCCGCCGGTGTGCGCACGATTACGGAGAGCCTGGTGTTGCCAGAAGGCTACGGCCTGCGGCTCGGCCCGGGAACCACGTTGCGCTTCGCGCCTGAGGCCTACGTCCTGGCGCGTGGTCCCCTGACCTTCGAGGGTACCGCCGATGCGCCGGTCGTCCTCCAGCCCGTGGAGGACGTGTGGCATGGGATCGTCGTGCTCAATGCCGGTGCGCCATCGGTGTGGACGCACGTGACCGTCCAGGATACGGACGTGATCGAGCTGCCCGGTTGGACACTGACGGGAGCGATCACGTTCTACCAGAGCCCAGTTCAGCTCAGCGCCTGCCGCATCATTGGCACCCGGGCTGAAGATGCGATCAACACCATCCGGACCACGTTCCATTTCCGGGGTACGGAGGTCGCCGGGACGGCCTCGGATGCCTTTGATGCGGATTTCTGCGAGGGCACGGTGGCGCAGAGCAGCTTCCACGATATCGGCGGGGATGCGGTCGACGTCAGCGGAACGCAGCTCACGGTCGAGGATGTTCGCATCGTCGCGATTGGCGACAAGGGGGTATCCGTCGGTGAAGCCAGCCGGGCCACGATCCGGGGCTTGAGCGTCGAGGGGGCCGACTACGGCATCGTGAGCAAGGATATGTCGCACGCGGCGGCGGAGGATGTCACAATTGCCGCCGCGCGCGTTGCGGGACTGGCGGCGTACTTGAAGAAGCCGGAGTATGGCCCCGCAACGATGGAGGCGCACGGGATCAGGTTTGTCGATGTGCCTCCAGAGCGGATCAGCCTCGTGCAGACCGGGAGCTGGATCGATCTCGACGGTGCCCGGATCTGGGGCATTGATGTCGACGTCGACGCGCTCTATGACCGCTGACGCCTGCCACGTAGTGTCGCCGCGCGGTTCCTCGAGCTGAAGCTCCCTGCTGCAGCCTGCGTCACGCCCGGAGCGCAGCGCCAGGTGAAGGCCTCTGTCACCACCCGCTATTTCGGCGCGGGCGGTGTCGCCAGCATCCGGGAGTCCTCCACGCGGCCTTCCAGAACGGGATGGTAGCAGCCCTTTCCCTGCCTTGGTTTGATTCACCGCCCGCACCGGGGTAGAATGGGGTCTGAGGATGATAATGCGACGGGTACGAAGGATGCGACACTTGAGGCGGACCGGAACGGCGATGCTCGTTCTGATCGTGGCCGTGCTCGCTATCGTCGGGCCAGTTGGAGCCGAGGCGCAGGCACGCCCAGTCGCCCCGCCGTCGTGGGCGCGCTGCTGGATCGATCGAGGTGGTTTGCCGCCGGCACACGTCGAGGCGGCGATCGCGCTGCTTGGCGGCGACGCGCTTGTGACGGATATCGCCTTCCATCTGCCGTCAGGGCAGTTGCGCCAGCTGCTTGGCGTGCCAGGCGGGATGGGATTGCCCACAGAGGCGTTGCTGGAGGCCGAGGTGCCCCTCTGGCGCCTGACAACGGTGAACGCCGGGGTGACCTCTGGTCAGGCCGTGTCGCTCACTCACGGTGTCAATGCCTGCTTGCCCTATCCGGTCACGTCGCTGGCGCTCACGCCTCAGCCGATGGTGCGTGGGCAGACGGCGATGCTCTCCATCGAGACCGACCGGATGGCGTTCTGCCAGGCCAGCTACCTGGGTCAGAGCGAGCGCTGTTTCCGGGAGGGCGCCACGCGGTTCTTCGTCCCGATTGGCGTGTCAGCGCTGGCAGATCCGGGCAGGTATCCGCTCGACGTCGCGCTGATGGTCGGCGGGGAGACCGTCAGTTTCGCACTCGACCTGGATGTGGCTGCGGGCCGATATGGCTATCAGGTGATCAACCCGCCGCCTGCGCTGAGCGGCCTGATGGATGCCGCGCTGATGGCGTCCGAGTTGGACTATCTGGCAAACTGGCGCACGATCCGTTCGGAGGAACGCTTCTGGGACCTGCCCCTGGCCTACCCCCTTCAGACGGTTGTCCCGGTGTCGGCCGACTACGGTGATCGCCGCTCCTACGGCGGTATGGTCGAAGGCTACCACAGTGGGGTGGACTACCGGGCATGGGGCGGAATGCCGGTGCTCGCGCCGGCTGACGGCGTCGTCGTGATGGCCGAGACGCTCCAGACCCGGGGCAACGCGGTACTCCTCGATCACGGGTGGGGCCTGGTGACGGGGTACTGGCACCTCTCACGGATCGATGTGCAGGTGGGCGATCACGTTCAGCGGGGGCAGCCTTTTGCACTCGTGGGCAGTACGGGCCTCTCGACGGGGGCCCATCTCCACTGGGAGCTCTGGGCCAATGGCGTCTCAGTCGATGGCAAGCAGTGGTTGCGGCCAGATGTATTCGCAGGGATGGATCTACCGGCGCGCGTGCTGCCAGTGGCCGAGCCTGCCCTCTCGGGCCAGTAGGAGGTGAGGGATGTGCGGACGGTTCACGCTGTGGTTGCAGTTCGGAGATCTCATCAAGGCGTTCCCCGGGTTTCAGTTTCCGGAGGAGCTGGCCCCACGCTATAACATCGCCCCGACGCAGAGTGTCGCTGCTGTGCCCAACGATGGCACGCACACGGTAGGCCTCTTCCATTGGGGGTTGGTGCCTTTTTGGGCGAACGACACCTCCATCGGCTCTCGCATGATCAATGCCCGGGCGGAGACGGCGGCGGAGAAGCCCGCGTTTCGCGCGGCGTACCGGCGTCGGCGCTGCCTGATCCTGGCGGATGGCTTCTATGAGTGGCAGGCCGACCCCGCGTCCCGCGCGAAGACCCCGATGTACGTGCGGCTGGCCTCGGGGGAGCCCTTCGCGTTCGCCGGCCTCTGGGAGATCTGGCGTCCCGACGACACGCCGCTGCTCTCGTGCACGATCCTTACGACGGAGCCCAACAGCCTGATGGCGCCCATTCACAACCGCATGCCCGTGATCCTTCCCCGGTCTGCATACGATCGCTGGCTTGATCCCGCCGAGGTCGGGCCGGGCGCACTTCAGGATCTGCTCGTCCCCTATCCATCCGAGGAAATGACCGCCTATCCGGTCTCGCGGTTGGTCAACAGTCCTGGAAACGACCTCCCGGCGGTCATTGAGCCGGTCGCTGCCTGATCGCTGCACTTCCCAAACGAGGATACCTATGATCGACTCACTTCAGTACGCTCACGAACATCAAGCACGCTTTCTGGAGGAACTCAAGTCCTTCCTGCGCATTCCCAGCATCAGTGCGCAGGCCGCGCACCGGGGCGATGTCGAAGCCGCCGCGAATTGGCTCGTGGACAGCCTGAGGGCCGCGGGCTTCCCGCGTGCGGAGGTGATGCCCACGACGGGCAATCCCGTCGTCTATGCCGAGTGGCTGGCTGCTGGACCCGATGCACCCACGGTGCTCGTCTACGGTCACTATGACGTGCAGCCGCCGGACCCTGTGGACGAGTGGCTATCACCGCCGTTCGAGCCCGCAATCCGCGGTACCAACATCTACGCCCGGGGCGCCTCCGATGACAAGGGCCAGCTCTTTGTCCACGTGAAGGCGGCGGAGGCTTACCATGCGATGGCAGGGGCCCCGCCCGTGAACCTCAAGTTCATCGTGGAGGGCGAGGAGGAGATCGGCAGCCCGAGCCTGGACCCGTTCATCGAGAGCCACCGCGATTTGCTGGCTGCCGATGCGGCGCTCATCTCCGACTCGCACATCCTGGCCCCCGATACGCCCAGCATCGTCTACGCCCTGCGTGGGTTGGCCTATCTACAGCTGGAGGTCACTGGGCCTGCGTTCGACCTGCATTCGGGGATCTACGGCGGCGCGGTGAACAACCCGCTGAACGCGCTGTGCCGGATGCTCGCGTCCTTGCAGGATGCGGATGGGCGCGTGCTCATCCCTGGCTTCTACGACAAGGTCCGCCCGCTTGACGAAGACGAGCGGCTGGAGCTGGGGCGGGTGCCGTTTGACAGGCAGGCGTGGCTGGAAGAGGCCGGTGTGTCGACCGACTGGGGCGACCCCGATTACACCGTGATCGAGCGCGCGACGGCGCGGCCCACGCTCGACGTCAACGGCATCTGGGGCGGCTATATGGAGCCCGGGGCGAAGACGGTCCTGCCCAGCAAGGGGTTCGCCAAGCTCTCGATGCGATTGGTGCCCGACCAGGATCCTGCCGAGATCGCGGATCTGGTCCGTGGTCACCTCGAGCGGATCGCGCCACCCTCGGTCTCAGTGGTCGTCCACGACCTGCACGGCGGGCACGGTGCGATCGTTGACCGCAAGAGTCCCGCGCTGCGCGCTGCAGCACAGGCCTATGCCGCGTCGTTCGGCGCGGAGCCCATATTCGTGCGCGAGGGCGGGTCGATCCCTGTCGTGGCGACTTTCCAACGTGTTCTCGGTATCGAGACCGTTCTGATGGGCTTTGGGCTTCCCGATGACCGGCTGCACTCACCCAACGAGAAGCTGCACCTGCCCAAATTCGAACGCGGCATCGACACAGCGATCCGTTTCCTCCGTCTGCTGGCAGAGGCCGGCAAAGGCTAGAAGGGACAACCCGTGTCGAGAGGTGACGACGCGCTCGATTCGCGCCAGCCGAGCCGGCGCGGCCGTCGCTTCCTGATAGCGTTGAGCCTTGCCGTGGCCCTGACTGCGCTTGCGTGTGTGTCGGCCGACCTGACCACATCCACGTCCGGGCCGCCGCTGGTGACCGGCACACCGGCGCCTGAAACCGAGGCTGCGGAGACGCCGCCGGTGGTGCCGACCTTTACGCCGACCCCGGCTGCGACGGTGACCCCTGCGGCGACGGCGGACCCACAGATTACGCGCGAGAGCATCCATCTCTTTCCTGCGCCGCTCGCAGGAGGGGATTGGCTGTCCGTCGACGTCGATCCGCTCTATCTCGATAGCGGCGGCGCGAGCCAACCAGCAACCGTGACACTGCAGCTCAGCAGCGGTTCCGTCTACACAGCTGAAGTCGAGCCCGCAGGGTTGACCGGGGCCTCGCAGGCCCGGTTCATCTGGATCGAGCAGATCCCGGCGGATGGGGCCGCGCTTGTGGTCACGGTCACGCTGACCCTCGAACCGAAGACTGATGATCCAGTTCCCGCGAACAACCGCGTGGTCATTTCGACCGCTGTAGAGCCGGCAAGCACGCTCGCGCCGCCGGAGCCGTCTGTGACGTGGGCTGTCACAGAGACCGAGGGCTTTGAGCTGCACTACTTGACTGGATCGGCGGCGGAGCGCGATCTCGATGCGATCGTGCTACAGGCCCAGCAGGCATATAGCGATGTCACGCGCACACTGGACGGGGGCGCCGACCCGGTGGACCTCTACCTGCTCGATCGCGTCGTGGGGCAAGGTGGCTATGCCTCGGCCGAGTGGGTAGCCGTCTCGTATGTGGATCGCAAGTACTCGCCGACGCTGCTTGGATCGGTACTGCGGCACGAGCTTGTTCACCGGCTCGATGGCGATCTGGGGTGCGACGGGGCGCCGTCGATGGTCCGGGAGGGGCTGGCGGTGATGCTCGCGGGGGGCCATTACCGGCCGGAGTCATTGCGCGGCAAGGCTGCAGCGCTGTTGGTCATGCCGCAGTACCTGCCGGTCAGGACGCTTGTTGAGGACTTCTATACGCATCAGCACGAAGTGGCCTATCTGGAGGCCGGCGCCCTTGTTTCGTATCTGCTCGACCGGGTTGGATGGGAGGCGCTGCCTGCGTTCTGTGAAGCAGCATCGGATGACACGTTGGCGGGCGCCGGTGACGGCGCGCGGTGGGAGGCAGCGCTGAAGGCGGTGGGACTGGCCGATACCGCAGCCTTCGAGTCGGCGTGGCATGCCTGGCTTCTTCAGGGCAAGGCCCCGTCGGCAGCCGCTGCGACCGTCGAGGCGTTCGAGCTAGAGCTGCGTCTGATGGACGCGATGCGCGCCTATCAACTGCTGCACGATCCGGCGGCGCACTTTCTGGAGGGGATCCTCTTCAGCCCGGCTGAAGCAGAGCGTCTGGGCATCACGGCCGACTTCGTGCGGCGGCCCAGGAACGTCAGCGCAATTGCCTACGAACTCGTGTTGGCGCTGGCGCAGGAGGCCGCCACCGCCGGCGACACGGCGTTGCTTGGTCTGCTTCTGGCGGACATCGAGTCGGGCCTGGAGGGGCGCGTGGCCTCCTCCGGATTCATCGACGATGCCGCGGCCATCGCGGCGGAGGTGCTTGCGCGGGGTTGGGAGCCCTATCACCTCGTAGTGGTGTCGAACAGCGTCTATGACGTGCTCGTGCTGGACCAGCAATCTTGGCCGCGTCAGGCGGAACTTGTGGCTCAAGAGCAAGGCGGGGTGTGGTCGCTGGCGGGTGTCCAACTCGGCGACTGATTGGGGAGGTGATCGATGGGAGACTCGAACATCCTGTTCACCGATACGCCGCTCGGCCTGATGTGGCTGTGGGCGACGGAGAAGGGCGTGTGTGGTGTGGGGTTCGGTGACAGCGTCGATCCGGGGGAATTCCGCCGGATGGCCCGGCTGGGGATCGAGCCACCTGCGCCGATCCGCACGCCGCTGCTGGTTCAGGCCCGCGCACGCCTTCTGGCCTACTACGACCGGCGTGAGGAGCCCTTCGATCTGCCGCTCGACCTGCGCGGAACGGAGTTTCAGCACAAGGTGTGGGAACGGCTCAGGGCCATCCCCTACGGCGAGACCACGAGCTACGGGGCGATCGCGACGCTGTTGGGGATTCCCAACGGCAGCCAGGCGGTGGGCCAGGCCGTGGGCGCCAACCCGGTCGTGATCTTCGTACCCTGTCATCGGGTTGTGGGCTACGCCGGCGCGCTCGTGGGCTATGGCGGCGGGCTTGAGCGCAAGGCGGCGCTCCTCGAGCTGGAGCAGGCAGGCCTGCAGCTACGCCTGCAGTTGCGACTGCCATTGGACTGAGCCCGGCCCCGATTGCCAGGCGACGGCCCGTCTGTACAATGCCACCTATGGCACCCCAACCGGCGCGTCGCTCGCGATGGATCGCCGTCCTCCTGCTCCTGGCCTTCTTCGCGCAGGTGGCGACCGCCGCTCGCCAAACGTCGATCACCCTGGATGAGCCCCTGCACATTGCCAGCGGCTACGCCTGCCTGTTGACAGGCGACTACCGGCTGGTTGAAGAGCACCCGCCGCTGCTGAAGATGCTGCAGGCAGCCCCCTTGCTCCTGGCCGATCCGCCCCTGCAGGATCCGCGAACCAGTGCAGGATGGGCGTCCGCCGACCTGATTGCGGTCGCACGCGAGATTGTCGTGGCCTATCGCCCCCTTGATCCCCTTGTATACGCTGCGCGCGTCCCGACGATGCTCGTGGGGGTGCTCCTGGGCGCCCTGGTCTACCGGTGGGCAGCCGATCTTGCGCGGCGCGGGCGGGAAGGGTGGGCGCTTCTTGCGCTAGCTCTGTTCGCCTTTGATCCCAACATGCTGGCCCACGCCGGTGTGGCGGCGACGGATCTGGGTGCAGCGGCGGGCATCGTGGCTGTGTTGTTCGCGTTCTGGCGCTGGGCGCGATCGGCGCGTAATCCGCGTCTGGGTCATGCATTGGTGGCGGCTGGTGCTCTGGGCATTGCGCTGGGCGTCAAGAACACGGCACTGTTGCTCGGCCCGGTAGTCGCGGTGCTGATCCTGCGCGCGTGGCCGAGCACGCGCACAACCCGCTATCTGGTCCAGGCCGGGGTGGTGGCCGCCGGCGCGTTCCTCATCCTGTGGGCCACCTATCGCTTTGAGGTCGGGCCCGTGCCCGGACTCCCCTTTGCCGTCCCCGCTGCCAGCCACGCGCTGCCCCTGATCAGGCTGCGTGAGCACATGCGCGAGGGACATTCGGCCTTCCTGTTGGGCCGGAACTACCACCACGGCGATTGGCGCTACTTCCCGGTGGCTCTTGGGCTCAAGACACCGCCGCTCACCCTCGGCCTTGGGCTCCTGAGCGTCGTGATCTCTGCGGCGACCCGGCGCTGGCATCGCGCGGTTAACCTGGCGTGGATGTGTGTCTGGCTGTTTCCCGTCCTCTACTTTGCGACCAGCCTGGTGAGCGGGATCAACATCGGCTATCGCCACCTCCTCCCGGTATTGCCGTTCGCCTATGTCTTCATCGCGGCCAGCCTCAGCGTGAGGGCCCCCGTTGCGCTGACTGTACAGCGCCTCGTCCGGGCTGGCCTGCTTTTGTTCCTCGGCGGATACGCACTCGTCACCTTGCAGCTGCATCCCTGGCATCTGGCGTATTTTAACCTCCTTGCCGGCGGGCCGGATGGTGGCTACCGCTACCTGGTAGATTCGAACCTCGATTGGGGCCAGACCTGGAAGGCCTTGCGTTCGTACCTCGACGATCGAGGTATAACTGACTTCTACCTGAGCAGTTACACAATCAATGATCCGCGCGCCTATGGGCTGGACTACAAACCACTCCCGCCCTGGCCGGAGGCACCGCCGGTTCTTCCTCAGCGCTACAATCCGCCGCCGGGCGTCTACGCGATCAGCAGCACCCAGCTCCAGGGCGTGGTTGTGGCGGACCCGGAGATGTTCGACGCGTTCCGCAAGCTCGAGCCTGTCGCGCGCATCGGCCACGCGATGTTCGTGTACGAGGTGGGCGCCAGCCCGGCGATCGAGTGGGTCGCGCAATGTGCAACGCCTTCGGCACCGCTGCCGGTCGAGACCCTTCGCGAGGGGTTTGGCATCGGCGCGGAGGTGCCGCTGCTGAACTTCGACTGTACCCAAAGCTGGATCGTCCCCTCCGGGAACGGACGCTACGTGCTGCCACGTACCGCGGGCCACGATTGGGCTCCGCTGGCGCAGGCCCGGCTGGCCTATGAACAGACGCAGACGGGGTGGGTGCCGCCCTACGCGATCTACGAGTGGCGCGCCGCAGAGCCGCCGGCAGGGCCCGCGCCCCAGGCGCCAGCCGGTCGTCGTGTGGCCGTTGGGGAGGTGCTTAGCTTCGTTGGGTATGGGGCGCCGGAGTTGCACATCGGGGAGACTGCCGTGGTCGAGGCCTGGTGGCGCATTAAGGACCAGCCCACCGGGCCTCTGTCGCTGATGGTCCACCTTCTGGGGCCCGACGGCACCGTAGTCGCGGTAGGCGATGCATTGGGCGTTCCGGGCGACCAGTGGACGCCGGGAGGGCTCCTGATCCAGCGGCACACGCTGGTGATTCCCGCGGGAGCCACCCCCGGCGCCTATGCGCTGCACCTGGGCGCCTACACGCTGCCCGATGTCCAGCGGCTTCCGGTCTCGGATGGGGGCGGTGCCCCTGCGGATTCGGTAGTGGCAGCGTTGCTTGAGGTCACATCGCCGTGAAGGAGATCGCGACGTCCCGTGCTCTAAATCGGGCAGCAACCTTGCTGCTCCTGCTGTTGCTCTTCGCGCAGCTCCTGTGTGCCGCCACGCGGCTATCGGCCACGGTCGATGAGGGGTTCCACATCACGAGCGGGCACGAATACCTGCGGACCGGGCGCTTGCACCTCTTCGACGAACACGCACCCGTGGCCAAGGCGCTCTTCGCGTGGCCACTCCTGTTGGTGCCCGACCTGACGCCGCCGGACCTGGCACCCGGCTATGAGTCAGGCGATCAGATCGCGGGCGATCAGATCGCCAGCGGTCTGATCACCGTCACGCAGCAGACGACGTTGGCGTACCGCCCGATCGCGCGCGTCATCGTCGCGCCGCGCATCGCTGCGACGCTGTTGACGGTGGTTGTCGCCGCATCGGTGGGTCGCTGTGCCGCCAGCTTGGCCGGGCGGATGGCAGGGCTTCTGGCGCTGGCACTCTTGGCGTTCGACCCCAACATCATTGCCCACGGCAGCCTGGCGACCACCGATATGGGGGCGACGGCGTTCAGCTTCTGGGCAATCTGGGCGGGGGCGCGCTGGGTCGAGCGACCCTCGGGCCGCCGTTGGTGGCATGCTGCCTTCCTTCTTGGCGCTGCACAAGCGGCAAAGCTCACGGCCTTGTTGGTCTATCCCGTGCTGGGCATTGTCGTCCTGGGAGCGGTCCTGGTGCGCGACGGTCGGGCGCGGCGACGGCTGCTTCCCGGTTTCGTCGCCATGGTAGCTGTCTCTGTTATCGTCCTCTGGGCGTTCTATGGATTTGAGGTACGGACTGTCGCGGGGGTCCTGGGAGGTGCAGTGCCCCTGCCGGCGGCCAGCCACATCGAGCGCTGGCTCCGTCTCAGAGAGAACCTGGCCTACGGTCGCGAGTCCTTCCTGCTGGGCCAGAACGGCATGCACGGCTGGCTGCTCTACTTTCCGGTGGCGGCGTTGGTCAAAACGCCAATTCCGCTCCTGCTGTTGGGTGCCTGGGCCGGGCTGCGCGCGGTCTGGATTCGTGTTCGGCGCCGTCGCCTGCGCTGGGCAGCTGTGCCAGCTGGGCTGGCGCTGTTTCCCCTCATCTATGGCGTTGCCAGTCTGATGAGCTCGCTCAACATCGGCTACCGACACCTGCTACCCACGCTGCCGTTTGCCTACGTGGGGATTGCGGCAGGCATTGCGCCCCTGCTGTCCGGTGCGGGGCGACGGGTCGGCGCCAGTCGACGCTTCGCGCTCGCCGGCGTTGGCGCTCTCCTCGTCTGGCTTGCTGTGGGCACGATCACCATCGCACCCCACGCCCTGGCGTTCTTCAATGAGATCGCGGGTGGGCCGGACACGGGCTGGCGCTATCTCGCCGACTCGAACACTGACTGGGGCCAGACCTTTGTCGACCTGGCGGCGTATCAGAAGAAGGTGGGATTGGGCACAGTGAAGCTCTCAGCCTTTACCTTCTACGACCCTGCGGCCTATGGCGTTGCCTATGAGTCGATCGCCCCTATGCATGGCGCTGTGCCCGTGTTACCGCGCCGCTTCAACCCGGAGGCGGGCGTCTATGCCATCAGCGCGACGACGCTCGATGGTGTGCCGCTGGCCTACCCGGCCACGTTCGACTGGTTCCGGCACCGGGAGCCGCTGACCCAGCTTGGCCACGTGATGCTCCTGTATGAGATCGAACCGCTCGTTGGGACCTGGTTGGCGCAGTGCAGTGTGCCGGCAGCGCCCCTAACGGCTGAGAGCGCCCACGAAGGACTCGGCATCGATGACCTGCGCCTTGTCGCCTTTGACTGCGCGCAGAGCTGGGTATGGCCCGGAGGCGCGTCTCGCCCGGGGTGGTATGGCGCGGCGATCGACGAGCAGACGCGGCTGCGCTGGCCGCGCGCGGACCAGGACGGCGCTGAGCTTCTGCCCGGTTGGCGTGGGGAACTGGGATTCGAGGGGCTGGCGCTGAACTATGTCCAGCCTCGGGATGGGGCACTGCCGGCCTTCGCCCTGTGGGCCTGCGATGGCTGTCACCTGCCGGCGCTGGCTGAGGGGGGCGCTTCCCAGGGCACGGCGCGTTTCCTGGGATTTCGAGCGCCGGCGCACGCCCCCGCCGGTTGGGCGATCGATGTCCTTACGATGTGGGAAGTCCTCGCGGTGCCTGATGCCCCACTGTCCGTGATGTTACACCTGCGCGATGCCAACGGTGCGCAGGTCGCCGTCGGTGATGGCCTTGGCTATCCGGTGGAGCAGTGGTGCGCCGGCGACCAGTTCGTGCAGCGCCACCGGCTCGCGATTCCCGAAGGGGTGTCCGGCAGCTATACCCTCGTCACGGGGATGTATCGGCTAGACACGCTGGAGCAGGTCTGCGGTGTGCCGTCGACCAAGGTCCTGATCATCGACTAGGATCTCGTGCTGGATCAGAGGAGAAGGGCCGGGGCCAACCCTGAGGTTGGCCCCGACTCGTCCCAGTGGCACGGCAACGTGGGTCATTAGTCCTGTCGGTC
>Ga0123329_1003849_pt1 | contig 12106 bp, 8 predicted proteins | sample BioC12SIPDNA_FD_89703 | JGI IMG/M metagenome (GOLD analysis project Ga0123329, IMG submission 89703) | Anaerobic biogas reactor microbial communites from Washington, USA - Biogas_R1_B C12 SIP DNA | ecosystem: Engineered > Bioreactor > Anaerobic > Unclassified | place: Washington, USA | collected... | reverse complement strand
CCGAAAGAATCCGCGGTGCCGCTGGGTTCAGCAATTCCCGCCCAGACTCCGTGCGTGTCATTTCCGAAATTGCCGCTCAGACCCACCGCCTGCGGGAGATGGGGTGGAACTTGACGGTTGCGGCCATGGAACGTTTTGCTGGTCATCGCCGCGGGTTGGGCAACAAGGACTTTCACATGAGCGCTTCGGTGCGGGACCTGGTTGCGCGCACGGGGAAAGGAGCGCGGAGCGAGGTGGACGCGTTCGCGCAATCCGTCATGCGCGCGGGTCACTACACCAAGGATGAAGCCGCTCGCGCGGTACGCTCCGTGGTGGTCAGCCTGGAGGAGCGCGTACCTCCTGAAGTGCTGCTGAGACTCGCGGACTGTCTGCACGGCGAGGAGGCGGAGGTCTTGCGGGCCCGGGTGGAGCGGCGCTCTAGCCTTTGATGACCCCCAGGGGTCGCAGGCGGGCCACGCGGGGTGAGATGCCCGCGCGGCCCATGACGCCCACCACCGCCTCTACATCCTTGTAGGCTTCCGGCATCTCCTCGCCCAGGGTCTTTCGGCCTTGAGCCCGCGCGACGATACCCTTCTCCCCCAGTTCCCGCTCGATGGCTCTTCCCCGGGCGCGCTTCAGCGCCTGCGCCCGGCTCATGACTCGGCCTGCACCGTGACAGGTGCTGCCGAAGGTCTCCTCCATGGCCTGCCGCGTGCCCTTGCAGACGAAAGACGCCGTCCCCATGTCGCCCGGGATGAGCACCGGCTGCCCCGTGCTTCGGTAGACGGCCGGGACCTCTGGATGCTGGGGGCCGAAGGCACGGGTGGCGCCCTTGCGGTGCACACAGAGAGTCATGGCCTTTCCCTCCACCGTGTGCTGTTCGATCTTGGCGATGTTGTGGGCCACGTCATACACCAAGCGGAGGCCGAGCGCCTGGGGTGAGAGGGACAGGGTGCGGAGCAGGGCCTTTTCGATGAGGTGCATGAGCATCTGGCGGTTGGCCCAGGCGTAGTTGGCCGCGCAGGCCATGGCTGCCAGGTAGCGCCTGCCCTCAGGTGAGGTCACCGGGGAGCAGGCCAGTTGGCGGTCGGCCAGGCGGATGCCGTAGGCGGCCGCGGCGCGGCCCATGACCCCCAGATAGTCGTCGCAGATCTGGTAACCGAAGCCGCGGGAACCCACGTGGATCATGAGGGTGATCTGTCCCTCCGCGAGCCCAAAGGCGGTGGCTGCTTCTCGATCGAAGATCTCCTCCACCACCTGCACCTCTAGGAAGTGGTTTCCGGCGCCCAGGGTTCCCACTTGGTCCGTGCCGCGGGCAAAGGCTCGTTCGCTGACGGCGGAGGGGTCCGCCCCGGGCAAGGCGCCTCCGGCCTCTGTCCGCTCCAGGTCTGCGGGAGTCCCATAGCCGTTCTCCACCGCCCAGGCCGCACCCCTGACGCAGATGGTCTCCAACTGTCGACGGCTGAGCTTCTGGATGGCGCCACTGGAACCCACTCCGGCGGGGATATCGCGAAAGAGCTGGTCGATGGTGCGTTTCAGCGCGGGCTCAATGTCTTCCCGGTGCAGATCGGTGGCCAGCAGGCGCACGCCGCAGTTGATGTCGTAGCCCACGCCGCCCGGCGAGATCACCCCGTCCTCCACGGAGAAAGCGGCCACCCCTCCTATGGGGAAGCCGTAGCCGAAGTGGATGTCCGGCATGGCCAGCGAGTAGCGCACGATCCCCGGCAGCGTGGCTACATTCCGCACCTGGGCCAAGACATCCGACTGCCCGGGGGAGGACAGCAGTTCCTTGGTGGCATAGATGCGTCCCGGGACCCGCATGTCCCCAGTAGCCGGAATTTCCCAGATCACGTCGTTGCAGGGAATGAGGCGGGGTGGGATCCCAGCGGTGTCCAGGTCTGCATTCATGGTGGCCAGTCCTTCACACGTCAAACAGGATCGTCGCCCGCCAAGCGCCCGGTTCTGTCTGCTCGGTCAACAGCCGGTGGTAGGTCACCGCCTTGATCTCCGTCTGTAGCTCATGGCGCGACCTATCCACATTCTCCCCCCACAGCGTGACAACTACGCCCACGGTTCCTTCGCCTCCCTCCCAGCGCACGCCGGCCGCCGCGGCCAGGAACCCTTCCAGGTTGAACAGTGCCAGGGCCTCGGTCAGGGTGTGCCGCAAGGCGAGCGTGAGGTCGGCCTCCCGCACGGAGAACGTGCGCCGCCGGACGAGGCGGACGGTCCGCAGGTCAACGATCTGGTCGAAAAGGGCGAACAGGGCGTGCTCCAGGAGCTCCGCCGGGTCCCGGCCTTTGATCTCCAAGAAGAGGTCCGCCGGGTGCTCGAGCTCGGTGTAGAAGCCGGCGGCGCGGCCATGGCACCAGCGCGGGGGACGATCCTGGCTGGAGGATGGCACTGCGCCGCCGGCTATGCGCTCAGTCTGAGGTCAGGGCACTGCCGGAGCTTGATCCACGGCGCCGCCTGGTGCCGGCCGCGCTCACCGCGGCCGTGTTGGTGCCGGGGGCGGCGGCGGGTTTCCGCCGCCGCCTCAGCAGCACCCGTTTGATGACCTCGTCCACGTGTTCCACGAAGGCGAATTCCACGTCCTCCACCAACTCCGCTTTGATCTCAGACACGTCCACCTCGTTGCGGTCCGGCAGGAATATCTTGTGGATGTCCGCGCGTCGGGCGGCCAGCACCTTCTCCTTGATGCCGCCCACCGGCAACACTTGGCCGGTGAGGGTGATCTCGCCGGTCATGGCTATCTCCGGGTTGACGGGCCGCCGGGTGACCATGCTGGCCAACGCCACGGCCATAGCCACTCCCGCGGAGGGGCCGTCCTTGGGCACAGCTCCGGCCGGCACGTGCACGTGGATGTCGTGCTTGCGGAAGTAGTCGGCCGGGGCTTTGAGATCGGCGGCTACGCTACGGATGTAGGTGAGGGCCGCCTCCGCCGACTCCTTCATAACCTCGCCCAGCTGTCCGGTGAGGATCAGCCGTCCGGTTCCGGCCATGGCCCTGGCCTCAATGAAGAGGATGTCGCCGCCGGTGGGGGTCCAGGCCAACCCGGTGGAGACACCGGGATCGGCAGTGCGGCGCTTGCCCTCGGCGAACACCTTCTGTCTTCCCAGGAAATCCGGGACCTGGGTGGCTTCCACCACCATGGTTTCCTGCTTCTCCTCCGCCACCATACGGGCGTACTTGCGTGCCACCGTCCCGATCTGGCGCTCCAGGTTTCGCACCCCCGCCTCGCGCGTGTAGTTGCGGATGACGGTGCGCACGGCCTCCTCGGTGAGCTCCAGTTGGCCGGGGTTGAGGCCGTTGCGGTCCAGCTGGCGGGGGATCAGGTAGTTCCGGGCGATGTGTACCTTGTCGTCCTCGATATACCCGGCCAGCGAGATGATCTCCATGCGATCCTGCAGTGGGCCGGGGATGGTGTCCAGCATGTTGGCCGTGGTGATGAACATCACCCGGGACAGGTCGAAAGGCAGGTCCAGGTAGTGATCCCGGAAGCTGCTGTGTTGCTCCGGGTCGAGGACTTCCAGCATGGCGCTGGAGGGGTCGCCGCGCCAGTCGGAGCCCATCTTGTCGATCTCGTCAATCATGAAGACGGGGTTGTTGCTTTCCGCGTCGCGTAGGGCGCGCATGATGGTGCCGGGCATGGCGCCGATGTACGTGCGGCGGTGCCCGCGCACCTCCGCCTCATCGCGCACGCCTCCCACGCTGATGCGCACGAACTTGCGCCCCATGGCCCGGGCGATGCTCTGCCCCAGGCTGGTCTTGCCTACCCCCGGAGGTCCCACGAAGCAGAGGATGGGGCTCTTCACTTCGCGCTTGAGCTTCTGCACGGCCAGGAACTCCAGGATGCGGTCCTTGACGTCTTCCAGGTCGTAGTGGTCGGTGTCCAGCACTTCGCGGGCGTGAACGATGTCCAGGTTGTCTTCGGTGGAGGCGCTCCAGGGCACGGCGAGGATCCAGTCGAGGTAAGTGCGGATGACGCCGTACTCAGCCGCCGCCGCCGGCAGCTTGGACAGCCGGTCCAGCTCCCGCCGCGCCTGCTTGTCCGCCTCTTCCGGCAGACCCGCCGCGTCGATGCGGGCGCGCAGTTCGTTGATCTCCGCTTGGGTCTCGTCAGTCTCGCCCAGCTCTTCTTGGATAGTCTTGAGCTGCTGGCGTAGCAGGTACTCCCGCTGATTCTTGTCTATCTCCGACTGCACCTGGCTCTGGATCTTGGAGCCCAACTCCAGCACTTCCAGTTCGCGATTCAGTATGGTGGTGAGCCGGCGCAGGCGTTTGGCCACGTCCACCTCTTCCAGCAACGACTGCTTCTCCGGCGTCTTCATGCGCATGGTGGAGCCGACGAAGTACCCCAGCGTGGCCGGATCTTCTATGTTGACGGCCGCCATTTGCAGCTCTTCCGGTAGATAGGGCACCAGCTTGACTATCTGCAGGAAGATGGCCACCAGGTTCCGTTGCAGGGCCTCCAACTCGGTGCTTTCCTCTGCCATATCCGGCAGTTCTGCCACCCGTGCCTGCAGATAGGGCTCTTCGGCCGTCCACTCCTCGATCTTCAGTCGCCGCAAGCCTTGCACCACGATGCGCAGAGTCCCGTCCGGGGCCTTGATCATCTTCTGAACGGAAACCAGCGCTCCCACTTCATACACATCGCTGGGCGCGGGCACGTCAATACCCTCGGTCCTGACCGCCGCCACTGCCATGAGCCGGTCCTTGGCCAGGACGTCCTCGATCAATTGCACCGAGCGGGGCTGTCCCACCGCCAGCGGCATCATGGTGTCCGGGAAGACCACGGTGTCTTTCAGGGGAAGCACAGGCATGGTTTCGGGAAGGGCCTGCGTGTCCGGATTGACGCCAGACATCTCCTCATCAGGGCTGAGCATCTCTTCCAGCATCTGATCCAGTCTGACCGCGCTCATACCGGCGTCCATCATTGCTCGCCTCCCTTGCTTGAGGCGGGGCCGGCGACTCCTTTGTCGGCCCCGCCCCCCGCCTGACCGGGCGATTCATTGACGTTCACGGGTATGGTGCGAGAGCCGGTCGGTGCCGGCAGGGGCAGCATGATCTCCAGGAACCCGTTCTCATACCGGGCCTCGGCCTTGGCCGGCTCGATGACGGCAGGAAGGGTGATCACGCGCTCGAAGTATCCGTAGTCGATCTCCATCTGCTGATAGACCTTGTCTGCGCGCTCCGGATCATGCCGTTCCCCTCGGACCCTCAACACTCGTTCCTTGGCCTCCAGCTGAATGTGGGTTGGATCGATGCCGGCCAGATCCATGCGCACGATCATGGCGTTTGCGGCTTTGCTGAAGTACACGTCGGCGTGTGGCCGGAACACGGGGCTGGCCTGCCGCAGGACGCGGTCCGCTCCCGTGAGCTCCAACAGCAACCGGTCGGCCTCCTGCCGCATGCGCTGCAGGCTGTCCTGGTTGCCACTACGCTTCCTCTCCATCACGGGATACCTCTCTCCTCGCGTCCCGATACTTGTCCATGCAGGGATATCCCCCGGCGTGCCGCTCCCAAACTGATGGTTTCAACGCACCCCAGCGGAGGATAGAATTCAGGCACGGGAGTCCGAGTGCATTCCTTTCCCCGCAGCCGGCCGCTCTGAACCCGGAGGTGGCGATGCGTGCGTCATGGAAGCTGTTCCGGGTCTTCGGCATTGAAGTCCGGGTGCACATCACCTTCCTCCTCATCGTGGCCTACTTCGCGTATCTCTGGGGCAGAGTCTACGAGCCGGGCGGCTGGGTAGGTGCCGCATACGGCGTGCTCATGGTTATTCTACTTTTCGGATTGGTCACCATCCACGAATTGACCCATTCGCGAGTGGCACAGCACTACGGGGTGAAGGTGGCGGGGATCACGTTGCTGCCCATCGGGGGCATGGCGCAGATGGAGGAGATCCCGCGCGAGCCTCGGAAAGAGCTCTTCATCTCTGTGGCCGGCCCCCTTTCCAACATTGCCATCGCCCTCCTCATGTTCGTCGGGGCCCTGTTTCTGCTGAGCGCGGAGGAGCTCACGGTAGAGGGCCTCACCGACCTCCTGCTGCAGCGCAGCTTCAGGGGCGCCTATGTGTATCTGATGCTGGTGAATCTCACTCTGGCTGCCTTCAACCTGCTGCCCGCCTTCCCCCTGGACGGGGGCAGGGTGTTCCGAGCGCTGCTGGCCTTGAAGCTGGGCCGGGAGCGGGCCACGCGGACGGCGGTGGTGGTGGGGCAGGCGCTGGCCCTGGCTCTGGGGCTGTGGGGACTGCTGGGTGGAGGCATCTTCCTCCTGCTCGTGGCCGTCTTCATCTTCTTGGGCGCGTCGGGCGAGGGGCAGGGCGCAGAGACCGGGCGGGTGTTGGGGAGCGTGAGGGTGGGCCAAGCCGTCAACGCTGGGGTGGAATACGCCCGGCCCGGCCAGGTGGTGGGAGAGTTGGCTGCCCGGCTCTTCCACACGTATCAGACGGACTTCCTGGTGGTGGATGCAGAGGAGCGTCTGGTCGGCCTCGTGACGCGAGACATGCTCATTCGGGCCCTTTCTCAGCACGGGCGCTTCTATCCCGTGGCACAGGCCATGATGGTGGATTTCCCTTCTTTGGCTCCGCAAGACTCCCTTCTTGACGCCTTCAACAGTATGCGGGCGGCAGGCACGAAAGCGGCTGCGGTGGTCGATGAGGGGCGCTTGGTGGGGATGCTGTCCATGGAGGACATCAGCGAGGCCTTTTCCTTGCTGGCAGCGGGTGGCTCGGATCTGGCGGCGGAAGTGGGGGCGGTCAATGCTCGCTTCCACCCCTTGGCCGGCGGGGGACCTCAGCGTCCTGTCTGAGCGCGCAGGGTCTCCAGCACCCGGCCCAGCTCTTGGACCAGCCGGCCGTATTCCGTCCAGTTGCCCGCGCGCTGTGCCTCCAAGGCGGCTTGGTAGAGTTGATCAGCCAGTATGATGAGCGACTCGCGGTCCGTGGGAAGCTGGATGCCGGTGGTGGTGGTCTCACCCGGCGCCAAGGTGCCCGTGGTGGTGACCGGCGTGGTGCTGGTGGTGGTGCTGGGGGCAGGGACGGTGGTGGTAGTGGTCTCGCCCTGCGGCTCCGTGGTGCCGGGTGTTGCCTCGCCGAAGAGCCGGGCCAGGGCATCAGCCAGAGTGGGTTCCATCACCACGCGATCAGCGTAGCTCACGATCACCCGCTTGAGGGCGGGGATGGCGCTCTGCTCGGCCTGCAGGAACAGCGGCTCCACATAGATCAGCGAGTCCTCCAGGGGGACGACGAGGAAGTTGCCGCGGATGACGCGGCTGCCCGACTGGTTCCACAGGCTCAGTTGGGCGGAGATGACGGGGTCGCTGGAGATGGTGGCCTCGATCTGGGAGGGCCCAAACACCAGCTTGTCCTTGGGGAAGCCGTAGACCTGGATCTGCCCGTAGTCCTCCCCGTCCATGCGCACGGCCATCCAGGCGATCATGTTGCTCTTGTCCAGGGGTGAGAAGGGCTGCATGAGGAGGAATTCCTCCTCGTTCTCCCCGGGTAGGCCCATGATGACGTAGTAGGGATCCACCGGGACCTGCTCTGCCTGGTAGATCTCATTGGGGATCTGCCACACATCCTCCTTGTTGTAGAAGACCTGAGGGTCCTGCATGTGGTAGACAGACAGCACCTGGGCCTGGATGGAGAAGAGATCCTCCGGGTAGCGCAGGTGTTGGCGCAGATCGGCTGGAAGCTGGTCGGCCGGGGTCATGAGGCCCGGGTACATGCGGGCGTACGTAGTGGCCAGGGCATCGTCAGGATCCATCTGGTAGAAGGTGACGTTGCCGTCATAGGCGTCGATGACCACTTTCACGGAGTTGCGGATGTAGTTGATGCCGTTCGGGCGGGGCTCTGAATAGGGGAAACGGTTGGAGACGGTGTAGGCGTCCCACACCCAGGCCAGGGAACCGTCTTCTCGTATCACCAGGTACGGATCCTGATCGTACTGGAGGAAGGGGGCGATTGCCCTTACGCGTTCCTGGATGGTGCGCCGGAACATGACTCGGGACTCCGGGGTGAGGTACTCGGAGAGCAGGAAGTTCATGTCTCCGAAGCGCATGGCAAAGGCCAGGCGCCGAAACACAGAGGTGAGGGGCACGCCGCCGCCGCCCTCGTAGGTGGTGAAGACATTCTCATCGCCCTTGGGGTAATCGAACTCCTTGGCGTTGGTGCGCACCACCACGAACTCGTTCCCCATCTCGCCGTAGTAGATCTCGGGCCGGCTGATCTCCAGATTCGTCGTCGTCTGCGGCGGGATGTTCTCCACGAAGAAGGTGGGTAGCCCGTCGGTGGTCACCTCGTTGACCGCGCTGACCACCACGCCGTAGCCATGGGTGTAGGAGAGGTGCTCATTCACCCAGGTCTTGGCCTGGTCTTGCAGCTGTTCTTGGTCCAGTTCGCGTGTGGAGAGCATCACTTGGCGGTAGTTGCCATCAATAGAGTAGCGGTCCACGTCCACATCGCGGAAGCGATAGTAGAGGCGAATCTCCTGTAGCTGCGTATAGGTCTCCAGAAGGGAGCGCGTGTCCCACAACCTGATGTTCTGGACGGTGGCCTCGTTGTTCTCGATGTTGGCCAGGGTGAGGTTCTCATTGGCCGGGAAGGACCGTGTGGCGACGCCTTCGAGGCCAAAGGCCCAGCGAGTGGTCTTGATGTTGTGGGCGATGTAGGCGCTTTCGACTTTGATCTCGTTGGGCGAGACACGGTATTGGTGCACGATGGCCGGGTAGATCTGCCCGGCGCCGATCCACATGACCACCAGCAGCCCGATGGCTGTGAGAGGCAACCGCCAGCCGCGGTAGTGGATGTTGCCCAGGAAGATGGCGGCCGACACCAACGAGACCACGGCCAGGATGCGCAGCACGGGAAGCTGCGCTACGGCGTCGGTGTAGCTGGCGCCGAACACCACGCCACGGGTGGAGTAGAGAAGCTCCCAGGATTGCAGAAGGAAGTCGGCGGCCTGTCCCACCAGCAACAGCGCTGCCAGCACCGAGATGTGGGCTTTCACGTGAGGCGCCAGCGAGAGGCGGCGGGCACTGGGGAAGCTGATGGCGCGGTCGAAGAGGTACACACCGATGACGCCGAGGAGCGACCAGATGAGGGCACCGGTGAGGAAGCCCAGGACGCGGCGCAGCACGGGCAGGGTGTAGACGAAGAAGGAGGCATCGTGGTTGAAGAGGGGATCGGTGTAGGAGAAGGGGGCCTGGTTGATGCAGCGTAGGAACTCCTCCCAGGCGCCTCCGGCGCTGACGGCGAAGAACAAGCCGATGACTACCGAGATGACCACAATGATTCTGGTCACGCGCCGGTCGGAGGTGGGCATCAGCTCCAGGATCTCGGCATCGGCGGCGTCACCCCCAGCCTGCTGCAGGGCCGTTCGCGGAGAGAGCAGACGAGCCAGCAGTAGATTTCCCAGGAAGATGGCGGTGAACACCAGCAGCCCCGCCACCGCGAAGAGCAGAGGCGCCCAGATGCGCGTCCAGAAGATGTTGGCATGGCCCAGTTCTTCAAACCACAGCGCATCTGTCCACATCTTCGACAGCCAGAACGCCAAGAGGAGCGCAGCGACGAGCGCCGCCGCCGCCACGAGGAGGTTGCGGGCCCAGCGGGGGAGATTGCGACGACGCCGTGGCTTCGGGCGGGTGCGCGGCGGCGGCTCGCTCTGCGCGGCACGTTTCGCGATCTCGAACAGCACGTCTCGCCACCCCCGTTGGGGATTTGGGGGGGTCTCCACGCCGTCGGCGGCGGCCAAGCGGCTGCGGGCGGCGGCGTCGGCTGTGTCCGAGAAGGCCAGGGCGCTCCTTTCCGCGCGTGCGATACTTCAAATCGAACAACCGTAGCGTAGCAGAGTAAGGTGAGGGTCTGGTCATATCGGGGGTCTTGGGCATGAACCTCAAATACCTGGAGACTTTCCTCATGCTGGCGGAAGTGCGCAGCTTCACCGAGGCCGGGCAGAGGCTGGGTCTCACTCAGTCCGCGGTCAGCCTGCAACTTCAGAAACTGGAACGCGATCTTGGGGCCCGCCTGGTGGATCGCAGCCGGCAGCCGGTGACATTGACGGCGGCCGGCGAAGCGCTGCTGAGAGAAGGCGTTCCGGTGGCACGGGATGTCAAGAGGGCTAGGGAGGCGGTGCAGGCGGCCTCGGATGAGGTGGCGGGAGCACTGACCTTGGTCGCTTCCACCATTCCGGGGGAGTATGTCCTACCCGGGATTCTGGTCTCGTTCTGCCGGACATATCCGAAGGTTGTCCCGCAGATGCTGGTCAGTGACAGCGCGGGCGTGTTCTCCCTGTTGTCGTCGTCGGGGGCCACCTTCGGTTTCGCCGGGAGCCGGCGGGAGGACTTGGGCCTGACGTTCGAGGCGCTGCTCGAGGACGAGATTGTCATGGTGGGAAGCCGGGAGGTGGCCCGGGGTGTTGCTTCAGGGGAGGATACGAGTGCCCTCCCTCTCCTGGCTCGGGAGGAGGGCTCAGGCACGCAGGCCATGGCGGCCGAGGCGGTGGGACGGTCGCTGTCGCCGCCGCGGATGGTGCTTGGCTCCACGCAGGCGCTGATGGAGGCCGTGCGCCTGGGCGCGGGTGTGGCCTTCGTTTCGCGCAGCGCCGCAGCCCGCCTGATCCGCCAGGGGGAGCTTGCAGAGGTGCCCGTGCAAGGGCTGCCGCTGAGGCGCACGCTGTGGATGGCGTACGATCCAGCTCGGGCCACCGGGGCGCTGAGGACGGCCTTCCTGGAGCATGTGCGGCGCTTCTCCGCCGGTGGTGGCGACCCGGCCCCCGAGGGGTCGTTGGTATAATTCCGCTATGCCAACACCCGCCGTGGAAGAGTGCCTCGAGTCCATCTACAAGCTGCAGGCGCGCGGCGTGCGGGTCATCGGCGCCCGGTTGGCAGAGGACCTGGGTGTGTCCGCGACCACTATCACCGAGTTGCTGCGCCGTCTGTGCCGGCAGGGGTTGGCGGAGATCGGGCCGGAGCGTCAGGTAGGGCTGACGGACGCCGGGCTCAGGGAGGCGGAGTCGCTCATTCGGAGGCACCGTCTCTCCGAGAGGCTGTTGACGGACATCCTCGGCATGTCCTGGACCCAAGCCCACGACGAGGCCTGCCGCCTTGAACACGCCATCTCGCCGGAGGTGGAGAAGAAACTGGCGGCAGCGCTCTCCTACCCCACCACCTGCCCTCACGGCAACCCTATCCCAGGCCTGTCGGCGGCCGGTGCGGATCTCACACGCCTGAGCGATCTGCGGGAGGGAGATGCAGGGGTTGTGAGCTGCATCGATGCGGAGGATGAAGAGTTCCTGGAGTATCTGCAAGGATTGGGGTTGTTTCCCGGCGCCCGCGTGGAATTGATCTCCCGGGCACCGTTCGAAGGCCCCCTTGAGCTCAGAGTGGGCGAGACGGTTGGCTATATCGGCCGCGCCGCCGCGGAGCGATTACTTCTGGAGGAGGAATCGTCGGTTGCGGGTGCGGGACGAAGTGGAGGAGGAGAGGAAGGCATGGCGGCAAGCACGTACAACGTCCCGGCGGTCTCCTGTGCCCACTGCAAGCGTGTCATCGAGGAAGCTCTGGGCTCTCTGGAGGGGGTTACGTCCGTGCACGTGGATGTAGACACCAAGCAGGTCGAGGTGGTGTTCGACGATGTGCGGGTGACGGAGGATGTGCTGAAAGAGAGGCTGGCGGAAGAAGGCTACCCGGCGGCCTAGGGAGGCGAGGCCGGAAGGGGTGGCTTTGGCTCGGGCGGTGGAGACCGAGGTGCTGGTGGTCGGCGCCGGGCCCGCCGGGTCCGGCGCCGCGTTGTCTCTGGCGCGTAGCGGAGTCCAGTCCCTCGTTATCGATAGGGCACATTTTCCTCGGGACAAGGTGTGCGGAGATGGTCTCCCGCCCCGGGCTGTGGCCGCTCTGCGGCGGGTGGGACTGGAGGCAGCCCTCCGCGAGCGTGGCTACCGGCCGGTTGAGCACTGCCGCATCGTGGGCACGGGCGGCGGGCATCTGCTCACGGATCTGGCGCCCCGTGACTGTTTCCCCGGTTACTCCTACGTGGTTCCCCGCCGCGAGCTCGACCATGTTCTGGTGACTGCAGCGCGTGCAGCCGGCGCGGAGGTCTGGGAGGGAGTCCAGGGACTCGGCCTTCTTG
>Ga0123329_1003848_pt1 | contig 12108 bp, 7 predicted proteins | sample BioC12SIPDNA_FD_89703 | JGI IMG/M metagenome (GOLD analysis project Ga0123329, IMG submission 89703) | Anaerobic biogas reactor microbial communites from Washington, USA - Biogas_R1_B C12 SIP DNA | ecosystem: Engineered > Bioreactor > Anaerobic > Unclassified | place: Washington, USA | collected... | reverse complement strand
GTTCCGGAAGATGCCACGCCTCGGTCATGGCGAGGCTCAGTTGCTGGTGATCGACGCCAAATCGCTCGCGCTCGACGGCGACGATGCCGGCGTGAGAGCAACCGGGAGCGGCACATAGATCGGCGTAGTCCCGCTTGAAGGCGTCGTGCATGGCCATGACGCCGACGTCGGCGAGAAGGCCGGCGGTGAAGGCCTCTTCGCGGAGGATCGGAATCTTCCTGGCTGCAAAGGTTCGTGCGGCCACGGCCATGTGGAGGCTGCGGCGCCAGAAGGAGGTCAGGTCGCCGGCGGCGGTTCCTCGCGAGGTGATGGTGTCGGCGAGGGAGAAGCCGAGAGCGAGGGTTTTGACGCTGGCCATGCCAAGCATGACGACGGCCTGACCGATGGTGGAGACCTTGCGCGGTAACCCGTAATAGGCGCTGTTGACGACGCTGAGAATGCGACCGCTGAGGGCTACGTCGCGGGCAATAACGCCGGCGATTTCCTTCAGGTCGTTGTTCTCTTCGCGAGAAAGCCGCAGCACCTCCAGCGCGATGGCTGGAATGGTGGGCAGATTCTGGCACTGAGCCACAATCTCGGCCGGTGTTCTGGACATCTGGGCCTCAACAAACTGGTCTTGGACGGCTGACCGCGTTTTCGGCACACACGCAACTGCAACGTCGCAGGGCAGCCAAACCACTACAGATGAGTTGCCAAAACTATGGACAGTCCCCTCCCCCCACGTGGGGAGACGTCCCAGCGCAGTAGTTTTATCGGCACGACATGCAGGGGACTTTACCAGGATATCGGTCAATTGCCTCCAGGAGTCGGGAAGGGTCAGGCGTGTCCAGTTTGACTTGTGACACTGGAAACGGTAGAATCGAGCCGGTTATGGAGTCGAGGGGATCCGGGGAATCCTATATGCCCGAGAATACGAAGAAAAGCGCCCTCTTGTTGGGGCTTGGACTGGATAATCAGGACGGCCACAAGCGTGTCACGCGCGGCGAGGAATTCCTGCTGGTCGGCGGCAGCAGCGAAACCCACGAGAAGATGCAGGAAACGGCAATCCGTTTCTCGGAACAGTTGGACAAGCGCGGCAAGCGGCTGGCCGACGTGTCGGCGGAGGAACTTCGCGACATTGCCCACAAGGCGGGTATGACGCTGCACGAGCCGGAGAACTGACGGCGACGTCGGCGTAGCGTCAGGTGAGGGGGCCGCCGAATCGCCCGTCGGCGGCACCGTCGCTGCGGTCGATGATTTCCACGAATCGGGCGAACTCCTCGCGGTCGATGGTCCCTTTGCCGATCAGCAGGCGCACGAGCGTCGCCAGATAGAGCTTCATCTCGGCGCAGTCGGCCTCCAGGCGAACGAGCCGCTCGTCCTGGCTCTGATCGACATCCTGCTGCACTCTCCGCCTCGTGTTCAGCTCGAATCGCAGTTGGGCCACGGTCTGCTCGACGTCGTCGATGTCGAGGCGGTTTCCGATGTCGCCCAGCAACAAGGTGCGTCCCCAGCCCATAGGCGGTCTCCTTACTCATAGAGGTGTCAGGAATGCGGCAGCCCGGCACCATAGCCGTCGCAAGTTGTTGCCGCTATTCTGCCCTGCCGGTGCCGCGTCGGCAACCCTATTCCTGCGGCGGGGCAGGACAGATTCGCGGCGAAAGAAGGACGGGGCATGCCCGGGAGCGGCCATGACGCCGGGTATGGTGCCCCTCGGGGGGCGTCGAGTCTGTTGACTCGACCTACGCACTCAAGCTGTGGGGATGGGGTGCATTAACTCTGGGGAATCAGCGACAGGATGCCCCTGCCACTGACGGGCAAGATGCCCGTGCCACGGGACAGCCCCCACAATGTGAATGCATCCCTCAGTGACGATGGCTTGCCTCGGTGGCGTGACGGATGCTAGAATAGGTTGTTTCGGCGTTGCGGCACGGCAAGGCCGGGGCCAGTCATTGGCCGAAAGGAGCGGCGGTGGGCGGAGACGTGATCAAGATTCGCGGCGCGCGCGAGCACAACCTGAAAAACCTGAATCTGGATTTGCCGGCGGGGCGTCTGATCGTGGTGACGGGCCTGTCGGGCTCGGGGAAGTCGTCACTGGCGTTCGACACGGTGTACGCCGAGGGGCAGCGGCGGTACGTGGAGAGCCTGTCGGCGTATGCGCGGCAGTTTCTCGACGAGATGCAGAAGCCGGACGTGGACCATATCGAGGGCCTTCCGCCGGCGATTGCGATTGAGCAGCGGATACAGAACCCGAATCCGCGTTCGACGGTGGCGACGACAACGGAGATACACGACTATCTGCGTCTGCTGTACGCGCGGTGCGGGACGCCGCACTGCCCGACCTGCGGCCGCGAAGTGCGACAGCAGTCGTCGGACGAGATCGTGGACACGATTCTGCGGTTGCCCTTGGGCACGCGAATCATGGTGATGGCGCCGCTGGTGCGGGGCCAGAAGGGCGAGCACAAGGACGTCATCCGGCGGATTCAGCGCGAGGGGTTCGTTCGGGTGCGGATCGACGACCGCATCTTCGACGTGAAAGCGGCCCCTGCCCTGAAGAAGACGCTGGTTCACACGGTCGAGGCGGTGGTGGACCGGCTGGTGATCAAGCCGAACATGCGGAACCGCCTGGCGGATTCGGTGGAGATGGCGTTGCGTCTGGCGGACGGGCTGGCGGTGGTGGCGTCGGAGGGGGAGCGCAACGGGTGGACCGACACGCTGTACAGCCAGCTCTACGCGTGTCCGCACTGCCAGGAATCGTTCGAGGAACTGACGCCTCGGAAATTCTCGTTCAACAGCCCGTACGGCGCGTGCCCGACGTGCGACGGGTTGGGGACACATCTGGAATTCGACCCTGAGCTGCTGGTGACGGAGCCCGGGCTGCCTCCGGCGCAGGGGATCTCGCTGCTGGCCAAGGGGGCTCAGCGTCTGGGTCTGAAGCCGCAGGCGATCCTGGCCGAGTTTGCGGCGGCGGCGGGCGTGAAGGCGGGTACGCCGTACGAGTCGCTGCCGGCGGCGAAAGCGAAGTTGCTGATGCACGGCGGACGCGGGTTCGGCGGGCTGATTCCGTTGCTGCGTGAGAAGTTCCAGCACAGTTCGTCGGAGTTTGTGAAGCGTCGGCTGATGGGTTTCATGAGCAACCTGCCCTGCCCCGCGTGCGGCGGCGCGCGGCTGCGGCGGGAAGCGCTGGCCGTCACCGTGGCGGACAAGTCGATCGCCGAGATCGCGTCGATGAGCATTGCACGGGCCGCGGCGTTTTTCGCCGGGTTGTCGTTCGAAGGGCCGCGTGCGCTGATTGCCGAGCAGATTCTCCGTCAGATCCGACACCAGTTGAGCTTCATGAGCGACATCGGCATTGGGTATCTGACGCTGGACCGGATGACGCAGACGCTGGCCGGCGGCGAGGCGCAGCGCATCCGCTTGGCGACGCAGATCGGCAGCGGGCTGGTGGGCGTGTGCTATGTGCTGGACGAGCCGACGATCGGGTTGCATCCGCGGGACAACGAGCGGTTGCTCGGGTCGCTGCTGAACCTGCGTGACATGGGCAACACGCTGCTGGTGGTGGAGCACGACGAGGACACGATCCGTGCGGCGGATTATGTGTTGGACATGGGCCCTGGCGCCGGGGTGGCCGGGGGCCGCGTGGTGTGCCAGGGAACGGTCGATGAGATCATGGCCTGTGGAGAGTCGCTGACGGGCCAGTTCCTGTCCGGGCGCACGGATTTTCTGCTGCCGTCGAAACGTCGCCGGGTGACGCCGCGGCGGGCGATTGTCGTCAAGGGGGCGACGGAGCACAATCTGAAGGGCATCGACGTGGCGTTCCCGCTGGGCGTGTTCACGTGCGTGACGGGTGTGAGCGGCTCGGGCAAGAGCACACTGGTCAGCGAAATCCTGTTGCCGGCGCTGCGTCGGGAACTGTACGGCGGCCAGCACAAGCCGGGCCGTCACGAGCGGATCACGGGAGTGGGCCAGATCGACAAGGTGGTGGAGATCGACCAGTCGCCGATCGGCCGCACGCCGCGGTCGAACGCGGCGACGTACACGGGACTGTTCGACCTGATCCGGCAGGTGCTGGTGCGGACGCGGGAGGCGAAAATCCGGGGATACAAGCCGGGGCGGTTCTCGTTCAACGTCAAAGGCGGCCGTTGCGAGGCGTGCCAGGGCCAGGGCGTCAAGAAGATCGAGATGCATTTCCTGCCGGACCTGTTCGTCATGTGTCAGCAGTGTCACGGCTCGCGATACAACCGGGAAACCCTGGAGATTCGCTATCGCGGGCTGAACGTGGCGGAGATGCTGGACATGTCCGTGGACGAGGCGCTGGGTTTCTTCGAGAACTTTCCGAAGATCACGGCTCAATTGACGGCTCTTCAGAGCGTGGGCCTTGGGTACATCCGCATCGGGCAGCCCTCGACAACGCTGTCGGGCGGTGAGGCTCAGCGTGTGAAACTGGCCGCTGAACTCGGGAAGGCGGCCACAGGGAAGACGCTCTATGTGCTGGACGAGCCCACCACGGGCCTGCACTTCGCGGACATTCAGCGGCTGCTGGACGTGTTGGGGCGGCTGGTGGACAAGGGCAACACGGTGGTGGTGATCGAGCACAACCTGGAAGTGGTGTCGCACGCGGACTGGATCATCGACCTGGGGCCGGACGGCGGGGACGAGGGCGGACGCGTGGTGGCCGAGGGATCGCCGGAACAGTTGGCGAAGCACGCGACGTCGCACACGGGCGGCCACCTGGCAGCTTACCTTGAGAGGCACGCCGCGCGGACGCCCGATGTGGAACGTCGTGCGTCGCACAAGGCGGGCTGAGGGCGCGGCCAGTGCGCTGCATATTTGCCGGCACCCGCCCCTGTCATTGCATTCTGCCTTCGTCGTGTTCGCGCACATCTGCAATGTTGTGTTCGCTATGATTGCAGCGTTATCATGACGAGGTCTCCCCGGGGAGAGTCAGGAGCAGCCATGGCACACGTGTCCATCGCCTTCAGACCATGTATGCGGTTGGCCGTGTCAGTTGTAACTGCGGTCGGTCTGAGCGTCGCCTCGATTGCCGCGGAGCCGGTTCGGGAGCATCCGCGGCTGTTTTTCTCGGTCGGGGACGTGCCGCGGCTGCGGGAGCAGGCCCGCACCACGCACGCACGCCTGGCGACCAACATTCTGCGACAGGCCGATGCTATCCTGGCAAAACCGGTGCCGCCCTACCCCGAGCAGGTGGGCTACGAAGCGTTCACCCAGCCGACGGAACTGCCGATCCCCGTGGCCCTGGCCTGGGTGCTCACGGGGGAGCGCAAGTACCTGGACCGCACGCGCGAGATGCTGGTGTCGTTCGCCCGGTGGCCGCACTGGGGCAACGAACGGCAGGTGGGCCAGCGCGACTACGCCCTGGCCTGGATGCTGCGGGCGTGCGCGGTGGCCTACGACTGGACGTATCCGGAGCTGTCCGAGGAGGATCGTCGCCTGGTGCGTGAGGCCCTAGGCCGCCATGCGCAGGAGGTCTACGAAGCGGCCACCGTGCCCAAGTACAACAATCTGTGGCAGAACTGGTGGCGGACCAGCTACGCGCAGAACCACTGGCACCACTGCGTGTTCCCGCTCGGCCTGGCGGCGCTGGTGCTGGAAGGCGAGGACGAGCGGGCCGGCCAGTGGCTGGAGTTCAGCGAGCGGAGCATGCGGCTGGTGAGCGAGATGCTGGAAGGCATCGGCGACGGCACATGGCACGAAGGACCGCACTACCAGGACGGCATGCTGGGAACGATTGTGCCGCTCTACCTGAACATGAGGCGTCTGAAAGGCATCGACCTTCTGGACGAGGGGTACATGCGAAGCTATGCCCTGTGGCGCGTCTACAACCATGTGCCTGGCGTGCCGCGGGCGGCGCTGATGCGCTACAGCAGTTTCGTGCCGCAATGGGGCGGCGCCATCACCGGCGGCGGGCACGCGACGTTGCGGTACATCGCCTCGCGTTACGGCGACGGGCGTGCGCAATGGCTGGCGGATGCCATAGCGGCGAAGGAGCCGGGCATGACGTCGCCGCTGGAATTCTTCTACTATGATGCGACCGTGGCGGCGACGCCGCCGCAGGGGTTGTCGCTGGACCGCACGTTCCCGGATCTCGCGGGGGTGATCTGGCGAACGGGCTGGGGCGACGACGATCTGGCGTTCGGCCTGAAGACGAGCGCCTACGGCGGGCGGTGGATCTACGAGCACGTGATCAGCAGGAAGACGCCGTTCGATGCCGCCATGGGCGGAAGCCTGAATGCCGGCCACGACCACGCGGACGCGAACACGTTCTCGCTCTTCTGGGGACGGATGGAACTGGCGGGCGAGATGCCCGACCGCATCGTGATCGGGCAAGAGGGCGGCATCGGCAACAAGACAGAGGCCCACAACACGCTGCTGGTGGACGGCCGCGGGCAACTGCATCCGGGCGCGTCGGGCGGCCGCGTGGCCGAGGGAACTGACGGACGGTTGGAGGTGGTCTGCGGCGCCGGCGGGTCCAGCTACCTCGTGGCCGACGCGACAAACCGCTACCGTGATGTGCCGCGCGAGGGGCCGCCGGGGGAGCTGTGGCTGCGCGAGTTCCGCCGGCATGTTCTGTTCGATAAGCCGCGCTACCTGGTGATCGTCGATAGCGTCCGGAGCGACGCGGCACACGAGTACGATTGGCTGTGCCATCTGGTGGACGACGCGCCGACCGACCGCGTGACGGTGGAGGACGGCTGGGTTCGCAGTCCGGCGGGGGAGACTCGCACCGGGCGACCGTGGTCCGACCCGCCGGCCAACGATGCGCGGATGTTGGGGATCCGCGTCGTGGCGCCCGAAGGATTCCGTCACGAGATCGGCGTCAGCCGGTACTTCACCACGTTCCGTACGCCGCTGCACAAGACATACGTGAAGCTTCGTCCGCCCCAGGCGACCGGCGATGTGCGGTTTGTGACCGTCCTGTGGCCGACGAAGACCGAGGCGTGGGATCAGCGGCCGCGGATCGAGCTGCCGACCGACACGGTCCACGCGGTCGGCGTCCGGGTTCACCTCGACGGGCAGCGGGATCACGTGGTCGCACTGGACGATGAGGAGACATCGGCGGGAGACTACCGCCTTGCGGGCCGTGCAGCGACGGTGGCCCGCGATGCGCGCGGGCGATTGTCAAGAGTGTTCATGGCCTGCGGCACGCGTCTGTCGGAGGACGGCGGGAGGACGGCTCTCCTGGAGGCCGCGCAGCCCACAACCGTCGAAGCGGTGTACGGCGACGGGACGCTTACGCTGACAGGGCAGCACCTCCAGGGTCTGCGCATTCATGCGGCCGGCGTCGCGCCGGATCGCGTCACGGTCAACGGCAAGCTCGGAGCGGCAGGAGAAGTCGGCGTGGTCCTGGTGCCGTAGCAGCCTGCTGAAGGACTGTGGCACAGCCGCCCCCGGCCGTGCGGACGCAACAGCAACGGTCATTTTCGGCCTGCCGCCACGCCCGAGGGCGGGCGTGCCACACCGGGCTCCGGTTTCTTCAACGGGCTGGCAGGCGTCTCTGGATTGCTGATCCGCACGACGCCGGTCAGGCCGTGCGACCCTTTCCGGGCTTCTCCAGGAAGACCAGGGTCACCTTGTCGCCGGCCCGTTCCTGGCGAAACCGGCGATAGCCCAATCGCTCGTAGAGGCGGAGGTTGTCGGCGCTTCTGTGACCCGTGAACAGCTCGAAACGTGCGGCCTGGGGGTGGGCGGCCTCTATCGCCGCCATCAGGGCGACGCCGATGCCCTGCCTGCGGTGGTCAGGATGGACGAACAGACGCTCGATGTGGCACGTGTCGTCGCGCTGCAACGCCCGGACGGAGCCGACCAGACGCCCGGCCGCAACGGCCTTGAGGATCCGCTTGAAGCCGAACTGGGCACGCAAGCTGTCGAGTTCCTCCACCAGGGGCGGCAGACTGTAGTCGTCGTAGATTGCCGCTTCGGTCTGATAGGCCAGTCGTTGAAGAGCAAGGATCGCAGGCGCGTCCTCCATGGTTGCCGGTTGGATCTCGATCATGGCCACCCGTGGCCCTCCCCGTCAGGCGTACCCGCCGAAACCGAAGAACCAGTGCCGTTTGGCGAATCGGTAGAGCCAGTGCTTCTCGGGAATCTCACGGCCGGGAAGATGCTGGCTGGCGCGCGGCGCCATCCGCACCAGTTCGTCGAATCCGGTGCCGCGCCCCGTCGTGTCGCGGGCCCCCTGCCGCAGGAGAAACTCGCGGAGTTCGTGCGGGGCCTCCAGCAGCACACAGCCGCGCGTGCGCCGGGAGGCGAAGTCGCGGAACGCCTTCAGAAACGCCGACCGGTCGATACGCCCGACCACGTCGTCGCCGTTGCCGACGCTCTCGACGGCAAACTGGATGGGCGGACAGGGTTCGATGTCGCCCCAGGGATTGACATGATAGGACATGCCTTCGGCCGCCGGACACAGCGCCCTGCCCTCGGCGTCGTAATACGTATCGACGATGATGATCGGCTTGCGGCATCGCATCTCGACGATGAAGCGTCGAAGCGTCACAAGCTCGTCGGGCGACAGGGCCAGTTCGGGACACGGGTTGGGCCCCGACGGGCGGTAGGCGTAGAACCAGACGTAGTGAACGCCAAGGTCGATCAGACGGTCCAGGTGCGACTCGGACGCGAGGTCGGCCAGGTTCGACTTGCAGACGCTGGTGGCCACGCCCGTGATCAGGCGGGCATCCAGGCAGTGCCGCAGGCCGGCCAGAGTCCGCGCGTGGACGTCCCGACCGCCTCGCCGCTGGTCGCTGACGGCCGCGTCGCCTTCGATGCTCACCAACGGCGTCACGTTGCCGGCGCGCCGGAGCCTTCGGGCCGCGTCGGCCGTGATGAGGGTCCCGTTGGTGAACAACTGGAAGTAGCAGTTGGGGTGGCGCTGGAACAGGTCGAACAGCCCGTCGTAGAGCAACGGCTCGCCGCCGAGGATGCCGAAGAAACGAGTGCCCTGCTCTGCCGCCCGGTGGATGATGCGTCCAACGGCGGCCACGTCCAGGTCGGCCGGCGGCCCGTCGGTGGCCACCCAGCATCCCTGGCATCGGAGGTTGCAGCGGCTGGTGACGGACAGGAACAGGAACGGGGGAAACTGTCGGCCGCCGGCGATACGGCGGCGGAATCGGCGCATGGACCTCATGCCGCCGAGGCCGAAGTTCCACAGGAACTTCCACAGCGTCCGGGGACTGCTTGTCGAGACCATGCGGTAGGCGAGCTGTCCGAGCACGTTCAGCCTTTCCGGAGGCGAGGCATACGAGTTACGCGAAGCCCAGTGGCCCCATTGCCAGGATTATAGCAGCCCCGGTCAAGGCGCCGCGAGGGTGAAAACGAATATCGCTGACTCCGACCGGCTCTGGCTTGCCAATGGAGCAACAATGACGTATCCTGAGGCCGTTCCATGAGTTCTGAGCGGCCGCCATGCGGCAGGGGGAATACCATGCGATGCAGCCTGCTTTGTTCGTGTGCTCTGACTCTCGTCGTGTCGACAGGGGTATCGGCCCAGGGTGTGGACCCGCGGGAGCCGGCCGTCACGGCCGAGCAGATCGAATCGTCCATTCGCCGCGGGGTGGCGTATCTGTACAGCCTCCAGAACGATCGCGGCACGTGGGAAGAGTCGGCCACGGCCGATGAGGCAGCGAAGAAGGCCGGCGGCAGCGAGAGCGATCAGAGGACCGCTCGCCGGGACTTCGGCGGGCACACGGCGCTGTCGGTGCTGGCCCTGCTCTATTGCGGCGAGGACCCCAAGGATCCGCGCATCGACAAGGCCCTGAAGTTCCTCGCCGAAATCGAGGTCACCGGCACGTACGTGTGCAGCATCCGTGCCAGCGTGTGGTCGAAGCTGAATGACGCGCGCTACCGGCGGCCGCTGAAGGCCGACGCAGCGTGGCTCCTGGGCGCCATGACGACGGCCGAAGGGGCGATTCCGGGGAACTTCAGCTACGGCACGCCGCATCCTCCGAAAGTGCATGACCACTCGAACACGCAGTATGGCGTGCTTGGGCTTCGCGACGCGGCGATTCGAGGCGTGGAAATCTCGCCGACGATCTGGAAGGCCATTCTGGACAACATGCTGTCGTGCCAGGCGGACAACGGCGGCTGGGGCTACTACATGTCTGCCAAGGACACGCCGTCGCACACTTACGGGGCGATGACGGTGGGGTGCCTGGCCAACATCTACATCGCCGAGGAGATGCTGCAACTGTTCGTCGAGGGCGACTACAACGGCCGTTCGACCAAGGGGTGCGGGCAACGCAGGCCGCCGGAGGCCATCGAGAAGGCGCTGGCCTGGATGGATCGCAATCTGCCGGTGGACTTCGCGCTGAAACAGGGGGGCGACGTGCAGAACTGGCCCACGACAGGCAACCACGGCATGGGCCGGTACTACCTGTATGCCCTGGAGCGGTGCGCCAGCGCTTGCGGGCGAAAGTCGTTCGGCGGCGTACTCTGGTTCGAGGAAGGCGCCAAACTGCTGCTCAGGCAGCAGGACGCAGCCGACGGCGGGTGGAAGGCCACCTATTTCGGCAACGACATTCACACGTCATGGGCGCTTCTGTTTCTGTCGAAGGGGCAGGCCCCGGTTTTCTACAACAAGCTGGACACCAAGTCCGACTGGAACAACCACACGCGGGCGGTGCCCTACATCTCCCAGTACATCGCCGACGAACTGGAGCAGCGGATCAACTGGCAGGTGATCGACATCAACGATCCGGTGGACACATGGCTCGACGCGCCCGTGCTGATGTTCAGCGGGCACGACATCCCGGCATTCACCGACGAACAGAAGAAGAAGCTGCGGCTCTACACCGATTCGGGCGGCACGATCCTGGCCGAAGCCTGCTGCTCGAAGATGGAGTTCGTGCGAGGGTTCAATGCCCTGGCTCGGGACGTCTGGCCCGAATGGGAGCTTCAGACGCTCGACCGCGAGCACCCGATGCTCTCGTTCCATCACCAGATTCGCGGCCGATTGCCGCAGGTCATGCACCTGGATGACGGGTGCCGCAGCCGCGTGTTCCTCTTCGTCACCGATGCGTCGGGGGCGTGGAACCACAACATGCAGAAGGCGTATCTGACGTACTTCCAGTTGGGAATGAATCTGGGGCGCTACGCCAGCGACAAGCGCATGCTGCGCAGCCGCGTGTTCTTCGAGCCGAACCTGTTCAAGGAACTGGCCGCCCAGGGCAAGGCCGCGCCGTCGTCGCAGGCACCGAATGCGACCGTGCGGCTGGCCGACTGGCCGACCGAGGGTAAGCGGCTCACGGACATCCGCGGCCTGCGGCATCTGGCCGAGACGCTGAAGCAGGCGGCCAATGTCACGCTCGAGACGACGACGCTGGAGGAGAACAACCTCGACGCACTGGACAAGGTTCAGATTGTCCACATGAGCGGGCACCACGGCTTCAGCGTCAGCGACGAGAATGTGGCCAAGCTGAAAGGGTTCATCGCGCGAGGCGGGCTCATCTGGGCCGATCCGCAGTGCGGCCGCGAAGCCTTCAAGAAATCATTCGAGGAATTCGTCGGCAAGCTCGCGCCGGGGGCTGCGCTGGAGACCATCGCGGCGGACGACCCGCTGATGACGGGCAACGGCCTGCCGCGGCAGGGCTTCGACCTGTCGAGCGTCCGCTACAAGCAGGCCGTGAAGCTGAAGGAAACGGCGGCAGTGCTCCAGGAGGTAAGGATCGGCGGCAAGCGCGCCATCGTCTACTCGCCCTACGACATCACGTGCGGGATGGACGGCCACGACTGCCCGAATTGTCTGGGACCGCGGCGGAACGACGCGCTGAAGATCGGGACGAACATCGTCCTGGCCACGCCCGACGCCGTCGGGCGGTAGCGCGGGGCGTCGCGCCGCCGTCATCAGCCGAAGACTTGCCGCATGCGGTCGCAGTAGTAGCGCACAAGGTCCCACTTGGCATCGGGCGGGATACGGTGGTCCGGGCAGGGAATGAAGCCGCCCAGGTCCACCAGGGGGCGCAGCCGCTCGACCTCCGTGTCGATGGCGGCCCGGTCGCGGGAGAACACCACCTTGTTCATGCCTCCGACGCCGCGCAGGGCCTTGCCGTACTGCTGCCGCCATGGGGCGATGCTGGCCTTCCACGTTCCGACTTCGATGGGGAACATCGTGTTGAC
>Ga0123329_1003845_pt1 | contig 12115 bp, 7 predicted proteins | sample BioC12SIPDNA_FD_89703 | JGI IMG/M metagenome (GOLD analysis project Ga0123329, IMG submission 89703) | Anaerobic biogas reactor microbial communites from Washington, USA - Biogas_R1_B C12 SIP DNA | ecosystem: Engineered > Bioreactor > Anaerobic > Unclassified | place: Washington, USA | collected... | reverse complement strand
TTGCGGTAGACCGTCGCGTGGAGCGGCAGCACGTGTTCGCCCTCCGGATCGGCGCTGCGGGCCTCCTGCAGCGCCTTGAGCAGGGGCTTGACGAGCGGCACAACCACGTCGATGTTGTGCTTCTTCGTCTTGTTCGGCGTGTGGCGGATCACGCCTTCGTCCAGATCGACCTCCGCCCACGTCAATTTCGACACCGAGCCGTACCGCAGCCCGGTATGCCGTGCGATCAGGCAGGCCAGGTGCCACCCGTTGCCAGCCTTCTTGGCGGCCTTCAGGATGGACTGCTCCTGCTCCCGCGTGAAGGGCTGGCCGCGCTCGCTGTCGTTCACCTCCGGACGCACCAGAGGCCAGGGATTGGTGATTCCGTCGCGCGAACGCCGCAGGGCCTCCCACATGGCCGACAGATCGCCCAGGATATTCTGCCGGGTTTTACCCTTCATGCCCCCATCCGCGAGCGAGGCGGCGAACGCGGTAGCCGCCGCGCGGTCGACCGCCTCCACCTGTTCGGCGGCCGGATAATCCTTTTTCGCCCAGTCCGACAGTCGGCGCAAGGCGCTCGACCTTCCATTGAGCGTAGTCTTCTCGAGTTCCTTGCCGGTCGCCCTGAGCCACTCCGTGTAGACATGCCAGACCTGATCGAGACCCAGCGAGGTTTTGACTGCCCTCCCGAGAACGGCATCCAGCATGGCGTGCAACTGATCGGCCGGCCCTTCGCGCCTGACGGCCATGAGAAACGTCTTCTCCACGACCTCAGCCTTGGCGCGATCATCGGTTTTCGTCGACTTCCGGATACGCTTCCCTTCCGGCGTCATAATCTGAAACCACCAGTATTTGCTCTTCGGCTGCTTATAGAGGGCCATTTTTCACGTTCCTTCCAAATAGCTGAAGTTGTTTGAACGCCCATATTTTACCATACCTTTACCATACCCCACAACAACAAAAAACCGCGAATTCTTTGGTAATTCACGGCTTTTTGAAGAAATTGAATGGCGGGGTGGACGGGATTCGAACCCGCGACCACCGGATCGACAGTCCGGTGCGCTAACCAATTGCGCCACCACCCCGCGAAAAAGTGAATGAAATTTATCAAACGGCCCGCAGACTTGCAAGCGGGAAAACCATTTTTTTTCGAGCCGCGAAACGGTACGCGGGGTTGGAAAAAGGAGAAAGGAGGAGGGAGGAAGGAGGAGTTGTCTGACCGGTCTGACACGTCTGACTCAAGCAGAAACCTGGAACCCGAAACCAGAAACCCATTCAGCATGGCCCAACACTCAACGCCATTTTTGATGACTGCTCTTTGACGGTTAAGGGGCGATCCGCTACACTCTGCGCCATGTTTCCCCATGACGCTCAAAGCGGTGCGCGGGGCCTTGCGTTGAAACAGGTGAGGGCCATCGCGAGGGCCACGCTGGTCGAAGCGATCCAGCAGCCGGTCGCCTTTCTGATCATGCTCTCGGCGGTGATGACGACGCTGCTGGTGCCGGTCTTCCAGTTCCACCGTTTCGGCGAGGACGGGCGGCTCGCTCGCGACAGCGGCTTGTCGTGTCTGCTGGTGTTCGGCCTGGTGCTCGCCGCCGGCACGGCCGGGCGAACGGTGTCCGGCGAGATCGCGCGCGGCACTGCCGCCGCCGCGCTGGGCAAGCCGGTGCGGCGCGTGACCTTTCTGCTGGCGAAGGCGCTGGGGGTGCTCGCGGTGACCGCTCTGTTCGGGCTGGGCGTGCTGTCGGCGACGCTGCTGGCGGAGCGCGGCTCGGCGCACTTCATCACGCACGCGGATTACGCCGGCTACGTGACGGATGTGATCACGCTGGCGCTGGGCGTGGCGGGCGTGGCCGCGGCATTGCTCGTCGCGGCGGCGCGCCACTATTTCGGCCGGCGGCGGTTCGGCGTCTCGGCTTTTGTCGGCGTGTCGCTTTCGCAGGTTCTGGTGGCGCTGGGCACCGGTTTTTATAATCGCTTGGGGCAGCTCTATCCTTTGCATGGTGAGGCCGCCTGCACCGGCTGCGGCGCGGACCACGCCCAGGCGGCGGGCTGGGTGTTCTATCACCCGGAGCTGAACCTGCGCGTGATCCCCGCCGCGCTGCTGGTGCTCTTCGCGCTGGCGGTCTTCACGGCGCTGGCCACGGCGCTGGCCACGCGCCTGTCGACCGGCTCGACCCTCGCAGTCTGCGCCGGCGTGCTGCTGTTGGGACTGGCCGGCGACTCGCTGCTGACCGGCGCACCGTTCTGGTCGGGGCGCGGTCTGGCGGCGGGGCTGCTGCCGGACCTGCAGAATTTCTGGCTGTGCGACGCGGTCGCGCGCGGCGGACGCATCGCCTGGCGCTATGTCGGCGAGGCCGCGCTCTACGCGCTGACGTGCTGCGCGTTCTTCTTGGGCGCCGGCTGCCTGGCGTTCCGGGAACGGGATCTGGGATGAGGCGCGCGGCGACGCGCAGAAGGAGACGGGACATGCCTGAAAGCAAACAGCAACCGGTGATCGAGACGCGCGGGCTGCGTAAAGTCTTCCGCGATTTCTGGCGCCGTCCCACCGTGGAGGCGGTCAAGGGGCTGGATCTCACGGTCAACGACGGCGAGGTCTTCGGTCTGCTGGGGCCGAACGGCTCCGGCAAGAGCACCACGATCAAGATGCTGCTCGGCCTGCTGCGCCCCACGGCCGGCGTGGTGCGCGTGCTGGGCGCGGCGCCCGACGACACGCGCGCCAAGGCGCGCATCGGCTATCTGCCCGAGGTCTCGCACCTGCATCCCTTCCTGACGCCGCGCGAGACGCTGCTGTACTACGCCAGCCTTTTCGGCATGCCGCGCGGGGAGGCGGCGCGACGCACGCGCGAGCTGCTGGCCATGGTGGATCTCGAGCATGCCGCCGACCGCGCGGTGGGCGGGTTTTCAAAGGGCATGGCGCGCCGCGTGGGCCTGGCCCAGGCGCTGGTCAACGCGCCCGCATTGCTGGTCCTCGATGAGCCGACTTCGGGACTCGATCCGATCGGCAGCCGCGAGGTCAAGGATCTGGTCTGCGCGCTGGCCAGGGGCGGTGTGACAGTGCTGATGACGTCGCACCTGCTGGCGGATGTCGAGGATGTGTGCGACCGCGTGGCGATCCTTGAGCGCGGCGTGCTGCGCGCCGAAGGTAAGATCGCCGAGTTGCTGCGCCAGCCGGACGCCGTGCGCTTTGAGGTGGAGGGCCTGGACGAGCCGTCCGCCGCGGCGGTGCGCGCCGAGCTGGAGACGCGCACGGGACGGCGCGTGCGGCAGGAATATCCGGCGATGAGCCTGGAGCGCTACTTCCTGCAGGTGGTCGCGCAGGACGGACGGCAGCGCGCGTTCGCCATAGCGCCGTTCCTCAATACGCCCCCTCCGCCAAACTCCTAATTCCTAACTCCTAACTCCTAACTCCTCCCTCCCTTGATGACACGCATGACAAATGACGCACAGAACAGGAACGCGGCGGCGGCGTCTGCGCGGCGCATCGGCGGCGTGGCGGTTCTCGCCGTGCGGGCCGCGCTACGGACGCGGACGGTCGCGGCGCTGCTGGCGCTGCTGGCGGCCTGCGTGCTGGTGCTGCCCGGCGTCGTGAAGGGTGACGGCACACCCGAGGGAGAGCTGCACATCCTGCTTACCTACACGCTGGGCTTTGCCTTCGGACTTCTCTGTCTGGCGACACTCTGGGCGGCCTGCGCCCTATTTGCGGCGGAGATCGACAGCGCCCGCATGCAGCTCTCGGCCGTCAAGCCGGTGTGCGCGGCCGAATTCTGGGTCGGCAAGTGGCTGGCCCTGCTGGCGCTGAATGCGGCGGCGTTGCTGGCCGTTTACGCGGGCGTCTACTCGCAGGTGCGCTGGCGCATGCACCGCGACGGTTGGGAGGTGATTGAACAACCGGTCAGTCGTCATGTGACGCGTCCGCTGCTGCCGACCCCGCGCGAGGAGGCGCGCGACACGCTGGCCGACTTGCGGGCGCGCAATGAGCTGCCGCAGGGCTACAGCGAGCGAACCATTCTGCGCGTGCTGGAGGAGAAGGCGCACGAGAAGTACACCGAGATCCCTCCGGGGGGCCGGCAGTCGTGGCGCTTCCGCCTGTCCCGGCCGCTGTACGCCGACGAGGCGCTCACCGCGCGCCTGCGTTTTGAGACGGAGTACAACACGCGGGCGCAGGTGAGCGGCATCTGCCGGCTGGGAAGTGTCGAGACGGCACGGGCTGTTGAGGTGCCGCTGGACGATTTCACGCTGAAGGAGATCGAGTTTGACGTTGAGGCGCGCGCCTTCGGCCAAGTTCCGGCCGCCGGACTGCGCACGTTTGAGCTGAGCTTTGCGCACACCGGCGACGCTCAGCGCGCGGCGGGCCTTCTGCTGCGCTTTCGCAAGGATGTGGCCTTGCTGACGCCGGGGGGCAGTTTCTGGATGAATCTGATGCGCGCGGCGGCGGTGCACTGGAGCGTGCTGGCGCTGCTGGCGGCCTTCGGTTTGACGCTGAGCGTCTGTTTCTCGCTGCCGGTGGCCGCTTTCGTGGCGACGGTCCTGCTGGTTCTCACGATGGTGGGCAACTCGGTGGTGCAGGTGGTATCGGAGGAGGATGCCCAAAAATGGAGCAACCGCGCGGGCGTAATGGTGTCGCGCACGGTGCATGGTGCCACGCGCCGCGCCCTGCAGGCCGAGCCGCTGGCGGCCTTGACGAACGGCGAAAGGCTTGATGCCGGCATGCTGCGGGTGTCGCTGGGCTGGAATGCCCTGCTGCTCCCGCTGCTGCTGGCGGCGGCGGGCTGCGCGGTGCTTCGGCGGCGCGAACTGGCGGACACGGAGTGACGCGCGCACGGCGCGGGGAGGACACATGAACACGACCACACGCAGACGCTTTCTCGGGACGGTCCTGGCGGGCGGCGCGCTGGCGGGCGGCTGTCACGGCCCTGCGGCGCACGGCGGCAGGGCGCGGCGGCGTTCCGCCGGCGGCCGGCTGAATGTCGCGGTGCTCGGCGCGGCAGGGCGCGGCGAGGCGTGCTGGCGCGCGGTCTGCGCCTCGGGCGACCGGCTGGCGGCGCTGTGCGACGTGGACGAGCGCGCGCTGCTCGCGGCGCGCGACGCAGTCGCCGACACGCAGCCGGGCCTGACGCTTTACAAAGATTTCCGAGTGCTGTTCGAAGCCGAGCGCGAGCTCGATGCGGTGCTGATCGCCACGCCAGACCACGGGCACGCCGTGCAGGCGGCCTGGGCGATGGCGCAGGGCTGCCATGTGTTCATGGAACCGCCGCTGGCGCACTCGCTTGCCGAGACCGAGGCGCTCACGCGGGAGGCGCGCCGGCGCGGGGTGGCGCTCTGGATGGGCGACGAGCCGGCAACGCGGCCGGCGTTCCGCCGCGCGGTCACGCTGCTGCGCGCCGGCATCATCGGCGCGGTCACCGAGATACACGCCTGGACCGCGCGGCCGGTGTGGCCGCAGGGCGGCGGCCGGCCGGAGGGCAGCGACCCGGTGCCGCCCGAACTGGACTGGGAGCTGTGGCTGTGCGGGGCGCCGCCGCGGCCGTTCAAGCAGCGCGTCTACCACCGTTACAACTGGCGCGGCTGGCACGATTTCGGGGGGGGCGCTCTGGGCGATATCGGCTGCCGGCTTCTGAGCCTGCCCTTCCGCGCGCTGGGGCTGGGCGCACCGCGTACGGTGACGGCGGAGGAGGTCGACGGGGCCACGTCCGAGATGTATCCGCGCGCCAGCCGCGTTGAGGCGTTTTTCGACGCTCCGGTCCGCCGGCGGCCGCCGGTCACACTCGCTTGGCACGACGGCGGCTGGCGGCCGGCGGCCGGCCGTCTGCCGGAGGTGATGCGGTCGCTCGAGACTTTTCCCGGCGGCGGCTGCCTGCTGGTGGGTGAAGACGGGGTGTGGCTGATGGCCGACGAGACAGGCGAACGGCATCGCGTGGCGTTGGCCGGCGAGACTCGGCTGATGGACGCCGATAAGCATGAAGCGTGCATGCTGGCGCCGCTGCCGCCGAAAGGCGCGGACACGCACACCCTTTTTCTCGACGCGCTGCGCGCCGGTGCGCCGGAACCCGCCGACGCTTCCCATGTGCGCGCGCTGACGGAGACTGTGCTGACGGGCTGCGTTGCGCAGCGCGTGCCCGGCCGTCTGGCGTGGAACAGTCGCAAGGGGCGGTTTGACGGCAATGAAGAGGCCAACCATCTGGTCGCGCCTGCTTGTGCCGAGGGCGGCGCGTTGCTACACTACCCGTGAGCGATCCTGACGGACGCTCTCATGGCAAAGGAGTGGGGTATGCGTGACACAGCGATGATGATTCTGGCGCTCACGGCCGGCGCACCATGTGCGTGGGCGGGGCAGGCGGACGCAGCGGCGCATGCGTGGACGGGGCCCTCCGCCCGCTTTATCCTGCAACTGGGCGTGTTGGTCTTTGTCGCCAAGATGGGCGGACGCCTTTTTCACCGCTGGAAACTGTCGCGGGTGCTGGGCGAAGTCGCCGCAGGCCTGCTGGTCGGTCCTTTGCTGCTGGGCGGCCTTTCGCTGCCGGTTTTCCCCGAGGGGCTGATGAATGACGCCGCCACGCTGTTCCGTGCGCAGGATCCGATGTATGGCGTGATCACCATCGCGCTGGTGGTCTTCTTTTTTCTGGCGGGCCTCAACACCGATGTGCGCCAGTTTCGTCGTTCCACGGCGGGCGGGATTGCGGCCGGACTCGGCGGCTTTGCCTTGTGTTTTGCGGGGACGCTCGCGGTTCTGGTTGCTGCTGCTCCCGTCCTTTCCGGCGGCACGGCCTGGGGTTGGACCACGCCGCAGGCGCTGCTCGTCTGTACGGCCGTGTCGGTCTCGTCTGTCGGCATGCTCGCGCGCATGCTTTCGGCGCGGCAGCGGTTGGAATCGCCGGCGGGCCAAGTGGCGCTCGCGGCGGCGCTGACCGACAATGTTGCCGGACTCTTTCTTTTCACGGTTTTTTCCGGCACGCTGACGGCTGTCGCGCGCGGCGCTGAGCCGGGCCTGCACTTGCTGGCCTCGATGACCGCGCGCACGCTGCTGGGCGTGGCGCTGGTGGCGCTCTGCGGGGTTCCCGTGGCCCGCTTTGTCAACGGCCTGGCGCTGCGCGAGCGCACCTACACCAGCGCCTTCGCCGTGTCTGCGGCCTGTTTGCTGATCGCGGGCGGGGTGATGGGCGCGATGGGACTTTCGGTGATGTCCGGCGCATATGTCATGGGGCTTGTCTTCTCGACGACAGACTTGCGCCACGAAATCCGCGAACGTCTTGATTTTGTCAGTCTTGTGCTGGTGCCGGTCTGTTTTGCGGCGCTGGGCATGCAGCTAGACCTGCGGCTGCTGAGCGCACCCGCGATGCTGGCCGGCATGGCCGGGTTTGTGCTGGCTGTCTGCGCGGCGAAAGCGGCCGGCGCCGCAGTTCCCGCGCTGTGGGCCGATCTCAACGGTCGCGGCTGCCTGCGGGTGGGTGCGGGCGTGATGCCCCGGGGCGAGTTGACCTTGGCGTTGCTGGCCGCCATAGCGGGCATGGCGGTGCTGCCGCCGGGCGTGCTGTTCGGTTCGGTCTTGCTGGTGGCGGTGACGAGTCTCTGTGTACCGGGGCTTGTGCGCCGGCTTTTCGAGACCGGCGGCAACGGCACGCGCAAGCCCTTCGCGGTGCCCGAGCCGGTCAGGATCGCCTTCCAGTTTCCGTCGCACCAGGCCGCGATGCTGATGATCAACCGCGCCGTCGAGATTTTTGAGGACGACGGTTTCTACGCGCACCGTCTCAACCGCTACCAGGTGCTCTACCGCATCAGCCGCGAGGCGCAGGTGATCCATCTTCGCGGCCAGGAGGGCGAGGTCGTCTTCGAGTGTTCCGAACGCGAGCGGCCGCTGATCAACGCCGTCATGCTGGAGTTGTCGTCGGGTGTTGAGCAGAGCCTGCGCGAGCTTCAGAAACCGTTGAACGATGTGTTGCTGCGCAAGAGTCTGCAGAGCGGCGCGTCGGCGGCCGGGGTGGCCACGAGCATGCTGAAAAACCGCTTCGCCGTTGAAACGCTCAAGCCCCGGTTGCTGGCGACCACCAAGCAGGGCGCGATTTCCGAGCTGGTTTCGCTGTTGTATGAGAGCGGGCTGGTGATGGACCGCGAGCGTGCCGTCCAGGCGGTGTTCGAGCGCGAGCAGGGGCTTTCCACCGGCCTGGAGCATGGCCTGGCAATCCCGCATGCCCGCACGGACGCGGTGACGCGCCTGGTCTGCGCGGTGGGCCTCAAGCGGGAAGGGCTTGACTTCGACGCGGCGGACGGCAAGCCGACCCGTATCGTGGTGCTGGTGTTGGCGCCGGACCACGCCGCCACGCCGCAGCTTCAGCTCATCGCGCAGGTCTGCCGGCAGTTGGACGAGAAGGGGCGCGCGTCGCTCTTGGCGTGCGAGACGCCCGAAGACATGTTCACGGTTCTGGCCGGCGGAGCGCCGATCCTGCCCGGCGCGCGCGCGGCCACGCCGTTGGCGAACGCCTTGCCCTGGCAGAGCGTGTCGCTGGATTTCGCGCCCACCGACCAGGCGCAGGCGTTGTCGCTGCTGCTGGCCCTCTGCGCGCGCGGCGGCGCGGTCAGCGCGATGGAGGAGCTGCATGCCGGGCTGCAGGCGCGTGCGCCGTTGCTGCCGGAGCGCATCGGTGACGAGGTCGCGTTCTTCGCGGTCGAGACGCCCGGCGCCTGTCGCGTGGCCCTTGCGCTTGGGGTCGGCAAGCAAGGCGTGGCGTGCGCCTGCGGCACCCGCTGCCGCGTGTGCGTGCTGGCGCTTTATCCGCCGTCGGCCGCGGCGGAGTTGGCGCGGTTGAAGGCCGACCTGGCGCGTGCGCTGGATGCGCAGGGCATCGCCAAACTGCTTGCCGCCAAGACCAGCCAAGAGGCTTTGAATACGTTCCTTCCAGCTTGAAGCCTGAAAAGGCATGTAACCGAGACGAGACGCATGAATGACATTCCGCGCAGGGTATGGCTTGAGATCGACTTAGAAACGCTGGTGCGCAACTATCAGAAAATCACCGAAGCGGTCGCGCCGTGCACGGTGCTGGCGGTTCTCAAGGCCAACGCCTATGGGCTGGGGGTGCTGCCCATTGCCGAAGCGCTTGCGCGGGCCGGCGCGCCGTGCTTCGGCGTGGCCGAGCCGCACGAGGCCTTACAGCTCCTGCCTCTCGGTAAGCCGGTGCAGATCCTCAGTAGTATCCTGCCGGACGAGATCGAGTCGATGGTTGCGGCCGGCGTGACGCTGCCCGTCACCGACGGCGAGACGGCGGTGCGCATCAGCGCGGCGGCGGTACGGTGCGGCACGACCGCCACCGTGCATGTGAAGCTCGACACGGGCATGGGGCGCCTTGGGATCCTTGCGCAGGAAGCGCTGCCGGTGATCGAGCAGGCTGCCGCCTTGCCCGGACTGCGGCTGGAAGGGCTCTTTTCGCACTTCCCCTATGCGTACGAGACCGGCTCAGAACTGACCAACCGCCAAATGGATCTTTTCTGCGCGCTCGTGGAGCAGGCCGGCGCGCGCGGCATCCGCTTTGCGAAACGGCACATTGCCAACAGCGACGCGATCAACAACTTCCCGCGCGCCTGCCGCGCGCCGTTCAACCAGGTGCGCACCGGCATCAACCTGCATGGCTCTTTCGACACGGCCGGACGCCGCGCGCTGCATGTGGCGCCGGTGCTCGCGCTGAAAACCCGCCTGACGGCCATCCGCACCCTGCCCTCCGGCACGGGTATCGGTTACGGCCACACGTACCGGCTGCACCGCGCGACGCGCGTCGGCACGGTGTCGGCGGGATACGCGGACGGCCTTCCGCTCGCGCTCTCCAACCGCGGCTACCTGCTGATCCGCGGCGTGCCCTGTCCGGTGTTGGGGCGGCTTTCGATGGACTACACGACCGTGTCGCTGGAGAGCGCGCCGGAAGCGCAGGTCGGCGACGAGGTGGTTTGCCTGGGCGGCGCGGGCATACACGCGCTGACGGTCGAGGATTGGGCCGCACTCAAGAACACCCACCCGTACGAGATCATCTGCTCGTTCGGCAACCGCGTCGAACGCCGGTATTTGGCTTCGGGCGCCTAGAGGGTTCCTGGTTTCGGGTTCCTGGTTTCGGGTTGAGTCAGACAGGTCAGACTCTCCTTCCTCCTTTTTCCTTCCTCCTTCCTCCTTCTCTCCTTCTCTCCTTTCGCTCATTTCATTCGCTCATTTCAGTCTTGCCGTCTTTGCCCATCCGTGCCACACTGAAACCCGCATGGTGCGTGATTGTTAAGCGGGAGCATACCGGCATGAAAGTACTGACTTACGTTGGCTGTTACACGGACGAAAAAAAAGAGGGCATCCACATTTTCGAAGCCGACACCGAAACCGGCGCGTTTCGTCCCGTCGGCCTTGTGGGGGGCATTGAGAACGCGATCTACCTCTCGCTCAACAAGGCCCGCACGCGGCTGTACGCCGGCCTCGGCCTGCCGGAATTCGGCGCGTCCAAAGTCAACGGTGCCGTGGCCGCTTACGCGATTGCGGGTGACACCCTCCTGCCGCTCAACCACAAGCCGATCGGCGTGACCCCGCCCTGCTATGTCGCGCTCGCCCCCGACGAGAAAGCGCTCGTTTTCGCCGAATACACCAACGCGGTCGCCGGCGTCTTTGAACTGACCGGAGACGGCCGGCTCGCCGACACGCCGCCGGTCACCGTGACGCACACCGGCAGCGGGCCGGACCCCAAGCGCCAAGAAAAAGCGCACGCCCATTGCGCAGAAGTCTCGCCGGACGGACGCCACCTCTGCATCGTCGACCTCGGCATTGATCGCGTGAAGGTGTATGACTTCCCGGGCCGGGCCGGGGGACTCAAAGAAAAAGCGACGCTGACCATCGCCAGCGCAGGCGGCGCAGGGCCGCGCCACATCCTTTTTCATCCGAACCGCAAAACCGCCTTTCTGCTGCATGAGCTGAACAATACGATCTCGTCGTTCCTCTATACCGGCGAGGCCTTCGTCCACGTTCAGACGATCTCCATGCTGCCGGACGATTTCAGCGATTACAGCAAGGCCTCGGCGATCAAGCTCTCCGCTGACGGCCGCCGCCTCTTCGGTTCGAACCGGGGACACGACAGCATCGCCGCATATGACATCGACCCCGACACGGGAAAGATGTCGCTGCTGGCGATCTCCAGACTGGTCGGCAAATCGCCACGCGACTTTGAATTCATGCCGGGCGAGAATTTCGTGCTGCTCGGGCACGAGAATTCAAACGAGCTGATGTCCTACGCCTACGACAAAGCCACAGGGCGGCTCACCCCCGCCCATGGGCCGTTTGCGCTTTACCGCCCGGTCTATGTGAAGTTCGGGAATCGCAGGTAAAATATGTCGCCCCCTGACAGCATTCAAAGGAATCGAGACGAAGAGAACACGTTGTCTGAAGAACGCAAAGTAACGGATGGGGAATTGGAAAGCGCATGGAAGATACAAATGCGCCTGAAGGATGAGGTTCTCTCTCGCGTTTCCCACGAGTTGCGTTCACCGCTCAACGCGGTTTATCAATATGTGACGATCCTGCTCGACGGACTTGCGGGCGATATCAATAAAGAACAGCGTGACTATCTCGGCATTGCGCTGCGGAATGTGAATCAATTGCGCAACATGATCGGCGAGCTGTTGGATGTATCACGCTCCCAATCCAACAAAATGCACCTGTCACCGTGCGAGATCGACGTGGCGAAAACGGTGACTGCCGCAATGGAAACCGTACAACACGAGGCTCTCGCCAAAGCCCTCTCGCTGTCGATACAGGTGCCGGAAGGCATGCCCGCGGCGTATGCAGACCCACAGCGTGTCCAACAGGTCATTGTGAATCTGCTCAACAACGCGATTAAGTTTACGCCCGAGGGAGGAGCGATCACCCTGCGCGCGCGTGCGTGCGGTCTGCCATCAGAAAGTGCCGCGCCGGCTGCCGACCACATCGAGATATCAGTGACTGACTCTGGTTGCGGCATTCCCGAAAATGATCACGAGCGCATCTTTCAGCACTTGTACCAAGTGCGGAAAAGTATCGACCAGAAACGGGAGGGGCTCGGATTGGGGCTCTTCATCTGCCGCGAGTTGATTTCACGGATGGGCGGAAAAATTTGGGTCGGAAGTTGTGTCGGCACAGGCAGCA